>Ga0207873_1003298_pt1 | contig 12103 bp, 7 predicted proteins | sample BGWIniCompost_FD_187373 | JGI IMG/M metagenome (GOLD analysis project Ga0207873, IMG submission 187373) | Cellulose adapted compost microbial communities from Newby Island Compost Facility, Milpitas, CA, USA - BGW Initial Compost (SPAdes)... ... | reverse complement strand
CCACCTCCCCCCTATATGTCTACGTCTCTCGCCAAGACGTGCTGACGCAGCTTTCCTCGACGGTTCTCAACAATGCGACCCCGGTCGCGACGGACTCGGGCTCCACGGTCTTGTTCATGCAAGGCCATTCCTCCACGACGAACCAGACCGCCGTGATCGTCTTCTCCGCCACGACGGGCGAGTTCGATGTGCTGCCGACGCAGCTTCGCCAAAACGAGATTCCGCCGTTGGTCGACCGTGACGGCACGCGCGCGATATTGAACGGACGGCGCGTGCATGGCGAAGGCTTCGATCTGTTGGGCTTGCTGCCCGAAACCACGCTCGCCGTCGCGATCAACCGCGAAGGAACGCGCGCATATACATACGACTCCGAAGCCGGAGGCATCCTCACTTTCGACATCACCGAGGACATTTCGGACGATACGACCGGCGAAGAATTCACGCCGGAAGGCCCAGCCGAGCCGCTCGTCGCGAATCCCGGCACGGGACCGAGGATGGCGATCAGCCCGGATGGCAACACACTGTTCATCGCCGGCAACGCGCGCGTCGTCATCCATCCGACGCCGGACCTGTGAGCGACGCCCATGATCACGAACAAGACTGCTTCGGCCTGCGCACTCTTCATCGGCATCACCGCGGTGTCCATCGCACCCGCGGTCCACGCCCAATCGCGCGCGGTGACGACGACGAACTTCGAGCTGGCCGTGGACAGTGCCGACAGCGATACCTCGGGTAGCACCTCGAACGGCACGCTCGGCGGCGCCCTCATCGCGAACGTGCCGTTGGGTAATCTATTCGGTCTATCGCTATCCGGCGGCTATGCCACGACGACCGTGCGCACGCGCGACGTCTTGATCGACTTGGATACCTCCGGCAATGAAGTTCGACCTTCTTGCAGCTTCGAGAATCTGAGCGGCGAGATCGGGCTGTTCGCGCGTCGCCCCACGCTCGGCAAGATCGGCGTGAGCTATGGTGTCGGCGAAGTCAGCGCCGACTGCAGCGTGAGCTCCGTGTTCATCCCGAGCGGCGACGACACCCTGGATACCGACGGCTATCGAGCCGAGATCGAAGGCTACCTGGGTAATTTCACGCTCGGCGCTTCGTACGCGAGCCTGAACCTCGATGACGGCCCGAAGCTCGAGACGACGACCGTCACCGCGAGCTGGTACCCGATCGACAGCGTGCGCGTATCGCTGTTCGGCAACGACATGTACGACGACAACAGCTACGGACTGCTGCTCGAGCATCAACCCGAGTTCCTCGGCGACGGCTTCGGCGTGAAGATCGGCTACACGCGCAGCGACGGCGAGCCGAACATGCGGATCGTGCAACTCGGTCTGTCGTACTACTTCGGCAAGCGCGTGCCGCTCAAGATTCGCGATCGCCAGTATCGCTGAGCGCGCACACGCGCTCGCGCGTGTGGAATGTCAAGCGGACGCGCTCTCCCCAGCCGGCCTTGCGCGCTGCAAGCTGCGGCGCATGGCGCACGCGGTTACAGTTCGGGTTGAACCTGCCCTTGGCGACATGCCACCGCGAACATGAAACGTTCGGTGCTCTTGCTCGCGACCACCTTGCTCGGCTGCGCATCGCTCGCGAACGATGTTCAGCCGATCGATCGCCGGGCGCTGGTCGCTCGACACAACCCCGGCTTCACGAAAATCGATCCCTCCGCGCCGCTGATGATCGGCAACGGCAGCATCGGCTTCACCGCGGACATCACCGGGCTGCAGACGTTCCAGGAACAATACTCGCCGCTCGTGCCGCTCATGACGCAGGCGCAATGGGCATGGCACAGCTTTCCGAATCCCGAAGGCTACACACTCGAGGACAGTCTGGTACCCATCGAAGTGCGAGACAGGAAGCTGCGCTACGCGGCGCTCGAGGACTGGTCCGAAGCCGCCGAGCCGCACATCGCTTGGCTGCGCGAGAATCCGCATCGCTACTCCCTCGGACGCTTGTCGCTGCACCTCGAAACCGCTGACGGCAAGGCCGTCAGCTTCTCCGCGCTGACGAATACCGAGCAACGACTCGACATGTGGAGCGGAACGCTCTCGAGCCGCTTCGAGCTCGACGGCATACCGGTGCGTATAGAAACGCGCGTGCACCCGGATTCGGACATGATCATCGTTACGCTGCATTCCGCGCTGCTCGCGCAACGGCGCCTCGCGATCGATCTCAAGTTCCCCGGCGTCGCCGCAAAGCTCAACCCCGATCCGGCCGATTGGAGCCATCCGAAGCGTCACACCACGAAAGTGACCAAGCAGAGCGCACGGCACATTTCCCTCGCGCGCCAGCTCGATGCCACGCGCTACTTCGTCGAAGCCGTCGCGGATCGCGACATCCGCTTCTCCACAGTCGGTCCTCACGCGTTCCGTGTGGCGCCGCGCCTGCGAACCGAAACGCTGACTTTCGCCGTGCAGTTCTCGCCGAATGAACCGAAGAGCGTGCCCGCATTGAGCGATGCGGCCGACGCGGTCGCGCACCACTGGGAACGCTATTGGACGAGCGGCGGCGCGATCGACTTTTCCGGCAGCACCGATCCGCGCGCGCGCGAGTTGGAGCGCCGCGTCGTGTTGTCGCAATACCTGATGGCGGTGAATGCGGCCGGCACGCTGCCGCCACAGGAGGAAGGCTTGTTCTCGAATAGCTGGAACGGCAAGTTCCACTTGGAGATGCACCTCTGGCATGCGGGACATTTCGCGCTGTGGGGGCGCACCGAGCTGCTCGAGCGCAGCATGTCGTGGTACCTGGAACATCTGCCTCAGGCGCGCGAGCGTGCGCGCTTGCAAGGCATGCGCGGCGCATGGTGGCCGAAGATGGTCGGACCCGAAGGGCGCGAGAGCCCGAGCACGATCAATCCGTTCATCATGTGGCAGCAGCCGCATCCGATTTATCTATCGGAGTTGATCTATCGCGATCGCCAGGACCGCCAGACGCTGCTGCGCTACCGCGACCTGGTGTTCGAGACCGCGGAGCTGCTCGCCTCGTTCCTGTACTACGACCAGGAGCAAGGCCGATACATTCTCGGTCCACCGATCGTGCCGGTGCAGGAAGTGTTTCCGCCGCTCGGCACGTTCAATCCGACCTTCGAGCTCGAGTACTACCGCTTCGGGCTTGCGACGGCACAACGCTGGCGCGAGCGCCTGCAGATGCCGCGCAGCGCCGAATGGGACCGCGTGCTCGAGGCGTTGTCGCCCCTGCCGCAGCGCGACGGTTTGTATCTGGCGACCGAATCGTTCCCGCAACTGTGGGATCAAGCGCGCAGCCACGAGTGCTCGCAGGGAGGTACGAAGCCCGAGTGTTGGAACCGCGATCATCCTTCCTTCTTGGCGGCCCTCGGTCTGCTTCCGGGCCACGGCGTCGATCGCGAAACCATGCGGCGCACGCTGCGTGCCGTTGAGGAGCATTGGGACCTACGGCAAACGTGGGGCTGGGATTTTCCACTGATCGCGATGACCGCGACGCGCCTGCACGAGCCTCAGAAGGCGATCGAGTTCTTGTTCTACGATGCAAAGAACAACCAGTTCGGTGCCACGGGCATGACCCCACGGGTGCATCTGGATGCGCACGCGGATGCGTTCGTGCCGACGAGCTCGCAGCAGGCGGGCCCGGACCGCCGCGGGTATCGGCGCGCCGCCGAAACCTACTTCCCTTCGAACGGCAGCTTGCTATTCGCGATCGCGCTCATGGCTGCAGGATGGGACGGCGAGCAAGAAAGCCTTCCTGGCTTTCCGAAAGATGGACGATGGGTCGTGCGTGCGGAGGGCCTGAAGCCCGTTCCCTGAACACGCTTGGCGGCGAAGGACGTATTCGTAAGCCCGCCCGAAGCGGGCGGGCCGAACAAGAGACGTCCTCCGCTAGACAAATCCGCCGGGGCCCTGTCGCTATTCGGCGGTATCCTCCACCGAAGCATTCAACGCGGTGGCGAGCGCGGCGTCGCCGCTCACCAAGTCCTTCCAGGTGAGCTCCTGGCCTTTTCGTTTGCCCTTCTGAGTCAGCTTCAGGCCCTCCGGGGAGAGCGTCACGATGTACGCCTGCCCGTCGATGTCGATCTCGCGCTTGAGCACTTTGTCCAGCTTCGTCATGTCGACCTCCGGTTTCTCGCTGCCTTGATCGCAGCCATTGCGCGGGACGCGCACGGCGATTGCGATCGGCCCGGTGGCAATGCTAAGGAAGCACGGATTGATACGTCCAGCCTCGTATGCGAAACAGCGGGAGGAACCTTGGCTCCCGGCGAATCGTTGCAGGCAATCCGGCGTTCGACGATCGTGGCCGATCAGGGCCGATCTGACCCATTCCTAGCCAATTTCGACCGATCTGGAGCTCGACTATGTTTGCCTGTGTGACCCTGCGCTCGCTCACGGCTTGCATCCTGCTGCTGGTCGCGGTAGGGGCAGCTGCCAACAGCCGCGAAGATTGCGAACGCGAGTTCTCGCCGCGCAGCGGACAAGACGGCAAGGACGTCATCTGGGTCCCGACGCAGGAAGACCTGGTGATGGCCATGCTGCGAGCGGCGAACGTGACCGCGAAGGACTTCGTCGTCGATCTCGGTTCCGGCGACGGCCGCATTCCGATTGCCGCGGCCAAGCATTTCGGTGCGAGGGCGCTCGGTATTGAATACAACCCGAAGATGGTCAAGCTGGCGCAGTGCTACGTGCGCGCCGAAGGCCTCTCGCAGAAGGTGACGATCAAGCAAGGCGACATCTTCGAGGAAGACTTCAGCGATGCAACCGTCGTCACGATGTACTTGCTCTCCGAGCTCAACATGCGCCTGCGCCCGACAATCCTGAAGATGAGGCCTGGCACGCGCGTGGTCTCCAACTCGTTCAAGATGGGCGAATGGAGCCCGGACGAGCACATCGAGGTCGACGGCGGCTACACGCGCGCCTATCTGTGGATCGTGCCGGCGCAGGTCGAGGGCACCTGGTCCTTCCGCCAAGAGCGCGGCGAGAAATCCTTCGATCTGCGCATTCAGCAGGACTTCCAGGAGATCGCCGCCACGATGCTCGACAACGAGGACGATCTCACCGTGAGCGAGGCGCGCCTACGCGGCGCCGACATCGAGCTCACGCTGCTCGATCGCGAGCGACGTCCGCGCGTGCTCAAAGGCACGGTCGAAGGCGACACGATCCGCCTCACCGGCGATATCGGCGGCAAGGTGCGCACCTTCGTCGGCCGCAGGACTTGAGCCACGCAAGCACCCGCGCATTTCAGCGATCCACAACGCGACACACCGCGAAGTCGAGCGGTGCAAGCGTGATTCGATAGCTGCCGGGCGCCTCGGGCTTGCTCGCGCACGTTCCATGCACGGCGACGAACGCCGCATCCTCATAGTCGATCGCCACCAACGTATCGATGGGCGCGTCGGACGTATTGAACGCCACGACGAGCTCTTCGCCCGTCGCATCGTCGATGCGGGAGACGACGAGAAGTCCGGGCTCGCTGCCGTAGTAGCGAATGACCTGGCTGCCGCGGCGCAGCGCCGCATGCTCGCGTCTTAGCGCCGCCAGCCGCGCGATCGACTTGAAGATCGGATGACTTCGATCGAAGTTGCTCTGCGCCGTCGTCGCGGCAGTGCCGACGAGCCGGTTGTCGTTGTACGAGGCCACCTGGCTCGCGAACATGTCCTCGCGCGCATCCTGATCGCCGCCATCGCCGACGAAGCCCTGTTCGTCGCCGGCATAGACGACGGGCACGCCGCGCAAGGTAAACATCATTGCATGCCCGAGGACGACGCGCTTGAGCACCTCTTCGTCGCTGGCGTCGGGCAGGTTCTTGCGCACGAAGTACGCAAGTCGGCCGTTGTCGTGATTGCTGACGAACGTCGGCAATATGCGCGCGGTGCGCTCGCCGCCTTCGTAGAGCGCATCGCCATTGAACAAGCGGACGAACGTATCCGTGCCGGCCGATCCCGCGACCGTCTGCAGCACGGCCGCGCGAAACGCAAAGTCGAGCACCGACGGCAGGCGATCGACGCGCGTCGCGCGCGCGAGCAGCGCCACATCGAGCTCATCGGTCCACACCTCGCCGAAGATGTGGAAGTGCCGAATGCCCTTCGCATCGGCTCGCTGCAACATTGCCGGTACGAACGCTTGCCAGAACTCGGGATTTACGTGCTTGGCGGTATCGATGCGGAACCCGTCCACGCCGAGATCATCGATCCAAGTCCCATAGATATCGATGAAGCCCTGCACGACGCGGGGATGCTCGGTCATCAGATCGTCGAGACCCGCAAAGTCGCCGAGCGTGAGACTCTCGCCCCTGAACTGCGAGTCGCCGCGATTGTGGTACCAGATCGGATCGTTGAGCCACGCAGGTACCTTCACGTTCGCTTCGGCGCGCGGCACGTAGGGGCGATAGGCAAAATCCGCCCGCGTCAGTCGCGCGAAGTTCTCTTCGCTCACGACTCGATCGCCCAAGAATCCGCGATTGATCGGCGCGCCGCGCACGCCGCCGGCGGTGGAATACGGATACTCGGCCAGCGACCGATATGGGCAATCAAAGCCGGGACACTCGCGATAGCGGATCACGTCGGCCGTGTGATTCGTGATGATGTCCAGATACACCTTGATGCCGCGTGCGTGGGCTTGATCGACGAGCGCGCGCAAGTCTTCCTCCGTGCCGAAATGAGGATCCACGGTCGTGAAATCCGTGATCCAGTAGCCGTGGTAGCCGGCGGACTCCCGCCCCGGCGGACCTTGAACCGGCTTGTTCTTGTATATCGGTCCGAGCCAGATGGCCGTTGCGCCCAAGGCCTGGATGTAGTCGAGGCGCGACGCCAGCCCTTTCAGATCGCCGCCGTGGTAGAAGCCCTTGTGCGTCGGGTCGAACCCGGTCGTCAACCGGTCGCCCTCGAGCCCGCCTCGATCGTTGCCGGGATCGCCGTTTTCGAAACGGTCCGGCAACAAGAAGTAGATGAACTCATCCTCGGGGCCACGCTCGGCGATAGGAGTTTGCGCAAGCACTTTCGACGCTGCCACGAACAGTGCGCAGCTCGACACGAACGCGAGCGCAGTTCGCGCGCGCGAATGAATCGTCATCGTCAACCTCCCAACATCAGGAAAGTCAGGCGGGCGCGCCTCGCGCCGCCACGTTGCGATCGAAGAACTCGGCATGCGAGCCCATGGCGTCCACCTCGCGCTCGATCAGCGCGCGGATCGTGCCCATGAACTCGACCAGCTCGCCGTGCGAAATCTGCTCAGCGAGCGGATGGTAGCCGCGCGGCTCGACGCCCTGCCCGTGCAGAACCTGCAGCCAACCGACCTCGGCGAACAGCTCGTCGTTGTAGCGACTGATCCGGCCTTGGCTCGCGAATGCCTCGATTTTCCATCGCAGCTCCTCTGGGATAGGCATTTCGCGACAGGCCTTCCAGAACGGCGTGTCCGATCGCTCGGTCGCCTTGTAGTGCAGGATCAGGAAATCGCGAATACGCTCGAGCTCGAACGTCGCCTGCCGGTTGAACTGCTCGACATCGATGCGACCGATTCCGTGATTCGGCAGGAACGCGAGGATGCGGGCGATGCTGGACTGCACGAGATGGATGCTGGTCGACTCGAGCGGCTCCAGGAAGCCGCTCGAAAGTCCCACCGCGATGCAATTGCGATTCCAGATCTTCTTGCGCATTCCCGCCGTGAACCTGAGCGGTCTCGGTTCGGCAAGCGGCTCGCCGTCGAGATTCGCGAGCAGCGTCGCGGCCGCTTCGTCGTCGCTCACGTGGCGACTGCAGTAGACATAGCCATTGCCGGTGCGATGCTGCAGCGGAATGCGCCACTGCCACCCCGCCGGCCGCGCGGTCGCGCGTGTGTATGGCGTGAGCTCGCCTGCGCGCGCGCACGGCACGGCCAACGCGCGGTCGCACGGTAACCACTGCGACCAGTCCTCGTAGCCGCTGTGGAGCGTTTGCTCGATCAGCAAGCCTCTAAAACCGGAGCAATCGATGAACAGATCGCCGTGAATCTGCGCGCCGCTCGCCAAGACGACCGAATCGATGAAGCCTTCTGGCTCGCGCAATCGCGCCTGCTCAATGCGCCCTTCGATTCGTTTCACGCCGCGCGCTTCGGCATATGACCTCAGATGACGCGCGTACAGTGCCGCATCGAAGTGAAAGGCATAGACCAGCTCGTTGAGCGGCGCGGAGGCCGGTTTCGCCTGCCGCGCGAACTTGTTACGCAATGCCGCCGTCGCATTCAACGAGAAGGCGCTCAAGTCCTCTTTGCCGCCGGCGGCGCGATATCTCAGCCAGTACTGATGAAACGGCAGCAAACCGAGCGCCCGCCCGATCGGGCCGAAGGCATGGATGTACGAATGGCCCGGCCGCAACCAGTCGACGAATTGAATGCCGAGCTTGAACGTTCCCTGCGTGCTGCGCAGGAACTCGTCTTCGTCGAGCCCGAGTGCACTGTTGAACAGCTTGATCTGCGGGATCGTCGCTTCGCCGACGCCGACAGTGGGAATCTCATCGGACTCGACGAGCTCAATGCGATACGGCGGCTTGAGGAATCGAGCAAATGCGGCCGCCGTCATCCAGCCGGCCGTACCGCCGCCGACGATGACGATGTCGCGAATCGGACGCTCAGGCATGCCTGATCATAAAAGAAACCCCTCCCCCGACCAAAAGGGGGTAAGCCGAAAGAGGGGTGTGCATTGGCATGCAGCGAGGAGAACAGCGCCAAGGAGATGTGCAAACGTGTGAACGTGTAGACGTGCGAACGCTGCAGTTTGGACGGCCACACGTCCACACGCCTACAAGTCCACACGTCATCAGTACTTATAGCTCACTCCAAACAGATACCTGCGACCGAAGGTCTGATGGTCGATCACTTGCCGTGGATCGCCGAGCTCGTGCGTGATGAACGGCTCGTCGGTCAAGTTCGAGCCCTGGAACAGCAGCGTCAAACCCTGCAGCGCGCCGGACTGAAACTCGTAGCTCACTTGCGCATCGACGAGCGTTTCGGATTTCGCCGAACGCAGCAGGCGCTCCGCTCCGACACCTTGTACTTCGCCGAGGAACTCGGATCGATAGCGCATGCTGCCGCGCGCGGAGAAGCCGTTCTTCTCGAAGTACAACGTCGCATTGACGACGTCCTCCGAAAGACCCGGCAGCGGGCGCTCCGGATTCGTGGGATCGGGTTGAATGTTGCTCTTCGTATACGAATAGCTCGCCGTCAACCCGAAGCCGTCCAAGACCTCGGCAAAGATGTTGAAGGGCAGCACACCCGAAATCTCGTAGCCGTAGATCTCGCCGCCCTCGCCGTTCGTCGGCGTGCTCATGAAGCCCTGACGCAATGCCGGGTCGGGACCCGACGGCACCGGGAATCCGGTGAAATCGAACAGCACCGGTTGCGAGAAGATGTAGGACTTCAAATCCTTGTAGAACACCGCACCGGCAACATATCCCTCGCGCCCGAAATACTTCTCGAGCGAGAGATCGACGGCATCCGCGATCCAAGGACGCAGCTTCGGATTGCCGCGACTGCCGCCCCAGGGCGAATTCTGTGGGTCGGTTTCGCCCGCTCGACCCGGCTCGTAGCTCACGCTGACGGACGCCTTCATCTCATCCAAGCGCGGTCTGGCCAGCTGGCGCGCGGCGCCGAAGCGAACGATGTAGTCGTTCGGCATGCGCAGCGACAGGTTCAAGCTCGGCAAGGTCTCCGTATAGTCCTGGCCGACTCGCACGGGCAGCGCCGTGGCAGGCGTCCCGACGGGCGAACCGGCCGGCGGATTCAATGCGGCTGTGCCGTCGGAGGTCTGATCGGTCTGCACGACTTGCACGCCGATATTTCCGGTGAGAACCGAGGAGCCCACCTCAGCGTCGATGTTGAGCATCACGAAACCGGTCGTCACGTCCTCGCTCACCTTCCAGTAGCGACTGAAGGCGTCCGCATCCGCCGCCGGGATGAAGTTGTACAGATCGCTTCCGTAAACGAGTCCCATCGGGTCGTAGCTCACCATCCCGGGAATCCCGAGGAATCCCAAGCGTGTCGGCCGCAGCAGCACATTCGACGGGATCGCCACACTGAGATCGTGCTCGGGATCGTCCGCATTCGCTCTCAGACCCAAATAGAAGCGATCGGGCGCATAGTCCTTGTCGCGCATCGTGTAGTTGGCGCCGAATTCGACACTCTTGAAGATGCCGCCGAGCTCGCGCGCCGCGCTCAGCTTGAACGCCGTGAGCTCGTCCTCGGTATTCGGGCTGTTGATGAAGCCATCCTGGCCGCCGGCGACGGCGCCATCGCCCCAACCTTGCGGGCTCGTCAACACGATGAGGTTCGGATCGGCGTAGTTGAGGTTCGACGTGAACTTGCCGACGCCCGAACCGGTCACGGCGAAGCCGAGCGTATCGGTCTCTCCGACGGGGCCGCGCCCCGTGCCCGCATAGGTTTCGAGAATGATGTCTTTGCGGTCTACGCGCGAATGATTGATGTCGCCTTCGAACGTCCATAAACCGGCCGTCAACGTCGCATTCCAGCCCGCCGACCACAATTCCGCATCGCGACGATTCGCGTCGTTGCGGACGACACCTTTGACGTTACTGAAATCGCCGCTGACGACCATCTCTTCGCTCACGCTGCCGGGCGTGAGCGACGCCGCGCTCCAGAACAGCGGGAACTCGATGCCGCGCAGCAGCTGATCGTCCTCGAACTTCGAGTAGTAGACATCGACGACGCTGTTGAAATTCTCGGTCGGCTGGAACTCGACCGTGCCGATCACGCCGGTACGCTCGAGCTCCGTCGAGACGACATATGGCTTCACGCCGCCGAACACGCGCGGCGCTCCGGGATCGCCCGAGATATTCGGGTATCCCCACGAATTGAACCGCTCGATCTGCGTCGGCGAGTTCATGTGTGCGATGCCGATCGCGATGCCGACGCGGTCGTCGGCGAATTGATCGATGTACGTGCCGCTGACGCGATAGCCCGTATCCTCGGATCCCGCGTTCAGCTTGCCCAACGACAGCGACTCGCCGCGCACGTTGCCGGCGATCGTGCGCCGGCCGTGCGTGAGCGGACGTACGGTCTGCAGATCGACCGTTCCCGACAGACCCTGGCCGATGAGACCCGCGTGCGGCGTTTTGTATACGACGACGGCATTGAGGAGCTCCGCCGGATATTGATCGTATTCGGCGCTGCGGTTGTCGCCCGTCGTGACCTGCTCGCGGCCGTTCAACAACGTCGTGGAGAAATCCGGTGCGAGGCCGCGGATGCTGATGACTTGCGCGCGACCGTCGAGACGTTGCGTCGTCAGACCCGGCGCGCGCGCGATGGACTCGGCGATGCTGTTGTCCGGCAGCTTGCCGATGTCTTCCGCGGTGATGGATTCCACGATCGTGTCCGACTCGCGTTTGTCGGCGATCGAATTCTGCAGCGAGCCGCGGAATCCGGTGACGATCACTTCCGTCGGTTCCGCCTCCGCTGCCGGGCTGGCTGTCTGTGCCTGCACGCCGCTCGCAGCACCCAGCAACACGGCGTATGTGAACAGCTTCTGCGGCGAACCCGTGGCGCGAGCGATAGCGCATGCCAACTGAGTGCGGTGGAAACGCTTCATCTGGCTACCCCCGTATGTTTCTTACAGCGCTGCGGGCGCGCTGCCGATAACCGGTGTGTTCGGCAAGACGCACGAGTCCTCGCACGGACGACCCCTGCCCTTCGCTTGCCGAAATTATTGGGAGATCGTAGGACCGCCGCATCCGTGTGGACAATGCTCTGCATACGTATTCATGCCGCGCGCACGTTTCTTGACCGGTGTGCACGGCTCGCTGTTATCAAGTCAACCAGCGAATCATCCGGCTCGAAACGAAGACGCGCGCATTGCTTGTTGCGCGTCCGACTCAGTCTTGTATACGAAGCTTGGGTCGTTGCGTCGATCGAATATCGAGCTTCGCGCGAAGACGAGTCGACAAGTAAGTGCAATTGCGGATGGCCGAGCCGCTCTGCTGCACTCGGCCATCAACCGCGCCGCAGGATCGCAACGCGATCGAACGCATCATTCGAAGTATCTGCTCGCGAATTGCAGGAACGTGGGCCAGTTCGGACCTGGCGTGTGCCCTTCGGCGTGTTGGCGAAATGCAAGATCGCCGTCGATCAACGCCGTCTCGATCGGCGGG
>Ga0207873_1003296_pt1 | contig 12110 bp, 25 predicted proteins | sample BGWIniCompost_FD_187373 | JGI IMG/M metagenome (GOLD analysis project Ga0207873, IMG submission 187373) | Cellulose adapted compost microbial communities from Newby Island Compost Facility, Milpitas, CA, USA - BGW Initial Compost (SPAdes)... ... | reverse complement strand
CTCCTCAGGGCGAAGAGTTGGGAAGAATTGCCTCTCCCCTCCCTGCTAGCAGCCCAGTAGGTGCAGCTGACCTCGTGATGCCGAGGACTTGGCGTGATTACACTCGCGGCAAGCACACTGTGTGTTGCGGTAGCTGTGCTCACCGCCTTCCGCCAGCGTCACGATGTGGTCAAGCTCTGGCGCTCTAGGGTGAGTCGTGCCGCGCTTCGACTTGAGCGTCCGCCGACCACACAGCATGCACTTCCATCCGTCGCGCTCGAACACTTTCAGTGGATTCACGCTCTCAACCCTTGCAGCCCTCATGCGTGCGCGCTCTGCGCTTCGGCGAATCCTCCGCTGATGCCTGCCTGCACATAGGCCGGAGCAGAACGCCCTGCGCTTATCGCCATATTCTGGCGCGAACACCTTTCGGCACTCCTTGCATTTGTGGCTGGATGCCTTGTGCGCCCGCTCTCCATGCGCCCGCGCCGCTTGGCGTGCAGACTCTCTCCTGCATTCGGCGCCGCAGTACGCAGCATCACTGCGGGGAGCAGCAAATGTGCGGTTGCAGCACTTGCAGGCGACGAAGTGAACAAGCTGGCGGGGCGGCGCAGACTCCAGCCTCAGCGCATCATGGGCGCATGCCTTAGTGCAGTAGCGCTGGAGACTCTTTCTGTCCGCTCCCTGCCATGCTCTCGCATAGAAGCGCGAGCCGCAGTGCTCACAGTCGGCCCACTGTCCTGCCGTGCGCTGCCCTTCGAACTGGCAGGCCCTACAGCAGAACTTCGTGGTCTTCTTCCTGGGCTTGAACTCTTTCCCGCAGGCGCGGCACGGAATGGGCAGGACTGCGTTCTTTCTGGTCTTCGGTGTAGAATCCCGGTCAGCCATAACTGATCTCTCACATCGGTTGTGGTCAGAGGCCCCGACGAGTGTTGGTAGCACTCTCGGGGCTTCGCTATTTTAGCCTACCTGTTCCAGTGGTGCCTGGGGTCAGCAGGGAAGCCTTTCTCATCCCCGCCTGCGAGTACGCCTCGGTGCTCCTGTCTCTGCTTGTGCCTGTCATGGCATCCCTTGCAGAGGGACTGGAGGTTGTCCGGATCGTGGAATAGCTCGGGGTCGCCCTTGTGCGGCTCTATGTGATCCACCACGGTTGCAGCGATGACCTTTCCCATCTGCTGGCAGTACCGGCAGAGAGGATGGGCTGATAGCTGGTTCTTCCTGAGCGCCTTCCAGCGTGCGGTCTTGTACAGACTGGCGTGTTGGCCCATTACTCAAGATCCACTGGTATCCGCTGGACCGTGATCTCGTCGTCTATCAGCACGTTGTCGCAGAAGTCCTCACAGTCAGCCAGCAGCGGCAGGTCGCGGTCGCGCTCCTCGGCCAGCGCCGTGAGCGCCGTCATGTACTGCGCCGGGTCCCGCGAGCGCAGTACGTCAGCGTACTCGGGCACCATCCACGTCGAGCACATGACGTGCGTTGCCGGGGCCTCGCCTGTGGCCGAGCACAGCACGCCGCCGAAGGTCTCGCCACCGCGCGTGCCGGGGTCGATGATCGCCGCCAGCCGGTTGCCAGCGTCTTTGTGCTCGATGGGCAGGCACAGGCGGATCAGTACGTTGGTCATACGCCTGCCCTCCTGAGCATGTAGGCAGCGAGACGCTGGCGCTGGTAGTCGCTCAAGGTGCCCTGCACAGGGGCGATGCTGTAGATGTCGCCACGGAATGTGCCGCTGGCCGGACTCGGGCCGCCGATCGTCAAGTCAAGCTGAGCATCGGCGGCGACGGGCGGATAGCTCTGTGCGGCCGCTCCCGCTTCCACGCCGTTCTTGTACACGCGCATGATGCCCACGTCATACCGAATGCCCCATACCGCTATCTCGCCGGCTACAGCGGACCCGGCAGGGAGGTTCAGCGCGGATTGCTCGCCGGCAATGCCGCGCGTCACAGCGAACCGCACGATCCCGTTTGGCCTGATACGCAGATCAATCCCCGCCCCAGTCGACGAGCCGCTGTTGTTCGCCACCAGCATTCGGTCGGCGGACATGTCAGTGACGCGAGCGCACGCATGAAGCTCCCCGCCCTGCCCGTTGTGCAGGAAGTTGAACTGATCCGTGCTGTTCGGAACCACCAGCCGATCATCTACACCGTCGAACAGCGCGCTACGGATGCCGTTCTCGATGTTGAGCACCGGCTGAGCGGTGGCGAGACTCTGGATGGCGTGGTAGCCGGGGATTTCGCGTACTTCGACGGTACTCAGGTCGATGGAGCCGACCCAGCCCACGTTAGCCTGAAACTGAAACTGAGACGGTGCCGCACCGACAGCCCGGAGCAATACCGTGTGCGTCCCCGTGGAAGTTATGTAATCGGGAACGTTGTCGGTAGCGGTCTCTGCCCTGACGCCACCAACCCCATTCGATGACAGGACGGTGAACGTGACTGCGTAGAGCCTCCCCGCGGTGAGAGGACTGACAGCATGTCTAAGGTAGCAACTGGTCGTGCCGCCCGTGTTATCGACGGATGCCGTGTCGCCGCTGATTGTCCACTGATTAGGGGATGAGCCGAAGGCAGTCCACGCGGAACCGTCCTGCGTGACGACGTTCGCCCCCCGCTCTTTGTACCGCTTCAGGTCCAGCACTGCGCCGATGCCGTCGTTCTGCGCCGTGGCGAGCGTGTTGCCGGGGAGCGTTTCGTATGCGGCGTCGGGGGTGTGCATGTCCCAATACGCGGCGGACGGAATGTCGGTGAGCGGATTGAAGCCGCCTCGCGCAACGATTGCTCGAAGGATGCTGCTGCTCATGGAATATCGACCTCGCCCACCGCATACCAGACGCCAGACGTGGGCGAGCGAACGATGGCGCAATCGCCCGTGACCACCGTCGAGCCGCCGCGAATCGTGTCGCCGCCCTGTGTGGCCAGAGTGATCGTGTGCGCAGCGCTGGGCAGGATCTCAACGACGTAGCTGTCGGCAGCGGATGCCCACTCGGGAAGCGTAATCACCGCATCAGCCGTGACGAAGCCGGTTTTCCGGTTGTGCAAGGCGTCGAGCGTGATGTCGTCGTCAATCGTGAAAGGCTGGACCGCTACCGCCGCTTCAACGGCCGCCAGCACCGCACTCGTGACCGACTCGGACGCACCCAGCACTTCAGCAAGGGTCGCAGGATCGCCGTCCGTGATCGTGGCCTTGCCTAGGTACAGCGAACGCGCTCCATCGACGTACACGAGGTAAACGCCGTTCTGGAGTTCGACGGAGAGCGCGCCGGATGCGTCCGTGGTCGTCGTGGAGTCCGAATGCTGGACGACAGAGCCGTCATCGGCGCTGGTCTGGTCCGCCACGAAGCGCACGGTGACGTCAGCGTAGGCCGAGCCGTCCGGTCGCTTGAGGGTGTCGGTGATCTGGCGGCTCACTTGCTGCGCTCCATCAGGTGCCGCTTGATGCCGTTCACGTCCGACCGGATGTCTGCGAGCGTGGCGTGAATCATAAGTTCTGAGCGGGTCATGCGGGCGTCAACCTCGATGATTCGGGTCTCGGCCGCTGCCAATCGGCTCTGAGTGTCCGACCAGTGGCCGGCAGCCGACCCGATCAGCCCGGTGGCCGCGATAATCACGGTCAGCAGACCAGCCAGCCAGCTTGCACGCTTGGCCTTATCGCTCATGCCAGCGCCACCACAGATACTTCACGACACATGAAAGACCCCAAACAGCCAGAACGAGAGCAGCAAGAGTAAGAAGCAGAAACAGAACGCATCCTTCAGCGACATCCCGCGCTGTACTCGAGGTCGAGAACATAGTGCTCTTGCCCTTTCAGGGCCTCAGGAGTGAAGCAATACAGCAGCCCCTGGGGGTTCTCAGGCGTCACGTTTGTCAGCCCTGTGAACTTCCTCACTAAGGCCGCCGGACGCTCCGGGCACATGATCGAGCGGGGCGCCGTCTTCTCGCCTGCCGGCCACAACGCGCAGCCCTGCATCAGCAAGGTGGCCGTCAAGATCAGCGTCAATGCGGTCGTGCGCTTCACGTCTGCGCTTCTCCCGGCTTGCCTGTCGGATGCTGGAAATGGTGTCGGCTATCAGGCCGGCCAGTTGGGCCAGCGCGATGATGAAGCCGGCGAACAGCTTCACTTGATGGACTTCGTCGCCTTCACGCGGCCATAGACGGCCAGCAGGCCGCCCACAGAGCCGCCGATTGCGGTGATCTGAAGTGCCAGCTCACCCTGAAGCTCTGGCGAGACGGTGTAGCCGAATGCGCCAGCGATGGCGGACAGAACGGCAATGACGCCGCCCCACACGGCGCGACTTGCGTACCACGGTTTATCGTTCATCGGTCTTTCTCCTTACGGATATTGCGGCCGGTATTGGTACACCCGGAGTTCGTTTTCGCCTTCCGGGATCGCGGCCATCAGCTTTCGGAACGCCGGAAGCGATGAGGCGACCGCGTTCTTGCCGTTCAGTACGGCGTATCTCAGCCCCGGCGCGATGCAGCCCTCCAGCTCCTCCGGCCAGTTCGCCGGATGGATCAGGATGTGGCGGCGGCCCGGGACATCGCAGACCTCCCAGCCCCTGCGGTACTCGCCCTTGGTGATCCGGTCGATCAGGGGAGACGGGCGCAGCTGGAGGTCGTAAACACCCTCGGGGATGCAGGACTCGAAGGGAGCGTTTGCCTTCCAAGGACGCTCACACGTCCACAGCTCAAGACCGCCCAAGCGGAGACGGCCAAAGGTGCCGTCCGGTGAGTAGGCGAAGCGTTCGAGTTCGATCAGCATTCCGAGAGCCAGAAATAAAAAAGCCCTCCGAAGAGGGCTTGGGGTGCCGCTTAGGGGTTGGGGGAGCAGCGGCAAGGGGAACGATAGAGGCAGCTATTCCACTCTAGGATTTCATCCTTCCAAATCCGGTCATTTGCCTCCACAACTTTCGACGGTCATTTGATGTCCGTTTCATTGGCCGTAGAGACATGCTTGGCGTTCGTCGTTTGCGGCTGCTTCGATTTCCTCCACCACCCGGCGCGGCGCCTCGAGGGCAGCCAGCTCCCACCTGTGGAATGCGCGCTGCATGATCTCGTAACGGGCTTTCCACCGTCGATCAGCCTTGTGCCAGTTGGAATCGTCAATCCCGGCCATAGCTGCGACCGCGGCGGACTTCCATCGACCACGGCCCTGCTGCTCTCCCTGGTATTCCAGTGCGGCCGCCTGAGCAACGCCGAACAGCTTCTGAAGCACCCTTTCCTGTATCTCGGGCAGGTCCATTTTTCGCTCGGCCAGCAGCACGGCCCCTACGGCAGCTCGAGATAGCGTCCTCAAGTCATCCTCGGTGTACTCGGGTGCGTAGAGGATGCGCAGAAGTTGGGGGTAGGGCCTGCGCTGATTTTCAACCGCGGCCAACACCTTCCCCATCCACACCGAGCGCGCCATGCCGTACAGCCGGCCGGAGACCGCATCGCCCCCGCCGCTGTCGCGCCGGGTGAGCTGCATTGCGTAGGCGTCGTGAATCCAGCGTTTTACGTCAGCCACGGGCAATCCTCCTCTCCAGAATCTCCTGGCAGGTGATGCAGCGGAGAATGCCGCCCACCGCGCGGCGCGCATGCGGGATCACGTCCTCACAGTCGATGCAGTACGTCCGGGATGGGCCCCGGTACTGTCTCTTCACAGCGGCCAGCCCCCGAGCCGTCAGCGACTCGATCACCTCGTCCGCGTTATCGGCGTTGTCTGCCATGCCCTTCCCCTTCGATTGGTGATGCTGCCGGCTCGTCGTCAGGCCCTGTCTTCCCATGCTTCGCGCCCCATGACCCTGCTCAAGCCTCTGCGCTGCTTCGCGTTCGGCTTGCCCTTCACTGCCCGCGCCGGCCGCCCGAACTTGCTCTTGTCGCCGCTCACGCCGGGAGGGACTCGGGTGATCTTGCCGCCCGAGCGGAGGAATGCTTCGGTGTCGCGCTCGATCTTTTCCCGCAGGGGATTGCCGAGGATGCTTTTGCTGTGGTTCATTCCGCACCTCTCAGCCGGTAGTGCCCGCGACCGTTGCGCTCCAGATAGCCATTGGCGACCAGCATCTTGCAGACTGGGCTGGTTCGTGAGCTTACCCTGTCGTACCTGAGGCCAAGAGCCTTCATGCCAATCTCGGTCGGCGAAATCCACACACCCGGCCGATGCCGCATCCAGCCCAGAACGGCCTCTTTCTTGTCCGCCATTTTCATGCCTCTTCTCCTCTTTTCAGCTCTCTGGTCAGCGCCCGGTACCGGGCCTTGATGGTCTTCAAGTCGTCGATCGTGTACTTCCTGGCCGGGTGCGGGCCTTCAAGCCATGCCACCTTCGCCTCGCCAAGGCGCTCGATCAGGCCCAGGCGGTAGTTCACGGCATTGCCGGACATGTCGCGGTTGCACTGCTTGCACTGGCGATGCGCGTTGAGCGGTTCGAAGCGCAGTTCCGGGTTGGCGCCTACGGAGCGGTAATGTCCGCAGTCCCATGTCCCGCCCACCGCTTGCTGCTCGACTTCATGCAGGCGCCCGCAGGAGATGCACGGCAGGCCCCGGTCTCGTGCGCGGATGTAGGCGTTGAACGCTGCCTGGGCTTCCTTGAGCCACTGGCTGCGGGACTTCAACGCCTCCTTCCTCGCCCTCTGCTCCCGCCGCTTCTCGCGTCTCTCGCGCGCCACCTTCCGCTGCCACGCCTTGTGCGCTTTCTCAAGTCCGTGCCTGCTCATGCAGTCCACATTGCAGAACCCGGCCCGCTGCCAGTGATCGGCTTTTGCCTTGGGCGGTATCTCGGCCCGGCAGTGGCGGCACTTGCGGGTCATGCCGCCTCCTTCCTCTGTAGTTCTGCGTATTCGCCCCGTGATTCCAGGATCAGCCCATCGGTGGCGGCCTTCATCTGGAGCCATGTCAGAAAGAGGTACATTTCGCCCCGCTTCCACGTTTTCGAGCTGGTGAAGTCTCGCTTGCGCTCTGCCGGTTTCGCCGGGTTCACGACTTCATGCACGAGCCACGGGAAGCCTGTTTCGAGGTAGTACATGCGCTTGGCGTGGCGCTTCATGCCTTCGAGTTCGCCCCGCGTGACGGACTTTTTGTCCTTGCCCAGCAGGTGCGCGGCGTATTCGGCCAGCCAGACATGCAGCAACGCGTTCTGGTCGAGGCTTCGCTTCTCCCCGATGCGCCACGAGAACGTCAGGTACTTGTGCTCCGCGAACAAGGTTTGCACGAAGCGATAGAAGGCCATGGCGCTGGTTGCGGAGTTGACGGTGAAGGTTTCTTGTTTCATGCAGTCGCCTCCAGGTATGCGCTCAGGAATTGCGCTCCAAGCTGCGGGTTAATGGCGTTGCCGTATCCGCGCAGCTTCCCCACTCTTTTGGGTACCCCATAAGCCAGCGGCTTAACTCCGGATTCAATGCGCCGTCGCTTTCCGTGTACGTCAGTGACGACTTCAAATGAACTCCAAAAGCCTGCCGGGGCACCGTGTCGTCCCTTGGCTTCCCGTCCTTCCTGATTGCGCTTCCCGATAGATCCCCGGTGTCCTTGTGGTCCCTTGTTGTCGGCGTGGCCCACCCAGTAAAGTCGCGGCCTGATGTTCGGGGCGCCGACGCCCGCAGAGCACAAATCCGCCCCCCCCCACTGCATATCCCAGTGTTTCCAGGTCAGCACGTACTCCGGAGAGCCATCGACGCCCAGCCGGGCTCGCAACCTGCTCTCCAGCGACGACTGAAGGACTGCACTGCTTGATGAGCCAGCGGAACGCCCACCAAAGGGCTCGCGGGTCGTCATCCCCTGCGCGAGCGCCTGCATCGGAGTAAGGCTGGCAGGGGCACGATCCTGTCCAGATCGGATAATCGTCAGGGATGCCGGCGAGCCTGGCTGCGAGGCTCCATCCACCGATTCCAGCGAAGAAGTGGCATTGGGTATATCCAGCAAGCTCAGTTGGTCGAACATCCTCGATGCTCCTTTCATCCACATCCCCCGGCGCGATGTGCCCCGCCTTTATCAGCTCCCGAAGCCATGCCGCAGCGAAGGGGTCGATTTCGTTGTAGTAGGCCGTCACTCCGCACCCTCCATTTGCTCGTACAGCCGCGCCGGCCAGACCACTTCGAGGGGCTCGCCCTTGATGCTCTTCTCCGGCACGACACAGAGGCCTCCATCGACGTCGCAGACGGCCATCGGCTTGCCGGTGTACTCGGCGCGGGCCGTGGCTTCGCTGATCGCTTCCAGAATCTCGTCGGTCATGCCTTCCTCCGGTAGCTGTCCCAGTCGAACGCCAGCACCGCCCCGCCACCCTCGTACATGCGGTCAAGGGCACGCTCACCGATGCAGTCCGCGAGTTCGTGTTCGGGCAGGTTCGAGATGATGATCGTCGGCTTGACGGCCTGATAACGCTCGTCGATGACCTCCTGCGCGATCAGCAGCTCGGTTTCCGTGCGACGCTGGGCGCCCACTTCGTCCACGATCAGCAGGTCGGGCGTCACGAATTCCTGAATGACTTGCGACTCAGTCTTGTCGGCGCCCTTGCGGTAGGTGTCTTTCACCGCTCTGGAAATCTTCGTGACCGTCGTGAACATGACCGGGCTCGACAGAATCGTGCCCGCCTTGTCGTCCGGGATCTGGAGCGCCCGACGCTCACACACGTCCCGAGCGATCGCGCACGCCAGATGGGTCTTGCCGGTGCCAGGCTTGCCGCAAAGGACCAGGGAGCCACCCTTGCGGAAACGGTCGTCGAAGTTGTCCGCGTACTTCTGGCAGATCAGCAGGTTTCGCTTGGCCTTGTCGTTCACCGGCTTGTAGCTCTCGAAGCTGGACGCCTTGAAGCGCTCGGGAATGCCGGCGCCTCGCGTGAACTCGTCGATCTTGCGGACCCTTGCGTCGTCGGCCTGACGCTTGCGCGCCGCCTCCCGCTCGACCTCGCACTTCGGGCATGACCCGCCGAGGGCCCTGCCGAGAATCACCCGGCACTCCGCTTGATACTCGCCGTGCTTGTCGCAATGCCGGGTCTCCAGTGCTGTCTCGACTTCGCCTAGCTGGACGGCCTGCATGGTCACGCCTCCTTCGCCCAATCGGGCGTGTGTTCGGTGTATTCGCGTTCGCTGAATCCGGTGTGTCGCTCAGCATTGCTTCCGCCGGGTGGCCCCGAGGTTTTCCCGCGCTGGAAGTCTTTTGCGTTGCGAAGCCAGGTATTCAGGGCGGCATTCCAGTCCTTCATCGTCGAGCCCTTGGCCCGGTGGTAGTCCCGGAATTTCGCGAGTTCGTCGATCAGGATCACGCCCAGCTCGCCAGCCAAGGCCCGGTGCTTCTCCGTGGGCTCGAAGTCATCAGGGAGCTGGTGGGCGCGTTTCGCTCGTGGCGTCGCGTCAGCGGCGCGCTTACCCGAGCAATCAGGAATCAGAGAATCAGAGTTCAAGGAATCAGGAATCAGAGAATCAGGGCCAAGTGCTTTGTTCTTTGGTGTGCCAGACTTCTTACCTTGGCGCGACGACTTGCTACCTTGGTCAGAAGTGCTTGCCTCCTTTTCGTAACTCCCATCCTCATTCGGAAGCTCGCTCTCAGCCTCATTGCTGTGCGGCTTCTGGTGACGGTCGAAGTTGGTCACCCTGATAACGCGCCGCCCGTCGGCCTCGTATCGGGTGATGACGCCGATGTCTGCCAGCCGATCCAGGGCGGCATCGGTGTCCATGTCATCGGCCGGAAAAAGCTCCATCTTGATGCGCTTGGGTCGGTCCTCCAGCTTTCCGCGACGGTCGGCCAGCGTCCAAAGCCCAATGAACAGCAGGCGGTCAGCGAACGAGAGTTCGACCAATTCCTCGTTCTTGAAGAATCCCGGCTTGATATTCCGCGCTCGTGCCATCTAGTTGCGCTCCCGGATCTTGTTCCAGCAAATGCCGCAGAAGTACTTAAAGGCTGCGTGCTGAGTGTTTTTGTAGGAGGTGGCCTTATCCATGGCGTCGAGGCACTCAAGCAGCCCAAGCTCCCTGATGAAGCGCTTGACGCTGGCCAGCCAGTCGAGCCGAAAGCCGTCATCGCCAAAACTCTCCATGAAGACTTCAGCTACCTCCCACGCATTGCTCTCCACCCGTTCAAGCTGCCGCCGCATGATTGCCTGATAGCCAAGCAGCTGATCCTCTCGTTCCTGAGCGTCCGCTGCGGCACTGGCGAGCGACTGAGGCGCAGCCTTGAGGGATCGGGCGCCCTTGCCCAGGTTGCACGGCTCACAGCTCGTAACGAGGTTGGACGGATCGTTCTCGCCGCCCCCGGCCACCGGAACGATGTGGTCGACGTGGAGCACAACGGCGGGCGGTGTCGCGCCGCAGTATTGGCACTGGAAGCCGTCGCGCTTGAATATCTCGAAGCGGAGCTTCTTGCTCAGGCCCTTACGCTTGCTCACCACCACACCCCGCATTCCACCACAGCAAACGGCACGGTCCCGGCCAGCAGGGCCAGCGAGAGAATCAGCCCGCCGATAAGCGGCGAGAACTGACGGGATTTCTTGCGTGTCTCGAATGTCAACGGGATTTGCATGCTCCCCTCCGTTGTTGATGACCATGAGCCAGTGGGCTGATGGCGGTTTATGCGGCCTCTAGCGCCTTGAGTTCTGCCAGTAGCTCAGCCTTGCGGGCCGCCTTGTCGATCTGCTGGTGAGCCAGAAGACCCTTTCCTTCCAGCTCGAAAAACTTGTGCAATGCGTTGTTCTGGACGATCTGCTGGAACAGGACGAACTTCGCCGGATTCATGAATCGCGCCCTGCTCCCACCCTCCAGATTGCAGTTCAGGATGCGGTTCCACTGGCCGCCATCGATGCCCAGCCTTTCGCCTACGTCGGTCCACGTTGGCTTGTCCGGCGCCAACGCCATGCCGACCTTCAGCGCGTCCTGATACGTCCGGCAGTGACGCACCGTTTCCGCCGGAACGTCCTTAATGCCTCCCTGAATGGCCCCCACCATTGGCAAGACTGCTTGTTGCATTGCCTCTTCCCCTTGTCTCTCGTTGACTCTTGTTTTTGGGCAAATAAAAAATCCGCTCGATAATTCAGGCGGCCGGATCATCCAGCAGCTCGGGATGCCAGATGGATGCCGGGTAGGCGCCCCTGGTGATTCGCTGGATGCGCAGGGCGGCAGACAGCCCCGGCTTATGTAGGCCGTGGTACCAGCCGTAAACCGTGGGCTGGCTGACTTTGACCAGGCGCGCTGTAGCCGCCTGCCCGCCAAGCTCCTTGATGAGCTGCTGAGTGAGTTCGTGTGAGTTCATGCCTATAACAATATAGGTGAACCTATATTTCAGCAATAGGCAGGCCTGTTGGACCGATAAACGGCACGCCTATAGGCTCCGGGTCGTCGTAAGGAGGGGATATGTCTCTAGCGGATCGGTTAAAAGCCGCTCGAAGGCGGGCCGGGCTGTCGCAGGCCGAAGTGGCCAGGCGGGCCAACATCTCTCAGCCCACCTATCAGGGATTGGAAACGGGCAAACACAAGTCCACCACTAAGCTGATGGATATAGCGCACGCCCTTGGTGTTCGACCGGAGGAATTGACCGGGGACCATCCACCTGCTGATATTGCTACATTAGTTCCAGGAGGGGGCGTAGCCCTTAGGGAGGTTCCAGTGGTGGGCACCGCGCAACTGGGTCCGGAAGGGTACTGGGTGGAAGAAGAGTACCCGGTTGGTCATGGCCCAGAGGCCGTGGCATGGCCGACAAAAGATGTCAACGCATATGCCTTGCGAGTGGAGGGGGATAGCATGGCTCCCCGCATACGGCACGGCGAGTGCGTCATTATCGAGCCAAATGTTGAGGTCATCCCTGGCGACGAGGTGTTGGTGCGAACCGTTGAGGGTCGTAGCATGGTGAAGATCTTTCTTTACGAGCGCGACGGTCGTGTCTACCTCGAAAGCATCAATCGGGAGCACCCCGTGCTTTCGTTCTCCCGCGAGCAGATTGAGCGATTTCACTTTGTGGCCGGAATTGCGCGCCGAACACTGACCCGCTGAAGCCGGGCATACTGGGACAAATGGGACAAGGAGATCAGTGCATGACGGGCCGCGTGCTTGCCGTCACGCCGCAGGGCGGCTCTGGATGCCACCTAGCCGCCCGCAGCAAGGTCAGTATTGCCTTGGTCCGCTCACTCGGGGAGTGAGGCGGCGTTCCGCTCAACCAAAAGAGGACGCAACCATGAAAGGGATA
>Ga0207873_1003295_pt1 | contig 12111 bp, 8 predicted proteins | sample BGWIniCompost_FD_187373 | JGI IMG/M metagenome (GOLD analysis project Ga0207873, IMG submission 187373) | Cellulose adapted compost microbial communities from Newby Island Compost Facility, Milpitas, CA, USA - BGW Initial Compost (SPAdes)... ... | reverse complement strand
GGTTCCAATCGCCACCGCTTCACGTAGCTAACAACTTCCACGCCTTGCGGGTTGGTGCTGTAGTCGGTATAGCGTTCTGTGAAGTACCCTACGCGTCGATCGGCAAAGCGCTTTTGCATGGGAACCTTGGGCAATACCATGATCGATGTATTGATTTCCCAGGTGAACGCGTTGCCCGAAGCGCCGCCCCCTTCGCGCTCATATGTTTTAATGGTGCGTATTTCAACGTTGAGGGGATAAGGCTGAATGTCTTTGATGTAGCACATGTTGGGAAGCATGCGCCCAACCCTCATCTGCTGTTTCACACCGGGTGAGAAGAAGAGTACGTCGTTGTCGCCGTTGATGTAGTTCGTAACCTCGATCACGCTACCTGTGCGGTCCGGTGTGTACGCGCTGATGCCAAACGATGCGGCGAGCGGTTGAAGGTTGGAACGTATGACGGCGTCAAAGAGTGAATTGGTACTGTCCCCAACATAGTCGCCAAAGGAAACGCGTCTGAGAAAGAGGTTGTCGTCAGGTCCCTTCTCGAACCGGATGACGGTAGAGCCGATCTGGTCTCCGGCATACCCCGAGTGTCCGGGACGAACACCGGCGGCACCGCGGGCAATACGGGTCACCACCAGCATATCGCGGCCGAGCAGACTGTCGGCGATCTCAAAGTAGTATTTGTCTTCAACCTTGTGAATGGTGAACAGACCCCTGCGCGTGATGGCGTCAGATTTTATGACGCGCCGGTAGGAGCGGGGGCCGGAAACGGGCTCGTTGCCCAGTGGCACCGACGACGGCGTCTCCTGTTCAAGCACGACAGTGTCGATGACAATGTCGACCTGGACGATCGTATCCTGGAGCGGACGGGGAGGAGGAACACGTCCCGGATCCTGAGCATTAACGCTCCCGAGTGCCGCCACACCGACAATCAGAACGAGGATGAATCTCCACATAGTCCGCCCTTTGTACAAGATAACTCTTTACTAGTACGCAATATTATACAAGGCAAACAATGCAAATCCGGGCGAGGGAGTTCATTGCCGGACGAATGGCTTGGAAATGCGAACACCCGGTGTCCCGGGTGTCGATGGAAGAGCAGGTTTGGAGTGATGCGTTAAGTCGTAGTACCTGAGCTCTTTGCGGCGTACATCTCCAGCTTTCCGATCTCCTGATCGATCATCCACAGGCCGACGCCCTCTTCGCCGATGATGTCGAAGAGCTCCACCGCCCTGCGCGCCAACGTTTCTTCTTCCCGCTGCTCCATGACATACCATTGCAGGAAGTTGAACGTCGCGAAGTCCTTGATAGAAAAGCAGTGGTCGACGATGTGGTTTATGGATTTTGTAACCTCAAGTTCGTGCGTGAGCACGTCATTGAATACCTCCCTGAGGCTCTTGAATGAGTGCTTAATGCCGCTGATTTCCGGTTGAATGGCGTGCCCACCCGCAGCATTAATGTAGTGAAACAGCTTCAGCATGTGCATGCGCTCTTCCTCGGAATGCTTGTAAAGGAACTGGGAAGACGTGTCGTATCCCTTCGTTTCGCACCAGGAGGCCATGGAAAGGTATGCCGCGGAGGATTTGCCTTCCATTTCAATCTGCTTGTTCAACAAGGCTTCAGTTTCCTTGGTCAGGGAGCGCTTGGGGGTCACAATCTGCTGTTTCATAGAGAGAAAAAATTAGTGTGAGCCAAGATAAATCACCGCCCCCACAGCCGCAAAAAACAGAGCTTCTTTGGAATCAGAATGAATAAAGCTTCGCCCCCACGGGTCGGTCCGTGAGGAGAGGCACGACAAACATTTTTTTATTTGAATTAATTCTAAATAATGATAACATTGTGGCCTATTTAAAAATAATCTAAATAAGGATGAAGTTTTTCTTCCCCTGCCTTTTCCTCTCCGCTCTTATCGTCCTTTCCTGTAATGATGATGACGATAGCGGCCCCGCCCTACAAGTGCCTGATACTTATGAGTTTACAAGAAACGGACAGTCGTCCGTTTACTATGGTGGCCAGACTGACCGACTGAACCAAACCTCGGAAATCAAGGCCTACTTTCAGAAGGGCGACAAGAAGGAAATAGTCCTCGATGCTGAGACGCTTCTGGCAATGTACGAAAACGCCGGGGGCGATGGCGACGGCAACTTTTCTTTCACGTCCGACCGGCAACTCAAGGACAAAACCTTTCCCGCTGACGTGGCCTTCTTTGAAGACCTGTTTATCGATGCCGAGAATGCCAGTGTGGCGGGCCTCAGCGCCGCCAATGGAACAGCCGGGTACATCACACGCAAGAATGGGTCAACAATGCTGGTTGATGCCAACGGTCACGAATTCACGCAAACCTTTGAAAAAGGGATCATGGGTTCAGTGTTCCTTCACCAGATCTTTAACGTGTACATGACGGATTCCCGCGTCGGCGATGAGGTAGAGAACACCGAACTTGATGGCGCCAACAATTACACGCCGATGGAGCATCACTGGGATGAGGCGTTCGGATATTGGGGTGTTCCTGTAGACTTCCCGAACAACACACAAAATCTCAGGTTCTTTGCGAACTACAGCAACGGTCGCGACCCGCTGATTGGCTCTAACAAAATGCTCATGGACGCGTTCCTCACCGGCCGCGCTGCAATTGTTGCAAAGAACTATCCTGTCAAGAATGAACAGCGCGAGATCATATATAAGGGTTTTGAGTTGGTGACAGCCGCAACGGCAATTCACTACCTGAACACAGCAAAGGAATTGCTCGGTGAAGGTGAATCTTCGTTTGGTGAAGCACTTCACGCGTTGTCCGAAGGATACATGTTCATCCGCGCACTCCGCATCAGCCCGAAGAAGAGGATCAGTGATGCTACGATCAACGAGATCCTGGAGACACACATCGGTGAAAACTTCTGGGAACTACCAGAGACGGACCTGTCGGGCCTTGACGAAGCAATTGATCTCCTGGTTGATGCTTTCCCCGAACTGGCTAACGTTAAAGACGCTCTTTAATAGACTATGATACGGCACCGATTCCTAAAAGCTTCGATCTTGCTCGTGATCTCCGCGGTGGCGGCGTCGTGCGATAAGGAGTCGTCGAACTCCCCGGGTTTCGACCGCGGGCCTTTGCTGGAGAACCTGGGTGTGAACATTATTGTCCCTGCTTACGACTCGCTTGCCCGCAGGGCTGCGAGGCTGGAGGAGGCAGCCATCGAGTTTACCGAAACACGCAACGAGCAGACCCTGGGGAAACTGCGCGACGCCTGGCTGTCAGCCTATGTAGCCTTCCAGCATTGCGGATACTTTAACTTCGGACCAGCCGATAACCTGATATTCAACGCGTCCGTCAACACCTACCCGATAAGCCGCATCAAGATCGACGACAATATATCCTCGGGATCGTATGACCTCAACGCCATTAGCAGCAACTCGGCGAAGGGATTCGCTGCGCTTGACTATCTGCTTTATGGCGAGAACCCCGATGCAGAAAACGTCGTCGAACTGTTCGATTCTGACGACGAAGCGTCGGCGCGACGTCAGTACCTCCTTGATGTTGTTGAAGATCTCAGAGCACGATGTGATGCCGTGTATGAACGATGGTCTCCTGCAGGAGATAATTATCTCGGAACTTTTGTCAGTCTCACGGGTAACGATGTCGGGAGCGCAACAGGCATGTTGCTCAATGGTGCCATCCAATACTGCGAGAGTGATGTGCGGGATGGCAAGATCGGTATACCCCTCGGCGTCCGTTCGCTCAACGTTCCGATACCCGCCAACTGCGAAGCCCTTTATGCACAACAGTCCATTCTCCTTGCCGTCGAATCCATTAAAGGTTTGCAGAATCTTTACTTGGGTAAAGGAAAAACAGACGGCGTTGGGTTCGATGATTACCTTACCGCACTGAATGCGCGGCACAATGGAGACGCGTTAGCGAGCGTCATCGCTTCTCAGATCGATCTTGCGTTAACCAAGATAGCCGCCATTCCTGAGCCTTATTCGGAGACTGTGGAGCAGAATCCCGATCCAGCTATGGCAGCCTATCAGGAGTTACAGAAGCTGGTGGTTCTGCTGAAAGCAGACATGATGTCAGCCCTTGGGATACTGATTACTTACCAGGATAATGACGGCGATTAGCTTGCACAGCCGGTTAGTTAATGCGTTGAGGTCGGCATGGTATGAACCTACGCCCATTGCGCCTCTGGTCACCTTCCGTATCGTCTTCGGGTTAATGATGGCCATCAGCGTAGTCCGCTTTTGGGCCAACGGCTGGATCCGCGAGTTCTACATTGAGCCGGAGGTACACTTTACTTACTACGGCTTTGAATGGGTGACGGCCCCTGGGCCGGTGGGCATGTACGCGCTGTTCGGCATCATGCTGGCATCGGCGATAGGGATTATGCTCGGCTGGCGTTATCGGCTGTCTGCCGCGTTGTTCTTCCTGTCGTTCACCTATGTTGAACTCATCGACAAGACCTACTATCTCAATCATTATTACTTCGTTAGCCTGGTGGCGCTGCTCCTCTGCTTTGTGCCTGCTAACCGCGCTTTCTCTCTCGATATGCTTCGCAAGCCAACGCTCGCGGCAGGAGAGGTACCGGCATGGAGCGTGACGATCTTAAAGCTTCAGTTGGCTATCGTGTACATCTACGCCGGCATCGCCAAGCTCAATGCGGAATGGCTCCTGGATGCCATGCCGCTTCGCATTTGGCTGCCGGCGCAGAGTCACCTTCCGGTCATCGGTGGCTTTTTGTCAACGGCGTTCGCCGCCTATGCTTTCAGTTGGATGGGGGCGCTGTACGATCTCACGATCGTCTTCTTCCTTCTCAACGCCCGGACGCGGCCCTGGGCCTACATCGCCGTCATCGGCTTTCATATGATCACGTGGATGCTGTTTCCGATCGGGATGTTCCCCTTCATCATGATCCTCAGCACACTGATATTTTTTTCACCAACATTTCACACCAGGCTTCTCGAAAGGTTGGCTGCTGTCCTTCGCCTGAGACTTAACACCATCCCTCGCCCGGACACCTCCAATACCACAAAGATTCTTCCTGTTCCCCGCATCATTACCGGATTCATGGCAGTATTCATCGTTATTCAGGTGCTCGCTCCCTGGCGTTACCTTCTCTATCCCGGCGACCTGTTCTGGACGGAGCAGGGATACAGGTTCTCATGGCGTGTTATGCTGATGGAGAAGGCAGGATACGTGGTGTTCCATGTTGAGGACCCGATTACAGGAAAACGGTGGGATGTTATGCCCGGCGACTACCTCACACCCATTCAGGAGAAGATGATGTCTACACAGCCGGATATGATCCTGCAGTTTGCGCACTTCCTGGAAGAAAAATATCGCGCCGAAGGAATGAACGACGCCATCGTTCGTGCTGAGGCATACGTGACACTGAATGGCAGAGGTTCGCGGTTGTTCATCGACGACCAGGTAGACCTTACACAGGAGCGCGACGGGTTCCGGCATAAAAAATGGATCGTTGACCTCAATCAATGAAGAATCTGGTATTCCATATTACCCTGACGTTCGGAGTCCTTTTCGCGACTGGCCACACCCTGTTCGCGCAATGCACGCTAATCGGTTCCGTTAAGGACGGCAACAGCGGCGCTGCCATCGAAGGCGCAGAAGTGTTCGTGCATTCCGTTTCGCGTGGCGCGACGACAAATGCGAATGGGGAATTCAGGATCACCGATCTTCCCGCGGGCGCTCACCGCGTCTCAGTGTTTGCGCCCGAAAAGGCACTGCAGGAGATCAGCATCACCCTGCGCACAGGTGATAACCGGCTTGACGTTCGCCTCGAGGAAATCCGCGACGTTCTGCAGACTGTAACCGTAGAGGATCACCGGGTCAGCAATGGTGGCATTCGACGACTTAGTGGTCTTGAAGGCGCTGCGATCTACGAGTCGAAAAAGACCGAGGTGATCGAAATCGGCGACATGGCTGCCAACCTTGCGACGAACAACGCACGGCAGATTTACGCTAAAGTTCCAGGACTCAACATCTACGAGAGTGATGGTGCCGGACTTCAACTGGGCATCGGGGCTCGTGGACTTGATCCGAACCGCACTTCAAACTTCAATGTCCGTCAAAACGGTTACGACATCAGCGCGGATGCACTTGGGTATCCTGAAAGCTACTACGTTCCACCCACGGAGGCCGTCGAACGCATTGAAGTTGTGCGCGGAGCCGCTTCACTTCAGTATGGAACCCAATTCGGTGGCTTGTTGAATTTCGTGATGAAGGATGGACCCACGTCGCGCCCGCTGGAAATCGTCAGTCGCCAGTCGTTGGGATCTTTTGGACTCTTTAATTCTTTCAACAGCGTCGGCGGCACCAAGGGGAAGGTCCGGTATTATGGGTTCTATCACCACAAGCATGCTGATGGGTGGAGACCAAACTCAGAGTTTGACCAAAACACGGGCTATGTTTCTTTGACGGTGCCGGTGTCGGACAAGCTCAGCGTCACGACGCAGTACACGCATATGGATTACCTTGCCAGGCAGCCAGGCGGGTTGACGGATGCGATGTTCCAGGAGAATCCGCGTCAGTCTATCCGCGAAAGAAACTGGTTCAAAGTGAACTGGAATTTGATCGCGGTGCTTGCCGATGGAAAGCTGTCGGACAGCTGGCGGATGAATGTGAGGTTGTTCGGACTCCTGGGTGCACGCGACGCCTTAGGTAACCTGGGCCGTATCGACCGTGCTGATGATGGTGGTCCGCGCGATTTATTCTCCGACGACTTCACAAACTTCGGCGGGGAACTTCGGTTCGTTCACCATTATACTGCTGGAAGAAATCCCGCTGCGCTGGTCCTGGGCACGCGGTATTATCATGGGTTTACGTATCGACGTCAGGGGATGGCGCCGGATGGGAGTGAGGCAACGTTTCGTTTTCTCAACCCGGACGATCTCGAAGGCTCGAACTATGATTTTCCCGGAAACAACGAGTCGTTTTTTGCTGAAAACATCTTCAACCTTACGGAAAAGTTGAGTGTAACACCCGGGATTCGTTTCGAACGGATACAGACAAAAGCCAAGGGTTACTATAAGAAAAGCATCCTCCGTCCGAATCCTGACACTGGCATTGCGGAAGACTCCACTTTCCAGGTTTTTGAAGAACGCGATCGCGTTCGGAACTTCCTCATCGCGGGCGTGGGCGTCAGCTATCGGTCCAGTGAACGCATGGAAGTTTATGGCAATTTCTCGCAAAACTACCGCGCGATAAACTTTAACGACATTCGGGTGGTGAATCCGAACCAGAGGGTTGATCCGGAGATCACTGACGAGGAAGGTTTTAACTTCGACCTCGGTGCACGTGGTGGCCACGATGGCGTATACAATTTTGACGTCAGCGTGTTCTACCTGCGGTATGAAGGTCGGATAGGATCGATACTACGCGAGGGGATTTACCGATATCGGACAAACGTCGCCGACTCGCGCCACGTCGGTATTGAAGCCTTTGGCCAGTATGATTTGTTGCATCTCTTTTTGCCGCAAGAACGCAGCCACAAGTTGACAGTGTTTGGCAATATTGCTGTGATCGATGCGGTCTATGTAAACAGCGCAGAATCGGCCGTCGATGGCAAGGAGGTGGAACTGGTACCCCGATACAATATCCGGACGGGATTGACCTGGGAGTGGAAGGATCTAATGGTAACCTGGCAGGGTGCCTTTACGGCGAAGCAATACAGCGACGTCAGCAACGCAACCTATACACCATCTGCTGTTGAAGGACTTATCCCTGCTTACCACGTGATGGACATTGCGGCGAAGTACACGTACAAGTTCCTCACCGTGGAGACGGGGGTCAATAACCTCACCGACAACATGTACTTTACGCGGCGCGCAAGCGGTTACCCGGGACCGGGTATCCTCCCATCGGACGGTCGCAATTATTATCTGACGCTGCAGGTAAAACTCTGAAGCCTACTTCTTTTTCCGAACGGCCTTCTTAACCTTTTTCACCAGTCCTGATAGCTTGCGACCTGCGGCCTTCCTCGCGCGGACAACGCCGCGTGCAATCTTGCGGGCATTGGCTGCGGCTTTCCTGGCGACTTTTTTGGTTGCCGCCTTAACGGATTTCTTTACCGATGCCTTCTTCTTGACCACAGCCTTTTTAGCGGCTGCCTTCTTGCCGACTGTCTTCTTGGCTGCTGCTTTCTTAGCTGCTGCTTTCTTAGCTGCGACCTTTGCCGTTGCCTTCTTCGTAGTGACCTTCTTGGGTGCGACGGCTTTTCCGGCAACTTTACGGGCGGACTTCTTAACGGACTTCTTTACAGCGACCTTAACAGCCACTTTGGGTCTGGAGGAGCGTGCCTTCCTACTTGGGGGTGCTCCGTTGGAATGCTTTTCGATTTCGAATTGCAGTGCCATCCGGTTGAGCGCCGATCCCGCCTTAAACCATTCGATCTGCCCTGCATTGTAGGAGTGGTTGGCAAGGATCGTGTCGGTTGTGCCGTCGGCATGGCGAAGCACCAGCGTCAGTGGTCTACCGGGTGCAAATTCTGTAAGGTCGATGATATCGATGGTATCATCTTCGAGAATCTTGTCGTAATCCGCTTCGTCCGCAAAAGTCAAAGCCAGCATGCCCTGCTTCTTTAGGTTGGTTTCGTGAATGCGGGCAAACGACTTGACAAGGATCACGCGTATGCCGAGGTGGCGAGGTTGCATGGCCGCGTGCTCGCGCGAAGATCCTTCGCCATAGTTGTGGTCGCCAACTACGATTGTAGGAATGCCAGCGGCTTTGTAGGCACGTTGCGTAGCGGGCACAGGACCATACTCACCGGTGATCTGGTTCTTGACGCAGTCGGTCTTGTCGTTAAAATAGTTGACGGCGCCGGTAAGCGTGTTGTTGGAAATGTTGTCGAGGTGACCCCGGAACCGAAGCCAGGGGCCGGCCATCGAAATATGGTCTGTAGTACACTTCCCTTTTGCCTTGATGAGGAGCTTCATGCCGAGAAGGTTTTTGCCATTCCAGGCGGGGAAAGGCTCAAGTTTTTGCAGTCTGTTCGAATCCGGGTTGATGTGTACCGTGATGTCGCTTCCATCTTCAGCGGGTGCAACATAGCCCGCGTCTTCCACGGCAAAACCTTTCGGAGGGAACTCTACACCCTGCGGTTCATCCAGTTTAACGGGTACGCCGTCTTCATTGATCAGTGTATCTGTCATCGGGTTGAACGTCAGGTCGCCGGCGATTGCAAATGCTGTCGTGATCTCAGGGGATGCCACGAAGGCATGCGTGTTGGGATTGCCGTCGTTTCGTTTTGCAAAGTTTCGGTTGAAAGACGTGATGATTGAGTTTCTTCTCTGCGGATCGTCCGTGTGGCGCGCCCATTGCCCGATGCAGGGTCCGCAGGCGTTGGCCAGTACGACGCCGCCCATCTTTTCGAAGATGCCCAGGTATCCGTCGCGTTCAACGGTATACCGAACCTGCTCAGAGCCTGGCGTAATGGTAAATTCCGCCTTGGCTTTCAGCTTCTTTTCAACCGCCTGCTTTGCAAGTGACGCGGAGCGCGTGATGTCTTCATATGATGAGTTCGTACACGAACCGATGAGTCCGACCTCAAGCTTTTCGGGCCATCCGTTTTTCCTCACTTCTTCAGCGAAGCGGGAGAGAGGGATAGCACGGTCCGGAGTAAACGGTCCGTTAATATGAGGTTCAAGCGTTGAGAGATCGATTTCGATTACCTGATCGAAATACTTCTCAGGGTTTTCATATACTTCAGGATCGCCAGTAAGGTGTTCGCGTAGGGAGTCTGCGAGGTCCGCGACTTCGGAGCGTCCTGTTCCGCGGAGGTACTGGGCCATCTTTTCGTCATAACCGAACGTCGATGTCGTCGCACCGATTTCAGCGCCCATGTTACATATCGTAGCCTTACCTGTGCATGAGAGTGAAAGCGCGCCAGGTCCGAAGTACTCGACGATCGCACCGGTACCACCTTTCACGGTGAGGATGCCGGCTACTTTCAGGATGACATCTTTGGCTGATGTCCAGCCGCTGAGTTTTCCGGTGAGTTTAATGCCGATGAGTTTGGGCCACTTCAGTTCCCAAGGCATACCGGCCATCACGTCAACGGCATCAGCACCGCCGACACCAACAGCCACCATGGCCAGTCCTCCCGCATTCACAGTGTGTGAGTCGGTACCGATCATCATGCCTCCGGGGAATGCGTAGTTTTCGAGAACGACCTGGTGGATGATTCCGGCTCCGGGTTTCCAGAAGCCTATCCCGTATTTGTTCGATACTGATTCGAGGAATTTAAATACTTCGCCGCTGGCTGTAAGAGAATCTTTAAGGTCTTGTTCGGCCCCCTGTTTTGCCTGGATCAGGTGATCACAGTGAACAGTAGACGGAACCCTTACTTTCGGAATGCCCGCTGACATGAACTGCAGCAGCGCCATCTGAGCCGTGGCGTCCTGCATAGCCACCCGGTCAGGAGAAAAGTTGACGTACGATTTTCCCCGCTCGAAGTTTTCGATGGGTTGATCGGCGTGTAAGTGCGAATACAAGATTTTTTCCGACAGGGTAAGTGGCCGGTTCACGATTTTTCTGGCCTCTTTGATGCGGGCCGGCATGTTCCGGTATACTTCCCGGATCATGTCTAAGTCAAAAACCATAGCGACAATAATTTTGGCGCGCTAAACTAACAAATTATTTCGTAATCGAATTTGTGGAAATCGACCCTGAACTTACGTGCCCAAGACTGTTCAGCCGATATTCTGACGGATTCTGTCGAGCAGACTATTAAGCAGGTGTGCTTCTTCTTCAGTGAGGTTGCGCAGGCCCCTTTCGAGGTCACCGATGCGGCTTTCCATAGCATCAAGGAGCGCGTTTCCTTCGTCAGTGATGGTGATCTTAACGGTGCGTCTGTCCTCCGTGTTCAGTTGACGAGAGGCGAGGCGTTTGGCGCGCAGACGTTCTACAATGCGTGAAGCATCGGACATCTTATCGAGCATTCGCTCACGGATCATCTGGATTGTAACGCCCCCGGGCTGGCCGCGTAGGATGCGCAGGACATTATACTGCTGACGAGTTATGCCGTAGGACTTAAAAAACCCCGCGCTGCTGTTGATCAGCACATTGTGTGTGTAGATCAGATTCAGGAGGGCCTTGTGAAACTCGCTTCGGAACGTCGTTTGACGTATCTCCTGTTCCAGCGACATGGCATCATTAGGGTTACTGCACCTAATGTAGCGATTTCGCCGCTTTATTGCTCGTCTTTGAGCCTTTACTTGCTGTTGATGTAGTTCAGAAACTCCCTTTTGATGTTTTCGTCCCTGAATTTGCCCGAAAAATACGCTGTTCCTGTGCGGCTGTTCGTATCGCCAACGCCTCGTGAGGCCACGCACATGTGGTTCGCATCGAGCACTACGCCCACGTCTTCTGTGTTTAGCACACGCTGCAATTCGTGGCCAATCTGCATGGTGAGCCGCTCCTGCACCTGGGGTCTCTTCGCAAAATACTGTACGAACCGGTTGATCTTGGAGAGGCCGATCACCTTTCCCGATGAGAAGTACCCTACGTGTGCTTTCCCATAGATGGGCACGAAGTGGTGCTCGCAATGCGAGTAAAAGGTGATGTCTTTTTCTACCAGCATCTGATCATAGGCATACTTGTTGTCGAAGAGTTTGACGTGCGGGCGGTTTTTGGGATTGAGACCACTGAACACTTCCTTGACGTACATCTTTGCCACACGATGTGGTGTCCCGCCAAGGCTATCGTCTGAAAGATCCAGGCCGAGAATTTCCATGATGCTGGCGAAGTGCTTCTCGATCCGCTTGATCTTCTCTTCGTCCGACAACACGAAGGCGTCAGGACGCAGGGGCGTTTCAGTTGACGACATTACGTGATCGTCGCCCGCGTCGTCAGGATCCTGCAGATTACGATGCCGGATATTCAACGAAATTTCTTTCGGTCTCATACAGTGTGATTTTGAGGTCGAACTTACTTTCTATTTGTTCCCGCAGGATTCTCCAGATTACAATAGCAATGTTCTCAGCAGTGGGGTTGAGGTTCCTGAAGTACTCCGTGTCGAGGTTAAGGTTCTTATGATCAAGTTTCTGAATCACGTTTTTCCGGATCAGGTCACTTAGTCGTTTCATATCATATACGTATCCTGTGGCCGGGTCGGGTTC
>Ga0207873_1003294_pt1 | contig 12111 bp, 15 predicted proteins | sample BGWIniCompost_FD_187373 | JGI IMG/M metagenome (GOLD analysis project Ga0207873, IMG submission 187373) | Cellulose adapted compost microbial communities from Newby Island Compost Facility, Milpitas, CA, USA - BGW Initial Compost (SPAdes)... ... | reverse complement strand
GGCGGCGAACGGGACCATCGCGTGGATTCCCCCCGGGACAAACATCACCATCGCCGGAGCGGGCGCCGGGGGCGCCGACCTGGACGCCCGGGTGCTGTCGAATGACATGGTAGACACGCTGGTGCTGGACACCGCGGCTGAAACGACCGTGGTGGGTGCGAATGTCACCTACCAGCCTTTGACGTTTACGGCAGCGTGACGAATAGCGTGACGAGTACAGGGACGAACGTCTTTGAGCAGTTTTTCCAGCTCTACGGACCCTCGGCGGGTGAGGAGGGTCCGCCGCGGTTCGTCCGTGAAGTCATAGGGGTCGAGCCGGACGATTGGCAGGAGCTGGTCCTTCGAGACTACGGCCGCGGGGAGCGGCGAATCAGCATCCGGTCCTGCCACGGATCGGGGAAAACGGCCGTGGCGTCGTGGTGCATCATCCACGCGCTCGTCACGAAATATCCGCAAAAAACGGTGGCGACGGCTCCGAGCGCCAGTCAGCTCGCTGGCGCGTTGGTGCCTGAGGTGAAGCACTGGCTGCGGCAGCTCCCGCAGGCGCTTCAGGACCTGTTCCTCGTGAAAGCGGACGGGATCTACCTGGCCGCGGCCCCGGAATCGTCGTTTTTCGAGGCGAGGACAGCCAGGGCGGACGCTCCCGAGGCGATCCAGGGCATCCACTCCGAGAACGTCCTGCTGATCGTGGACGAGGCGTCAGGTGTGCCGGAGCCGGTGTTTGAGGCGGGCGTGGGGTCCATGTCGGGCCACAACGCGACGACCATCCTGCTCGGGAACCCGACTCGAAGCAGCGGCTTTTTCTTCAACACGCACCATCGCAACCGGGGGCTCTGGAAAACCTACCACATCACCGGTGTCCCCGGCACGCCGGGCCACTACAGCCCGCGGGTCAGCGCTGACTTCGTGGAGCAGGTCCGGCAGAGCTACGGCGAGGACAGCAACGCCTTCCGGGTTCGCGCCCTGGGCGAGTTCCCGCTGGTGGACGACGACCGGATCATCCCGTTTGAGCTGGCGGTGGCGGCGCAGGAGCGGGATATCGTGGTGGGGGCGGTGTCGAGCCGGATTTGGGCGCTCGACGTGGCCCGGTTCGGGTCGGACTCCAGCGTCCTGCTGGAGCGGACGAACTACGCCGTCACCTGGATCGACAAGTGGGCGGGGGCGGATCTCATGTCCACCGCGGGCCGGGTGAAGGCGAAGTGGGACGAGACACCACACGAGCGGCGCCCCTCGGAGATCCTGGTGGACGTTATCGGCCTGGGGGCGGGGGTGCTCGACCGGTTGCAGGAGCTTGGGCTTCCTGTCCGCGGGATCAACGTGGCCGAGGCGGCATCGGCCAGCGAGCAGTACAGGAACCTGCGCACGGAGCTCTACTTCAAGGTCCGGGAATGGTTGGCTTCGAAGAACTGCGTCCTCCCGCGGGACAAGCTCGGGCATGAGCTGGTGGCCGAGCTTACGCTGGTGAAGTACGACTACTCGTCCAACGGGAAGATTCAGGCTGAGTCCAAGAGCGACATTCGCGCTCGGGGCGAGGGGTCGCCGGATATCGCGGACGCTCTCGCTCTCTCGTTCGCGTCGGAGCCGGCCACGCTGGTTCACGGCTCTCGTAACGCCTGGGGCGGGCACGTTGGCTGGAACGAGCCGCTGAGCCGCGGCCGGAGCGTTCTCATTTGAGCGTGACACTTAACGTTACAAGGCATGGTTGACGGATTCCCTGACGAGAATGGCGGTCTGATCGAAGAAGCCGTGGAGTTGACGGAGGAAGGCGCCGATCGCGAGGTGCAGGCGCTCGTCACCCGCATGGTTGAGGAAGCGATCCAGTACTACGAGGAATCGCTTCAGGACGACCAGGAGCGGGCCACGGACTACTACCACGGGCGCCCCTTCGGCAATGAGGAAGAAGGCCGCTCGAAGGTGGTAGCGACCGTCATTCGGGACGCTACGCAGGCGCAGCTACCGAGCCTCATGCGGATCTTCTTCGGCTCGGAGCACGTCGTGGAGTACCGGCCGCGCCGTCTGGAGCAGGAGGCGATGGCCCGGCAAATGACCGACTACATCCGGGACGTGGTGATTCAGGAGGACAACGAGGGCTTCCTGATACTCTATTCCGCGTTCAAGGATGCGCTGGTGCGCCGTATCGGGGTGGTGAAGTGGTATTGGGAGCCGAACGTCCGAATTACCGCGGACCAGTTCCAGAGTCTGTCCGAGGACCAGGTTGCGATCCTGGCCTCGGAGCCGGGCGTGGACGTGGAAATCCTGGCCGAGAATCCGTCGCCGTGGGGGCCTCTGTTTGACGTGGAGGTTCGCCGGTCGGAGAACGAAGGGAAGGTCCGGGTGGTGGCGGTTCCGCCCGAGGAGTTTGTGTTCACCCCCGGTGCTCGCGATCTGGACGATGCGGCCTGCGTGGCCCACGTCCGCGACGTGCCGGCTGACGAGGTCCTGGCGCTCGGGGTGGACCCGGAGGTGGTCGAGCGATTCAAGGGTTCCGGTGGCCGGACGCGGCTTTCCGACACGATGGCCGCGGCTCGTGATATCTCCGGCACCGACCCCCGGTTTGGGCGGTTCGTGGAGCGTGACGACGCGCAGGCCCTGATCCAGCTCGCTGAGGTTTATGCGAAGGTGGACGTGGACGGGGACGGGTTCGCGGAGCGGCGCAAGTTCATCTGCGTGGGGCCTGCTTTCGAGATCGCCAACGGCGACGGCGAGCCCGTGGATGAGGTCCCATTCGCGGTCTTCACGCCGGACCCGGAGCCACACACCATCATCGGGCTGTCGAATTACGACAACCTGAAGGACGTTCAGCTTATTCAGTCGCAGATCCTGCGCGACACGCTGGACAACCTGGCCGAAGTGGTCGATCCGCCCATCGAGGTGCTTCAGGGCGCGGTCAACATGCAGGACGTGATGAACAAGGAGCGGTCCAAGTTCATCCGATCCCGGCAGCTTGGGGCTATTCGGGAGGTAGAGCGGACGTTTGTGGCCCCGCACGCGCTGACCATGCTCTCGTACTTTGACGAGATCAAGGAGAAGCGCACCGGCATGACGAAGGCGGCGCTCGGCCTCGACGCCAACTCGCTCCAGTCCGCGACGAAGATGGCCGTGGCCGCTACCATGTCGGCCAGCCAGCAGCGTATCGAACTCCTGGCCCGGATCTTCGCTGAAATCGGCCTGAAGCGGCTGTTCAAGGGTCTGCTGCGGACGGTGATTCGCTACCAGGACCGCGCCCGCGTGGTGAGACTCCGCGGTGAGTACGTCGAGGTGGACCCGCGGTCGTGGGACGCCACCCTGGACGTGTTCGTGAACGTCGGGCTAGGCACCGGTTCCAGCGAAGAGAAGTTCGCGGTGCTCGCGGCAGCGGCCGAGAAGCAGGAAATGCTGCTGGAGCGCGGGGTTCCGCTGGTGTCCTTCGTGGAGTACCGGAACACGCTCGGCCGGATGCTGGAAATGGCCGGCTACCGGAACACGGACGAGTTCTTCCGCCCGTGGGGGCCGCAGGAGCAGGCCATGTGGGACCAGGCTCAAGCTCAGGCCGCTGCGAACCAGCCGCCCGACCCGAACCAGTTGATCGCGCAGGCCGAGCTGATGAAGGCGCAGGCGCAGGTCATGTCGGAGCAGGTGTCGGCGCAGATGGAGCAGTTGAAGTTGCAGCTCCGCGAAGCGCAGCTTGAACTGGAAGCGGTGCGCCTGAAGCTCTCCGACGACCGGGCGCGCGACAAGCTGGCCCGTGACACGGCTCTGAAGGCCGCGGAACTGGCGGTGGAGGTTGAGACGAACCGCCTGTCCTCTCAGATCGAGCAGGACCGCAAGCAGCAGGACGCTGACCTATGAGCCTATTCGACTGGCCCGAGCAGCGGCTGGACCCTGAGCTGATCGCAGCTCGGGGCCACCGCGCCGCGGAGATCATCCGAGACGAGGTGTTCCAGGAAGCGATGGCAGAGGCCGAGCGAACCTTTCTCCACCAGTGGTTGAACGGGGAGACAGTGCAGGACCGAGAGGCAGCGCACGCCAAGATGCACGCCCTGGAAGATATTCGACGGATCTTTGACTCGTATGTGGCCGATGCCACGGTAGTTACGCCGGATCGGCGCTAACAATTCACCTGCTGAAGTGCTAAATTACCGACCATGAGCAATTCTGTTTCAGCCACCGACATTCCTGCGCTCCCCTGGGAGACGGGGGGTTCTAAGACCAGCGTAGAGTCGGCGGCAGAAAGCTTGTTCAGTGACGCGATTCCCGAGGGAGCAACCGACGATCTGGACGAGTCAGTGGCCGACGAGGCCGATTCCGAGTCTGAGGTGGAGGGAGTAGGCGATTCCGCAGTGGATTCCGGCGACGGAACAACCCAGGACGGAGCAACCGACGAAACCGAGACGGAGGACGAGGACTACGACGCCGACGAGGATTCCGACGAGGCGGACGACTCCGATGACGAGGACCGGCTGTTCACCGTGAAGGTGGATGGCGAGGAAGTCCAGATTACGGAGGACGAGCTGAAGGCGGGCTACTCCCGGACGGCGACGTTCACTCGCAGGATGCAGGAGGTAGCGGAGCGGGAGAAGGCAATCGCGGCCCGTGACGCGGAAATCAACGCCCTGCGAGCGCAGTACGTAGAGCGCATTGCTCTCTTTGAGGAAGCCCTTAAGGCTTCGCAGCCTGCGGAACCGGATTGGGATCGCCTTCGGGAGGAGGACCCCGCCGAGTACGCGGCGCAGATGGCGGACTGGCAGCGGCGCGAGCAGCAGTTGGCAGTCGCCAGGGCCGAGCGTCAGCGGCTTGAAGCCGAGGCGCAGGCCGATCGAGAGCGGCAACTTCGGAAGCTCCTGGCCGACGAGGCGAAGAAGCTGGCAGAGGCGATCCCTGAGTTCGCGGACCCTGAGAAGGCCCCGGTCGAACGGAACAAGCTCGCCAGCTACGCGAAGGGGACGTATGGATTCTCCGACGAGGATCTGTCCAACGTCTATGACCATCGCGTTCTGGTCCTGCTTCGCAAGGCGATGCTGTGGGATGAGTTGCAGTCGCAGACGAAGCCGGACGCGCTGAAGAAGGTCAAGAAGAAGGCGAAGGACCCGAAGGTGCTCAAGCCTGGTTCGCCCAAGCCCCGTGACAACCACAGTGGCAAGGCGGCGAAGGCACACATGGACAGACTGACTCGTACCGGCCGCGTGGATGACGCGGCGGCGGCACTGTTGAATATGCCGGGCCTTATCGACTAAGCCCGGCACTCGGGAGGAACGAAAGATGGCTGCACCTGTAGCTGGAACGTATACCAGGTACGACGCCGAGGGTCTGCGAGAGGACCTGGCGGACGTGATTTACAATATCTCGCCCGAGGACACCCCGTTTCTTTCGGGGATTGGGCGGGAGACGGCGAAGCAGACCCTGCACGAGTGGCAGACGGACTCGCTGGCCGCACCCGACACGGGCAACGCGCTCCCGGACGGATTCGAGGCCGATTTTGCGACCCCGACTCCGACCGTCCGCGTCGGAAACCGGACTCAGATTTCCGGTAAGACCGTGGCGATTAGCGGTACGCTTGAGGCGGTGGACAAGGCGGGGCGCCGGAGCGAGCTGGCCTACCAGATCGCGAAGAAGGGCGCCGAGCTGAAGCGGGACATGGAGGCGATTCTACTGAGCAATCAGGGTTCCTCCGATGGCTCGTTCGGTGTGCCGCGCACGCTGGCTGGACTCGGGGCGTGGGTTAAGACCAACACCGACCACGCGGGCGACGGCGCGGACCCGGCCTATGTGTCGGGTGTCCCTTCCGCGGGCCGTACTGACGGCACCCCGAGGGATTTTACTGAGGATATCCTCAAGGGGGTGGCGCAGTCGGTCTGGTCGTCGGGTGGAATGCTGAAGGTACTCATGGTCGGCCCCTATAACAAGACCGTCGTGAGCGGCTTTAATGGGATCGCGGACCATGTGGTGAACATCTCAAACCCCGGTGCCGTGACAGGTATCGTGGCAGCGGTGGACGTGTACACCAGCGACTTCGGAACCTTGAGGATCGTCCCGAACAGGTTCCAGCGGGAGCGCGACGGCTGGTTCCTGGACTTTGACCTGCTGAAGCTGGCGACTCTGCGGAACTTCCGCACGGAGAAGCTGGCTAAGACCGGAGACGCGGACAAGCGTATGCTGCTGGTCGAGTACACCCTGCGGGTGAACCAGGAGGCAGGGCTTGGTCTGGCGGCGGACCTGACCGATTCGGCTCCGTAATCGGGTGGGTGGGGGCTTCGGCCCCCTCCCTTTAACGTAACGGGGAGAAGACAAGTTTGGCTGTCATAGACGTATTTCCGGGCGACGATCTTGTAGCTGCGGTCAACGGGACCTCTCCGGGCGACGTGGTCAATATCCACGCGCACGAAGATGGCTCGAAGGCTGTCTATGACATCGGCACGTCGGCGCTGACCCCGGCCAGCGACGTGAAGATCCGGGGTCCGTTCCCCCGTCTGGAGATGGTCGATTCCTACCGAGCCGTGTTCCGGGTTTACCCGATGGTGCACATCACCGGGTCCGGCTGGAACATCTTCGACCTGTCTAGTCGCTCGGGGAATGTGATCGAGGGCTTGGAGATTTCCGGGTCGAAGCTCGATGCCGCCGACCAGCTAATGTCGGGAAAGGGCATCCGTGGCGGGGCGAGCCAGTTGGTGAGGTTCTGCTGGCTCCATGACCATGAGAACAACGCCATCGGCGCATCGTGGCAGGGCGAGGTTCATTACTGCTGGTTTACTAAGAACTCCATCGGGGACGTGAGCGGCATTTCGTCCGCGATGAAAACAACTGCGCCCTGCCGCATTGAGCACTGTCTGTTCGAGGATAATTACCGCGGTGGCCCGTGGTTTGATTGCGATTCCACCGACGTTTATGTGGGCCACACGGTTGTTCGCAATGACGTAGGCACAGGCATTTGGGTTGAGATCTCGCAGGGGCCTGCGACGATTGAGAACTGCCTCGTCGAGAACTGCAACACCGGCGGGGTTGGTGGCCGAGGGGGTATCGTGATCGCCTCGTCCAAGAATGTGACGGTGCGCAACTGCGTACTCAAAGACAACGGCCACTCAAACATGAGGGTTTGGGAGGACAACCGCTTTCAGAACGGGTCGAACGGGTGTGATTCAGGCTACTACCTGGAGAACATTCTGGTAGAAGGCAACCGCTTCATTGGTTCAAGCGGCGTCGGTCCGAGGATCATTTTCAACGGGCAGTCAACGATTTTCGTTAGCTCGGACAACACATACGACAACCCGCACGAGAGCGCGCCGGTCGATGCGCAGGTGGTCGTATCCGGGCTGAACTCGGCGGAGTACCCTCAACCCGAGGAATGGCAGATCGCGGAGCTAGGGCAGTTGCCTGCAGAGGATCTGGAAGCTGCGATCCGACATATGCAGGATTACCTACTTCCGCCGGGACACGCAGATGCTTCGGCGGCCAGCGTGGGTCCGCAGATGAATGCCAGCATGTTTGTCCATGTGAGCGAACTCTACGAGATGCTGGTGGCGGCGCACGCTGCGCTTCTCGGGGAATCTTGAATTTGATGCGGAGCGGCGGGGGCAGCGCACACTAAACACGAACTGCTCATGGGGGTGTGGACCGCGCCCCCGCTCGCACCGCACACGACGCTATGCGACTACTTGACGTTGATCCGCTGACGAGGATTCGTCGGCAGTTTCGGTACGACAACACGGACGAAACGTTCGTCGTTCAGACCACGCAGGACGTGGAGCCCACCATCGAGCTTACCAAGGCATCCTATAACGCCATGGACGAGCGGGCTCCCTGGAAGGGCGACTTGCACAAGGTCGCCTCGATCCCGCTGGTGGTGTGGGCGGACCTGGTTCGGAAGGGAATCGCATACGACGATGCGGCCCTGCGCAGGTGGCTAGACGACAGCGAGCAGCGGGTTTTCCGCGTTCGCCCCGGTAAGTTGAGCAAGTGATGGACTACCAGCAGCTACAGGCCGATATCGCCAACGAGCTGAACCGCTCGGACCTGGCGGGGGACATTCCGTCGTTCATTCGCCGGGCGGAAAACTCGCTGCGGCGGGACATTCGGCTTCAGGATTACCCGCCGATTACCCGCCTGTCGGACGACGAGCCGACCAACTGGCTGCTGGAGGATTGGGACGACATTTACTTCTACGCTGCGCTGGTCGAGAGCGCGCCGTTCTTGAAGGAGGACGAGCGTATTCCGGTGTGGCGAACGGAGTTGGATCGCCGACTGGAAGAAATGCACTTGAAGAAGTGGAACCAGGCGTGGCGGTACGAGATTCCGACCCGTCCGAGGCGGGTCTACGGAGGGTGATATGCAGGTTCCAGAGATTCCGACCCTGCTCTCCACCCTGGCCGTGATTCTCGGGCCGACTGGCGCTGCGTGGGTTGGTGTTCGGACGGCGCTCAACGGCACTCGTGAGCGCGTCAAGCAGATTGACGAAGGCGTGGACCACCTTCGGATGCAACTGTCCGATGTGCGGGACCGCGTCTCCAAAATTGAAGGGAGTCTTGGGCTGTGATTAAGCGGATTCGTGATGCGGCTCTGGTTATCGGCGGTCTGCTTACCGCGGTCGGAGTGGTTCCGGCCGAGGTGGTTCAGGTCGTGTCGGACGCCATCGAGCCTATTGCAGGTGGCATTGTGGCCGCGGTCGGTGTGGTGAACTTCATCCGGGCGTACCGCGCCAAGCGGGCCGCGGACGCCGCCGCGGAGTGAGCGCGATCCTCCGGCCAGAGGACGTAACCCACCTGGTAATCCACACGATTGCATTTCAGGGGGATGCGACGGTTGAGGACGTGGACCGTTGGCACCGGGAACGGGGGTGGGAGGGTATTGGCTACCACCGCTATTTCCGGCGCAACGGGTGGGTGAACGAAGGGCGCCCCCTTAATCGGGTGGGTGCCCACGTTTTAGGTTGGAACCACTGTTCGATCGGTTACGCCTTCGAGGGCCACGGCGATTACGAGGACTTCACTGAGGCGCAGAAGAAGTCCTTTCTACACCAAGCCCTGTTCGATTTCCACCGCTTCCCGAACCTGGCTATCGAGCGGGTGGTGGGGCACCGGGAGTTCCCCGGAGTGACCAAGACCTGCCCCGGTCTGAAGGTGGACATGGACGAGCTGCGCCAGATGCTCCTGGAGTATATCACCCCCGAGCTTGGCCTGGCGATTACGGTTTACGAGGACGACTGATGGCGGTTCAGAACCCCACTTCCAATTACAACTGGACCCTACCGACCCCCGGCGCCAGCGTTGGCGTGTGGGGCCAGATGCTCAACGAGATCCTGGGCGACGACGCAACCGGGATTGACGCTGTCCTGGCGTCCATGCTGCCGAAGGCGGGCGGGACCATCACGGGCAACCTTACGGTTCAGGGGGCTGCAAACGCCGGTTCGCTGCAAATCGGCGGCACTACCGTTATCTCCGATACTCGGCGGCTCCAGCAGGTTACGTTTAGCGCCGGTCTGATCGACTCGGGGACGCTCCGGGTGGAGAGTGTCCCCGACCTTGACGCCAGCAAGATCACGAGCGGCACTTTCGCTGCTGCTCGTATCCCCGGCCTTGACGCCAGCAAGATCACGAGCGGCACCTTCGCTGCTGCTCGTATCCCCGGCCTTGACGCCAGCAAGATTACGTCGGGGACGTTCGGTGTGGCTCGCGGTGGCACCGGCCGGGCCACGCTTACGTCCAACGCTCTCCTGGCCGGGAATGGCACCAGCGCCGTCAACTTGATCTCCCCAGGGGGCGACAAGGGGTATCTGTACACTGGCGGGAACGCGTGGGGGTATAGGAAGATCACCATTTCTACCAATCTTCCGAGTGGCACCCCGCAGGACGGGGACCTTTGGTTCCGGTATTGAGCTATGTCATTCTATGTTGGTGATGGCGGGCAGCACCGGCTTGTTAAGGAGGTATACGTCGGGGATGGCGGGCAGCATCGGGGTGTTAAAGAGGCGTGGGTAGGAGAGGGCGGGCAGTGGCGGAAGTTCTTCCAGTTGAGCCCCGTAACTAACTTGGTTGCGTCAGAGGATTACACCCGCTGTCCGCTCGGGTTCGATTGGGAGGTTACGGTCACATACCAGGGGTCTGCCACGATCATCGTTGAGAAAAGCGTAGACGGTGGCGCGTGGTCGCAGATAGATAGCCGCTCGGTAACTGGCAGCGGGTCGTACTCGTTTACGGAAACAGGCTTTAACGGTTCGGGTCCGTTCCCGGAAGTTTCGTTCCGGGCGTATTCGACTGAGTTTGGGACGGGGTCCGCCCTGGTGTTCGGGCCGGTTCAGCCGTTCGGGTGTCCGTGATATGCCTTTCCTTCCTTTGCGAATCCCTCCCGGTATCAGCCGACCGGGAACGAAGTACGACGCCCGAGGGCGCTGGTACGACGCAAACCTGGTCCGCTGGTACGAGGGGAATCTACAGCCAGTCGGTGGGTGGGAGCCGCTGGTCCTGACTGACGAGACTCCCGTGCAGGGCGATGGCCCGGTGCGCGGGATGATCGCCTGGCGGGACTTGGCGGGTTTCCCCGTTCTGGTGTTTGGCACGTACAAGGGGATTTGGGCTTTCCGCGAGGACCTGATTGTCGATATTACCCCGGCCGAGTTTGTGGAAGGATTCAAAGACGCCGACCTGGTGTCCGGGCAGTACGGGTCGGGGGCCTACGGAGCGGGGTTCTATGGTGAGGGCGTGGCCGGCTCGGGCGTCCTCACCGAAGCGACGAGCTGGCAGCTCGACACGTTCGGTCAGGTGCTCGTGGCGGTGGCGCACGGCGACGGCCGGTTGCTCTGGTGGACGGACCCCACGAGCACGACGGACCCGTTGGTGGAAATCCCCAACGCCCCGAGCGACAACGTGGGGGTGGTGGTCACGCCCGAGCGGTTCGTGGTGGCGATTGGGGCGGGCGGTGACGGTCGGTTGGTGGCCTGGAGCGACCAGGAGGACCCGACGACCTGGACCCCTGACGTGGCGAACCAGGCCGGTGACTTCCCGCTGACGACGCCGGGCACGCTGATGGCCGGGCGCCGGTCGCGCCAGGAGACGTTGCTGTGGACGGACGTGGACCTGTGGGCCATGCGCTTCATCGGCGGCACGCTGGTATACAGCTTCCAGCAACTCGGGTCGGCCTGCGGGGTTGTCTCCCGGCACGCGATGGCGGTGGTGGACGGCCGGGCGTTCTGGATGGGGGAGCGGCAATTCTTCCGCTACGACGGTACGGTGCGGCCGATCCCCTGCGACGTGGCCGAGCACGTCTTTGGCTCGATCAACCGGACGCAGGCCAGCAAGATCACCTGCTTCCCGAGGTCGCAGTTCTCGGAGGTGGTTTGGCATTACCCGTCCGCCGGCTCGCTCGAAAACGACCGGTACGTTACCTACAACTACCGAGACGATTACTGGAGCATCGGGGAGTTGGAGCGAACGTCCGGCGTGGATGACACGGCTTTTCGGTTCCCGATCGCCGCGGACGCGCAGGGCCGGATCTACCGGCACGAGGTGCCGAACGGCAGCTACGAGGCACCGGACGGGAACCCGCTGATCCCCTACGCGGAGAGCGGGCCGATCGAGGTGGGGGCCGGCGACCGGGTGATGATGGTCCGGGGGATCGTCCCGGACGTGAACACGCTCGGGGGCGTTCAGGGCGAGTTGTTCGCCTCGACGTTCCCGGTGCAAAGCGAGGTGTCGCAGGGGCCGTTCCCGCTGGCGAATCCCACCAGCGTCCGGCTGACGGGCCGACAGGTCCGGCTCCGGGTGGAGGGCTCCGACGATTGGCGAGTTGGGACCATGCGGCTTGACGTAGTCGGGGGAGGGCGGCGATGAGCGACTGGAGAATCCCGTTCGTGTCGCCCGAACCTACCGATCGGTTCGACCGGGCCAACGAGGGGGCATTCCGGCTGGAGGTGCAGCGCGCGATGGAGCGGTTGCCTGCACTGATCGAACAGCGGCTGGACGAGATCGTGGCCCGACTTGACGACTTAGAGCAGCGCGTAGAGGCGCTGGAGGACGCAATCAACCCATGAGTAAGACCATCCGTCCGCTGACGGAATACGAGGTGTCACTGATGGAGCCGGAGCTTCGCGCTTACGCTCGGGGCCTGGCCGCGCTGAACAGGATACAGCGAATGGTCGCCCTCCTG
>Ga0207873_1003292_pt1 | contig 12113 bp, 4 predicted proteins | sample BGWIniCompost_FD_187373 | JGI IMG/M metagenome (GOLD analysis project Ga0207873, IMG submission 187373) | Cellulose adapted compost microbial communities from Newby Island Compost Facility, Milpitas, CA, USA - BGW Initial Compost (SPAdes)... ... | reverse complement strand
GTCCAATCCACGTTCCACGGTGGGGACTTCCACCGAGATTTACGACTACCTGAAGCTGCTTTTCGCCCGTATCGGTAAAACCTGGTCGCCGGTTTCGGGACAGTTGGTAAAGAAGCATACGGTAACCGACGTGGTTGATTTTATGGTTTCCAGCGCCGGGGAGGAAGCTGATTTTACCATCCTATGTCCTTTGCATCCGCATAACAAACGTACCCTGAAAGAAGAGCTGGCTGTCCTGCTGCAGAAAGGCTTTCGCCGGGTACGTTATCGGGGCAGGACGGTAAAAATTGAAAGTCTGCTGGAAGACGGCTCGGTGGTGAATAAGCAGTTGAAGGATGCAGGGGAAGTCCAGATCGTCGTTGACCGCGTGCTGCTGGAAGGACCGGGTCCGCCGGAGGAAGAAACGCTGAACCGCCTGTCCGATTCGGTGCAAACCGCATTTTTTGAAGGAAAGGGAGATTGTCTGATCGTGGATGGGCAGGAAAAGGAGTACCCCTTCTGTGACCGCTTTGAACTGGATGGCATCCGCTTTGAAGAGCCCACCCCGCAATTTTTCAGTTTCAACAGCCCGTATGGAGCCTGCAAAACCTGCGAGGGATATGGAAAAGTAATCGGCATCAACGAAGATCTGGTAATTCCGGACAAAAGCCGTTCGGTATATGACGAGGCGGTGGCTCCCTGGAGAGGCGAGAAAATGAAGGAGTGGCGTGAAGCGTTTCTGCGCAAGGCCCGCCAGATGGATTTTCCCATTCACCGCCCATACTTTGAACTTGACGAGTCACACCGGACGCTGCTGTGGAAAGGCGGAAAAGGGATCAAGGGGATCAACCAGTTTTTCGAGTACCTGGAAGAACAAACATACAAGATCCAGTATCGGGTGATGCTTTCTCGCTACCGGGGCAAAACAACCTGTCCCGATTGCAAGGGCACCCGGCTTCGGAAAGACGCCGCGTATGTAAAGATCAACGGAGCGTCTATCATCGAGCTGGTACTCATGCCTGTAAACCGCCTGCTTTCTTTTTTTGAGGAGTTTGAACCCGATCCGTATGAAGCAAGCGTTGCGAAGCGGCTGCTGATTGAGATCCGCAACCGCCTGCGGTACCTGAATGATGTGGGCTTGGGTTACTTGACGCTCAACCGCTTGTCCAACACCCTCTCGGGTGGGGAGTCCCAGCGGATCAACCTTGCCACCTCGTTGGGAAGCAGTCTGGTCGGTTCCCTGTACGTACTGGATGAGCCCAGTATCGGGCTCCATCCCCGGGACACCCAGCGGCTTATCGGGGTATTGCAATCCCTGCGCAATGCGGGAAATACCGTCATTGTGGTGGAGCACGAGGAAGAGATCATCCGGGCGGCGGACCACATCATTGACATCGGACCTTATGCCGGTACGCACGGCGGACAACTGATGTTTGACGGAGACTATGAAGAATTACTAAAGAATGGGGAAAGCTTGACCGCCCTTTACCTGCAGGGAAAGGAAAAAATGCCGCTTCCCACCGTCAGGAGAAAATGGTCCGATTACATCGAGATCAAAGGCGCCCGTGAAAACAACCTGAAACACATCAACGTGAAATTTCCGCTGCATGTACTGACGGTAGTCACCGGGGTAAGCGGTTCAGGGAAGACCACGCTGGTAAAGCAGATCCTGTACCCGGCCCTGGTAAAAGCCACCGGGGGGTACGCCTCCGGATACACCGGCGCCTACGATGTGCTGGGGGGCGATATTTCGCAGATCAAACAGGTGGAGCTGGTGGATCAGAACCCGATTGGCCGGTCTTCACGGTCCAACCCGGCCACCTACGTAAAGGCCTACGACGATATCCGGCAACTGTTCGCTTCGCGGCCTTCGGCCAAAGCCGCGGGCCTGAAGCCGGCGCATTTTTCCTTCAACGTGGATGGCGGCCGCTGCGAAACCTGCCAGGGCGAAGGCGAGCAGAAGATTGAAATGCAGTTTATGGCGGATATTTATCTTACGTGTGAAACCTGCCGGGGGAAGCGCTTTAAAGAGCATGTCCTGGAGGTGAAATACAAAGAGAAGGACATTGCGGAAGTACTTGATCTGACCATCGACGAAGCGCTCGATTTTTTTGCGGATGAAAAGAAGATCATTCAGAAAATACAGCCGTTGGCAGACGTGGGCCTGGGGTATGTGAAGCTGGGCCAGTCGTCCAATACCCTTTCAGGGGGCGAGGCGCAACGCATCAAGCTGGCTTCCTTTCTGATCAAAGGCCACCACGCCAACCACACCCTGTTTATCTTTGATGAGCCTACCACGGGCTTGCATTTCCACGATATCAAAAAACTACTTGAATCCATCAATGCCCTGATTGACCAGGGAAATACGGTGATCATCATCGAACACAACATGGATGTGATCAAGTCGTCCGACTGGCTGATCGATCTGGGGCCCGAAGGCGGTGAAAAGGGCGGTGAACTGCTATACGAAGGTACTCCCGAAGGACTTCCACAGGTGGCGCGATCCTATACAGGTCAATTCCTGAAAAAGCATTTATAGGCCCGCGCATGCTTGGGGGCGCATGCGCGGGCACACGGGCCTATACACACGGGCCTATACACACGGGCCCCTGTAATCCGGACCGCCGATTATTGATTGATCCAGCTAATCTGCGGCCAGATTTCCGGACCGTCGTTGGCCTGGGGCGCTCCCGGAGTACTTCTTCCCTCTTTAATGTATTTGATCAGAAGCGCTTTCAGCGCCTGTACCTTTTCAGGATGCTGCTGATATACGTTCTCTTTTTCCGAAGGATCCCGGGCAAGGTTAAATAACTGGATGGGCGGCAGGCCTTCCAGGTCCTGCGGTGTGTTCGGGAAACTCCAGCCGCCCGAACCGGCACACATGATCAGTTTCCAGTCGCCCTGACGGATGGCAAACTGCCCGTCAATGGAGTGATGAACAGTAGCTTCCCGGAGCGGTTTCGGATAGCTTTCTCCCCGAAGCAAAGGAAGCAGGTTGTAGCTGTCTTCACCCGCGTGATCAGGCAGGGCGACCCCGGTAAGCGCCGCGGCGGTGGCAAGCAAGTCGGTCGTGCAAATGGTTTCATCGGTGAGCGCGGGCTGGATGGTACCCGGCCAGCTTGCGATAAACGGAACCCGATGACCCCCTTCGTAGATATCCGCCTTATGACCGCGGTAAATGTAGCTCGGGTGGTGGCCTACCCTTCCCAGTTCCTTGAAGTTGGCCTTTGGCGAACAACCGTTATCGCTGGTGAAAATGACCAGCGTATTGCTGCGGATCCCTTTTTGTTCCAGCGCGGCGAGGATCTGCCCCACCACATGGTCCACCTGCAGGACAAAATCCCCATAGAAATTCGCGTTGCTCATTCCCAGGAACTCCGTGTTGGGAAGAATGGGGGTATGCGGGGCAGGCAGGGGAAAGTAAAGAAAGAAAGGACTTCCGCTATCGGCCTGCCGGTCAATGTACTGAATGGCTTTCCCGGTTAAGTGGGAAAGCACATCGGCATGCCTGAAATCAGGTGAAGTAACGCCTTCCCTCCAGAAACCCTTGTCCTCAACCGATACCGTTGTATCGGTGGGTATGGCCGTGGCGATCCCGTTTTCAACATAGACATAGGGAGGCATGTCCAGCGAACCCGAGAATCCGTATGAATAACTGAAACCAAGTTCTTTCGGGCCATTTTCAATGGGTTTGCCAAAGTCCACGGACTGGTTTTTGGAAAGGTTATCCATATCGGTCGCTTCCCGGCTGAAATGCCAGTCCCAACCCAGATGCCATTTGCCAATGAAGGCCGTTTGATATCCCTGTTGTTGGAGTAAATTCGCGACGGTCATGCGATGGGGCGCGATCAATGCCTGGGAATATCCGCTTAACACCCCTTTCTTCAGGCTGGAGCGCCAATTGTACCGTCCCGTTAGGATACCGTAGCGGGTAGGGGTGCATACGGAAGAACTGGTATGTGCATCGGTAAACCGTAGGCCTTCCCCGGCCATTTTGTCCAGATGCGGCGTTTTCCATGCTGCGTTTTCATTGTAAGCGGACACATCGCCATAGCCCATGTCGTCTGCCAGAATATAAACGATATTCGGCCGATCCTGCCTTGCAGCCCCGGTCGATTGGGCCTGGTTCACAACAGGAAACAAGCACATCGCAACCGCTGCGATTTGATATTTTACCATGTTACTCCTCCAATTTTAAGCTTTTATACCCCTAACTCCGCCACTGCCCTTAGCGGATGTTGAGGCGGGAACCGTAACGCACGTGTTTTTCTTCAAAGCGGTCTAGTAGGGTCCGCATTTCCGCCGCTTTGGCCCGGTACGCCGGGTCGTCTATCAGGTTCCTGGTTTCCGATGGATCCCGATCCATGTCATACAGTTCCTCTGTGACCGGATTGTTCTCGTGGTAGCGGATGTATTTGTAACCGAGCGTCCTCACATACCGCGAGCGAACCGATTGATAATTTTCGGGATCGTCCGTCTGATTCCGCATCGGATAGTAATCGTCAAAGTTGTTTTCCCCGTAAACTGCTTCATGGATCGCTTTCCATTCTGTGCCGAGCAGCGGCAGGATGCTTTTTCCGGGATAGTTTTCCGGGGCGGTTCTACCGGCCAGATCCAGCAGGGTGGGAGCGATGTCGATCATGGAAACCAGGGCCCTTTGTCGTTTCCCTTTATGCCGATCCGGAATTCGCGGATCGAAAACAAGAAGCGGCGCCTTAATGGATTCCTCGTAAAGCAGATCCTTGCCCATCAGTTGGCGGGAGCCGGCGAAATGTCCGTTATCGGAGGTATAGACAATAATCGTGTTCCGGTCGGCTCCTGATTTTCTGAGTTCGGCCCGGATTCTGCCGACTACTTCATCAATGCCGGTAATGAGACCATAGTAGTTTTTTATGAATTCCTGATATACAGAATCCAGCGCAATGTGCCAGTCGTGGCGGTACCCGGTTTCCTCCCCGTAATATCCCTGGGTTCTTCCGAAGTACCATCGGGCATCCCTGCTTTTTTCCCGGACCACCGCCGGCAGGGTTTGGTGGAATTCGGGCGCGTCGTTCTGCATCCGGGGAATTTCGCGGTTGTCGTACATTTGTCGGAATCTTTCCGCGGGCAGGTAAGGGGCGTGCGGCGCTTTGAAACTGATCGACAAACAAAACGGTTGCTTGGCGTGCGCCGCGGTCCGGAGGAATTGGATCGCCTGATTACCCATGAATTCGGTAAGATGGGTAGCCGGCCGGCCTTCGGGCCCGGGATATGTCCCGTTCTCATACCCGTTGAAGCGACCGTTCCGGGGAAGGTAACTGCCTTGACCCGGAAAACCCATCCAATCGTCGAAAGACGCCTCCGGCAGGTATTTCGTCGATTCCAGATCCAGGTTCCGCATTTTGATTTCCCCTCCCACGGGAAACCCGAACTTCCCGATAAACCCGGTATAATAGCCCATTTGCCGCAATAGCACGGGGTAGCTGTTTTTAAATTCAGATTCCGTGATCACGTAATTGGCCGGATAGTCGAAGCCTGCCCCGTGGGTGCCCAGGTACTGTCCGGTCATAATGGAGGCCCGGCTGGGCTGGCATATGGGCACTACATGGTACGCATTCTCAAACACGGTACTCTCTGATGCGAGTTGGTCCAGGTTGGGTGTGATAACCGTTGTATTGCCCATAAATCCAAAGGCATCGGCCCGTTGATCATCGGCGAGCAGGAAAATGATGTTCGGCCGGGTATTATTCCGCGGAAAGGAAGGGGAGTTCCATCCCAAAATGCTCCCCAGCAGGTACGGAAGAAGTAACAGGTGGTGACCTTTCATAAGCTTATCGGTTTCAGTCTTCCAATCGCTCGATGTACGTATAATACGACGGATATACCCGCCCCTGGTTGTCGGTCAAAAAGGCCATCATGTCGTACTTGCCGGCCGAAAGGTACCCCTCAAAACTGATCTCGGCGTCATCACCCGATATGGGTTTGCTTTCCGCAATATCCGCCAGATAGAGGGTGGCCTCGCTGAGGTTTAGCTGAGCCGCCTCCGGCATGGGTGTATTGATCTCCAGTGATTTTTCTTCAGCCTTCACGGCCTGGTTGAAGGACAAACCGCTTTCCCTGGGATACCGGCGAAGACTGATCCGGTACGTTCCGTCAGCGACGATTTCAATTTTCATAACACCCTGACGGGTGGCGCCGGTGAGCGCGCCATGTTGATGCCACGAGTTGGAAATGGGATAGATCTGCATATCGTGGGCGCTCAGGCGCACGGGGTTCTCATAAGGACTTCCTGCTTTAATGTACGCGTAGCGCTGACTGACCTGTTGCTCTTCCAGCGAGGTCCACCAGCGATTATAACTTTCACGCAGCCGGGTTACTACCTCGGGATGGGCTGCGGCGACATCGGTTTGCTGCCCGGGGTCCTTTCGTATGTTGTATAGTTCCTTGCCGTTTACAAGCCGCCAATTGTCGTCCAGGACGGCCGATTTTTTCCATTTGACCAGACTCAGTTCACGCTGCGAATCGGTGATGAGGGTCCGGGCGGGCCAGTTTGCCGTCGGAGCATGCAGCAAGGGCGCAAAGCTTCTTCCATCCAGGGGCTTTCGGGCGGTGAACCGCAGGCCTGCCAGATCCACCAATGTAGGCAACACATCGATATGAGCCAGTAATTGATCCAGGTTCCGGTCGCCAGGCAGGCCCGCCGGCCACCGGATCGCAAACGGCACCCGGTGCCCGCCGTCGTATTCGCTGCCTTTCCGGCCACGCATGCCGGCATTGAACCCGTACACGGCATTTTCCCGTTCGACATAGCCTTCGGCGGTACCGTTGTCGGTCATGAAAATCAGGATCGTATGGTCGGCAATTTCCAGTTTTTCCAACTGTTCCAGCAGGCGTCCGAAATTGTCATCGATGTTGGTGATCATTCCGTAAAAACGCTTTTGTCCGTCCAAAAGGTTTTCCTCATCTTCATACAGCCGGTAGTATTTTTCGGGAACATGATAGGGGCTGTGGGGGGCGTTGGTTGCCAGGTACAGAAAAAAGGGACGGTCCCTGTTGTTTTCGATGAATTTCAGGCTTTCCTCGAAGAAAACATCGGTAACATAGCCCTCGTATTTTTGGGGTGTGCCGTTGTGCCAGTAGGTATCATCAAAGTAATTGTTTCCCCAATAATCGGGTCCCTGCTTTACACCTCCCCCGCCGTGGCGCACCACCTCCTGAAAGCCACGGTCCTCCGGACGGAATGGATAATTGTCTCCCAGATGCCATTTACCGAACATGCCGGTGGCGTATCCGTTTTGCGCAAACACCTGAGGCAACAGGGTTTCGTCTTCAAACAGCAGGGAACGTCCGGCAATGGTATGCCAGGTTCCTACCCGGTTGGTATATCTTCCGGTCATCAGGGCGCCGCGCGTGGGAGCGCAGGTGGGAGACACATGAAAGTTGGTGGCTCGCAGGGATTGACTGAAAAAGCGATCGAGGTTAGGCGTTTTGATGATCTTGTTGCCATGGTACGCAATATCGCCGTACCCCTGATCGTCGGTTATCACCAAGATGACATTGGGCGGTCGGGTTGCGCCTGCGTCCTGATTCTGGCCCATCGACGGGGCCGTGCAAGTTAATGTGAAAAAGACAGAAAGGAGAAAGAAACGGTGTCGCATCGTATGTGTTAGTTAAAAGTTAAACCTTAGTAACCTTTGTTCTGAATCAGGTTGGGGTTGTTCCGGATTTCTGCCGTGGGAATGGGAAACAAGAGTTCCCGCTCCGACAGCGTCTCGCCTGTGACGAAGGGATGACCCACGTAGTCATTGAACGTACCGTTTACAAAGTCGAATGCCTTCCTTGTGCGAACCATGTCAAACCATACTTTGCCTTCATAATACAATTCATGGTGGCGCTCTCTCCAGATCGCTTCCCGGAATTCCGTTTGACTGAGCCCGGAAAGTTCGGGGATTCCGGCGCGTCTTCGGATCTGGTTTATCGCTTCGTAGGCATCTTCATCCGGACCGGACAATTCGTTGGAGGCTTCGGCAAAATCAAGCAATACATCCCCATAACGGATCACCTGCCAGTTAAGACCGGAGCGCGCGGTTTCCAGATGAGCCTGTTCGTCGAAAAATTTGTACGTGTAGTACTGGTTGAACAGCACCGGCTGGGTCCGATCCAGCTCAGCGGTGTATTCTTTGTAAAAGAACACACGTTCTCTCGCTCTGATGTCGTCGCTATCATACGATTCCACAAATTGCCGTTCGGCATAGGAAAATCCTTGTTCCGAGGCGTACCGCGAGATCCCCATTTTGAATGGCGTTAAGCCGTATTGCAATGCGTCGGATGGTTGTTCGGTTTCATGGAACTGGACCATGAAGATGTACTCGCCCGTATTGTCGACGCTTGGATCCCGGAAGGCATCGTAGGAGTCAAACAGGGAATACGCTCCCTGATCGATGACCTCTTTCGCTTTATCCCGTGCAAGCTGGTAGTACGCCGTACCCAATTGCAGCGGGTAGCCGGCCATGGTTAGATAAACATCGGCAAGCAGGGCCTTGACAGCGCCCAGGGTAACCCGTCCACTGGTGCTTGTAAAGGGAAAACCTGACGTTTCGGCTTGCTTCAGGTCATCCACAATCAATTGGTATATCTCATCAGGGCCGGCCTGCGAGGGGTACAGGTCGGCCGAACCCAGATCCACAGGGCTGGTAATCAAGGGAACCGGGCCGAATAACCGGACCAGATTGTAATAATAATAGGCGCGCAGGAAGTGTGTTTCGCCCAGCAGCCTGTTTTTGGCTGTTTCATCCATCTGAATCCCGGGAATTTCCTGGATCGCCATATTCGCATTTCCGATCCCCCGATAATGACTCTCCCAGATGGCTTCAACCGAAGGATGGTCCGCGCTCATCTTGAGGGTCCGCACCAAGGCGAAATTGGGAAAGCCGCCGTCGGCTGAGGAAGTGGATCCCAGCATGCCGGTTCGAAGTTCGGTGATAAGCCAGGATTGCCGGGCGTGCATGGGATACAGGCTTTCGTACACCGCGGTTACCACCGCTTCGGCATGTGATGGCTGTGTGAAATAATTATCCCGGTTGAAATTGGAGGGATCTTTTTCGCTGAGGAAGTCTTCGCAACCGGCCGCCAGCATGCCGAATAAGCCGTAGAACACTCCTCTTATGTATGTCTTTACGCTGTTCATGTCCTTTGGATAAATAATCATTGAATTAACCGTTTGTCAAAGCCCGAAACTGAGCCCCAATTGAAAGGTCCTCGCCTTTGGATAGCTGTACAGGTCCAGTCCCTGTGAGAAATTTCCTCCCGATGAAGAGACTTCCGGATCGTAACCGGGGTACGAGGAGATCAGGAAGAAGTTCTGGATTGAAGCATAGATCCGGAATTGGCGGCCACCGATGCGGCCTATCCATGCTGAGGGCAGGTCGTAGGAAAGCAGCAGATTCCGTCCGCGCAGGAAAGAGCCGTCGTATATCCGTTCGCTTGAACTCTGCCGGTCGAGGTAGGCGGAAACCGGCCGGATTTCGGGTATGGATGTGTTCTGGTTTTCCGGCGTCCAGGCGTTCAGCACATCGGAGAGCACGTTGGTAATGCCCACGCGGTCCAGCGAAGTGCCCCTTGTATCGAACGACACGTCGTTCCCATACATGAATTGCAAATCCAGGGTCAGTTCGAAATTCTTGTAGGAAATGCTGTTGATCAGGGAGCCGTACCAATCCGGTTCGCCGTTTCCAATGATGACCCGGTCCTGTTCGTTGATCGCTCCGTCGTTGTTGATGTCTTCATACCGGATATCGCCGGGAAGCCGGTTGTACCGCGCCGCTTCATCGGCCTGGGCCGTTCCCCAGGTTCCGCGTTGAATGAAACCGTAGAATGAATTCACCGGTTCACCCTCCCGGATGATCCGGAGACCGGTCACTGGATTGGTTCCCTGGACGATATCCTGTCCGCCGGTTAAATGGAGCACCTTATTCCGGTTGGTTGAAATATTGAACGAGGTGTTCCAGCTGAATTCAGCCTGATTGATGTTAAGCGTGTGCAGGGCCAACTCAACGCCGGTGTTTTTCATGCTGCCCACATTCTGTACCACGGAAGCGTAACCGCTGGTGGTGGGAACGGGGGCGTTCAGTAACATGCCGTTTGATTTCCGTTGGTACAGGTCCGCTTCAAGCAGCACCCGGCCTTTAAACAGACCCACCTCAATGCCGAGGTCGAACTGATTGTTCCGTTCCCATTTCAGATTCGGATTAGCCATCCTGGCTACACCGATCCCGGTTATACGCTGATTGTTGAAGATGTAAGAATAACTTCCCAGCCCGGTGACCATACTGTAATTTGGTATTTCGGAATTTCCGGTCACCCCATAGCTGCTTCTGAGTTTGATATCTGCTACCGGCGCGATGGCCTGCATAAAGCGCTCTTCGGTTAATCGCCAACCTGCCGCGACCGAGGGGAAAAACGCATAGCGGTTCGCTGCCCCGAACCGCGAGGATCCGTCCATGCGGCCGGTCAGGGTGAACAGGTATTTCTGTTGGATCGAATAATTGATCCGGGCGAAGTAAGAATTCATGCTATAGGCGCTTGCATCGGAGACCGGTGGGCGGGGATTGGCAGCTACGCCCATGTTATTGTATCCAAAATAGTCGTCCAGAAAGTCCTCGGCCGTGACCGAGGATCCGAACCGGCTGACCCGTTGCCAGGAAGCCCCCAGCAGACCGGTGAACGAATCGTTGCCGGTAAAGCTGGTACGGTAGGTTAGGTAGTTTTCGAACTGCCACGAGGTATATCGCTCATCCGATATGGCGGCCTGTCCGTTATCGGAAATAAATTGCAGGTCGCGGCCGGCTTTGGATTTCACCTGCTGCTGGATGATGTTGACGCCACCCGTTGTACGTAATTCAAGTCCTTCGGCCAGCTTAAAATTGGCGTAAGCGCTTCCCAGCATGTTGGTGCCCTCCAGCAGCCGGCTGGTTTCATGGACCAGCCGCACAGGATGATCGCCGCCTTCCATGCCGGGGTAATCCAGCGTTTTGGCAAAACTTCCGTCGGGATACCGCACCGGCGTGATCGGAAGCGCCTGCAAAACCGATCGCGTGGGGCTGATGCCGCCCGTACCCACGGCTTGCGGGTGACTTTCGTGCTGGTTGCTGTAATTGATGGATCCGCCGGCGGTCATCCAATTGTTGACCCGGGTATCCACCACCAGCCGGCCCGAATACCGTTCCAAAGAGGAGGTCAGGAGAATTCCGTCTTCATTCCGATAGCCCAAATTGACCGCGTAGCTGTTGTTGGCATCCCCACCGGAAAAAGTCAGCTGATGGTTGTGGGAAAATGCCGTCTGGAAACCTTCTTCCTGCCAATCCGTGTCATACAGCGGATTGCCGTCCGCGTCGAAAAGGCGGGGGTCGGTGCGTTTCGCTTTGGGGTCCGGGGTCACGGCGCCTAATCCGTATTTTCCCGCGTTCTGGTAGGCGATCTCCTCCACGCGCAGAAACTCCTGCGCGTTCAGCAGATCTACCTTCCGGGCCAGTCTGCCCACCGTCAGGTAGCCGTCATAGGTTACCATGCCACCCGAACGGCTTCCCCGCTTGGTAGTGACCAGGATCACGCCATTGGCGCCGCGCGCGCCGTAGATCGCCGTCGCCGAAGCATCCTTGAGGACCTCTATGGATTTGATATTGGCGGGTTCCAGGTAATCGATCGGGGAGGTTCCATTGGCCAGATTGGCCACATTCAGGATGATACCGTCCACCACATACAACGGATCGTTGGTGCCGGTTATGGATGAATTGCCCCGGATCCGGATCATGGCCTGTCCGCCGGGTCTCCCGGAATTCTGCGATACATTGACTCCTGCAATTCGGCCTGCCATGCTTTGCTGGATGGTTGCTGCGGGTCGTTCCTGCAATGCCTCTTCATCCACGGTTCCGACCGATCCGGTCAGGTCCGATTTTTGGACCGTCCCGTATCCGACCACAACAACCTCATCGAGTCGGGCAAGGTCTTCGTGGAGTACCAGGTTGACCTCCTGACGGTTGTTTACCGGTGTTTCGACGGTTTTATATCCCATCAATGAAAAAACCAGGATAGCCCCTTCCGGCAGGTTCTCCAGCACATACCGCCCCTCCATATCGGTGGCCGTACCCTGGTTGGTG
>Ga0207873_1003286_pt1 | contig 12126 bp, 10 predicted proteins | sample BGWIniCompost_FD_187373 | JGI IMG/M metagenome (GOLD analysis project Ga0207873, IMG submission 187373) | Cellulose adapted compost microbial communities from Newby Island Compost Facility, Milpitas, CA, USA - BGW Initial Compost (SPAdes)... ... | reverse complement strand
AAACATGATGCTCAGGTAATCGGAAAAGATGGCGTTGCCCGACAGATACGCGAATATCGCCAGAGCCAGCCCGATGATGGCCGAAATGCCGGCCGCCAGTCCGTCGATCCCGTCGGTAATGTTGGCGCCGTTAGAAACCGCCATCACCACAATGATCACAATCGGGATATAGATAAGCCAGGTGTATTCTTCCGGAAGGAAGGGCAGCAGGTTGCTGTAGTTCAGCTCGTTCCTTTTTACAAACGGGATTGTCGTGATGGCCGATTTGGTATCGATATAATCGTAAGTGGGAAGGATTACCCCCTGTTCGGTAGAGATTGGATCCTGGAATTCCCTTACCACCACTTCGTCGCTAAAATATAGCGTCACTCCCACGACGACTCCCAAAACGATCTGACCGATGATCTTGAAGCGGCCCGCAAGGCCTTGCTTGTTTTTTCTGAACACTTTGATATAATCGTCGAGGAAACCGACCAGGCCCATCCACAAAGTGGATATAAGCATCAGGATCACATAAATATTATCCAGCTCGGCAAACAACAGCGTGGGAACAACAATCGAAGCTATGATAATGAGCCCGCCCATGGTCGGAGTGCCCTTTTTCTCCATTTGCCCCTGGAGGCCAAGATCGCGGATCGTTTCTCCAATTTGCTTTTTGCGCAACAGGTTGATCAGGTTTTTGCCGAAAACAATGCCGATGAGCAATGAAACCAATGCCGCCATAGCCGCGCGAAAGGTAATAAACTGGAACACCTGCGCGCCAATCAGGTCAAAACGTTCTTCCAGATAATTGAATAAATAGTAGAGCATTAATTAAAAATTAGTTTCAACATTTCGGCCAAAACCATTCTGTCGTCAAAAGGATGTTTCACTCCTTTTATTTCCTGGTAGTTCTCATGGCCTTTGCCCGCCACCAGGATAATATCCCCTTTCTCCGCGATGGAACACGCCGTCCGGATAGCCTCTTTTCTGTCCACATTCTCCATCGCTTTCTTCCGGCTCGTCACAGGAATGCCCGCCCACATCTCCTGCAAGATCGCCGCCGGATCTTCGCTCCGGGGATTATCGGACGTTAAGATCACCTTGTCGCTGTATAGAACGGCAATGCCCGCCATCATCGGCCTTTTTCCTTTATCTCTGTCGCCCCCGCAGCCAACCACCGTGATTACCTTTTCATTTCCGGTCCTCAGCTTTGCAATGGTGGCCAGCACATTTTCAAGCGCGTCTGGCGTGTGCGCATAATCGACGATCGCGGTGATGCCGTATGTATTGGGCACCTGCTCAAAACGCCCCGGCGCGCCAGGCAAATCGGAGAGCTCCACAAGCGTTTCTTCGGGGTTTTCTCCAAGAGCGACGGCCGCCCCATACGCCGCCAACAAGTTATATGCGTTAAAATCACCAATCAGTTTGAACCAGCCCGTTTTACCGTCCACGTCCAACTCCAGACCCTGCAAGGTGTTCGATATGATTTTGCCCTTAAAATCCGCCATTGACTTTAATCCATACGTCAGTTTTTTTGCCCTGGAGTTTTGGAGCATTACGGAGCCTCGCTTGTCGTCGGCGTTTACCAATGCAAACGCCGCGGAGCCAAGGTTGTCGAATAATTTCTTTTTAGCGTCGATATAATCCTTGAATGTGCGATGGTAGTCAAGATGGTCCCTGGTGATGTTGGTGAATATCGCTCCGGCAAATTCCAATCCCGCTATCCGTTCCTGGACGATCGCATGGGAACTGGCTTCCATGAAACAATGGGTGCATCCCTTCTTCGCCATCGCATCGAGCAGGCGATTCAACTGGATGGCGTCGCCGGTGGTATGCGTGGCGGGTATAGGCTCTTCATTGATCTTATTCATAACCGTGGACATCAGACCGGCGTTGTAGCCCATTTTCCGGAACAACTGGTGCAAAAGCGTAGCCACCGTAGTTTTCCCGTTCGTGCCGGTAACCGCAGTCAACTTCAACCTGCGGGAAGGATTGCCGTAAAAATTTGACGCGATGAACCCCAACGCTTTCGCGCTGTTTTCTACCTGCACATAGGTTACGTCGTCATAGAGCTTTTTTGGCATTGATTCAACCACGACCGCCCTGACGCCCTTCTCAATCACTTCATCGATGTACATATGGCCGTCGGTGTGCACGCCTTTCACCGCGACAAAGAGGAAGCCCTTATCCGCTTTGCGCGAATCGAAGCAGATGTCGTCGATCTGCACGCCGGTAGATCCGGAGACCGACAACAACGACGCCTTATACAATATGTCTTTTAAGACGGCCATTTCTCAAGTCCAATAACAATCCTGGTTCCTTTTTTTATTTTTGTCCCCGGGGCGAGCGATTGACTGACTATTCGTCCCGATCCATGATAATCCACTATCAATCCCGCATTCTCCAAAAGGTATAAAGCGTCTCGCATTCTCATTCCTCTCACATCGGGAACAAAACCGGGCTTCACTTGTTGGGATTGCAGCAATACAGAATTTTTCTCAACGCGCGTCCTCGCCCATTCTTCTTCCGACTGCGAACTATACGAGATCTCCAACGCGTCGCAAAGCAAATTCAGATCGTCATAATAGCCCGCCTGAATCACCGGGAATACTCCTTCCTGATCGACCGGCGTTAACGATTCATTGGATTTGTGCAATCTAATATCAAGCGAAAATATTTTATCGGCGATGGTCTTAAAGACCGGCGCCGCCACATCGCTGCCATATTGGTAATAGTTTTTAGGATTGTCGATGACGACAATGCAACTGTATTTGGGGTTGTCGGCCGGAAAGTATCCTGCAAATGAAGTGTAGTAATTGCGGGTGTATCCGCCGCCTGGCTTGATTTTCTGGGCGGTTCCCGTTTTTCCGGCTATCTTGTAATATGGATTCTTGATATTCGACGCCGTCCCGTTTTCAACAACCCCCACCAACAACGATTGAAGGAGTTTCAGCGTCCGCGCCGAACATATCCTGCTGTTTAAAAGCTTTTGTTCATAAGTCTTTTCTATGCGATCGGCCCGCTTCACATATTTCACAATGATTGGCTGAACCATCTTGCCCTGGTTGGCCACCGCGTTATACAGCGTCAACGTCTGAAGCGGAGTCAGTTTCAATTCATACCCAATCGACATCCATGGCAGGGTCGTTCCGCTCCATGACTGATCCTTTGGGTCTTTGATATAAGGTATCCCTTCTCCGGCCATCTGGAATCCCAATGGTTGGCCTAATCCAAGGTTTTTTACAAAATCTACAAACTTTGACGGTTGCGTTCCAAAGTGATCGTTTACCAAACGACTGATGGCAATGTTAGAAGATTTTTCAAAAGCTTCCCGGACCGTAATTTTTCCATATCCGCCTGGTTTATGATCGGCCATCACGCGATCAAAAAAGCGGAAACGGCCGTCGCCGGTGTCGATGGTATCGGAAAGTTGTATGTTGGTATTCTCAAGCAAAGCCATCAAAGACACCAGTTTGAAGGTAGAGCCGGGCTCGGTCAGTCCCTGATCGCCAACGGCATAGTTGTATCTTTCGGAATAATATCCTCCGCTCTTGCTTAGATTGGATATCGCCTTGATTTCTCCGGTCGCCACTTCCATCACCACTACCGAACCGTAATCGGCGTCGTGTTCCTTTAGCGCCGACAGGAGAGACGATTCAGCGACATCCTGGATGTTTACGTCGATGGTGGTCACAATATCGTATCCATCCACAGGCCTGACTTCCGTTTCATCATATAGCGGCTTCCAGGCCCCTCCTGCGATCTTTTGGAAAAGCGCGCGCCCGTTTTTTCCGGCAAGAATGTCGTTGAAGCTGTACTCAAGACCGGCCCCGTAGTTGTTTTCATTGATATAGCCAATGGTGCGCGATGCAAGATGCCGGAAAGGTTTGAATCGCCTGTCGGTCTTCTCAAAGATGACGCCGCCGCCCATTCTCCCTTCCCTGAAAATGGGCCATTGCATCATGCGTTTTTTGTCCTGATAGCGGATGAGCCGTTTGTTCAGGATGATATATTTTCTGCCCGACTGCCTGGCGTCGTTGATCCTTCTTTTGTAGTCGTCCTTGCTTCTGTCGCCAAAGAAGTTCGACAACAACATCGACAATGAATCAAGTCCCGCGCGATACACGTCTGGTTTGGCAATCGTCGGATCGAAACAAAGCCGGTACTCAGGCAGGGAAGTCGCAAGCAAACTGCCGTTGTCGGAATAGATGTTCCCCCTGGTGGCGGCGACCGTTTGATATTGAAAACTCACCTGCCTTGCTTTTTCAGCCCATTTCTCGCCCTCGACGAATTGGATATGGCCAATTCGCACCACCACCGCCATTCCAAAGAGGAAAAACAGCAGAAACGCGACTCTTACGCGGAGCAATATGGACTTCCTGATATTCAATCTCTCTTGATTTTATATGGGGGTTCCAAACTTTCTTCAAGGCCCAGGCTGGTCACCTTTCTGGCCACTTCCGATTGTTTGCCATCGATCATGTATTCAGCTTTTAACGAGGTATAATCGGCCCTCAATTCTTCCACTTCCGCCTCCATCTTGTTGATGTTTCTGATCATCTTCTCCGTATAGTGGTTGTTGCCGATATAGAAGATGCCGACAAAAGATATAAAAATGATATAGGGGATAAACTTTTCGGGGACGCCGTCCCTGACCAGGGCGTCGGCTCGAAGTATTTTCTCCAACGATGAAAAAATGCTTTTACCCGACGTCCCGTTGTTCTGTTTTACTTTAAAAGTATTTGCCGCCATACCATTAAAATTAAATCCTTTCCGCAATTCGCAACCTTGCGCTTCTCGCTCTTGGATTGCGCGCCAGCTCCTCCTCGCCCGCCGTTACCGGTTTCCTGTTTACCGGCTGGAATGGCCTGATCAGATTGCCGTAAAAATCCTTTTCTTCCCGGCCCTCTACATTGCCTTTGCCGATGAAGTTCTTGACCAGCCTGTCTTCCAACGAGTGGTACGAGATCAGGACCAACCTGCCGCCAGGTTTGATCAGCGCCGGCGTCTGTTCAAGCATCTCCTCGATCGCCTTCATTTCATCGTTCACCTCGATCCGCAAAGCCTGAAACGCTTTGGCAAAATATTTATACTCCCTGTTTCTGGGAGCCAGTTTTTTCAAGATTTCCGTCAGTTCGGATGTCGTCTCAATCCGCTTCTTTGCCCTTGCCGCTATAATGCTGCCTGCTAACGCCCGGGCATTATGAATTTCGCCATATAGCGAGAATATTTCCTGCAAGCGCTTTTCGTTGTATTCATTTACAATCGTCGAGGCGTCGACCGGACTTTTGATGTTCATTCTCATGTCGAGCCGCCCGGAGCCCCGCGTCGAAAAGCCGCGTTCAGGCTGATCAATCTGGTGCGACGATACGCCAAAATCCCCCAATATGCCGTCCACCTCCTCTACTCCATACATTTTCAGGTAACGGCCTACAAACCGGAAATTGGCGGGTATAAAAGTGAAAGAACGATCTTCAAATTTCGAGGCGTTGGCTTTTGCATCATGGTCCTGGTCAAAGGCGAATAATCTCCCATTCTCCAATCGCTTCAAGATTTCCGCCGAATGCCCGCCGCCGCCAAAAGTCAGGTCCACATAAATTCCGTCCGGTTTAATATTCAAACCTTCGATACTCTCGTTGAGCAGTACCGGTTGATGGTAAGCATAATCCATTCAGAATTAATCGTTTAAATATTTTTCGGCCAAAGCCGAAAACTCTTTCTGATCCTTGATCAGATGCGCTTCATAAAGTTCAGGATTCCATATTTCCACCCGGTTGCCCATGCCTACCACGATCACATCCTTTTCCAGTTGCGCGTATTTGATCATGGTCTTTGGCAGGTTAAATCTTCCCATACTGTCGAGTTCAACGATCGCTATCCCGCTAAAAAAGTTTCGCTGTATTTTCCGGTATTCCTCATTGAATTCGTTCAACCCTACAATTTTTGCATGGATCTTATTAAACTCAACCAAGGGATACAATACAATGCATGGCTCAAGTCCCCTTCTCAAAACGATCTCCGAACCCGAAGATTCGGGCAAATTAGACTTTATCCTGGCCGGCAAAACCAACCTGCCTTTGGAGTCTAACTTACATTCATATTCGCTTGAGAAAAATGACATTGGCGCAACCGACAGAATACAATAATCCTTTGATACAAAGGTAGAATTATAAATTGGAAAAATCAACCACAATTTACCACTTTTTTCCACCTTCTTCCCCTTAAAGAATATATTCCAGAAAGCCAGAAAGCCCGCTTAGCTAAAAATGCCGGGATAGAAGGTTGGCATTCCCCCAAAAAACCATCCGACCAATCACGCGATATTGCAATTTGGCTCCACAGTTTGCATAAAGGTGGGAGAAAGTGGTAAATCCTGCTCTTTATTGAATGGAATAGCGCTATCTTTGGCCTTCAATTTTCTTTTCAATTAAAAATACTGAGACAATGAGAAAAAAGATAGTTGCCGGAAATTGGAAAATGAACAAAAATCTCGAAGAGGGCAAAGCCCTTGCGTCCGAGATTGTAAAAAGGGCCGCCGAGGTAAAAAATGATGCGATCATGGTGTTGGCCACGCCATTTATACACCTTACCGAAGTAAGCGCGATCCTGAAAGGGAGCAAGAACATCTTCCTTGGCGCGCAAAATTGCAACGACCATGAATCCGGAGCCTATACCGGCGAAATTTCCGCCCCAATGCTCCAATCAGTCGGCGTGAAATACGTGATATTGGGACACAGCGAAAGACGCGAGTACTATGGGGAAACCAACGAATGGCTGGCAAAAAAAGTGGACATTGTTCTGGCAAACGGTATGACCCCTATTTTCTGCTGCGGAGAGCCCCTTGAGATCCGGGAAAAGGGTACGCATACCGAATATGTGCAAAAACAACTTACCGCAAGCCTCTTCCACCTGAGCAAAGACGATATCCTGAAACTGGTGATCGCTTACGAACCCATCTGGGCCATCGGCACCGGCAGGAACGCCACTGCGCAACAAGCTCAGGAAATGCACGCCGAAATCAGGAAACATCTTGCGGGCAAGTACGGCGCCGAAGTTGCAGAACAAATCTCTATTCTCTATGGAGGCAGCTGCAAACCTTCCAACGCGAAAGAACTGTTCGAAGGCAAAGATGTGGACGGCGGCCTTATCGGCGGAGCGTCTCTGAAAGCCGACGATTTCCTGGGAATCGTAAACGCTTTTTAATTTTTAATTGACGAACCACGGGAATATTGAATAGCGAAACGGCGACGTTTTATATTCAATATTCCATGTTCAACCTATTTAGGAACCGGATATGCCTGCATTGATCTTGCTGTTTTTTCTCTATTTGCCCTTTTCGCAGACCGGCCAGACAAGAGACTACTGTTCTCTGCATGGCTCTGTGTATGTAGAAAAGGACAGGAAAAACGCCGATTTCCTGGCGTATGTGGAAGAATCGGAGGCATTCGCCGACCTGATCGTTTACAAGGAGAGCAATAAACTGTTTGCCGACAGGCCGGGGTTGTGGCATTTTGTGGATTCCCGCAATTTCGCCGATTTCACAATCTTCTTTGTAAAGGACAAGGGCTTGGCCCATTTCAGCATTCATTACACCGACGCGCCTTCATTTGCCGGTTGCAACCGATAAACGCCGCCTTATATGGACTACATCGAAATAGAAGCGAAATGCCGGGAAGAATTCCGGGATATTCTTATCGCCGAGCTTTCGGAGCTTGAATACGAAGCTTTCATGGAAACCGGCGATGGATTTATCGGCTACATTCCTGAAAATGGGTTCGACCCAAAACAATTGGAAGCCTTGTTCGCCAAGTATAACGAACTTGCGCCAATCGCTTACGAAAGCCGGAATGTAAAGGAAAAGAACTGGAATGAAGAATGGGAGAAAAACTACGATCCTGTGATTGTGGACGATCGATGCCTGATCCGGGCTTCATTCCATAAGCCCGCCCGCTCATACCCCTATGAGATCGTCATTAACCCGCGGATGTCTTTTGGAACCGGCCACCATGAAACCACCTGGCTCATGGCCCAGAGCCTGCTGGACATTGATTTGCATGAAAAAAATGCGCTTGATATTGGATGCGGAACCGGCATCCTGGCCATCCTGGCTTCGAAGAAAGGAGCAAAATGGGTAGTCGCCATCGACAACAACGAATGGGCTTATCACAACGCCGTGGACAATGCGATCCTGAACGGAGCTGACAATATTGAATTCAAACTCGGGACGATTTATGAAACGGACGTCGCTTCGAAGTTCGATGTGATCCTGGCAAACATTAACAGAAACGTTTTGCTCGACGAAATGGCGGAATACGTTAAATACCTCCTTCCGGGCGGAAGCATCCTGATCAGCGGGTTTTACGTAGAAGACGAAAAGGATATGATCGACCTGCTCGAGCCATTGGGGTTCGATCTTCAGTTTAAGAAAAACAAGAACAGGTGGTCTGTCATGTGTTTCCTCAAGCGGACAGGCGCGCTTGAATGAAAGCGTTCAAAGGCCTTCCGTTTCGCGCCTTGTTTTTCATTCTCTCCGCTTTTTCTCTTGCGTATATAACTTTTTTGTCCTGTTTTTGTATAAAGTAGTTGTGTTTTCCTGGGAATGTATATCTTTGAAACTTATTTTTTAAAAATCGCTATGGCATACCGTAAATATGCGTATCCCGCGCTTTTATCCTTGCTGATCATCCCGGTTTTAGTCTTTACCTGTTCAAACCAGGATGAGAATGGAAACGGAAACCCTTCCCCCCATCCGGATTCGTTGTTCTCAAGCCCCATGTCGATGGGCGTCGTGCAAAATCCGGCCATCGACGAAGCGTCGGGGTTGGCTTGCAGCCGGGTGAACAGGGGAATGTTGTGGACCCACAACGATAGCGGCGATAAAGCCCGAATATTCCTGCTTACCGACAGCGGAAAGCATGTGGGAGAATTTCATCTGAGAGGAGCGGTGGCCCGCGATATTGAAGATATGGCAGTCGGCCCCGGGCCGGAGGAAGGGAAATCCTACATATACCTGGGCGATATCGGCGATAATTGGGCGGGACATAATATCAAACTGATTTACCGGTTTGAAGAACCGGATGTGAGCGGAAGGGACCTCCCGGTGAAAGACACCATCCGTCAGTATGACGTCATACGCCTCAGGTATCCGGATATGAATCGCGACGCTGAAACGTTGATGGTCGATCCGCTGACCCGCGACATTTACATCGTTTCGAAAAGAGAACCGAACGTGACGGCGTATAGAGCCCCTTATCCCCATGACACGGAAAATGTTACGATCATGGAAAAAGTGGGAGAAATGCCGCTGACCATGATTGTGAGCGGAGACATATCGCCGGACGGCAGGGAAATTCTTCTCAAATCATACAACGAGGCGTACTACTGGAAGCTTTCGGAAGGCGAAAGCGTAAAAGATATCTTAAACAGGGAACCCAAACTCCTGCCGCTTGCCATTGAGCCGCAAGGGGAAGCCATTGCATGGGAAGCCGACGGACTAGGATATTATACGCTTAGCGAAGAAGTGTTTTTCATTCAGGCCGTTCTTTATTACTACCAACGCAAATGAACAAGTCGTTCCGGAGGCCGTGAATTTTCCGGAAGGGACATTCTTTCATTTAAAAAATAAAGGGAATTTTCATAAACAAATTTGGCTCTTTTGCGTTTTGACCTCAATGATGTTCTCATAGTTATAATATCATTGTTGTACAATAGCTCTAATCTAAAAAAGGCTTTCCCTAAGGGATAGCCTTTTTTGTTTGAGGTCCATGCGCCCGGCTTTTTTCATCTTAAGGGCGGTCTGATTCCAAAAGAGAATATTTTACATTATACTTGTCAATCTGAACAACAATCCAAAAATATGAAAAGAAACACGATTGCAATTTTATCGCTTGCCGCCATCCTGGGCTACGCTTGCGAAGGCCCCTCCGAAAATAAGCCTGAAAAATGGAGCGTCAGGATGGCGAATACCGTCATCAAGCGCAACCCTGAGTTGATTACATACAACAATCCGAAATCGGTGAAATGGCAGTACGACATTGCCATGGTGGGGCACGCCGTCGATAGAGTGGGCAATGGCGACACATTTTATTCCGCCTATATGAAGGCCTTTTACGACTATTTTGTGCAAGACGACGGAACCATCCGGCTTTACGCGCCTGAAAGCTATAACCTCGATCACGTCAATCCCGCGAAAGGGCTGATTACGCTATACAAAAGAACGGGAGAGGAGAAGTACCTGAAAGGGATAAAACAAATTATCAATCAGCTTGAAAATCAACCCCGGATATCGGAAGGGGGCTTCTGGCATAAAAAGATCTATCCCTGGCAGATGTGGCTCGACGGCCTGTATATGTCTTCTCCATTTATGGCGGAGTACGCGCACGAGTTTAACGAGCCCGCATGGCTCGACTCCACCGCAAAGCAAATCACGCTGGTATATGAAAAAACCCTTGATCCGCAGACGGGTCTCTTGTATCACGCCTACGACGAGAGCAGGCAACAGGCATGGTGCGACCCGGAAACCGGCAAATCGAAGGAGTTCTGGGGACGCGCGATGGGCTGGTACATGATGGCGCTTGTGGACGCGTTGGACTTTTTCCCGGAAGACCATCCGCGCCGCCAGGAAATAATCGATATCCTGAATAAGGTATCGGAAGCGCTTATGAAGGTGCGCGATCCCGAGGCAAAAGTATGGTATCAGGTTCTCGACAAAGGCGGCCGGGAGGGCAACTACCTGGAGGGCTCCTGTTCGGCCATGTTTACCTACGCTTTCGCAAAAGGCGCGCGGAAAGGCTATTTGCCTTCAGAATATTTAGACATTGCGCGCGAGTCGTTCGAGGGAATGCTTAAAACCTTTATTGTTGAAGAAGAGGACGGGACGCTCACCATGAAGAATATTTGCGGCGCAGCCGGCCTGGGCGGGAATCCTTATCGCGATGGCACATACGAGTACTATGTAAATGAAATCAGGGTGGACAACGACCCCAAGGGAGTGGGCCCATTCATTTTTGCAGCCCTCGAACTCGAACAGATAGATAAATAGACAATGAATCATAGCAAGATTTGGCTGCGGATTTTATTCGCTGCGCTCGCCCTCCTGTTTTTTGGCCCGCTATTCGGGCAGACCGGCGCGCCCGCCTTTCCGGGCGCGGAAGGAGCGGGCAAGTTTACCTCGGGAGGGAGAGGCGGGAAGACGATCGCAGTAACCAACCTCAACGATTCCGGACCGGGCAGCCTTCGCGCGGCGGTGGAAGCGCGCGGCCCCCGGACCGTCGTCTTCAGGATTTCGGGAACCATCGCGCTCGAATCGCCCCTTGTGATCGAAAACGACAGCATTACCATAGCGGGACAAACCGCGCCTGGCGACGGCATTTGCCTGAGGAATTACCCCTTGCACATCGCCGCCAATAATGTGATCGTTCGATACATCCGGGCCAGGCTTGGCGACGTCAGGCGCGTGCAAGACGACGCCGCCAGCGGAACAAGAAGAAAAGACATCATCATCGATCATTGCAGCTTTAGCTGGTCGGTGGACGAATGCGCCAGTTTTTACGACAATGAAAATTTCACCATGCAATGGTGTATCGTCAGCGAAAGCATGAACCAGTCGCTTCATGAGAAAGGAAACCATGGCTACGGAGGAATATGGGGCGGCATGAACGCCACTTTTCATCATAACCTGATCGCCCATCACACAAGCCGGCTTCCGAGATTCCAGGGCAGCCGGTATCATGGAATGCCGGAAAAGGAAAAGGCCGATTTCATCAACAACGTCGTCTATAACTGGACAAATCAAAGCTCCTACGGCGGCGAAAGAGGCTCCTACAATCTGATTGCAAACTATTATAAACCCGGACCTGCTACGCCTAAAAAGGCCGCGAAAATCATCCTGACGCCTTATCAGCCTTATGGGAAGTTTTATCTGAAAGATAATTTCCTGGAAGGATCGGCGGGCGGCGACTGGGAATGGGTGGATATACCCAACGCCGACTTAGCGAAAGCGCGCGCCAGTCATCCTTTTCCTGTTTCCAACCCGGTTACGCCCCAAACGCCGGAACAAGCCTTCCGGGAGGTCCTTGAACATGCCGGGGCATCGCTTTCGCGCGACGCCGTGGACAGGCGGGTGGTGGATAATGTGAGAAATGG
>Ga0207873_1003284_pt1 | contig 12127 bp, 13 predicted proteins | sample BGWIniCompost_FD_187373 | JGI IMG/M metagenome (GOLD analysis project Ga0207873, IMG submission 187373) | Cellulose adapted compost microbial communities from Newby Island Compost Facility, Milpitas, CA, USA - BGW Initial Compost (SPAdes)... ... | reverse complement strand
CAGCGAGTCAGCTCACTACAGTGGTTGGGCGCAGCTCTCCAAGTGGCGGCGGAAGTTTCTGCCCAAGGAGCCGGAGGACCGAGGGTGAAACACTGAGATCTCGGAGGATATGATGTTCTTGCAGGTAACGAGGGTTTTTCACCCCAAGACTACTACTGCTGCTTCTACTACTAGGCACAAGGTACTTATCCCGCTCCACGCGATCATCTCGATCTCGCCTCAGTCTCCTGACGGGGCCGCTCAGATCGTCTTGACGAACGAGGACTGGCTCACGTGCAAGGAGTCGTTCACTCAGATCATCGAGACTCTGAGCGCGATGGGGTTCGTGATTGATCCCACGAAGCCGGTGCCGACCCCGCAAATTACGTGCTTTCCCCCGCCTCCGGAGGACGCTTCTTCGAGCGACGAAACCGCTTAACGATCTTTTGGACGGTCTCCGTCTCGTAGATGCGGATGGCCGTCCACAGAATTGTTAGCAACGTAGCAACGGCCGGGAGAGCGCCGACTGCCCACCCCGCCAGCGTCAAAATCGAAAGGCCGTCGACGGCGGCCTTTATCATCGCCCCATCATCACTAGAAAACATCATCCTCTCCCGTTTCCTTAAGATACCGCCGCGCCTCGTTCGCCAAGTGATCGAGGTAGCGGTCCCCCGCATAGCGGCCTGTCTGCGAAACTTGCAGCGCCCGCTTCATCCGGTTGATGAAAAGCCGGAGCTCTTGCTCAGTCCCCGGGACTTGGGACAGAAGATCGAGTTCTCGTTGCGGGTTCAGAATGGCCTCGTCGAACCACGCGGTCAGACTCGATTGCCACCTCTCGCGAACCCACTCGCGCATTCCGGCGGCCATACGGAACGGGATGGACAGGGAGCCCGACTGGCCCGTCATGAAGGTCCGGGCGATGATGCGGCCGGTGGTGAGGCCGAGCAGGTGCGCGGCCCACGTCTTGACCGAGTTGGCCATCTTGCCCCGCGTCTTGATCGTGCCCTGCTGGATACCGGCGAGGGTGTCCACGAGGCGCTTCACGCGGGCGAACTCAGACGGCGTGAAAACCTCGTGGAACATGCGCTGGTACTTCGGCATTTCGAGCTGCTGCTTCATGAGCACGGGGTTGTTGTTCGACCGACGGCGCAGCTCCGCGAGCATGGCGCGCTTGAAGCCCATGACCGCCTCGGGATCGAGGTTCGGATCGCCTCTGATCGGCGTGTCGAGTCTGAACTGCTGCATGAGCTCTTTGGCGCGCTGAGCCGGGTTGCCGGCGTTCCAAACGTAGCGCACGGCGTTCTCGGGATCGCCCTTGACGTACTGCGCCATGGTGCTGACTTGAATGTCCGCCTCGCGGCGCAGCGCCTCGTCGAGCTGGACGCGCAAGGCTTCCATCTCGCGGCCCAGGCGAGCCATCGCGTTTAAACGATGCTCGTACTTCATGATCCAGTTGCGGCCTTCCCGCGCGCCAACTTTGCGGGCCATCTCGGGGTTCAAGCCCTCGGCCGCCCGGATCGTCTGGTCAATGTGGTCGATGAGATAGTCCTTGACCGCCCGCTCGGTCGCATCAAGCAGGTCTCGCGACCCAGGGATGCGGGCCACGGCTCCGCCGGCCGGAGCCGCGCTCATATCGGCCGCCTCCTGGATCGAGCGGAGACCACGCTCCCGTTTCAGCAAGTCGAGAATGAGATCTTCGGGGTGCCCGCGAGTCTCGCCCTGGGCGGTGCGGGTCAGAATGCGTCCCAGCTCGCCGCGGGTGAACCGCTGGCGGACCTCCCGCGTGAAGGCGCGGGCTTGCTGCCACGCCACATTGTCCCCGAGCGCGTTGTCGATCGCCTGCTCGATCCCCTGTTCGAGCCGGATCAGCCGCGCGCGCAGCTCTTCGTTCGGCGGCCGCCCGGCCACCGTCGAACCGCCCGCGGCCCAATGGTCGCGCATCGCACCCGAGCGGATCATGCGAAGCTGGTGGACGGTGGCGGTGTTGCCCTGTTTCTTCGCCAGCTTGAGAATGCGGCTAATCCACTGCGAAGGCACCACGTCGGGGTCTATGTCCACGTCGGCCCGCAGCTCCTTGGCGAGCTGCACCAGATCGTCGATCGGCACGACAGCGTCTTTTGGCACCTTGGCCCAAAGCTTCTGCTCGATGGCTCGCGCGTTCCGGTGGACCCTCTGCAATTCCTCGAAAGCTTTGGCTGAGGCGGCCGCGGGGTTGGTGGTGCTATCGCGCACGCGGTTGAGCGCCGCGTCGATCGCCATGTCAATGGCGATCTTCTCGCGCTGGATCTGCCGCTCAAGAAAGATGTGCGGCTGCTCGACCGGCACGGACTCGTCAATGATCGGAGCCATGCGCCCGGTCGAGGGCCGGGTGCGAATGCCGGCGACCCCGCCCGTTACCGCACCACCGAGGACGCCACCGACGGTCTCGCCGACAACACGGCCGGTCGGGCCGCCGACAACCTCGCCAACCTCGCCGCCCCGTTCCGCGCCGGCAACCATGCCCGGCACGGAGCCGAGGGTTGTCGTGACCGTGGCGGTCGGGTGCCGCTGCGTGAACCGCCCCATTTCGCGCACGAACGTGGACAGGAACTCTTCGCCCCGCGCGGCGGCCATGCGGGCGGCGTTGGCAAAGAGCCCCCAAAGCGTCAGCATGGCTGGGACGATCTCGCTGCCGACCGACTCGAAAAAGCCCTGCACCTGCTCGTCGCGTACGTCGATCCCCATGCGCCGGAAGCCGTCGCGGATCGCCTTCTGTGCGTCTCCGGGCTTCTCCAAAAACTCCAAGCCTGCGAAGCTCAGCGCCTCGTTCACCACTTCGATCGGAAACCCAATGACGTTGGCGAGCCGCGTGTTGAAGCCGCGGGCAATGTCGGAGATTGGCCCGGCAATTGTGCCAAATGGTCCCTCCCATACCGCCTGCTTGCGTACGTCGGACTCGGTCGGCGCGCGAGCGCCCTCGTCCCCGAGATCTTCGGCGAGCAAGGCGTCGATCTGGTCGAGCGACATGCGGCCCCCATCCGAGACCGTCTGCGTCGCGGGTGTCGCGTCGGGAGCCGGGGCCGTGACCGCGGGCTCATCGCCCACGACGATCGCCGGCAACTGGAAGGCTCCCCGATCCCCAGGGGTGCCCGTGTCAAGCCTCTCACCTTGACCCGGCTGCACAGGCCCGGCCTCTACCTCGTCAAGCAGGCGTTCGATCTCGTCCAGGGTTGCCATTACCGCTGCCCTTTGAGCTGTCGAATGCGAATGCGGAGCTGCCGCTTTTGCTCGGGCGTAAGCTGCTTGATCTGGTCGGGCGTCAGCCGCTCGATCTGCTCGCGCGTCATGTTCGGGATGTCGAGACGGCCGCCTTCCAAGCTCTCGCCGCCCGACGCGATGGCCTCGGTGGCCGCCCGAGCCGCACCGCTAGCCCTCTCCTTGAGCTCGCCGAGCCCGAGCGGGATCTTGCCCTCGCGGTGCATCTTGAGACGGTTGTTCATCTGCTCGCGTGTCGGCATGGCGCGCAGCACGGAGCGGATGCGCTGTGCGGCCTCGGCCGCCTCACGCTTGGCGTTGGCCGGCACGTCGGGGTCGACCAGCTCGTCCTGTAGGGCGTCGAGCTCCGTCTCAAGCCGCTGCCGCACGGTCATGGCCTTGATGAGCTCCTGCTGCGGGTTGGAGCGGCCGCTCATGTCGGGCATCTGCTCCATTATGAGCTCCATCACCGATTTCAGCCGCGGAACCCCGTGCATCTGCATGAGCGCGGCCCGGTACGCGGAGAGCGCGGCTCGCTTGGCGTTGATCTCCGGCGTCGCCAGCTCAGGCACGAACTGGCCCGCGATCCCGCCCAGAACTTCGGTCGCCCGTGGGATAATGCCCACCGCGTCGAACATCGAGGCCGGGTCGTCCAGGCGGCTCAAGTCTTCAAGCCGCTTGCCGGGCTCTTCGTTGGGGTCGACCGGGGCGTCCGGCTGGCCCGGGACCGGCGCTTCGCCAGGGAGGCGCGGCTGCGACGGCCTCCCGAGAGGTATGGCTGTTTTCGAGGTCAGATCGACCAGGGTGTGACCGATCGGGTTGCCGGCCGCGTCGCGCTCCGTGACTATTTTGAGCGTGCCTCCGAGAATGCCAAGCGCGGTACGGTCGTCGATCCAGCCCAGCTCCAGCATGCGGGCCACCGCACGCTCGGCCTGCGTCGACTTGCCTTCGTCGAACTGGTTGATCACATCGGCAAGGGCCGCGCGCTGCTCCGGGCTGAGCGTTTTCAGATACTCGTACTCCTGGATCTTCGCCGGGGCGCGCTCGGCGATCAGGCGGCCGGTCTCGTCAAAGCGCGCCTCGCCGGCCGAGAGCGTGAACTGCTCCGGCTTGGGCGGCTGCACGGCCTTCAGGATGTCGTTGATCATGCCCGTGAACTGGTCCGCGCCGATCGAGACGAACGCGTCGGCGAAGCCCGGATCTTGGATGATCTGGTTGAAGACTTCGTGAGGCGCGGCGTTCGGATTTGCGGCGCGGATCTGCTGAATGCGCTCAAGAATGCCGCGCATCTGCTGCTGTCGCTGCTGCTCGATGAGCTGCGCCCGGCGGCGCTCTTCTTGCTCGCGCTGGAACTCGAACTCCTCGCGGGTCTGGCCAATGCCGAGCGAGTGGAACAGCGAGCCGGGCGTCTGGAAAGACACCCTGCCCGTGGGCTGCACCAGGGACGCATCGCCGCCGCCAAAGAGGCTGCCGATGCCGCTGAAAATCGAGTTGAGAGCCATGCTCACCTCCTATGCCGTCGAGGCGAACGGATTGCCGAGCCCGCCGGGGAACGGTCCGCCTCCACCGAACAGGCCGGGGATGACGCCCCTGGAGCTCTGCGACGTGCCTTGGACGATGGTACCCTGTTGCGCGATCGGGACGCCGGCCGCAATCGCAAGCGCCTTGATCAGGGCTTCGGACTTGCGCTGGAACTCCTGTAAGCCGCGCTCAATGCCAAGGTCTTCGATCAGGCGCGGGAGGGCTTGGGCTTGAAGGTTCTTGATCATCGTGTCGACTTCCATTTGCCCAAGCTGAATGGCTTGCTGCTGCCGCCCGCGCTCACTCTCGTAAGCGCCAAAGCTTATATTCGTGGCAATGTCGGCAAGCGCATCCGCCGCCCCGCGGGTTGCGATGGCCGCGGCGCGGTCGAAGGCCGAAGAACCTTGCGGTTGAACGAATTGCCCTGCCTGCGTGAACCGGCCGGGAAGGGTGCGGGAAAGGGTTTCCTCTAGTCCTTCAAGCGTCGGCCTTTGCGCCGCTCGAATTGCCGCGTCGAGATACGGATTTGCGCCCTCCTGTCCTGGCAGAAACCGCCCCGCGATCGTGTCCTCGATCAGCCCCTGCCGCCCCATTCCGCTTTGCTGGAGTTGAAGCAGCATCGCTCGCTCCGCGTCCGTTATGGGCGCGACGAGCGGTCCCTCGTAGCTTGGTCCCCCGCCGCTCCTGAACATGCTTGTCAGAGTGTCCACGAACGGCTTCCGCAGCGCTCGAAGCTCCGCTGGTGTCGTGTCCACCGGTATCGAGATCTGCTTGCTTTCGCTCCCGCCGAATAGATCTTTCAGGCCCACGATCCAGCTCCATGTTGAACACCATAGCGGTGGCCTGCGACACTACATTCCCGGCTCGTTTAAACGATCTTGCCCAGACCGAGTCAGGCGCTCCGCTTGTGTTGAATGCCCAAAACCGGTTGTAGCCACGGTCCCGCATGAAGTCCACGCCCACTTGAACCAAATCTTGCTTCAACCCCCGGGGTGCGTCCGGTTTAACCTCAAAATGTGCGACGAACGGGAGCGGGAACAGGGCCGTGAGGGGCAAATAGATGATCAATAAGCCTTGGATCTTGTCCGTACCGCCGACCCAGACGGCAGCTTTTTGACTCTCAACAGCAAGAACTAGTTCGCGCCAGCTCGGATCAGAGGGCGGCCGCCACCACTCAAGAGCCTCCATTACCGGGTCGAGCGTGAACTGCCGCCAGTTTTCCAGGCGCGTGATACGATACCGAGTACCCGTCATTTACCGTCTCCATGTGGCCACAATCTTCTCCAAGGTGCGGCCGATTGCGAACGTGCCGAGACAGCCGCCGAGAAGGGTGAAAATCCATTCCAGCAGCTTATCACCGACGCGCAAAGGAGGCATCCCAAACCAGTCAACCGCGACCGGGACTCCGACCGCGTACCACACCAGGATGCCAGCGAACAAGAGCGCGACCGTGGGCCGCCACCTGCGGACCCACGGGTCTTCAGACTGAATTTCCGCTTTCAGCAGGTCGATCTGCTGGGCGTTCAGGGAGGCTAGACTCGCGAGAACCGCCTTCCGCACTTCCGCCTCGATCTCCGCTTGAGTCAGGCTCCCCTTCATCTGCCTCGTCAGGAGATCCCCAACCGTCTTCGTTAAGGGGCCGGTCAACCAGCTCAAAAGCAAGCTCACTATCGGATGCATCGTCGTCTTCCCCGCAATTCACGCAGCCGCTCGGCGTGTAGCGGCCGGCTTTGTAGTCTTCAAGCGTCAGCTTCTCGAACGTCTTCACGACACCGTAAACCACGAGTCCGGCAATCCCGAGCACGATCATGAGCTTGGGGTCGAAGAGGTTCCCGAGCGCGAACCACTCTTGAACGTAGCCCAGGTTGTCCAGGGTAAAGAGGCTCAAGATGGTCGAGAAGAACGCGTAGACCGAGTTGATGATCCGGCGGGCGAGCGTGAGCTTGCGGGAGTTTTCGACCGCGAACTGCTCCGCGGCGAGCTCCCGAATACGCTTGATGAGCGGGACCACGCCGACCTGTTTGTCGACGGCCGTGTAGCTGTAGGTGCCGTCGCTCACGTACTTCCCGCGCGTGTAGTGCTGCGTGCCACTCCACAGATAGGGCGAGAGATGGCCGCGATAAAGCCGATAGCCGAAGCCGTTGAACCTCTCGGCCTCATAGCAGATCCGTGCGTCAGACCAGTCCCGGACCAAGTGGAGCCGCTTTAACTTGAGAGCATCAAGCGCGCTTTCCTCCCATGTGAACGGCGGGATACCGTCGGGCCGGCCTTTAGGAACGCGGACGGTCCAACTGGTCAGCGGATCGCCGTTGTGTAGATGCCGTTTAAACGACCCGGCGCTTTCACGCCAATGCAGCGCGGCGATGAGCTCCCACGGCACTCCACCGCAACGCCGCGACACGTGTTCGTACCGCGCCCTGTGCTTGACTGCGAATTTCGCGGCGCGGTCGATTGAGAGCTTCCACGCGTTCGTCTTCACGCGGGCCGATCGCCACAGTTTGTCGTACTCCGCGGCGAGCTGGGGAGTGAACGAAACCGTCTTGCTCATCGTCAACCTCTAACTCAAACGTGGCGGTAGATCCACGGGGTCTAGCGCAATGCCGCCGACGTCGGTGAACTGGATGATCGCCGGCAGATCCGGAAAACGCCGCCAGACAGGACGCGAGATGATCATGACACAACCACTCCGTCAGAGACGCGTTTCCAATTGGAGCCATCGGAGAAAGCGATAGTCGGGCCGTCGGTCTCGTCGGGCACGAACACAAGCGCGCCGGTGAAGTCCGCGGCCGGCGGCAGATCGTTGACCGCGTAGGTGGCGAGCTTGACCGGCCCTTCTGAGCCGTCTTTCGGAGCCATCCGGTTGAGCCGGAACGCGTGCTCGAAGATCACTTGATGCAAGACGCGGAGGATCAGGTCGAACCCCCGTTGGGGGTCGCGGCGAACGTCGACCCGAAGTCCGAGCGGCAGTGGGGGATTTTCAGGAACGGGCCTCACAGGTGTGCTCCTTCAATTCGGCCGGGGTGCCTTTCAGCATCTCTCCGCAACGCCGGCACCGTCCGCGCCAGATCAACTTGGCATTCTCCTGTTCCATACGCTCACGCGCCTCGGGCGTGGCCCCGAAGCGGCGGCCGTAAGCAATGCGCATCTTCTTTTCGGTCGCGCTCACCGCTCACCTCCCGGACGAATGTCCACGTCATAGCCGTCGAGCTCCCACGGATCGCCCTCGGTCCCGAACTCAACGTCGAAAAAGCGGCCGCGGCGGTAGGGCGTCACAAAGTAGCGCTCCCCGTCGGAGTGCCGCATGTCGAACTCGTTCACTTGAGAGCGCGAGGTCTCGCCGGACGGGTGATCGTAGAAGCGGGTCGTGACCTTTAGCATGGCTTGATTTTGCCGCACATACGGATAGACCCGGGACAGGAGCCCACGCTGCCGGCGGTCGCCCAGGACTCGGCGGCCGAAGCGCACGAACGAGGGATAGGGCTTGCCGTCTTGAAGCTGCGCGCCGTTGATGAGCATGATCTTGCCATCTTTGCCGCCGAGTACGAGCGGGAAGGCGTCGAAGAGCTGCCCATCGTTCCAGCGAATGGTGAACTCATCCCACGGGATCGTGACCCGATCCCACGTGAGCGTGCCGCCTGTGCGCCCATCGCCTAGGCAATAGAAAGGCATGTCGCGCATCGAGAACGGCGTCGAGGTGCGCTCGCCGACCTCTTCAAGGTAGTGCTCGACAAAGGCCACTTCCGGAGGCGCGCCCTTCTCAGATACCCTGGCGTCAGAGGTCAGCGCGATGGCCCAGATGAGCTCGCCGTTATCTTCGTCGAAGTGCGCGAACCCCATCTCGTGGCGGACGGGGTCGCGAAGGCGCGTGATGTGCCGCCACACCTGTTTGCCGATCTCGACCACCTGCACGCCGTCGAAAAGGTATTGCGAGTCTTGCCCGATGAACTCGTGGTAGTCGCCAAAGTTGGCGATCAAGCGTGAGCCAACGAGGCCGACATCGTTCGCGACGTCGCGCTGGATGAAGACGAATGGGTCGCCGACGAACTGGACCAGCGTAACGTGGCGCTCCGAGTAAAAGACGAGATTGTCACCGAGCCTTTCGACCCGCTTGATCTCGTCATTGCCGTCATGGATACGGAACTGTTCGGAGAGTCCGGTGCCGGTGTCGCCGGCTGCGAGCGGCTTGCCCACGTCGGAGTTAACATAGGAGGTCGGGAACGTGACGGAGCCGTACACCAGATTGGCATACACCATCATGTTCTTGTAGGCACGCAGATGCTTGCACCGGAACCCGAGCTCCGGGTGCAGCGTGACCTCCGAAGCTTGGCCATCCCACGTCACCACCGGGTCGACGCCATTGGTCGCGAACCACAGGTCATCGCCAAAGCCGCCCGCGCCGTCGTCGGGAGCGACAAAGATGTCCGTGATCCACGCGTTGTCCGCCATGCCGGTGAAGGTGCGGCGGATGGTGTAGGCTTGGTCCGAGAGCGGCGCACCATCCACGGCCGTCGTCAGGGTGAGCTGCGACTCGCCGTCGACGGAGGCGATCTCGTACCAATCGGCTGTGGGCGAGCGCTCCGCGGCGGAGCCGAACGAGATGAAATCGCCGGCCTTGATCCCGTTCGTTACCCACTGCGGTGTCCCAGACTGTACGGTCACGACGGCCGGGTCCGCGGACGAGACGTTGACGGTGCCGACCGCGTAGCGAGGGTTGAGAAAGGCCGCGGTGTCGGCGCTTTGGTCGTACTCGAAAATGTCGCGGTGCGTGGCCACGATCTGCTTCGCGTCGATCCCACGGAGCGTGAACAGCTCGATCAAGAGGACGGGGCCACCGAAATCGACGGCCGAAAACTGCCGCCAACCGAGGCCGACGTTGGATAGCCGCCCATCTTTGATGCGGAAATTGCGCCCATCTTGCAGCCCCCGCTCCGGCACCATGAGCGGTGGCCGGCCCAGGTAGAGGCCGAGATTGGGCGCGATTACGAGTTCACCGCGAGCCATCGTCTGGGTCATCCTCTAATACCGGCGGTGCGCCATTGCCTCGCGCTCGGGCGGCGATCGCACGACGGGCAATCTCGTCCACCATCGCGGCTGCGACCTCGCGCTGGTTGACCATCTGGTTGCGGAAGCTCTCAACGGCCGCGCCGGTCTGCCGCGACTGTTGCGCGCACTCGATCAAAAGCATCGGCAGCCACGAGAGCGAACACTGCCACTGGTCGACCTCCTGGCCTGTTTGCGGGTTCGTTCCCCGGACCTGTACCCACAACGGGCAAGTGTGGCAGACCTTCGACTGCCGCATCCGCCAGAACGGACAGAACAGATGGTCGGGGCCGCGCGGAACCTGTTGTGTCATCGTCAATCCTTCTGTGCTCGAATAACGTCCACGTAGCGCACCGCGAGGTTGATGGTGCCGCCCGTGAAGGGGTGATTATGCGGCTGCCCGCCTCCCCTCGTCGTCGTTGTCGCCCCCGTGCCGGGGTTGATGGAAGCAACCGCGTGGGATCCCGGGCCAAAGAGCGCAACGCCGGAGTAATAGCCCAAGGAGTGGCTGTGCGCTGGGATCTGGTTGATCGTCAGAGTCGTGTTGCCGACCGTGCCGGTGACCGTGTGCGAGGTGAACGCAGCCGTGAAGTCCTGCGTCCCGCCCGAACCCGCGGTGCCCGAGACGACGCGGAGCGCCGCGTTGTCCACGTTAGTGAGCTTGGTCCAGCCCACAGGCGCGTTCGTCTGGTTGAACACCGCGACTGTGCCCGAAGGTATCGTGATCGTATCCCACGAGCCCGACTTGCGGAATTGGAGCGCGTTGACGGACGTGTTGTAGAACAGACCCCCATTCTCCCACGTGTCACTGTCGCGGTTCGCGGTCGTGTCGGCCATGATCTTGTGATGGCCATACCGGTCGTGTTCGACTAGGAGCCACGACTCCAAGATGTCGATGGTCTGCCGGTACAACGCCGGGAAGTTCGCCACGATTGCATCATCGGTGGGAGCGGTCTCGTCGGGGTTGAATGGAGGGCTTGCCATCTCCGGACTCCTGCGCAGTATCGTTTAAACGACACTTTATATCGCAGCGAGCTCGAAAGGGGAACGCAATTAGCGGCGTTTCAGGTCGCCACGCAGAGCCCGCGGGCCTTGAACGTCAAGAGAAATCGGCACCGAGTCGGTCTGTGAGAGCCGGGCGCGCTTGTCCGCGTTCTTGACGTACCGGAATTGCTCCGCGGCTTTCTGCTTCCACATGGTCCCGCGCTCTTCGTCCCAATCGAGAAAGAAGCCCTGCGATGTGGCCTCGTACTCGATATAAAGCTCCGCGAAACGGGTGAACCAATTCTCGGCGGTGTCACTGTCGAGCTCGGGCAAGTAGCGCCAATAGGGCACCACGATCCGGTACTCACGGTCGGCGTAGTCCGCGCCTCCGTCCGGCAACGGATAAACCAACAGGTTGCACGTGCCGAGGTCGTCAGAGGGCTCGGACATGGCCAGCACCCGCGGCTCACCGTCGATCATGGCCGGATCGACCTCCCCGCCCTGCTCGGAACCCCACTCACGCTCTGCGGAGAGCACGTCCGGCGCGATCCCGAGCTCGAACGCGTGTCCCATGGCCGTGATTATGTAGGGCCGGTGGCGAAATTCCTTGAAATCGGCCGGCTTCGGCCCGAGAACGCGCGAGTGCTGCGTGGTCACGAAGAGCTGCTTGGCTTCCATGACCTGAAAGTTGTGCTGCTGTTGCAGCGACCGGATGGCTTGGTTGACAAGCGTTGGCACCGCATCCGTGACCGACGCGGGAAGGTCAATGATATTCCGCCGAACGCGGGAGCATATGGTGCCAAACGTCGTCACGGTGCGGTTTTCTTAGGCTTGTTCGATCGCTGCTGTTCCGTCTCGGCCGCGCCACTCTCGGCCTCGGCAATCGTCTGATACACGCTCTCTTCGGACGAGAAGTCGTCCGTGGTCAACTGATCGAACAGTTGCTCCATCAGCTCGCGGCTCGACGGCTTGCACATCTGCTGGCCATCCGGCCCGAGCACGACGGCCCGGTTGAGCGGCAGATACACGAGCTTGAAGCCCGCCTTTTCACGCGCAACCGCCTGTTGAGCGAGTCCTAGGTCGACCTTCTCCAGATCCTCGATCGCGTCGAAGAAATCCTTGACCTTCTGCTTGTGCTGGCGCAGCCGCGCGAAGCGCGCCACGTCGAACCCGGCCTGCTTGGCCAGTGTCTCGGGCACCCGCCGGCCATGGCGGTCGTAGTAGACGCCGGGCTCATCCTTGTACATGTAGATCTGAATGCCCGTCTTGTCGTCCTGGCGGATTTTGACGCCCCGGTCGAAGTCGATCCCGCTGGAGCGCTTGGTTTCAGCTTGTTTGGTCGTGATTGCAGCCTGAACTGCGGTCATTC
>Ga0207873_1003283_pt1 | contig 12134 bp, 8 predicted proteins | sample BGWIniCompost_FD_187373 | JGI IMG/M metagenome (GOLD analysis project Ga0207873, IMG submission 187373) | Cellulose adapted compost microbial communities from Newby Island Compost Facility, Milpitas, CA, USA - BGW Initial Compost (SPAdes)... ... | reverse complement strand
CGGCCGGCTCATCCCCAGGGCGAGGGCCCCCAGGCCACCGAGCCCCGATGCGACCAGGAAGAGGGCAGCTATCGAGCCGAGGGCCCACGACAGCTCGCGCCGCCCCGTCACGGGGTCCAGTAGTTGGGCGCCTCCTTGGTGATCTGGACGTCGTGCGGGTGGCTCTCGCGCACCCCTGCGGGGGTGACCCGGATGAAGCGCCCCCGGCTGCGCAGCTCGGCGATGGTGCGAGCACCGCAGTATCCCATGCCGGCCCGCAGCCCGCCGACCAACTGGTGGACCATCTCGGCCACCGGCCCCCGGTAGGGCACCCGGCCCTCGATGCCCTCCGGCACCGGCTTGGCGTCAGGCTCGTACCCGTAGCGGTCGCTCGTCCCCTCGCGCATGGCACCCAGCGACCCCATGCCCCGGTAGACCTTGAAGCGCCGCCCCTGGTAGATCTCCACCTCGCCGGGGCTCTCGTCGGTGCCGGCGAAGAGGCTGCCGATCATGACCGCGTCGGCCCCCGCGGCCAGGGCCTTGGTGATGTCGCCCGAGTAGCGGATCCCGCCGTCGGCGATGATGGGGACGTCGTGGCGCGCCGCCTCCTGGTACGCCTCCCAGATCGCGGTCAACTGCGGCACACCGACGCCGGTGACGACCCGCGTGGTGCAGATGGTGCCAGGGCCCACACCCACCTTGACCGCGTCGGCCCCGGCCTCCACCAGGGCCCGCGCGCCCTCCGCCGTGGCCACGTTGCCGGCCACCACGTCGACCTGATCGCCGAACTCGGACTTGAGCCGCTCGCACATGGCGATGACCCGCCGGGAGTGGCCATGGGCCGAGTCGATGACGATGGCGTCGACGCCCGCCGCCACCAGGGCAGCCGCCCGGTCCATGGTGTCGGGGCCGACACCCACGGCCGCCGCCACCCTCAAGCGGCCCTTGGCGTCCTTGGCGGCGTTGGGGTATTTGCGGGCCTTCTCGATGTCTTTGATGGTGATGAGGCCCTTGAGGCGAAACTGCTCGTCCACCAGGGGTAGCTTCTCGATGCGGTGCCGGTGGAGGATGCGCCGGGCCTCCTCCAGGCTGGTGCCCACCGGTGCGGTGACCAGCCCCTCGCGGGTCATCACCTGGCCGATGGGCTGATCGAGGTCATCCTCGAACTTGAGGTCCCGATTGGTGATGATGCCCACCAGCCGGCCGTCCGGATCGGTGATGGGCACGCCCGAGATGCGGTAGCGGGCCATGACGGACAGGGCGTCACGCAGGGTGTGCTGCGGGCTCAGGGAGATGGGATCCACGATGATCCCGCTCTCCGAGCGCTTGACCTTGTCGACCTCTCCCGCCTGGGCCTCGATGGAGAGGCTCCGGTGGATGACGCCGATGCCCCCCTCCCGGGCCAGGGCGATGGCCATCCGAGCCTCGGTGACCGTGTCCATGGCGGCGCTCACCAGGGGGACGTTGAGCCGGATGCGCCGGGAGAACCGTGTGGTGACGTCGACGTCACGAGGCAGCACGTCGGACTCTCCCGGCACCAGCAGCACGTCGTCGAAGGTGAGGGCCTCGCCGACAAACTTCTCCACGTCGTCGACCCCCTGCTTCACGGCTACGCCGGGTCCGGTGGCCATGCTTCGACGGGCAGCCGTAGATCCTGCAGCACGAGTCCGCTGATTAGCTTGGGGTAGAAGTATGTGGACTTCTCCGGCATCTTCTTGCCGGTCTGGGCCACTTCCTGCACCTCTGCAAGCGCCACCGGGGCCAGCAGCAAGGCCGCGGCTGCCTCACCCCGGTCGACGGCCGCGGCTGCCTCCCGGGCGTCGGAGGTGTAGCGGATCCACCGGCTCTCCTCGGCGCCCGCCCCGTCCACCACGGTCCGAGTTGATGGTCGCCACTCGGCCAGCGGCCCCCGGTGCAGGAGGGTGATGTCACCGGCCACGCCGGGAAACTCGGGGCCCGACGAGCCGACGCGCTGCGTCACCTTGGCGGGCACGGCCAGGTAGTCGACGCGCCCTCCACCCCACCAGACGGCCAAGACCGGGCGGCTCAACGCCTGACGGAGCGAGGCGACGTGAGCGGCCGTCTGGGCGGGGTCGGCGCCCTCCCGCCGCAGGCCCGCTCGCAGCGACACGGGCACCTCGTCGTCATGGAGGGGCATCAGATGCTCGTAGAGGGCCATGCGAAACGGCTCGACGGCCGAGGGGGGCCCCACCACCCGGTGCACCGGCAGGATGGAGAGGCCGCCCCCTTCCAGCGAGGCCAGGGCGGCGAGGACGTAGAGGCCCTCCCGGCGGCGCGCAGCGGCGGAGGCCAGCCGGGCCTGCTCCTCCGCGTACTGGCTGGCGGCCTCGAAGCGGTGATGCCCGTCGGCGATGACGGCCGGGCTGCGCTCGAGGGCCCGAGCCAGCTCCTCCAGCACCCGGCGCCCGTGTGGCGTCTCCGACGGGCACGCCCACAGCGCCAGCTCGCCCCCCGTCGGCGCCTCGGCCTCGACGTGGGGCTCACCGGAGGCGGCCTCCTCCAGGGCCCGCTGGAATCGCAGCTCGGGGTCGGCGACGAGGGCCAGGATTGGGCTAAACTGGGCGGCGCACCGCCGGAGCTGCTCGAGGCGGTCGCCGCGTACCGCCGCCACGGTGCGCTCGTGGCCCATCGCGGCCTTGGATCCCCCTGGACCGGCCCGCAACCCGACGAAGACGGCTGTCAGGGTACCGGGCCGCCCGTCGGGGAGATGATAGCGATGGCGAAAGACGTAGACGGAGGGCCGGGGATCGGGCACCAGGACGCCTTCATCGACCCAATCACGGAAGCGGCGGGCCACCTCGTCCCACCGACCGGGCACCGGATCGGCGGGGTCGGCCACCCCCAGATCGAGCTGGAGCACGTTGTAGCGGCTGCGCGTCAGATACGCCTGGACGTGCTGACGACCCACCACGTCGTAAGGAGGGGCCAGGACGTCATCCAGACGGTGGACACGGGCCGGGTCGTACCGGAGGCCACGGAAGGCGGCAATGCTCTTCAAGGTCACATCCCCAGGAGGTCGGTCTTGACGACCGAAGTTCGCACGAGAGGGCAAACATCCCTTTCGGAACGAGGACCCAGGCGGTATCATGGCGCCCGGGAAGTTTGTGACGGAAGGGACCATTGACCATGGGCGCAGACGACCTCTCCCTCGAGCATGGCCATCGGACGGCGACGTCCTCCGTCGACCAGCAGGGGAGGGTTGCCCCCAACGGCACGCCTCCCACCCCTGATCTGGCCCGGCTCTACCGACCTCGCAGCGTGGCCGTGGTCGGGGCTTCAGCCAACCCGGACAAGTTGGGACATCAGATCCTGCGGAACATCATCGAGTCGGGCTACTCGGGCAAGATCTATCCCATCAACCCCAAGGCCGAGACCATCCTGGGCCTCACCTGCTACCCATCCATCGAGCAGGCGCCCCCGGTCGACCTCGCCGTCATCGTCGTCCCGGCCGAGGCCGTGGTCTCCGTGGCCGAGGCGTGCGGTCGCCATGGCGTGGCTCATCTGGTGGTCATCAGCGCCGGGTTTAAGGAGGTGGGCCCCGAGGGCGCCCGTCGGGAGGCCGCTCTCGTGGAGGTCTGCCGGCGCTACGGCATGGGGCTGATCGGCCCCAACTGCCTGGGTGTCATCGACACCCACACGCCCCTCAACGCCACCTTCGCCTCGGCCCAGCCCGTGCAGGGCAGCATCGCCTTCATCAGCCAGAGCGGGGCCCTGGGCTCGGCCATCCTGGACTGGAGCCACCAGCAAAACATCGGCTTCTCCCGGTTCATCAGCCTGGGCAACAAGGCCGGTCTGACCGAGGTGGACCTGATCCTCGACGCGGCCTCGGACCCCGACACCAAAGTCGTCTGCGCCTACCTGGAGGACGTCAAGGATGGCGCTCGCTTCCTCGAGGCGATCGGCGAGGCCACCCGCAAGCGGCCGGTGCTGATCCTCAAGTCGGGCACCAGCGAGGCCGGCGGCCGCGCGGCCTCCTCCCACACCGGTGCCCTGGCCGGGGACGACCGGGCGTACCAGTGCGCCTTCAACCAGACCGGCGTCATCCGGGTGCAGTCGCTGACCGAGCTCTTCAGCCTCGCCACGGCCTTCGCCAACCAGCCGCTCCCGGCAGGCCCGCGGGTCGCCATCGTGACCAACGCGGGGGGCCCCGGCATCATCGCCACCGACGCCGTGGAGCGCATGGGGCTCACGACGGCGAAGCTCGCCCCGGAGACGGTCAAGGCCCTGCGGGAGAAGCTCCCGCCGGAGTGCGCGGTCTACAACCCCGTCGACGTGGTGGGCGACGCGCCCCCCGAGCGCTACCGCGTGGCGCTGGAGGCCGTCGTGCGCGATCCTGGCGTGGACGCCGTCCTGGTGCTGCTGACGCCCCAGGTGCCCACTCGCCCGCCCGAGGTGGCACGCCACGTGCTGGCCGCCAGGGAGCTGGCCCCTGACAAGCCCATCATGGTCAGCATGATCGGCGGCGAGCTGGTGCGGGAGGCGGTCGAGTTCCTGGTGGCGCACCGCATCCCCTGCTTCAGCTTCCCCGAGGAAGCCGTCACCGCGCTGGCGGGGATGTACCGCTACGCCAAGCGGCGCCAGCGTGGCCCCTCGCCGAGCGCGACGCGATTTACCGACGTGCGCCCCGCCGAGGCCCGGGCCGTGCTGGAGCGGGTGCGGTCCGAGGGGCGGCGGGTGCTGCTGGGTCCGGAGGCCGCGCAGGTGGCGGCCGCCTACGGGATCCGGGTGGCGCCGGCAGCGCTGGCCCGCACCCCCGACGAGGCCGTCGCGGCCGCCGAGTCCATCGGGTACCCGGTGGCCCTCAAGATCGCCTCGCCCGAGATCGTCCACAAGAGCGACGTCGGTGGCGTGCGGCTGCGCCTGTCCTCGGCCGACGCGGTGCGGCAGGCCTTCGTCGAGATCCAGGAGAGCGTCAGCCGTCTCATGCCCCAGCACCGCTTCTACGGCATCGAGGTCTCGAAGATGATGCCCCCGGGCCAGGAGCTCATCATCGGCATGGTGCGGGACCGCCAGTTCGGGCCCGTGCTGGCCTTCGGGATGGGCGGCATCTACGTCAACCTGCTCAAGGACGTCTCCTTCCGGCTGGCCCAGGTCCTGAGCCAGGCCGACGTGGAGGAGATGATCCAGGAGACCAAGGTCTACCAGTTGCTGCGCGGCTACCGGGGAGCTGAGCCCTCGGACATCGCGGCCATCCAGGAGGCGCTGGCCCGCGTGGCACGGCTGGCCCTGGACCTCCCCGAGGTGTCGGAGCTTGACGTCAACCCCCTGTTCGCGTATCGATCGGGCGAAGGGTACGTGGCCGTCGACGTCAAGATGACCCTTACGTAAGGGGGGCCCGGCAGGCGTGTACAAGGTGATGTTGACCGGGTCGGCGGGGAGCGGCAAGACCGCGCTCTGCGTCGGGCTGGTCGGGGCTTTGCAGGAGCGCGGCTACAAGGTCGGATACGTCAAGCCGATCGCCAACCTGGCCGTCCTCAGCGACGGCGGCGATCCCGACGTGGCCCTGATGCGGGCCGTCATCCCCGACGGGCCGGTGGAGGGGGTGGCTCTGACCCTCGGACCCCACTACCTGACCCGGCTCCGGCCCGATCCGAGCCATCTGGAGCGGGCCCGCCAGCAGGTGGAGCGGGCCGCAGCCGCCTGCGACGTGCTCTTCATCGAGAGCCCCACGTCGCCCCAGGCCGGCGCGGCGCTGGGCGTCGACACCTTCTCCCTGGCCCGGTCGCTTGGGGCGCAGGCCCTGATGGTGGACCACGTGCGCGACGACCTGGAGTTCGACGTGATGGTCGTCCGCAACCAGCACATGCGCTGCCAGGGCGTGCCCGTGGTGGGCAACGTCTTCAACAACGTCCCGCTGGCCAACTGGGAGAAGAGCCTCAGCGTCTATCGGCCTCTGCTCCAGTCGCTGGGCTTCCCCGTGGTGGGGGTGGTGCCGCAGCGCCTGGAGATCACCGCGCCGACGGCCGCCGAGGTCAAGGACTTCCTGCGCGCCGAGCTCCTGGCGGGTGAGCGGGGCCTCCATCGCCCCATCGAGGACATCGTGGTCGGCGCGATGAGCTTCGAAAGCGCCTTGCGCTACTTCCGCCGGGCGACGGGCAAGGCCGTCGTGACCGGCGGGGATCGCTCCGACCTGGCGCTGGCCGCCCTGGAGACCAGCACCTCCGTCATCGTGCTGACAGGCGGCCTCTTCCCCAACGTCGAGGTGCTGCAGCAGGCCGAGGAGAAGGGCGTACCCGTCTTGCTGGTGTCCGGCGACACCTACTCGACGGTGGAGGCCCTGGGCCGGCTCAGCCGGCGGTTGCGCCCCGAGGAGACCGAGAGCCTGCGCATCGCCCGGGAGCTGGTGGCCAAGCACGTCGACGTGGACGCCTTGCTGGAGCAGCTGAAGCGGGGCACCGGTCCGTCTTGAGGCGGGGCGGTCGCCCCGGCCGGTTGGCTGGAGGAGCTCCTAGCGGCCCGGCGCGGCCGCCAGGAGCTCCTCGAGCATCCGCGCGTTGATGACGGACTTGGCCTGGTAGTGGTTGTTCATGGCGACGTAGACGCGGCCCGTCTGCGCCTCCAGGGAGACGAGACGGGGCACCCACTCCTGGAGCTCCTCAGTCGAGTAGAGGTAGTCGTAGCGCTCGTAGGCCTGCTGGTGGTGCCACCACTTCTCCCGGTTGCGCCCGTGGAAGCGCACGTAGGCCAGGGGGCCGGTGGCACGGGCGATGGGGGGCATGAGGGTGCCGATCCGGGGCTCGTCCACCGCGACGAAGCCGGCCCCCAGCTCTTCCAGCAGGGCGAAGCCCTGCTCGCCCTCGACCCACCCGCGGTGGCGAAACTCCACCGCCACCGGCACGTCGGCCAGCACCTCGCGCAGGCGGCGCAGGTAGTCGAAGGCTTCAGGCCCCGGACGGAAGCTGTTGGGAAACTGCAGCAACACGCAGGCCAGCTTGCGGCGCTCCTCGAGAGGTACCAGGGCAGCCCGGAAGCGCCGGGCTTCCTCCAGGTCCGCCCGCTCGTGCGTGATGCCGGAGAAGGCCTTGACCGCGAACTCGAAGCCGTCGGGGGTCTTGTCGGCGACGCGCGCGAGCATGAAGGGCGACGGGTTGCGGTAATAGGTCACGTTGAGCTCCGTGAAGCGGAAGAAGCGGGCATAGTAGGCCAGGTAGTCGCTCGGCTTGAGATCTCGGGGGTAGAAGGGGCCCTTCCAGTCGTCATAGGCGTAACCCGAGGTCCCGATGATGATCATGGTGCATTACCCCTGCCCGTACCGGTACTCCCGTCCCATTTGCCCGCCGCAAGGCCGTCGGATAAAATCCTCGTGAAAGGTGGGGTATCGCGTTCGCATGCGATCGCCGGTCACGACGGCCCGCCTCGTCCCCCTCATGATCTCCGGCGCGCTCGTGCTGGGCTCCGCCGCCGCGTTGTGGTACGTCGGCCTCGGGAGGAGCCCCTCCGGCCAGGACGGCGGCCCTGCCGGCGCAGTATCGCCTGAGGCCATTGTAGCAGAAGGACCGGGGGCGAGCCCGGCCTCCTCCGGCGCATCCGTCGGCCTGCCCGAGGTCGGCACCCAGGCGCCCGACTTCACCCTGACCGACCTCGAAGGTCGGCCGGTGAGGCTCTCGGATCTGCGGGGCAAGGCGGTGCTCATCAACTTCTGGGCCACGTGGTGCCCGCCGTGCCGGGAGGAGATGCCGCAGATCGAGGCCTTCTACACGGCCCACCGGGATCAGGTGGAAGTGGTGGGGATATCCGTCGGCGAGTCACCCGAGCAGGTGCGGGCGTTCCTGGCGGAGCACCCCTACTCGTGGCGCTTCTTGCCGGACCCCACCATGAGCGTGACGGATCGGTACCGGGTCTTCGCCATCCCCACCTCTTACTTCATCGACGCGCAGGGCGTCGTCCGCGGCTCTTTCATGGGCGCCATGACCGCCGACCAGATCCGGGCATACGCTCGACAGGCAGGTGTCGACGTTGACTGATCTGGGTCCGGCCTCCGCCGCGCTGGCCTTCTCGGCAGGACTGGTCTCGCTGCTCTCCCCCTGCGTGCTGGCGCTGGTGCCGGCGTACGTGGGCTACCTGTCGAGTTCGGCCCTGTCGGGCTCCGGCCGGTGGTACCTGCTGGCGCGCAGCGTGCTGTTCGTGCTGGGCTTCTCCACCATCTTCGTCCTGCTGGGTGCCTCGGCCACCGCCCTGGGACGCCATCTCTGGGCCAACCGGGTGATCCTGCGCCAGATGGCCGGGGTCCTGGTAGTGCTCCTGGGCCTGCACCAGTTGGGGTTGTTGCGGCTGGGCTTCCTGGACGTGGAGCGCCGCCTGATGAGCCGCCTGCCGTCCGGGGCAGGCGTGGAGGCGTCGCAGACCTCGTCCGGCGGGGGGCTGGTGGGCACCCTGCGGCGCCTCGTGCGCGGCCCGTGGGGGGCCTTCGTGGTGGGCATGGCCTTCGCCGCGGGCTGGTCACCCTGCGTGGGTCCGGTGCTGGCCTCCATCCTGGTGATGGCCGGCACCGCCCAGACCGTGGGCGCCGGCATGGGGCTGCTGGCGCTGTACTCGGCCGGCATGGCCGTGCCCTTCCTCCTGCTGGCCGCCGTCATGCAGCGCGGCTCGCCAGCGGTGACGCGGTGGCTGGGGCGGTGGGGTCCCTGGGTGGAGCGAGCCAGCGGCGTGCTGCTGATCCTGATCGGGGTAGCTCTTTACACCAACTTCTTCCTGCGCCTGCCCGGCTACCTCAACTACTACCAGTGGTTCGGCCTGTGACGGGCTCCGCACGGCCGGGAGTCGGCGTGCTACCGGGACGGCGGGGCGTCGAGTTGGTCAGGACGCCCCCCGAGATGATGTAGCGAAACGCCTCGTCGACGCTGATGTCGACCACCCGGCACTGGCTCTTGGGCAGCATGACCACCCACCCGCTGGTGGGGTTGGGCGCGGTGGGCACGAAGACGGACCACAGCTCCTCCCCCGCCACCTCGGTAGCGGCCGCCGGCGCGTCGGTGGACGTGACGAACCCGATGGCGTAGAGCCCGCGTCGCGGATACTCCACCAGCACCACCCGCTGAAAGGCGGCCTTCTGCCCGCCCGCCAGGACGTCGACGATCTGCTTGGCGGTCGAGTAGACGCTGCGGACGACGGGGATGCGCTCCAGGAGGCTCTCGCCCCAGCCGATGAGCCGCCGGCCGATGACGTTGGTGGCGACGGTCCCCACCGCGATGGTCAGGGTGACGGTCAACAGCGCTCCCACCCCCGGCACGTACCGGCCGATCAGGTGAGGCAGCAGGCTGCGCCACAATCCGTCGAGCAGGTTGAAGCCGAAGGCCAGCGCCCACACGGTGACGATGAGGGGCAGTAGCACGACGAGCCCGGTGATGAACCAGCGGCGGATCAACCGCATCGGATTACCTCCCGCCGGTATGTTAGCGTGCGTCGAGCCGCAGGTACCAGCGGGTCGCAGGTTCGGGGGCGAAGCCCTGGGCCAACCCCAGCCGCACCACCAGGCCGATCCGGCCGTAATCGAGGCTGAGTCGCAACCTCAACTCGGCTCCTGCCCCCAGGGCCGGTGAGCCAGGGGAAGGCTCCAGCGAGGGCTGGGCGCTCAGCGGCTGAAGGGGATCGGCGCGGTCCCAGCCCGCGGCCGCCTCGGCGAAGAAAGCCAGGCTCAGGTCGTCGAAGAACGTCGGGGCGTCGGCCAGGCCGAAGCGGAAGTCGGCGAGCCGCCAGGCTCGCTCGGCCGACAGCCCCAAGGCCACCGCGTCGGCCTTGAAAACCTCGGGCGCGAACGCCCGCACCGCGAAGGGCCCCGACTCGCCCCCGCCCACCAGGGGGAGCTGCCCCCCGCCCACCCCGGCGGCCAGCCGCGCTTGGAAAGATGTCCCGTCGTGCCGGCTGCGGCTGTACCCCCAGCCCGCCACCAGCGCCGACGCGGCCAGGGGATCGAGCACCTGGCCGTCGCCGCGCTCCAGCACGGTCTCACCCTGGAGCGACCATTGCCGCACGCTCGCCCAGCGATGCTCGCCAGCCTGCCGGTAGCTCAGCCATCCGGCCTGGAGCCGTGTCTGCCGGTCGCTGTGGGCCCACGGCGCCCCCGAGGAGGCGGCCCGGGTCCACGAACGCACGGCGCCGACCGACGCCTGCCAGCCGCCCACGAAGCCTCCCCGCTGCCAGGTCAGGTCGGCGGCCAGGGAGGCCACCTCGTCGTAGGTGAAGCCCGGCTGCGCCTCAGTGGAGGAGGACACATCGACCTCCGGCGTCATCGATGCCTCGAGGGTCAGCACAGGGCCGCGGCCGTCGCCGAGCAGCTGAGCGTAGCCCGCGTAGAGAAGCGGCGCTCCCGTGGAAAGCCCCACCGCGCCCGCCAGGGCGTATGTACGCTCGCCCACCGCATCGAGACCACCGGTGGCCGCCCCCAGGAATGGCCCCGGCCACCCATCCCCGACGATGGGCTCCCAGTAGGTGGGGCGCAGCGACTCGAGGGGGTCATAAGGTCCGATGCGCCACGACTCCGGCAGCGTCTCGATGCCGGGCGCCTCCGTATCCCCGGACTCCGGTGTCCACGCCGCATCGGTGGCGGGAGCCCGGGGCCGCGGGACCGCCTCCCATCGCAGGGCGGAGGCGTCCAACCGGGCGATCCGGTAGCCGTGGGCCCAAAACCACGAAAAGAAGACGCTGCGGCCATCGGGGGCCATGACCGGGTCGAAGGCCCCGGTCACCACGTTGGTGAGCCGCCACAACTCCCCCGACCCAGGGTCGAGCGCGTAGAGGTTGTAGACGCCGTCACGGTCCGAGTGGAAGAGCAGGTACCGTCCGTCCGGGCTCCAGCTCGGCCGATCGTCCACGAAGGGGTCATCGGTCACCGGCTGTACCCGGCTCACCGCCACCGCGGGGCCGGCCGCCGGTCCCCCGGGACTTGCCGTCGAGTCGAGCCACAGCACCAGCAGGTCGGAGCCACCCCCTGGCTTCCAGACGGCGACCGCCAGGCGGTCGCCCTGCGGGCTCCAGGCCAGGCTGAGCAGCTGCCAGCCCCTCGGCGGCTCCCACAGGACCCGCTCCGCACCCGACGGATCCCGCACCATGACGCGGCTCGTCAGCCCGTCACGGACCGCGAACGCCACCAGTCCTCCCGGCCCCGTGGCGGGCGCATAGGCGCGCCGCCCGTGCGTGAGCCGCTGCACGCGGCCGGTGGTCACCTCGACCTGGTAGAGATCCGAGTAGACCCGACCCCTGACCTCGTCCGCCGCCGCGTAGACGACGTAGCGGCCGTCGCGGCTCCAGTCGAGCCCGCCCGGCGCCGTGACCAGACCCAGGGCCAGCTGCCGGTCGCGCCCCGTCTCCAGGTCCACCAGCCGCACATCCTCGACGTATGGCCCCGAGGCGGCGTAGGCCAGGTAGCGCCCGTCGGGGGAGATGCGCGGCGACACGGCGACCCATGCCCCCGATCGGGCGGCCGCCTCCACCACGGTCGGCTCCGTCTCGCCCGCGGCGCGGATGGTGGCGATCTCGTCGTGGTAGCGCCGCTCCAGCTCGTGCCGCATCTCACGCCACAGGCTCTCGAGCTCCTCGCCCAGCACCCGGCGTACCACCTCGCCGGGCATGGTCAGCCCCGAGACCGCGGCGAAACGCTTCTGCAGGTCACGGATGCCCTCGTCGCCCCAGCGATCCGCCACCAGGGCGAACCAGGCGTACCCGTACAGGTAGACATGGGCCCCCGGCTGGAAGTGGCCCAGGTCGTAGAGCCCCAAGGCGCGGTCGATGTCGGGCAGGGCCGACTCGAGCACGGCCGCCCGCAAGAACATGTCGTAGAGAGGGTCCTTGCCCCGCCCCCCCTCGACCAGCTCCGTCTCCTCGAAGGTAGCCAGCCCCTCGATGAAGGCCACCGGCTGGAAGAGGTTGGGGGTGGCGAAATACGGCACGTGGCCGAAGATCTGCCGCATGCCCCGGGCCGGTCCCTCGGCCATGTCGAGGTGGACGGCGTGGACCACCTCGTGCGTCACCACCAGCTCGAGCCAGTCCCGCATGCGAGGGCTCAAGCCCGTGGAGTAGCCCAGGCCGACCGGGAAGGCAGGGTAGATGACGATCCGGTTATAGTAGGAGACGTCGGTGAAGCCGTTGGCCAGGTCCGTCACGTCCATGAGGGTGACGTGCACGGGGTCTCGCGGCTC
>Ga0207873_1003280_pt1 | contig 12140 bp, 13 predicted proteins | sample BGWIniCompost_FD_187373 | JGI IMG/M metagenome (GOLD analysis project Ga0207873, IMG submission 187373) | Cellulose adapted compost microbial communities from Newby Island Compost Facility, Milpitas, CA, USA - BGW Initial Compost (SPAdes)... ... | reverse complement strand
CTCCCAGCGCATCCAGGATCTCTTCAAACGTATCCTGCATATGCTTGGCCTGATTGATCTCGTGCTCGGACCAGGTATAGTTAAAACGAAGTACCGGGATACCGAATTTGTCCACTACGTTGGGGTCGATCTCGCAGTAATTGTCTTCCCGCGCAATGCATTCGCCCCGGCCTGCAAAACCAATGAAGGCACCGTAAAAACGACGGTAGTCTTCTTTCAGCTCCACGCCGTATCCACCCCCGCCTTTGGGTTTCTTGGTACCGTTCGGACCGAACGCGCGTCCGTTGTAATTTTCGATACCCCATCCGAAGCCGTAGCTGGGCATTCCCATGCCACCGCCAACCTCAATGTGGTATCCGCGGGGGAAATTCAGTTTCTTGTTATCGAGCCACCAGGGCATGTACACGTGCAGGCCGCCGACGCCGTCTTCGTTGTAGCGCTTCCGGTCCAGCAACTGCGGAAGCAATCCGCCTCTGGACGCGCCGGTGGAATCGTGCAGGTACTTTCCTACGACCCCGCTGGAATTGGCCAGGCCATTCGGATGACGCGACGACTTGGAGTTCAACAGCAACCGGGCGGATTCGCAGGCGCTGGCCGCCAAAACCACCACCTTTGCCGACACCTGATATTCCTGGAAATTATTTACGTCCACGTAGGAAACGCCCGTGGCTTTGCCGTTCTCATCGGTCATGATCTCACGCGCCATGGCGCCGGTAAGCAGGGTCACCTTTCCTGTTCCAATTGCCGGGCGGATAAGCACCGGACCGGAAGAAAAGTTGGAATAGGTGGAACATCCCCGGTTACATTGGGAGCAGTAGTGACACGGTGCCCGGTCATTCAGCGGCCGGGTCAGGATGGAAAGCCGCGAAGGGATTACCGGAATATTGATTTTGTCACATGCCTTCTTGATCAGCAGTTCATGCGCCCTGGGCTTCGGCGGAGGAAGGAACAGCCCGTCGGGTTCGTTCTCCATTCCTTCTTTTGTACCGAAAACACCGATCAGTTTATCCACCCGATCGTAGTAGGGCGCCACATCCTCGTAGGAAATAGGCCAGTCTTCGCCTAAACCGTCGTAACTTTTGTGCTTGAAATCGCGTGGACCGAAGCGCAGGGAAATACGTCCCCAGTGGTTGGTCCGCCCACCCAGCATCCGCGAACGGAACCAGTCAAACTGGGTTCCCGCTACTCTGGTGTAGGGCTCCCCCTCTATTTCCCAGCCTCCGTAGGCAGCGTCAAACTCCCCGAACGGACGATAGGTATTCGCCCCCCTGCGTGGAGAATCATAAGGCCATCTAAACATATCGCCCTGGGCGGAATCGAAATCCGGACCAGCTTCCAGTACCAACACTTCGAGCCCGGCTTCCGAAAGAACTTTTGCAGCCATCCCCCCGCCAGCTCCCGAGCCAACGATACATGCATCAAAAACCTTTGGATTTTTCTTGATCTGAAGTTGTGCCATATTTAGGTTAAGTTTAATTCAGCCCGCAATGGCACCTGGCGGGCGCCATTTTGAACCCCTCAAGATAATTACTTTTTATTCTCCGGCCAAACAGAATAATTGCAGACCCCATCGGGCTCCCACACTAAAACGTTTAAGCAGGGAAATTTTGAACAAGATATGAAAATTTGAAATTAACTGTCTCAAAAAAGTGTAAGTTTAAAGGTCCTTATCACGTAAATTTTACAAACGCATGGAAGAAACCGGATGATCAGCGAAAGGAAACGGATTGCTTCGCAATTCCGGTCCGAAGGGCAGGGCGAAGCCAGCCGCATCCAGGGTGATAAAGAACGAGACTTGGCCGAGATCCAGTCGGAAGCCCGTCGCCAGGCAGAGATTATCCGGGGAAAGGCCGACTCAACCGCCACAGCCATATATGCGGAAGCATACAATAAAAATGCCCAGTCGAAAGCCTTTTACAGCTTTCTCCGCTCCACCGAAGCCCTAAAAAAATCGTTGGACGAAAACACAAGCATTATTCTTACGACCGACAACGAACTGTACCAGTTCCTGAAAGAATCGAACTGAGCATGGCGGAAGGTATCGACGGGGATCGAATGAAAAAAATGCATTTTGTGATCGTGGCATATTGACAATTCATTTACTAAGTGTATATTTGCACTCCCGTTCCGGGGAGCGGTTTCGTTCGGCAGTATTAATGCCTTCAAAACAAAGCCCTGGAAATGGAAAATGGTCCGGTAGTTCAGCTGGTTAGAATACATGCCTGTCACGCATGGGGTCGCGGGTTCGAGTCCCGTCCGGACCGCTTTTTAAGGAACAAGAAAATTGAAGCAGGTTGAAAAACCTGCTTTTTTTGTGTGCTGAGGGCGGTTTTTGGTTTAGAGGGGTTTGGGGTGGTTTACAAGAAAGAACCCCGAAAATTTGGATCGGGGGTGCTTTTTCTCTGCGCTGCCAGGCGCGATGTTTCCGAGTCCATCGCCCGCTGTTCAAATGAGCCGCCTACCAGAATCAGCGCCGGTCCCTTCCCCAGCTTTTTAAATGCAATGGTAGTTCCGTCTTTTGAGATCACTTTCTCCATAATTGGTTTAGTTTTAGTCGTCAGGCGTTTTAATCGTCAGAGAGGGCGACCACCTTCAGCTCCTTAAAAAGGTGCGGATTATCGCTCACCCGGAGTTCCATTCCGCTTTCAGTGGTTATGTTCTTGAGAAATACTTCTTTGCTGCGTACGTAAGGGTATTTTTCGTGGTAGGAATCATCCTTTATTCTGGGGTTGAAGTTTGAAAAGATGACCGGCCCCTGATAGTTAACCGGATGGTTGGAATCGGCAATATGCAGGTTTTCAATGACGATCCGCTCCGGCATGTAGGTGGTATAGCCGAAATCATGCTGGCCGGCGTTGGATGCGCCAATCAGGATGGGGCGGGCTGTCCTTCCTCCCAGCGGTATGAATGTGCAATTGCGGATGATGAATTCGCCTTGCCAGGTGCTGCCGTAGTCCGAACGCAAGTTAATGAGATTTCTTCCATTGATGGTGGAGTTCTCAACCAAAAAGGTTCCGGTGCCGATGGCGTTTATTCCCATATGTCCGAGCGTGGAATTGCGGATGGTGGCGTTGGCCACGCCCATGTGCGCGTCGAAGCGTGAGAAGCTGCAATGATCCAAAACCAGGTTTTTGCAGAAATTGGAGCCCATGATCCCCCAATAAACGGGGTCGTTGATGTCGTTGGTCTGGCTGCAGTGTTCAAACCGGATATTGATGGCCCGGTTAATCGATATGTCGTATGTTCCCATGGAGACGGTGACTCCTGCCGATCCGATGGTTTGATAGGTTTTATGGCCGGTCAGCACCGTATTCCGTATGGTAACGTTGGCGCAGTCGCTGAAATTAAGAAAACCGCCGTACGGCGCGCCGTGATCACCCTCCCCGGTAACGCGATGTTCCAGTCCCTCCAGCAGTACGTTGGAGCGCCGGATTCCGATTCCGCGGGCGTAATAGTTGTATTTGGACTCTTCCTGGTTGGCGATGGTAGTAAATGTTCCTCCCTTTATTGTTAAAGGCGCCTCGTCCAAGGGTATCGCGGTGACGTCTGTGATCTGATCGAAGTCCCAGATGATCGGCGCATTGGGATCCACGTGGCCGTTTTGATCGACCATAAAAATATCGGTTTGCGCATGTCCCTGATTCTGGTTCGGCCCGAACCGGATATATCGCCGTACTGCTGAATTGGTTACGGTAATCAAGCTGGGTCCCGGTAAAGGGATATCGATTTTCTTCTGATTTTTTTGGAGGGAAAGCAATCCTTCGGGAACGAAGGGACGCAGGTCGGAAGCCACCAGGAACACGTGCATTTTGCGGTTTTCGACCTGGGTATCGTCCAGAATGAATTTGGCGGATCCGAAATCAGTGTCGGTCCGGATGACCGCCGTACGGGCTTTTCCGCTGATATAGTAAGTAAATGCCGGGTCGGCCTTCACTGTTAGGCCTTCCTGGTTGGCGAGGGCATGGGTCGCGGCAATGGCGTCGATGTCGTCTGCTTTCCCGTCTCCTTTCGCGCCCAGATCACTGTACAGGATGTATCCTCTCTGTTTAAACCGGGCAAGGTCCTTTGTGGACACCTGGACCATCAAAGCGCCCGTTTCCGTTGTCTCCACCCTGGTTTCACCCTGATTAAGTTTAATCTCAAGGTTTCCGTGTGAGCCGGCAAGCTGTCCCTGAACATGATTCACCGCCAGGAATAACAGGATTAAAATAATAAGTCTTCGATTTCTCATTAGGTTAAAGATGATAAAAGTTTGACGGGATGAAAAACCGGACAAAAAATTACCGCGGCCCAGTCCGGATCGCGGTAACGTGTTCGGGGAAAATCCGTGGCCACTTCTTAGGCGTCCGGAATTTCAGGTTCCACCAGCTTTATCAATTTTTCCAGTGATTCCTGCCAGCCCAGGTAGCACATTTCCGGCGGGATCACGTCCGGAATTCCCACCTGTTCCACTTTCAACTCGGTTCCGCATGATACGGCGGTCAACGATACGGTGGTGGTCATTTCTGCAGGCAGATTCGGGTCGTCAAATTTATCGGTGTATTTGACAAATTCATTCGGCCGGATCTCCAGATAGGTGCCACCAAAGGAGTGTGCGTTTCCGGTGCTGAAATTAATAAAACTCATGTGGAACTTCCCTCCTGTCCGGAAATCCATCTCCTGCACGGTGCAGAGAAATCCGTAAGGGGGCAGCCAAAAGGCCTGCGCGACGGGATCGGAAAATGCTTTGAAAACTTTTTCGGGAGTTGCCTTGATCACCCGGTGTAAAGAAACTGAATTACTCATGATCGTAAAATTTGATTTTTGAATGTTTATTGTTCATATCCCAAAATTACGGTGAGCAAATCGCCGCCGGTAGCCGTAAAAGCGACAAAATCGGGGTGATATACGACTAAATACGGCTTAACCGGCCGATAGCACGGTCAAGGCTTCCGCGGGTGAGGAAACGAAATTAATCCGTTTTCCCTGGTTGCTTTCGCGGATAAAATCCTGCAGGCTTTTGCTGGGATATTTTTCGAAATCGCCTACAATGGCCAGGCGCATCCGGTAGTTCGAAAATTTCTGCAAAATGTCGCCGGCCAGTTTGGTTTTCAGATCGAAAAACGCCGGACTGACTGCATTTTCATGAAGGAAGACTCGCTCCGCATCCTGGTAGTAAACATTCCCTACCAGATCTACGCCGTCTTCCAGCTTATTGATAACCGGCTCATCGGAAACCAGTTCGGCGATCTTAATGCCGTTTACAGTATGGATTTTTATATTCATTCTTCTAAACCTTCTTATTGAATGCCAGCCAGGGGACTTACTCCAAAATGGCTTCAAAAATTCCAATAACCTCTACCTGGTTGAGCGCATCCTCTTCGAGGCGAATAGGCTGGTAGCCGGCATCGGTTGAACGCGGCAGCAACGTAATTGTTTGGTGACGCCATTCGTTTGTTTCAGAAAAGTGCTTACTGCTCTGATATTCTTTGACCGTGTAATGTGACCCGGTATCAGGATCCTGTAAATGGGTTAGCTTCACAAGCACGATTTTACCATTGCGGGAACCTCCGTTGTACCTCCGGAACAAGCAAATGGCACCGTTGCGAATGATCTTATTCATGGATTCTCCCACTACCTTACAGGCGAATAAGTCACGGGATGGCCGCACATGAGGGGGAGTAAGCACCCATTTATAGTCATCAGGCTGTTGGGGCGGGCTGAAATCTCCGGCGGCAGCGGTAAGATTATAAAAGGGAACACTGTTCACGTACGGAATCGTTGTAACCTCTTTTTCTTCAACTGAAATCGCAGGCATGCTGGGATCGGAGGAATAGGTTTGGATATGCCCGGCGAAATAGTCGCGAAGGTTTTCATCACAGGCATAAATATAGGTACCCCGTATGCCGCGAAGCATCAGCGTCTGATAGATATTGAGTATAAAGGCTTTCAGCTCGTCCGGGTCGGTAATGGATTGTTTTCCATTCTTGTCGTGGTAATTTTCCTTGCGGATGATAATCTCCCCCGTTTCCGGATCATAACCAATCTCCCTCCCGAAAATGATCCCGGTATAATTGATATCGTATCCCTGGGTTGTGTGAATGCAGCCCACTTCCTCCGTGGCGTTGGGAGAATTCAGCCAGTCATCGGAAACGCTATTCCAGCGCAACTCTGTTCCATTGATATGGATATCGAAAGCGGCTTTGTTTGTCTTGGATATCCAGGGCCAGGAGTACCCTGCTACGAGCCTGGCCAGTCCATAATCTCTCTCCTTTTCCTTTAACTGTCCGATCAGATCCCGTATGTCATGGAACAGTAAGACCTCGTAATTCTTACATGCTGGCCTTTCCTCCAATGAGAGTTTTCCATTCAGCAGCTTCTTTACGAAGTTCACGTAGCCGTTTCCTCCCAATACTCGGAACTGCGATTGAAGTTGCCCTGTTTTCGTATTGGGCTGCCGTTTTAGCGCTTCAAATGCCTCCCTCCGGACATCCGAAGGCTTGATCGATTGGTCTTCATCGTAAAAAAACACGGACTTTTTACTTCGCTGCAGGATCCAATCCAGTTCAGTGCAGGTGGCTTCATTCAGCCCCAGCTCGCTCGAAACCTTATCGAAGGCGCGATAGTATGTCCCAAGATTGACCCGTCGGCGTAACCGATGCGCTTCGTCGACCAGGACCAGGTCGTATTCCTTTCGGGTTATTTCCGAAGGTCCGATCACCATGTTCGCATGGAGGCCTTTGATATGCCTGAACACCTTCTTGATCGTTTTTCGAAAGGAAGACATGGGTATAACCAGGGCCATTTTCGGGTCTGGATACTTCTCCCTTAATTTTTTGACCGAGTCCAGAAAAAGCGGGTCTTCTCCATGAAAATCAGAAAAACTGAACTCTTCAATGGGTGTATGCATCAGTTTGAACAGGTACATGGCCAAGATCGTTTTGCCGGTACCTGCACCACCCTCCATGATTATATTGGAATAACCCTCTTCGAGGATCGCGTTGATTATCAACATGATCCCCCGCTTTTGCTCGCTGCTGAGCGTTTTATAGGGAGAATATTTGAATAAGTCTGAATTATCGATATGAGCGAGTGAATGCTTGGCTACCCCAAGAGCGCGGAGCCGGTCCCAGATCGAACCGAACATCCGGCTGTAAATTTCTTCCTTCTGATAATAATTGTGATAGGCCAGGCCCAGGTTGGCGTTCAGCAACTTATAGGTTCCGTCCCCCGAAAGGTATTTGATCAGATTTGCTTCCAGGTCGAGCGTTGCCGATTTATTGAATTTATCGCTGTGGATCAGGTACGCGGAGGAAAGCTTTTTCCGTTCGGAATTTCTTAGGTGGCTGCTTAGTCTGGAAACAGCATTGGTGGTTTCGCCTACATAGGCTTCGCAGATTGTTCCGTCGTTGAGAATGTATACAACCGGCCATAGCTTTTCGGCATAGTCGAGTCCAGCTAAGTGGTCAGGTAGTTGATCGTCGAAATTAAATCTGCTGACCGTGAATTGGCCTGATTCACTCATAATTCAGTATACTTCCTGGCATTCCCTTTCGCTTTGTCCACCGGATACTTTTCACTGTTTCTTGCAATTTTCTCAGCCACAATCTGTCCGATGTCCAGTTCATATTTTGCGGCTAATTGGATCGCATAGGCGAACACATCCGCCAGTTCGTCCTTTATCTTTTCGGGATCCGCATCTTCTGGCTTTTTCCAGAGAAAAAGTTCATTCAATTCCGCCGCTTCGATACTCAACGCCAGCGCAAGGTCTTTGGGGTTATGAAATTGTTCCCAATCCCGCTCCTTCGCAAATTGCTGGAGTTTTTCTTTCAGGATTTGCCAGTCATTCATGGTTATCGTTTGGGCTGTTCGGTCTTTAAATATAAGAAGGAAACGGCAGAATAGCTACCCGTTGTCTATAAACCCGGGATACAGGGTCATGCCGCCGTCGATGTAAATGGTGGTCCCAGTGATGTAGTCGCTTTCGTCGGAAGCCAGCCAGACGGCCAATTTTCCAACGTCTTCGGGTTGGCCGATGCGTCCGTAGGGGATCAGTTTCAGCAGTTCGGCTTTCTTTTGCTCGTCCTTCCAGACTTCGTCGTTGATATCAGTGGCGATGGCACCGGGGGAAATGCCATTTACCCGGATCTTTTGCGGGGCGACCTCCAGGGCCAATGATTTCATAAGCATCAGAATTCCGCCCTTTGCCGATGCGTAATTCACGTGGCCTGCCCAGGGAATGATGTCGTGGACCGAGCTAATGAAAATGATGTTCCCGATAGCTCCGGTGTGGTCACCGGGGTGTTCCTTGGAACGGAAGTGCTTGATTGCCTCCCGGGCACACAGGAACTGGCCGGTTAAATTCGTGGAAATCACGCTGTCCCATTGTTCCAGGGTCATTTCTGAAAATGCGCTGTCGCGCTGGATGCCGGCGTTGTTGATCAGTACATCCAGCGAACCGAACTCGGAAATGGCTTTTTTAAACAGCGCCTCCACTTCGTCCTCCTTGCCTACATCCGCCTGGTGGATAAGGCCCCGGCCGCCGCCTTCGACAACCTGCTGCAGGGTATGGTTGGCGCCGTCTTCGTCCTTATAATAGTTTATGACGACATTGGCGCCCTGCTGCCCGAAAGCGATCGCAATAGCCTGACCTATGCCCGAACTGGCGCCGGTAATCAGGATCGTTTTTGTGTTTGTCTTCGCTGGCATAATGAATCCCCTGCTAAAACCCGGCCATAACCGGAACAATTACTTCGTCTGCCTGCACGCTGAACCGGTAAAGCCCTGCCTTGGGGTCCCATTTTTTATTTACCGGAACAATCCGGGTTCTCCGGGGAGTTACCTGCTGCTGGTTGTAATGCACGTGATATACATAATAGAGCCGGCCGTCCAGGCCTTCAAAGAAGTCGCCGTGGCCGGAGCCGTTTTCATTTACAATAGAGCGATGTAAAATGGGATTTTCCTTTTGCTTCTTCCAGGGACCGTAGGGAGAATCGGCCACCGCATAACCCATCGAATAATCGATGTTTTCGAAATGATTGGCCGAATAAAATAGGTAGTATTTACCCTTCAGCTTCATTACCGTAGGCCCTTCCATGATCGGTACCGACTTATAGGCCGGCGTCGCTTCCCAGGGCTCGGTCTGATCGAAGCATTTTTTCAATGTTTCGGGTTTGATGCGCCCCTTTTCCAGGTCGAACTCAGCCACCCACAGGTAATTGCCGTTATCGAAACGGACATGGTAAAGGTAAAACCGTCCGTCGTCGTCCTTGAAAACATAGGAATCGATATTTTTCTCAGAAGGATCGATAGGGCCTACCGTTTCCTGCGTATAAGGGCCCAGCAGAGACGGTGAAGTGGCCAGCACGGTTTGTTCATTTGCCGTATAGGTCAGGTAATAGGTGTCCTTTTCCCTGAAAAGTTGCGGCGCCCAAAACCCTTTTGTGCCGAAGGTCTGGGCGCCCTGAGTCAAGATCATTTGCTCTTTGGAGCCGGCTGGAGTACTCCAGGTTTTGAGATCACGAGATTCCAGCACCGAAAAGCCGTTTACACCTCCCGGCATTCCGCGGGTTCCGGTCAGGTAATAGGTGCCCTCGTGGACAAAGATGGTGGGGTCAGCAAAAAATAGCTCCTGCCGGTCCTGGGCGGGAGATTGAAGAGCACTCAGAGAGAGGGCGATACTACAAATGATCCATCTCATAAATAAAAGTATTATAGCAGTTGAACAATCTGGATGTTATTTCCACAGGTATCGTCGAAGACAGCGATCTTCACCGTACCCATTTCGGTCGGTTCCACGCTGAACTCCAACCCCAGTTCCCGAAGCCGGTCGAATTCTGCCTGCACGTCGTCTACATTGAACTGAGTATATGGAATACCGGCCTCAAAGAGCGCTTTCTGATACACTTTGGCCGGTTCGAAATTTTGCGGGGAGGGCTCCAGCAAAATTTCCGTTCCTTCCTGTTCCTCCTTACTCACAACCGTTAACCAGCGGTTCCGCTCGTCCAGCGGCACGTCGTGCTTTTTGATAAAACCCAGTTTATCGGTGTAAAATGCCAAAGCCTTGCTTTGATCCTGCACCGGAATACCAATTACTTTAACTTTCATTGTTTTAAAATTTTATTGGCAGCAAGTTCCGGATCCAGGTGCCGACTGACTTTGCGAAAATTGCTTTTTTTGAAATTCAAGCGGTGAAAACCCTGTTCTGCTTCGAAAAAGCGTACTGAAGGAGCTCGGCGTATCGAACCCCACCCGGTAGCAGGTGGCCGCAACGGACACGCCCGCTTTTAAATACCGTTTCGATTCTTCAATCCGTTTCATTGTTAGATACTGTTTCGGCGTAAGCCCGTAGTACTTTTTGAAAAGCCGGAGAAAATGAAACTTGGAGGTAAAATGGCGGCTCGAAAGGGTCTCAAGGCTGCATGCCGCCGCGAAATTATTCAGGATAAAGTTCCGCGCGGCAATTACCGTGGCAATCTGCCGATCGTTCGAATAGCAGACGCGTTTGATCCGTTCTATTTCCCGCTTATACAGATTCATAACCGTTCCGGCCTTTAAAATAGAAAATCGTACGGAATTCCAAGGCCTTCTCAAAAAACCCGGCAATCCCATGGATGTTCTAAAAATTATTTATCTTTGTAACTAAAATATTTAATAACTAAAATAAATGGGTGCCGAAACGATCAGACGAATCCGAAAATTAAACCAGGCATACGCCTACACCGCATTGCAATTGCATGAATTCATCGGACGGGCAGCCGGGTTTTCAGGAACCGATCATAAATACCTTGGCTTTCTGATTCAGCAGGGTCCGATGACCGCCGGCGAACTTGCCCGGCTCACCGGACTGACTACGGGGGCGGTCACCGGATTGATCGACCGTTTTGAGAAAAGGAAACTGGTAAAGCGGCAGCTGGCCGAAGGCGACCGCAGGAAGGTGATCGTTGTGCCTCATATAGACCGCATTATGACCCTGTTGGAACCGTTTTATAAAGATTTCCGGCGCCGGTCCGAAGATCTGATTGCTTCCTTCTCTGAAAAAGAGCTGAAAGTCGTTGAAACTTACCTGACAGGAAGCATTGAGGTGATGAATACCACCTTAAGTGAAATCCGAAAAAAATGAAAGCACACACCGAATCCGATCCACAGGACGTATTGTGTTTCCACGAAATCGGTAGCAGGTCCCGCTTGCTGGTTGGCGGAAAAGGAGCCAATCTGGCCGAACTTTCCCGCATCAAAGGGATCCGTGTGCCGGACGGTTTCTGCGTTTCGACCAATGCGTTTTCACGGGTGGTCGGGCAGCATCCTGCCGTAAGACCGCTGCTCAGCCGGCTGTCCATGCTGAAAGCGGACGAAAAGGAAACCATCCGCAGCCTTAGCCGGGAAATCCGCAAAAAGATCCGGGCCATTGTGCTTCCCGAAGACCTAAGAAATGCCGTTTGCAGGCAGCTTTCCGCCATGGGGAAAGAAAATGCGTATGCGGTGCGATCCAGCGCGACGGCCGAAGACCTGCCCGAGGCATCCTTTGCCGGGCAGCAGGAGAGTTACCTGAATATATCGGGAACCGAAGCTGTTCTTTCGCACGTGCGCGAATGCTGGGCATCGCTGTTTACCGACCGGGCTGTCATGTACCGTCTGCAGAACGGCCTGGGGGACCGGCCCGTGCAGATGGCGGTGGTGGTTCAGGAAATGGTGTATCCCCGGGCTGCAGGTGTCTTGTTCACGGCCGACCCCCTTTCCGGAAACCGCAGGGCCGCATCGATTGACGCGGGATCCGGACTGGGCGATGTACTGGTTTCCGGCAAGACAAACCCGGACAACTACCGCGTGGAAGGCGACGTAATTATCCGCAGGCCAGCCGCCGGATCCGGACCGTCGGAAGGCCCGGTGCTGCGTGATGAAGAGATCCGGACGCTCGTCCGTCTCGGCCGGAAAATCGAAACCCATTTCGGACAACCCCAGGATATTGAATGGTGCCTGAAGGAGGGCGAGTTCTATTTTGTACAAAGCCGGCCTATAACCACTTTATTTCCCATTCCGGAAGCCGAGGACCAAAACGATCACGTGTATGTCTCGGTGGGCCACCAGCAAATGATGACCGATGCCATTAAACCGCTGGGTATCTCCTTTTGGCAAATGACCGCCTTAAGACCTTTTTCACA
>Ga0207873_1003278_pt1 | contig 12144 bp, 9 predicted proteins | sample BGWIniCompost_FD_187373 | JGI IMG/M metagenome (GOLD analysis project Ga0207873, IMG submission 187373) | Cellulose adapted compost microbial communities from Newby Island Compost Facility, Milpitas, CA, USA - BGW Initial Compost (SPAdes)... ... | reverse complement strand
AAGCCACAGGTCGCGAGAGCCAAGGTAAGCGAGAGTACGTTCGCGTCACTGGATAAGAACGCCGACCAGCAGATCAGCAAGACCGAAGCAGGCATGGACCGCAAACTCTCGGACGGTTTCGCCTACGTCGACACGAATGGCGACGGATTCATCAGCCGAGAAGAGTACTTCGCGCAGAACAAAGCCGGTGAAGATGCGTCTTGAAGCGCGCGCAGTGGCGAGCGAACGCAGCGTCGTTCGCCCCGCGCCATGCGTCCCCTGCCACGCCTCGGCGTAGCGCCGATCCACCTGCGGAACATCCGGTCGTCATCGCAGGCGACCAAGCGCGACTCGAACCTCGAATCGATTACCATGTGACCCCGAGCTCTTTCCCATCGGGGTGCATTCCCATGGCCGTTCCCTGGCTGCAAATCGTTCAACTCGTCCCCTCCATCGTCGAAGTGTCGAAGGAGTTGATGCGGCGAACGAAGAGCAGTCCGGCTTCGCCTCCCGCGCCTGGCAACGAACCGCAGGGCGATCTCGCGCTGCGGATTGCGGCGCTCGAGGAAAACGAGCGGCGTCAAGCCGAGCTCGTCAACAAGATGGCCGAGCAGTTGGCGGCGCTCACAAAAGCGGCAACCGTTCTGCATCGTTACGTGACTTGGCTCGCCGTCGGCTTCGGCGTGGCATTCATCACGGCGCTGGTCGCGCTGGGAATCGCGCTGCGCGGGCCCTAGCGGGCGCAAGCGCGGCCGCTCGACCTTCGAGGTCTACTTCTTGGCGGCCTGATACAACGGCAGCACGCGAGGCACGTTTGCCTCGAGGTCCTTGATGCGCGATGTGCTCGACGGATGCGTGCTCAAGAACTCCGGTCCGCCGCCGCCGAGCTTGGACATCTTCTGCCACAACGAGATGGCGGCATTCGGGTCGTAGCCCGCGCGCGCCATCAGCTCCAAGCCGATGCGGTCCGCTTCCGCCTCCTGCTCGCGGCTGTGCGGCAACGTGAAGGTCACCGCCGAGATCTGACTTGCGAGCGCCATCGTGCTGTCGCTTGCGCCGGTCGCCAGCGCGCCGACGGTCAGAGCGAGTTGTTCGGCGTACGCACGCGATAGACGCTCGCGCGAATGCTCGCGCAACGCATGCGCGATCTCGTGGCCGATGACGGCCGCGAGCTCGGCGTCGGTCGCATCGAGCTGTTCGACCAATCCCGTGTACACCATGATCTTGCCGCCCGGCATGCAATAGGCATTCACGTCCTCGGACGTCTGGACATTGATCTCCCACTTCCACTGCGCGGCGTCCGGCCGAAAGACCGAGGTCTGCGGGATCAATCGCTGCGAGATCTGCTGAATGCGCTTGTAGAGCTGCGCATTCGCGTTCAACGCACCTTGACTGCGAGCTTTCTCGAGCTCTTGTCTGTACGCCTCCTGCGCCCCTTTCTCGACGTCCGCTTCCGAGACCAGCATGATTTGCTTGCGCTCGACGCCGACCGCGCCGGGCTGAGTCGTTTGAACCGTCTGGCAGGCACCGCACAACAGCGCGATGCTCAAGATGAATATGCGACGAATGAACATGATGAGGTCCTCGCTGCGGACTTTGAACGCGGTCCTGCGCGTGGAGTTCCAGGCATGCCCTCGGTGCACGCGCCCGAGCCGTGCGGCTCCGGCGCCAACGCCAACCGATCGCTGCGTTACTCCTTCTTCTCTTCGGGGCTGCCCGCCGTGAGATAGCGTCCGAGGCGCGCGACCTGGCCACCCAGGACTTCATCCACGATCGGCGCCCAATCCGAAAGCGGCCGGTCGGCGAAGCCGCCGACGTTGTACGTGAAGGTGATGCGCGATCCGCCCGCAGCGGGCTCGATCTGCCAGGTCATGCTGCCGGTGATACCGAACTCCTGCAGCGGACCGAGCGCCCCGCTCAATCGCAACGTCTTCGCCGGCTGCGCATACACGACGCGCGCGTGCTCGATGCCGGCATAGAGGCTGAGCTTCTCGCAAAAGCAACCTTGCACGTAGGGCTCGAGCGTCAGGTTGTTCGCATCGCCCGAATACGTATGTTCCGGATCCCACCATTTCGCGACATCGGCCAATGCCGCCCAAACGACCGGCGCCGCGACGTTCGGTGCTTCAACGACGTGGCGAATGTTGAATCCGTTCGCGCCCGCACTGACGATCTCGGCCTGCGCGCCTGCGGCAGACAATCCGGTCAGCGCGAGAATCAGCAATCGCTTGCACATCGATCTTCGACCTCCCAGGAGCACGCAGCCAGATGGTAGCTCGCGCTCGCACGAAGCGCACCCCGCGGGGACGACCCGACGGTTGACAGTTGACAGTCGACGGTTGACAGTCAGAGCGAGCCATTTTCGCTGGCCTCGACGACAAGCTGCAGGAGATACGGACGTGATCCGCACTCGAGAAATCGACTATCGCGAGAGCGAAACCGTCTGCAAGGGCTTCTTCGCCTACGACGACGCGCGTGCGAGGCCCTTGCCGGCCGTGCTGATCAGCCACATGGCGGGCGGGCGCGAGGAGTTCGTCGAAAGCAAGGCATGCGAGCTGGCGCGGCTCGGTTACGCAGGCTTCGCGATCGACATGTACGGCGACAATCGCCGCGCCGCGACGCTCGAGGAAGGACGCGCGTTGATGCGACCCTTGCTCGATGATCGCGCGCTGCTCGCGCGGCGCATCCTCGCGGCACTCGACACGCTGCGAATTCAGCCGGAAGTCGATGCGCGGCGTATCGCCGCGCTCGGCTATTGCTTCGGCGGACTGTGCGTGCTCGATCTGGCTCGCAGCGGCACAGACGTACGCGGCGTCGTCAGCATGCATGGCCTGCTGAAAGGACATTCGCTGCCGCAACGGCCGATCACCGCCAAGGTGCTCGCCTTCCACGGGCATGACGACCCGCTCGCTCCGCCCGAAGACGTGCGCGCATTCCAAGAAGAGATGACCGCGGCGCAAGCGGATTGGCAGATGCACATCTACGGCGGCACGCGCCACGCGTTCACGAATCCCAAGGCAGCGAACCCGGATGCGGGGCTGCTGTACAACCCGACCGCCGAACGCCGTTCGTGGGCCGCGATGCTCGAATTCCTATCCGAAGTGTTGCGCTGAGGAGCGCAGAAGGTTGCCTGCGATGGCAAGACGCAAGACCTCCGGACCGACGCAGAAAGACGCAGAGGAAGCGATTCGAACGCTGTTACGCTGGGCCGGCGAGGATCCGCGGCGCGAGGGCCTGCGCGACACGCCGACGCGCGTCGTGCGCGCCTACCGGGACTGGTTCTCCGGGTACTTGAGCGATCCGGCGGACTATCTGCGACGCACCTTCGAGGAAGTCGAGGGTTACGACGAGATGATCGTGCTGCGCGACATCGAATTCGAATCGCATTGCGAGCACCACATGGCACCGATCATCGGCCGTGCACACGTGGGCTACCTGCCGACGAACAAGGTCGTCGGCATCAGCAAGCTGGTGCGCGTCGTCGATGGATACGCCCGGCGCTTCCAGGTTCAGGAGAAGCTCACTGCTCAGATCGCGCGCTGCATCGACGAAGTCCTCAAGCCGAGGGGCGTCGCCGTCGTCATCGATGCCGTCCACCAGTGCATGACTACGCGCGGCGTTCACAAGCGCGGCGTCTCGATGGTGACGAGCAAGATGCTCGGTGCGTTCCGCGAGGACGCGCGCACGCGCGCCGAATTCCTGCGCTTCATCGACGGCAAGGCGAACTAGCGGCCATAGGCAAACTCGACTCGGCCACTCGATTTAACATTCGCCGCCCGCGCGCGGCCTACATTCGGGGACGCCCTGATGACCCCTTGCAATATTCACGGCCGTTGCCGGCGAGTGTGACGAATCTCTCATTGCGATCCGGACGCATTCCATAGCATCGGAGTCGCTCCTCGCGCTCTGCACGGAGCAGCAGTACAGATCAGCCCGAGGTCCCGGACGTTGAACGCGCAAGCGGAGATGATCACAAACGCGCCACCCGGAGGCATCGCGATCGCGCGTGCCGAGCACATCTCGATCGAAGCCGCGCCCGAAGAATCGCCTGCGCCAGCGCGGCGAGCCCGCGGCAAGGTACGCGCGAGCTACGCATTGAAGAGTCCGCTGCGCGGCTGCGAAACCGAGCTCGCCTTGCTGGACGATCACTATCTCTCGGTGCGCAGCGTGCGCCCCGACGGCCTGCCCAAGAAGTACGACGTGGACCTTCGCTTCGCGAACGCGCAACCGGTGCGCGTGCGCGAGATCTCCTGGACTTGGCTCATCGTCACGATCGGCCTGATCGCGCTCGCCAGCGGCGCCATCGTGTCCGCGCTGGCGACATCGCCGCAACCCTGGTCGCGCCCCGGCTTCATCGCGGCGCTGGTCACGCTGCTCGTCAGCGTCGGAACGTTCTTGCTGTTCCTGCGCCGCACGACCGAGTCGCTGCAGTTCAAGAGCGTGCACGGGCAAGCGACGCTCGTCAGCATCACCGGCGGCATCGGCAGCGCGCGCGACGGCAAGCGTTTCTTCGTCGAGCTGATCAAGGACATCAACGCCGCGAAGGCGGCACGCCCGCAAGAGAAGCCGCAGTTCCTACGCGATGAGATGCGCGAACATCACCGCCTGCGCGAACTCGGCGTGCTCTCCGAGGAAGAATACGAGGCCAGCAAGTCCCGTATCCTCAGCGCCCATTCTTAGTTCGAACTCAAGAAGAGACTCTCGCAAAGGCGCGAAGGGCGCCAAGGAAGACAAGGATTTTCATTTTCTTTGAGGCGCCGTCGCGTCGTCGCGAGAATCTTCCTCGTCTCATTCCGACGCCTTGCATCTCCAATCCAGACGGCTCGGGACAAACGGCTCTCGCAGCACGCCGAACGCAGCGACTGCCGAACAAAAATCTACTTATCTTCCTTGGCGCTCTTTGCGTTGCGAGAGTTTCTTAGTCTTCATCTTCATGCAGTCCGCTCACACACCTCTTCCGCCGCAGAGGACCACAGTTTCTCCAAGGCGACGGTGGCTTTGACGGGGAGGTGATCGGAGGCGATGCGGGCGAGGTCGGAGCGGTGCACTTCGATCGAGGCGATCGCCGCGACCGGACGGATCCAGATGCGCGTCAGCGCGAGCACCGGAAAGAACGAGGGAAACGCCGGCGGCGCCGGCGGCTCGCCGAAGATGCGATGTGCTTCCTTCAGCGTCTTCGCCCCGCGCCACCACTCGTTCATGTCGCCGAGCACGAACGTCGGCATGTCCAGTTCCGTCGTGACGGCTTGCATGACGCGGTGCCATTGAAATTGGCGCTCCCTGCGGCGCAACCCCATGTGCGAAGCGATGACGCGCACGGCACGCCCGTCGACTTCCAAATGAACATCCAGCGCACCGCGCGGTTCGCAGAGCGGATAGCTCAGATCATGACGACGCACGGCGAGAATCGGATAGCGCGTCAGGATCGCGTTGCCGTACTCGCCGGTCTTGCGAATCATGCGCAGGCCAGGAATCGCAGACATGCCGAGCACTTCGGAAAGGTACTCGAGCTGCATGGATTCGACATCCGTCCCCGGCTGATTGTCGACTTCTTGAAGCGCCAAGATGTCGCAGTCCATTTCGCGGATCACATCGGCGATGCGCGAGGGCTTTCGGCGCCGATCCATGCCGACGCAGCTGTGCACGTTGTACGACGCGACTCTCAGATGCGCGCTGCGCGCTCGCCGACTGGACGTCGAATCGTTCACTGGCCGACCCCGAATCACTTCGCTACGGCACTTTGCGCTGGCGTGTCGACCGCTTCATCCCTCGCTCCGCGCGGCATTCGGCTACGCGGCGCGACTCGACAATGCCGTAGCGGACGTCACGAGCCAACGGCGCACGAACCAGGTCGCCGCGCCGAGCAGTGCGAGCGCCGCGCCGATCAGCCAATAGTTCACCTTGGCCGGATCCTCCATTGCCGCCTGCAACTGGTCGCCGAACACGGTCGAGGTCAGCGTGCCCGGCAGGATCCCGATCGCGGTGCCGAGCATGAAGGGCCACAACTTCATGCGAATCGCGCCCGCCACGACGCCTTCCACCGCGAATGGTGCGAGCGGCACGAGGCGTAACGCCGTGATGGCAACCAAGCCGCGACGACGCAGAACCTGAATGATGTCATTCAGCTTGGCACCCGCGACGCGCCGGACGGCTTCGCGATCGAGGCGCTTGCCTGCCACGAACGTGAGCCACGCGGAAAGCTCGATACCGGTCATCGCATACAGGAATCCGAGCCACGGACCGAAGGCGACCACAGCGAACAACGTAATGAGCGGCCGCGGAAACATCGTCACGGCCGCGGGCGTGTAAGCCGCGATCGTCACGAGCGGCGCCCACCATTGATCGCCGAAACGCCGCGCCCAGCTCGTGATGCGATTCGCCTCGAGCAGCTCCGCAAGCGGGGTCAGTTTCCACAATGCCGTGAGCGCAGCGACCGCAGCAACGATCGCGACGATCTTGCCCCACGCCGGACCACGTCGGTCGGACCTCACGTCCGAATTGAAAATCGTGGTCAGCGTGCTGAAGGCCACGGGCTTTTCGGGATCCGCGACGCTGGCCATGTTCAACACCGCCTCGGGGATCTCCACGACGTCGTTCAGCGGCTTGAGGGTACGCTCGGGACGCTGCAGCGCTTCGATCGCGGCGCGCAGGCTGCCCTGCGTTTCGAGCGCTCGCTGCACTTCGTCCGGCTCGAAGCCCAAGTGTTCGCCGAGCAGCTTGCAACGCAGCTGCGCAATCGCGGATCGAACATCCTCGCGCCCGGCCGCGGCGATCGTCAGGTCGCATTCGGTGTCGAGGCCCATCGAGCGATTGGCGAGATTCGCCGAACCGATGCGCACCACTTCGTCGTCGACGATCATCATCTTCGCGTGCACGTCGATGCAGGTTCCGTCCTTGAGACCGTCGATGTACGGATAGAAGACACGCAACCGACCGTAGCGGTCCGCACTCTTGAGCTTCGCGATCAGGCGCGTGCGCAGGTTCTGCATCGTCAGCTCTTCGAGCCAGCCGTGGCTGAGCTGGCGCAGCACGACGATGATCTCGGGACCGTCGGGCTCGGCCAGGCGATCCGCGAGCGCCTGACCGATCTTGTCTGCAGTGAAGTACTGATTCTCGATGTAGATCGAGCGCTTCGCGGCGGCGATCATGTCGAGATACATCTGTTCGACTTCGCGAACGCCGGGGCGCCCATCGCACTCGGGTTCGCTGCGCGAGATCGCGACCGGCACTTCACGCTCGATGTCGGGCCGCAAATCGTCGGGCCATGCATCGCCACGAACGTGCGCGGGCGCGAGCGTCTCGTCGCTCGCCCGCCGCCATCGCTCGCGAACCAGATCGCCGAGCGCCTTCGCGGCATCGCCGTCGACCGCCATTGCAAGATCGTGGAACGGCGGATACGGCGTTCCTTGCACGACTCGGTCCTGATTGTCCGGCGCGTGATCGCACGTATCCCAACGCTTGCAAGTCAAGTCGATGCCGCCGCAGAAGGCGATCGCATCGTCGATGACGACGATCTTCTGATGATGCGAGCCTCCGACCGGCTGCGTGTTGTCGTAGCGGAAATGCACCCGTCTTCGCGGCTTCCATCCGAATCCGTAGCTCGGTGCCCACTCTCGATCGAGGCCGAAGATCATCGGGTAGTCCCAGATCAGAATGTGGACCTGCAAACCCCGCCTACGCTTGACGAGATCGTTCAGGAATTTGCCGAGCTCGAGCTCGCGCCCGCGCTCGTCCTTGCACAACAGACGCGTCCGGCTGTGGAAATCCCAACCGACGATGAGGATCGAACGCTGCGCCTTGCGCGCGGCCGCCACGAACGCCTTGAAATAGGCATCGGCATCGATCAGGAACGCGACCCGATCGGCCCGTTCGATGCGCCAACAGTTCCGATCTGCCTGAAACAGGCTGGAGTGATTCGCGTGCTCGGACATGGACGACCTTGCGCCAAAGATGTCCGAGGAACGCTCTCAGTGCGTGAGGGGTTCCGGGTTGAGGGCGGAGCCAGTTGGTGACGTGTCGGCTGCTAGGGCGTCGTGGCGCTTGGATTGCGAGGTGGCCGTGTGGACGTGTAGATGTGTGGACGTGTGCAAGAGGTGCCGGTGCAACCGCACCTTTATAGGCCTACCCGTCCGCTCCGCACGTTCACACGTCTAACGTGCACACGTCCACACGCCCCTCAGTATCCCTTCCCCAGATCCACGACGGACAACATGCGCTCGCCTCGAACGTATCGGCGAACGTTCTCTTTCACGACTTCCGTGCGCGCACCGGGATCCACGTCGGAGACCGCTGCGACGTGAGGCGTGATGATCACATTCGGCAGCGACCACAGCGGATGATCCGATGGCAGCGGCTCCGGATCCGTGACGTCCAGACCGGCGCCCGCGATGCGCTTCTGCGCGAGCGCATCGACCAACGCGGAGGTAACGACGCTCTTGCCGCGTCCGATGTTGATGAAGAACGCGCTCTGCTTCATCGCCGCGAAGAACTCGGCGTCGAACACACCGGTCGTCTCCGGCGTCAGCGGGGTCGCGTTCACGACGACGTCCGCCTCGCGCGTCAGCTTGATCAACTCGTCGGGTAAACCGACGTAACTGACGAACTCCGGTCCGCGGCGCCCGCTCGCGCGCGTTGCGATCACTCGCATCCCCAAGGCATGACCTCGCTTGGCGATCTCGGTGCCGATCCCGCCGAGCCCGACCACGAGCATCGTCTTGCCTTCCACGACGGTCATTCGATCCACGGCCGCTTCGCGTCGCCACGCACGCTCGCGCTGTGCCGGAATGTAGGCGTCGAGGCCGCGCGCCAAGCCGAGCATCATGGCCGTCACGTGCTCGGCGATGACCGGCCCCATGATGCGCTGCATGTTCGTGACGAGCACGTCGCGCTCGCGAATCGCGGGAATTGCAACGCAGTGCTCGACGCCGGCGCTGAACACCTGCACCCAGCGAATCGACGGACCGGCCTCGAGAATGTGCGGTGCGCACGCACCGATGACCGCATCGGCGCCTTTAGCTTTCGCCTGCGCCTCGATCGCGTTCGCGGCATAGACAAACTCCACGTCGGGCGCCACGGATCTGAGCTGATCGACGAGATCCGATGCGCCGACGATGAGAATACGCTTCGGTTTGCGCCATTCTGCACGCTCGCTCACGGGCGTCGGCGCCTCTTCGAGCTGGAAGCGTTCCACGACGCTCTGCCCTTGCGCCCCTGCTTGCGCGGCGCTCGCCAGGTTCAGGACCAGGACGGCTGCCACCGCTCCAACGAGCTTGAACATTCGCATCACGCCTCCCGCACGGTTTCCCTGCACGCCAAAGCATGCATCAGCGGCACACGAGATGCTCGTCTAGATTTGTATGCACCAAAAAGAAGAAGACCTCTCGCAAGGCGCAAAGCGCGCAACGCCAGAGAAGCTCCATTCTTCTCAAGAAGAAAGCCTTGTTTTCTTTGCGAACTTTGCGCCTTTGCGAGCGTTCTCTTGGTACGCCGGCTACACCAGCACGCGTTCGATGCCGCCGTTGTTGGCGGCTTTGACGTACTTCGGCAGCCAATCCTCGCCGAGGACGTGGCGGGCGATCTCCACGACGATGTAGTCGGCGTCCAAATCGGCATCGTCGTTGTAGCGCTTCAGGCCCTGCAGGCACGACGGGCACGAGGTTAGGATCTTTACATCGCCCTTGAATCCGTCGGCGCGCAGCTTCGCGGCACCGGCCCGCATCTCCTGTTCCTTGCGGAAGCGGACTTGCGTCGCGACATCGGGACGCGAGATCGCGAACGTGCCGGATTCGCCGCAGCAGCGATCGTTCTTCTCGATCTTGCCGTTCACCTTGTCGTTGATGAGCGTGTTCACGACTTTCAGCGGATCGTGGCTCTTGATCGGCGTGTGGCACGGGTCGTGATACATGTAGCGCACGCCGGTGACGCCTTCGAGCTTGACGCCGCGCTCCATCAGGAATTCGTGAATGTCGACGATGCGGCAGCCCGGGAATATCTCGTCGAACTTGTAGCCCTGCAACTGATCGAAGCACGTGCCGCAGCTCACGACGACCGTCTTGATGTCGAGATAATTGAGCGTGTTCGCGACACGGTGGAACAGCACGCGGTTGTCCGTGATGATCTTCTCCGCCTTCTCGAACTGGCCCGCGCCGCGCTGCGGATAGCCGCAGCACAGATAGCCCGGCGGCAGCACGGTCTGCACGCCCACTTCCCACAGCATCGCCTGCGTCGCCAGACCCACTTGCGAGAACAGGCGCTCGGAGCCGCAACCCGGGAAATAGAACACCGCCTCGGAATCGCTCGTCGTGCGCACCGGATCGCGAATGATCGGCACGTAGTGGCGGTCTTCGATGTCCAGCAACGCACGCGCGGTCTTCTTCGGCAGCCCGCCGGGCATCTTCTTGTTGACGAAGTGAATGACCTGTTCCTTGATCGGCGGCTTGCCCGTCGTCGCGGGCGGCCGCGCGGTCTGCGCGGCGGCGAACGCACCGAGCGCGCGATTCGCCAGACGCTGCGCCTTGAAGCCCCATTCGAGCATCGCCTTGCGCGTCAGCTTGATCGTCTCGGGATTAGTGGCGTTCAAGAAGAACATCGACGCCGCCGTACCCGGGTTGAAGCGCTTCTTGCCCATGCGGCGCAACAGATCGCGCATTGCCATCGAGACATCGCCGAAGTCGATGTTCACTGGGCAGGGCGTCATGCACTTGTGACACACGGTGCAATGATCCGCGACGTCGGAGAACTCGTCGAAGTGGCGGATCGAGACGCCGCGCCGCGTCTGCTCCTCGTACAGAAACGCTTCGATCAACAACGAGGTCGCGAGGATCTTATTGCGCGGCGAATACAAGAGATTCGCGCGCGGCACGTGCGTCGCACACACCGGCTTGCACTTGCCGCAGCGCAGGCAATCCTTGATCGCATCGGAGATCGAGTTGATGTCCGACTGCTGCATGATGAGCGACTCGTGGCCCATCAAGTTGAAGCTTGGCGTGTAGGCGTTGCGCAGATCGCCCTCGGGCATGAGCTTGCCGCGATTGAAATGTCCGTTCGGATCGACGCGCTCCTTGTAGCGGCGAAACTCCGCGGTCTCGGCGTCGGACAGGAATTCGAGCTTCGTGATGCCGATGCCGTGCTCGCCGGAGATGACGCCGTTCAGGCTGCGCGCGATCTGCATGATGCGCACGACCGCGCGGTTCGCTTCCTGCAGCATCTCGTAGTCGTCGGAGTTGACCGGGATGTTCGTGTGCACGTTGCCGTCGCCCGCGTGCATGTGCAGGGCGATCCACACGCGGCCGCGTAGGACGCGCTTGTGAATTCCCTCGACGGCTTCCAGCACCGGCACGAATGGTCCGCCGGTGAACAGGCGGCGCAGGTGCGAGCGGATCTCGCTCTTCCACGATGTGCGTACCGAGCGATCCTGAACCAGGTCGAACACACGGGTTTCGGGCTCGCGCTCCAGGCGTCGTTCGAAGTCGCCGCGCAGCGGCTCGAACCCGAGCGCATTGAGCTGCCCGATCGCCGCGGATAGCGGCGTGTCCAAATTCTCGGCCAGATACGACCAGCGCGCGCGCACGGCGCTCAACACCTGACGCACCTGCGTTTGGCGATCGCCGATCACTTCGTGAGGAGGCACGCCTTGCAGGTCCGGGTCGTCGATCTTGCCGAGCGGCAACTCGCCCGCGAAGAACGCGTCCAGCTCGTCGAGCAGCTTCAGCTTGTTCTTGAACGACAGCTCGATATTGATGCGCTCGATCGCGTCGGTGTAGTCGCCCATGCGCTCGAGCGGGATGACGACGTCTTCATTGATCTTGAACGCGTTGGTGTGCCGCGCGATCGCCGCAGTGCGCGAGCGATCGAGCCAGAACTTCTTGCGCGCATCGGCATTGACGGCGATGAAACCCTCGCCCGCGCGGCTGTTCGCGATGCGCACGACCTCCGAGGTCGCACGCGCGACGGCATCCTCGTCGTCGCCGACGATGTCGCCGAGCAGCACCATCTTCGGCAGGCTGCCGCGCTTTGACTTGGTCGCGTAGCCCACGGCGCGCAGGTAACGCTCGTCCAGGTGCTCGAGACCCGCGAGCTGCACACCGCTCGCGCGCGCTTCGCGATCCAGGAACGATTTGATCTCGACGATCGAGGGAATCGCGTGGCGTGCATGGCCGAAGAACT
>Ga0207873_1003277_pt1 | contig 12152 bp, 6 predicted proteins | sample BGWIniCompost_FD_187373 | JGI IMG/M metagenome (GOLD analysis project Ga0207873, IMG submission 187373) | Cellulose adapted compost microbial communities from Newby Island Compost Facility, Milpitas, CA, USA - BGW Initial Compost (SPAdes)... ... | reverse complement strand
GTGCCTGTTTCTCTCCAAGCTGGGAGACCCTCGGCGGCCGCTCCCGCGGGGCGCCCCAGCCCGTCCCTCAGCGACCCAACCCCACAACACGGCGCCCCCAGCGATGCCCACCTACTTCACACGATGTGGACCGCCGTTTCTGCGACGCGGATCAACTTCCCCATGATGCGGACCCGCTTTCCTCCGATGCGAACCGGCTTCCTCACGATGCGGACCGCCGTTTCTGCGATGCGGATCAACTTCCTCCATGATGCGGATCCGCTTTCCTCCGATGCGGATCGGCCCCCAGGCGGGCAGAACCGGATCCGAGGCGACCAAGATCAGACCTCTCACGACCAGAACCGGCTCCGACCCGGCCAGGACCGGCTCTACGACGACCGGAACCGGCCCCCCGACGACCAGGACGAGGACTCCGACGACCAGGACGAGGACTCCGACGACCAGGACGACGATCGGGACGACCAGGATCAGAACCGACGCGCTCAGGACCAGCCCCGCGACGAACGGAATCGGCTCCCCGACGGCCAGGACGAAAGCCCTGACGGCCAGGACGACATCGGGGACGACCACGAACCTGCGACGTGACGGGGCTTGGTGGAGGCGCGGGCGCGGGTGGCTTTCGGGTGTGTGAACACTCGAGCTGCACGCGGACGCCGACGATGCCGACGAGTGCGCCCCTCCTTTGGCGACGGCGACGATCCCTTTCGAGGCCTCGCCGCGCGTCGGCAGGGGAAACGGCGCGCATCTCGGGCGCGTCCGCCGCCAGCGGCCTGCGCATCGAACTCTGGGCAGCGGCTCGGCTGGCTTCCTTTGACGGGGGAAAACTACAGAGCCCGGCGGCGAATCTGCTCATCTGGGCGCGCGCGTACGTGCTGGCACCATCTGCGAGACGCTCGCCTCAGGCGACGCCACTCGAGGAAAGGCTCACCCGACATGACGCGATGGAACGCCCCTGGACAGCGCTGGCCCGGCCTCGCGCTCGCCCTCTGTTTTTCGGTGCACGGTTGCTCCAGCGCCGATCCGCAGGGCGACGGAGGCGCCTCCACCGGGGGAAACCCGAGCGTCCCCGATCCCTCCACGGGGGGCTCCGTCGCGGTCGCGACGGGCGGCGCCGCCGGGAGCAGCGCGGTCCCGGGGACCGGCGGGGCCGACGCCCCCGCGACGGGCGGCGTCCCGGACATGATGGATCCCGACGAGGGCCCGCCCGCGGCGCCCGAAGGGCAGCTCCCGAACGAACCGCGCCCGGAGGGCCCTGGGCTCATCTCCCCCACCCTCGAGTTCCGCCACCACAACCAGCCGTCCGTCATCAACGGCTACCTGCAGCTGTCGGGGAACGCGCTGCTCTCCTTTTACGATCTCTCGGATCCCACGGCGCCCGAGCTGCTCGCCTTCCGGGAGAGCCCCGGCCACTGCAAGGACGGCGGCTGCGGCGAGGCGGAGGGGCACCAGGTCTCCTTCGCGAAGTACGGCAGCACCTTCTACACCGCGACCATCCGCGGCAAGGGGATCGACATCTGGGACATCACCGACGTGCGCGATCCTCGGCACGTGAAGGCGGTGGACATCCCCGGCGTCAACTACGGTGATTTCACCGAGGCGGTGTGGGGCATCGCCTGGCAGGGCACGACCATCTACGTCGGCGGCACGAACACCGGCGTGCACGTCATCGACGCGAAGGACCCGGCGAACGCGAAGCTCGTCAAGAGCGTGCCCCAGGGACAGGTGGGGAACGTCAACGCGGGGCCGCTGTTCGCCGTCGGCAACATCCTCGTGGTGACGACGCCCAAGGACAACCGCGGGGTGGCCACCCTGGACATCTCCAACCCGCACGAGCCGATGATCCTGGACTCGGTCATCCCGGCTCAGAACAGCTACATCGGCTGGTTCTACAGGCACCACGTCTACCTGCTGAATCCCATCCGCGTCTACGACGTCCTCTCGGATCCGACGAACATCACGCAGGTCAACGGCAACCGTCCCGGCGGCTACTGGGAGTACATGAGCTTCCAGGACGGCTACATGTTCGCCGGGCGCATCCGCCCCAACCCCGGCGCCGACAAGATCGACGTCAGCGATCTCTCGAACTTCGTCTGGAAGAGCTCGATCGTCGGGCGACGTGACCTCTCCGGAAACGCTCCCCCCGAGAACGACGATCAGTTCACCGTCGCCATCGGCAACCTGCTCGTGCTCTCCGACGACCAGCTCCACACCGTGGGCCCCAACGCGGGCAAGTCCGCCGGGACGGTGATCGCGGTCCACGACGTGAACCCCGACACGACGCCGCCCTACGTCGACACGATCCTCCCGAAGGACGGCGCCACCGGGCAGGCGCTCACCACGCGTGTCGGCATCTCCTTCACGGACAACGTCGAGCTCGCGACCGTCGACACGCGCAGCTTCATCGTGCGGCCGATCGGGGGCAAGGCGCTCCCGGGGACCTTCAGCGTGACGATGAGCGTGCTCAATTTCGAGCCGACGGAGCCGCTGCTGCCGAACACCACCTACGAGGTCGTCCTCCCCGCGGGCGGGGTGAAGGACTACGTGGGCAACGGGATGGCCGAAGAGTTTCGCTCCACGTTCACCACGCGATGATCCACCGACGCATCGCCGCCGCGGCCGTGCTCGCGGCGCACCTCTTCTGTGCGCCCGCGTTCGCCCTGGAGCTCTCCGTCGCCGAGCCCACCCCCACCCTCGTGGGGACGAGCACCCGCTTCGAGGCGAAGGTGACGGACGTGAGCGGAGCCGTCGAGATCCGCTGGACCTTCGGTGACGGCGAGGCGACGGAGTTCACCGAGGGGGCCACCGCGGTGACGCACACCTACGCGGCGCCGGGGCACTACTCGGTCATCGTCGTGGCGCGGGACGACTCGGGGTTCCAGAGCCGCTCCTTCGTGCACACGGTGCACACCCAGCCCACGGCTCGCCCTCCCCAGAGCGCCAGCCCGCTCGCGTACCTGCCCGAGCGGAACTACGTCGTCACGGCCAACACGGACAACGACACGGTGACCGTCGTCGACGCCGGCGCTTTGGAGACCGTGGCGGAGATCCCCGTGTTCGACGAGCCGGTGGCGGTCGCCCTGGCCCCCGACGGGAAGCTCTGGGTCGTTCACCGCGCCGATTACGCGGTCGCCATCGTCGATCTGGACACGCTGAAGGTGACGGGGTTCTTCCGCTTGCCCTACGCGAGCCAACCGATGGGGATCGTCTTCGGCGCGAGCGGGGACGCCTACGCGGCCCTGATGGCGACGGGCGAGGTGGCGCGGCTCGACGCGGCGACGGGGGAGCTCCGCGAGCGCCGTTTCGTCGCGCCCTGGCTGCGGGGCATCAGCCTGAGCGGCGACCAGGAGCACCTCTGGCTGACGCGCTTCGTCTCCCCGGAGGGTCGTGGAGAAGTCTACCAGGTCGACGCGGCGACCCTCGACGTCGTCGCGCGCGTGGATCTCCTGGAGGACACCACGACCGAGGACTCCAGCGTGCAGGGCCGGGGGCTCCCCAACTACCTCTTCTCCGTGGCGATCTCCCCCGACGGGAAGGAAGCCTGGGTCCCGGGGAAGAAGGACAACATGGCGCGCGGGCTGCAGCGGGATGGCCTCCCGCTCACCCAGGACAACACCGTGCGCCCGCTCATCGCGATCCTCGACCTCGACGCGCGCGAAGAGCTCCCGGAGTGGCGCATCGATCTCGATGACCGAAACCTGCCGCGTCACGTGAGCTTCAGTCCCCTGGGCGACTATGCCTTCGTGTCGATCTACGGGTCGGACATGGTCGAGGTGTGGGACAGCCACACCAAGAACCTCGTCACCGGCATGCGGGGATCGAAGGGGCCCGTCGCGACGATCCTGGGGCCCGAGGAGCGCCTGTTCGTCCTCGGGGACTCGTCGCGGGACCTCCTCGTGTACGACGTGAGCGGCGTCCTGTCGGGCGCGGACCACACGACGCGTCTCGTCGGCGAGATCGATCTGGTCGCCAACGAAAAACTGTCCGCCGAGGTGCTGTACGGCAAGCAGCTGTTCGGCAACGCCGATGACCCGCGCATGGCCCGCGAGGGGTATCTCAGCTGCGCGTCGTGCCACGTGGACGGCCTCGACGACGGGCGCGTCTGGGACTTCTTCGATCGCGGCGAGGGCTTCCGCAACACGACGGCGCTGGTGGGGCGGCGCGGCATGGGACACGGCCGCGTGCACTGGTCGGGGAACTTCGACGAGATCCAGGACTTCGAGGGCGACATCCGCCACGCCCAGGGCGGCCTGGGCTTCATGACGAACGAGGACTACGAGTCCGGCACGCGCAGCAGCTCGCTGGGCGATCCGAAGGCCGGCCTCAGCCCCGAGCTCGACGCCATCGCCGCCTACGTGGCCTCTCTGGAGACGATCCCGCGCAGCCCCTACCGCAACCCGGACGGCACCCTGACGGACGACGCGGTGGCGGGGCGCGAGATCTTCCTGCGGCTCGGCTGCGACTCCTGCCACGCGGGCGACGACTTCACGGACAGCGCCGAGGGCCTGCTGCACGACGTCGGCACGCTGACGCCCCTGTCGGGGAGCCGCCTGGGAGACGAGCTGCCCGGCATCGACACGCCGACCCTCCTCGGCGTCTGGCAGACGGCCCCCTACCTCCACGACGGCTCCGCGCCCACCCTGCGCGACGTCCTGACGACCCGGAACCCGGAGGGCAAGCACGGCGACACGAGCGACCTCACGGAGGAGGAGCTCGACCAGCTCGTCGCGTACCTGCTGCAAATCGACCAGGGCCTGCCGCCGACGGAGCTCGTGCTCCCCAGCGACCCCGGCGGCGCTGGAGGAGCCGGCGGCGCCGATGGAGCCCCCTCGGACGACCCGGACCCGAGCGACCCAGGCGACCCAGGCGCCCATCCGGACGGGAACTCCGCCTCGGCGGCGGGCTGCGGCTGCGACCTCGCCCGTTCGTCTGGCCCCGCCCGGTCAGGCGCCGGTTGGTGGTGCGCGCTCCTGCTGCTCGGCGGGCTCGCGCGGCGGTCTGCTGCGCGGGCTCGAGCCGAGACGGGGCGAGCGCTCTAGTCCCACTCTCCTCGCGCTCGGGGCCCACATGGGGTCCAGATACTGGGCGCGCTGCCGAAAGCGCCTTCAAGCGCTGGAACGTTGGGCGGAGGCGTACCAGGCGTTCACGAGCTTCCTCATCAGCTCCACGGTGGCCTGGTTCTCCATCGCGAACAGCATCATGCCGCCGTAGCCATTGGTCTGCAGCCACTGCGCGTCTCGTTCGGGGTTCGCCGAGGGTTGCCCGATCCAGAAGCCCATCGACAGCTGCTCCTGGGTGAAGCCCACCTTCGTGTACGGGGGCAGCACCAGCTGCGGCGCCGTCCCGTAGCTCATCTGCCACCCGAACGTCAGGTTGTCCGCCAGCCGGCGCCCGTTCCAGCTGGCTTCGAAGTACGGAAGGTCGGCGAACAGGGCCTTGGAGAGGATCTTGTCCGACATCACCTCGCGCAGCTTGGTCGTGACCATGATCAAGGACGTGTCGTTGGGAACCCCGCTGCTGTACTCGTCGTCGATGTCGATGCCGTCCAAGCCGTACTCATCGACCACCTCCTTCAAGTATCCCGCGAAATCCTCGGCCGCGCTCTCCGAAGTGAACTCCGACCATCCCACGGGCTGGTGGGCGTTCAAGACGGTGAGCAGCACCTTGATGCCCTGGTTGCGCAGGTCCTGCACGGCGCCACTGTCGAGCACGTCCTGAATGTTCTTGTTGAACTGATCCTGTGTCGGAGGCTGGTTGTTGTAGGCCCTCAGGTAGGGGCGCGTAGCGGAAGCGTAATTGCCGGCAAAGATGCAGACGACGTCGACGATCGGGCTGCCGTCGATCTTTTCGTCCCCGATGCGACGGAAGGAATCGGGGGAATCGGGATTGACATAGACGGTGACGTGCGGCTTTCGCATCGTTCCTGCATAATTGATCGAAGGGCGCCGTGTCTCGAAGAAAGCACGTTCTACCTAATGAACGGCCAACCGTTTCGACATGCCGACCGCTCAGCGCTCACCTTCGCCCCCCTTCGCCCCAGGGGGCCATCGCGCCGAGCAAGTCTCCCGAAATCCCGAGGTCGACCGGCGCACCACGCACCCGCGAGAGCCTTCTCAGCGCATTTCTCCTGGCGCCCCGCGCGTGGCGCCGCTCATCCCGTGAGCGGAGCGAACGGACCTCGAGGTGCAGGCGGCGGGCGCAGCGGGAAAAATTCGTGCGGGTAGCAATGACCCAGGAGCCGTGAGTCGAGGCGCACCTCGAACTCGATGTGGAGGTGGATGTTGGCGGCGTTGCCAGTCGTTCCAATCTCGCCGATGAGCTGCCCCGGCAGGACCGACGCCGCGTCCAGCCGCCCAATACGGAAGAGGTGCGAGTACAATACGTCCACCGTCAACGACTGACCGTTGGGGAACTCATAGAGATGCCGCAGCGTGACGGAGCCCGAGCCGGTGCGCAGCTCCGCGCCCGCATTGTGAAGTTCGACGAGGAAGCGCCACAGATCGTCGAGCAGAGGCACCCGCTCACCCGACGCGCCCGCGGTCCGGCGCAGGATGTTCCGCAGGGCGTCCAACATTTGCGTCGGGCTCACCCCGGCGAACCCGCGGAGCGCCGTCATCACCGAGAAGCGCTTTCGACCTCCGGCGTCGGCGCGAGCGCGATTGATGAGCTCGGCGCTCGCCTCGAGGCCGACTTCCGCCGCGATCTCCTCCTCGACTCGGCGCGCGAGCCGCGCGCGGCGGGCTCGCAGCACGGCGAGGTTGTCCTGATCCGTGAGGTTCGAGGCGAAGAGCGCCAGGATGATCAGCTCCAGCTGCCGCGACGTGAAGCGCTGGTCGCGCAGCTCTCTCGGGGCGATCGGACTCGAGCCGTGCTCGTCGAAGAAGTCGTCGAGCGCGCGCGACCGGGCGCGTGTACTACCAAGCAACCCGTAGGCAAGCTTACCGAAGACGTCCTGTCGTTCATTGGGGGCGGTGGCCCGCAACAGCCGGGTCTCGCGGTGCTGTGGATCCCGGGAGAAGCCGGCGGGCAAGCGAAAGCGGTCGGGGACGATGAAGCGATCGGGCCTCGAGATCACGATCTCCCTCCGCGGACCGTTCATGTCGACCGCTTCACGGGCGTGCCCAGGGCGGGTGATCCACTGAAACTCGCCCTGATCGTCGCGCGACATCCCGATGTCCCGTTCGATCTCCGTCGTCCGACACGCGGCAAGGAAGCAGTAACCGAAATTGTGGGTGTTGAGTTGCGAGGTACTTTCCTCGGTCAGCGCCTCGAGCACGCCTTCGTAGAGCCGCCAGCGTTCGTCCTCGGCGGGTCGCATGAGGTTCCCGGGCGCCACGAGGCCTAAGCGTGCGTCGAGCGAGCGCAGCGTCTCGTCGCGATCACGAGCGAGCGCTACGTTACGATCTCCAGCACGTTGCGCTGCGAGATAGCGCTCGACTCGCTCGATCGTCCCTCGCGATATGCGAAGCGCACGTCGTTGTTGTCGTGCTACCCGCAGATCCGCGCGAGCGGATCGTAAAATGGCGCCAGCGGGGACGAGCTCCTCGGTGTAGATCCGGCCCCGCTCCGGCTGGACTGCCCTTCTGTGCCGTGCCCGGATTTCCGCGGACACCGCTTCCGCCGCGAGCTCAGCTGCTTCGGCCTCACGAACCGCTCGTCCGAGGTCCTGCCAACGTCGATAGAGCTCGATCTCACCAGGCGTGGGCGGGGTGACGGCGATGACGGAAATGTCGATCAGCTGATTACGCCAATCGTGCCGTTGCTCGAGGAGGGCGACGAGCTGCTTCTCGATGAAGAGCTGATGCGCCCACGGAAACTCCCGTGTCGCCCCGACCGCGGCGACGACGATCTGCGTCAAGTGGTTCCTCGAACGGCGCAGCGCGCGAAACATCTCGCGACGCCTCGCCTCCACGGGCAGCGCCTCGCGGCGCGGTAACGAGCGCGCCAACGCAGCTAGCCCGGCGTGAGCTTCGAGCCAGTAGACGGCCGCCAGGCGCCGCGACACCATCTCCGCGAGGAGCGGAAGGTGCAGGAGGGTGAAGAACACCGCCGCAATTCTGCGCTCCGGTGCCCCGCTGGCCACGACGGAGCCCAGGGACGCAGGCAGATCGGGATGGGCCGCCAGCATCCCCACGGCGAAGTCTCGCATCTCGGCGATCGGGGGCCGGTCCGCGAGTTCGCGGCGCTCCCGTCGACTGAGAACGTGAGCGCCGCCGTTTTCCCGAATGCGCTCGAGGAGCTGGCGCTCGGGCGTACTGGATACGTCGAAGCCGCTCGGAAGGCCGGGCCAGGTGGGCACGGCCATCGCCGAATCGAGCTCCGTGATCGACGTCTGTCGCCCAGCGCGGATCCTGTCGGCGTCGGCCAGCGCGGACAGCACTGCGTCGAGAAAGCGTGCGAACTCTGCGTCTCCGACCATGATCCGGACGTCCGCCTCACCGGCGAACTAGGCCCCTTCGACCGGATGCCAATCCCACCCGTCTTCGTCTCGATTCTCCCACCGCGGCAACGAGCCGTCGGCGCGCAGGAGAACGAGGTTCGTGGGGACGCGCACCTCCCAAGGCGGACCGGTCGGGATGGCTTCGAGACCATGCTCGCTCGAGCGCTCTCGGATCTCGTCGGCGATCGAAAGGCTGAGCGGATCCCCAATCCTGGGCGGCGTACCCCGTCCCCCCCAGACGTTCCCGGTTTGGAGGTAGTAATGGAGCACCTCCTCGAAGCCGGGCCGCACGGGGACGACGACACGGGCCCACCCGGCCTGCATGAACTGACGGAAGCGGTGGGCCGGATCATCCTCCCGGAAGCGCTCCGCCCAAGGCTCGGTACGGCCCCAGAAGTACGGGTAGAAGACGTACTGGATATGTTGCCACTCGAACGCCTGCTCGAGGAAGCGGACGAGGGCTCCACGCTCCCGAGCCTCCGCGAACCGGAACCGCGGTGGCCCCGACGGCGGCTCCTCCATCACGGCCGGCGAATCGTTCGCGGTGAAAAAGTCCTCGGTGAGCATGGCGAGGCAATGCTTCTTCAGCTCCGCGTGGATGATCTCCTCCTTGCGTGAGGGGGCCGCCCCGAACTCCCGCTCGAGGTTGCCCTCCTCTTCCTTCCTGCGCCGCTCCTGCTGGAAGCGAGCGTACTGTTCCTGGTACTCGAGCCAGCGCGCCTCGTACGCCTTGCTGAGCTTCTCGAACACCTTCAGGCGCCAGTTTTGGAGGTGAGTTTCGGTCCTGACGCACTCGACCTCCACGGACACGACGTAGTCCTTCGTCGCGAAGCCGAACACGCCGATTTGAAGGGGAGATCCATCGGGGAACGGGTGGCCGTCGAATCGAATGGCCTGCGTCTCCGACATGCCGAAAATCATGATCTCGTCGGTCCGCCCGATGCCGGAGATGGTGCTCGGGTTGAGATAATCCGTCCCGTAGCGGTCGACGAAATTCGGGAGGGTGCGCCCGTCGTCAATGTCGCGCACGCTCATGCGATCCAGAACGACGAAACCCACCAGCGTCACCTGGTGCTGATCGCTGGGGCCCGAATGAGCAATGGCGCTCAGCCGCGCAATCTCCGGTCGATACCCCGTCGGGATGTTCAGGTCCAGGACGAGCGTACTCGGATCCCGTCCGTCGACGCTGCCATCCTCCGGATAGCGCGCGCTCTTGGACAAAGTCATCCGTTCCTCCGGCGGCGCCTCAATCCCCTCTACGCGGTATCGGGCGGCGAGGCGCTCATAGGTGCGGAGTCCGTGCTCGTCGATGGCAGTGAGTTCGGGAATGACGGACTCGGACAGCTCCAGTGGCGGGACCGGCTCAGTCGGCGAGTCCCCCTCCGCCTGCTCGCCCTTCCTGAGGTACCACAGGTAGGATGCCGGCTCGGGCACCATGAAGTCGAACATCTCGCGCTTGCCGTAATCGAAGACCCGCGCCTCGTAGATCTTCTCCACGAACTGGTAGATCCCCACCTGGCGCTCCGGTCCCGGCTCGAACCCGTGGAGGTTCGTCTCCTCGAGCTCTTGAAGCACCTGCGTCGTGCGCTTCCGCAGCACCCGTTCACGCACGCGCTCCAGGGATCGCTCCACGACGTCCTTGGCGTACGACGTGGAGCTTTGGGCGGTCTCCTCGCGGCTATCCCGGCGTTCGTAGTCGAACTTGCTGCCGACCTCCACCGTCGGGCCGTACTTGGCGGATACGCTGAGACCGAAGCTCAGCTGTTGCTCTTCCTTGATGGTCCGGCTCGCTTCCTCGCTGAGCTCGAAGCGCTCGGTCGTGGCAAGCTCCGTTTCCCTCTCCACCTCCGTCTCGAGCTCGGTAACGAACGTCTCCTCGGAGCGGTCGAGCCGACGATGACTCCGCTCGCGGCGCTCGCCCGGCATGACGTTCTCGATGTGCGCGATCTCGGTCGCTTCGTACGCTCGGATGTGCTGCTTCACGACCAGCAGGTCGCCCACACCGACCGCGAACTTGTCCGCATGGTCCGACGCGAGAAACGCAGGGAGAGCCAAGGGCGAACCGATGACCGGCCCCAGCTCTCGATCCAACAAGTCGTCGTGGCGACCTGGTCCGTGCAGATCCCGCCGGCTCACCCCTCGCTCGGCGGCCATCCGGAGGAGCTCGAGGACGATGAACACCTGCCGCAGCTCGTCCAGGTCCTCCGGTGCTGCGCCGGGAGCGAAGTACGACGCGAGAATCACGTCCGAGAGCTGTTCCTGCGGCCCCCGCCGGGCCTCGGCGTCGCCTCCGATGCACACGTCCCGCGCTTCGAGGGCGAGGAAGAGGTCGCGCAGCGAGCGAGCCTCCGTGTCGGCGGTCAGCGTCCGCAGCACTTCGCGCACCCGCTGAAGGGTGGGATCGTTGCGCATGTCACGGACGAAATAGGGCCCGCTCTGCCGCAACCAAGCGTCTGCACGACCCCGGCGAGCCGCACGTTTCAAAGTGGAAAGCTCACCCGACAGGTTCGTGTCGGAGAGTCGAAATTCCTCACGCGCCGCGCCGCCGGGAGGTCGGAGGCGAACGAAACGCATGATGTCATTGGGCGTGCTACTGCTGGCCATATACCTCCTTCGGATCCAGAACGCCGAACGCAGGCGGGGTAGGTTGCACCCAAGCTAGTCGGATAACTTGTCCGCGCCGGGGTGGCAACCATTCAGCGTCGAACATTCCCGGGGCTTCGCTCGGATGGTTCCCGGACGCCGCGAGGCGCGCGTCCGCGGCACAGCGAGCCACCGCACAGCAAGCCACCGCAGAGCGAGCTGCCCCACGACGACGATGACGACCATCTAGTAATTACGCCAATTCCCCGCCGCCCGCGCTCCTTCGGAACCCGTCGACACCCCAGGTGTAACGAGCCTCTACATGCCTCCCGAGGGAGAAGGCCACGCCAACACTTCTTGCCAGCCACGACCGAACGACGCGCTACCCCTCTCCGGCCCCTAGTACGTCCTTCAACGCCTCCTCGGGCACGACGATTCCGCGGCGCGCCAGCGGCGCTGCGACGTCGTGGCGCATCGCCTCGCGGGCGGACTGCGCGTAGGCGCTCGCCTCCATCCAGCCCAGCTCGTGCACGTGGGAGAGCAGGAACCCCTCCGTCGTCACTCCCTCGCTGACGCGGCTCCGCAACCGCTTCCAGAACGGCTCGAAGCTCCGCATGGCGTCCAGCGCGACGCCCGCGAGCCGCGCCCGCTCGGCGTCGTCCAGATCGTCGGCGATCCAGTCGAGGTAGAGCCACCCGAGCCGACCGTGGGGCGCCTCGTCCCGCACGATGCGCTCGAGCACCGATCGCGTCAGGGGATGGGCCGCCGTCGCGAGGCACCCCGCGAGCATCTGGATGCTGAACGCCTCGCCGACGCAGCACACACGCACCATGAGCTCGCTCGTCTGCTGCCGCGGGCTCACGGAACGGTCGATGCGCGGGCACAGCGCCCCGAAGTCGACCCGATAGGGCGCGCCCCCACCGAGCTCCATGGCGATGCGGCTCGTGAGCTCGACGTGCAACACCTCGTCGGCGACGAAGTCGCTGGCCATGCCGATCAGATCGAGGGGGACCTGCGTCTGCAACATCAGCCGCAACAGCTCCGCGAAGGCCGCCGCCGTGCAGTATTCGTTGTAGGCCGCCTCCGTCCAGGACACCCGCGCGCGGTCCACGAGGAGCGGCGGGTAGTCCCC
>Ga0207873_1003275_pt1 | contig 12158 bp, 9 predicted proteins | sample BGWIniCompost_FD_187373 | JGI IMG/M metagenome (GOLD analysis project Ga0207873, IMG submission 187373) | Cellulose adapted compost microbial communities from Newby Island Compost Facility, Milpitas, CA, USA - BGW Initial Compost (SPAdes)... ... | reverse complement strand
CATACGCAGCACGTTCGTGCGCACCCGCTCCAAGTCGTCGTTGTAGCGGCTCAAGATGTGATGAGACAGATCGGATTTTTCCATGGTGGCACGAACGAATCGGGTATTACTGTCTGTGAATCCGGCATTACTGCCTGTATAGCTGGTCGTCGTCGCGGTAGCAAGCGAGCGGCGCGGCGGTGGACGTGTGGACGTGTGGACGTGTGGACGTGCAGGGAGGATACCGGCCAAGCGGCCTTCTGTTACACGCCCACACGCCTACACGTTCCACACACTCCCGCGCTGAACCTAGAACCTCACGCTGAAATCGAGCTGTAGCCGATCGTAATCAACACCCGTCTGACCGACCGAATTCGGAACGTCGGCATTGCGATTGTTCATGAAGTAGGTGGCGTTCAACACCCAATTGCGCACCGGTGCATACGCGGCGCGCAATACGAATCCGTCGTGATCCGAATTGCCGTTGGCAAAGTCCGAATCGATGAGCTGAGCGAACAACGCATCCTTCTCCACGACTTGGTATGCGACGCCCGCCTCCCAAGTGCGGTAATTCCCGGCCTTGCCGAACAGCACACCGGCGGCCCACGCGGTATCGAGATCGTCAGCGTCCTGATTCTGCGCCAAGTCGGCCCAGAGCTGGAACGGCACGGCGCCGAGCTGCGTGCTGAGCTCCGCGCCCAAGTTCGCGACACGGAAATCGTTCGCCAGCACGGCCACCGTCGTACCGCCGGACACGACCTCGACGGTCGAGTTGCCGTTCGGGTTGCCGTTGAAGAACGGCGCCCTGCCCTGCCCTGCGCTCAGATCGTAGTAGTGCGCCGCAATCGTCAGCGCGGCGTCGCCGACCGGCAGGCGCGCGCCAATCTGCAGGCCGTGCAGCATCGTGTCCGCTGTGACAACGCTTTCGGGCCCGGAGATCTCGTTGATCCAATAGTTATATGCGGTGCCGAAATAGATGCCGCGCGCGAATTGCAGCGCGAGCCCTTCCGGGTTCAGATCGTTGTCCCAGAACAGACTCTGCCCCGGCTTGAAGAACGGCTGCTTCATCTTGCCGCCGATCAGCGTGCCCCATTCGGCGAAATCCCAATCGAAGTAAGCAAGATCCAGGTCGACACTCTTGCGCGAGAATACGCCGCTCAAGGATTGATTCGACGAGCGCGAATCGCCGCCCTCGGTCGTCGCAAACCCTAGACCGAGGGTGATCGTGTCGGTCGCCTTCACCTCGGCGTTCAATCGTGCGCGAACGCGATCGCGGTAACGATCGGCGGTGCTCTGCACGCCCGAGCCGCTGAGCGTCTCGTCGCTGATCTGTTCGTGCCGGTAACGCAGATCGCCTTTGAATGCGATGCGCGAGGCCCAATCGGCGCCCTTCATCTTGGAGACTTCGGCGGCGTGCACTACCGATTCTTTGCGCAAGCCGCGCGTCTCCGCCTCGAGGTGTTCGTCCTGCGCCTTGAGCCTTTCATTTTCGAGTTGCAGCGCCTGATTCTGTTGCTCGAGCCGATCAACGCGCTCGATCAAGGCCTGCAGCTGCTCGCGAATCTGCGTGAGCTCATCGGTGGTTTCGGCGCCATGCGCCGATCCTGCTGCAACGTATGACAGTGCGGTGACCGCCAGCACGAACGCCCTTCTCATCGCTCCTCCTTCGCCGTCCTCGTGGACGATGACTACGATGCGCTGGCTTTATACGCACGCTTTGTTACAGACAAATTGCGCACGGACACCGGTTCCATCTGCGTCCGCGACGGTTGGTCTGACATGAGGCAAAGAAAAAGAAATTCTCGCAAAGGCGCAAAGGGCGCCAAGGAAGACAAGCAGATTCTTTTGTCTGATTCACGCCGCAGCGCTGCGAGCTCTTACGGCGCGCGGCTTGGATCAGGCCGTCGAAAGTCGGGCGAAACCAGGAAGAACAATCTCGTGGCGACGCGGCGGCGCAGCGGAGAAATCAAGAACCGCGTCTTCCTTGGCGCCTTTGCGCCTTTGCGCCTTTGCGAGAGTCTCTTCTGTTCAAACCGCGCCGGCGGCTTGTTTGTCGCGGGAAACGACGCGCTCGAGGGGGAAGTCGCAGGTGAAGGTGCTGCCCGCGCCTTCTCTGCTTTGGATGCGAAGCGCCGCGCCGTGGCGTTGCAGTGCGTGTTTGACGATCGCGAGACCCAGTCCCGCACCGCCCATCGAACGCGCACGGCCGGGGTCGACGCGATAAAAACGTTCGGTCAGGCGCGGGATGTGCTCGGGTGCGATACCGATGCCCGTGTCGCGCACCGACAAATGTGCACCCTGCGCATCGACCCACCAGCGCATTTCGATCTCGCCTTCGCGCGGCGTGTATTTCACCGCGTTCGACACCAGATTGGAGATGACCGAATGCAGCTCGGTTTCCGATCCGCGTAGCATGGCGTCGCTTTCTATCGCCAGATGAATGTGCTTGGGTCGCTCGTCGAGCTGCAGGATCTCCTTGCGTATCATCGCCAGCATGCCGCCGACGTCGACGGGCCGTTCGTCCTTCGGCGTGTCTTGCGACTCGAGTTTCGACAATTCGAGCAGCTCGTTGATGATCGTGCTCATGCGCTCGGCTTGGCGGCGCATCTCCGCGACCGGCGAGCGCCACGTCGGATCCAGTTTCTCGTCGTCCGCGAGGGCATCCAGATAGCCGCTCAGCACGGTGAGCGGCGATCGCAGCTCGTGCGAGGCGTTCGCGACGAAGTCCTTACGCATCGCTTGCAACTGCTGATCGCGACTGACGTCGCGCACGATCAACAGCTGCCGCACGCCCGTATCGCTGCGCACGATGTGAAAGGACAGCCAACGCGGGACGCCGTGACCCGTGTCCTGCACCACGACACCGTCCGCCGGAGACCCGGCGCGCAGGTACTCGACGAAATCGGGATGGCGCACGAGGTTCTCGATGCGCATGCCGAAATCGCGCTTGCGGCGCAGGCCGAGCCAGTCGCCCGCGCGTCCGTTGAACCACAGGATCTCGTTCTCCGGCCCGAGCAGCACGGCGCCTTCCGGCATCGCGGTCGTCAGGCGGCGAAACTCGCGCAGCAGCTCCATGACGCGCTGACGGTGGTATTGCTTGCGCCGATAGATGCGGTTCACGATCGCCACGACTTCGCCCCACGGCCCGTTGATGTCCGGCGGGGGTTGCACGCGGCGGAAACGCAGCCAGCGCTCGAGGCGCAGCAGATTCCAGTTCTGCACGAACGCATAGATGCCGAGCAGGATCGCGAAACACAGCGCCATGTGCCCGGTGATGAGGCCGAGCAGCAGCGCTACCAGCAGCACCGCGCCGAGCCTGTACGCCGCCTGCCAGCCAATCGTCGACAGCCACTCGGGCAGCTTCATGAGCTACTCCGCGCGTGTGGAGAATCGATAGCCCGATCCGCGGACGGTCTGAATGAACCGATCGTAGTTGAACGCTTCCAGCGCCTTGCGCAGGCGCCGTATGTGCACGTCGACCGTGCGTTCTTCGACATAGACGTTACCGCCCCAAACGCGATCCAGCAGTTGGGCTCGACTGTACACCCGCTCGGCGTGTGTCATGAAGAAGGACAACAACCGATATTCGGTGGGGCCGAGCGGGATCGTCTGATCGCCCGCCATCACGCGATGACTCGCCGCATCGAGCACGAGACCTCCCGCCTCGATGACGTCCGCGCCGTTCGTGCCGCTGGTCCGTCGCAGCACCGCATTGATGCGGGCGAGCAGCTCGCGCGGCGAGAACGGCTTGGTGACGTAGTCGTCGGCGCCGCTGTCGAGACCCAGCACCTTGTCCTGCTCTTCGGCGCGCGCCGTGAGCATGATGATGGGGATGTCCTGCGTTTCCTTGTCTCGCTTGATCGCGCGCGTCAGCTCCAAGCCGCTCATGTCGGGCAGCATCCAGTCGATCAACACGAGATCCGGGCGCTGATTCGCGATACTGGTGCGAGCTTCCCTCACATCCGCCGCTTCGCGCACCTCGTAACCGCCGCGCTTCAGGCCGAACGCGATCATCTCGCGAATCGGCCGCTCGTCTTCGACGATCAGAATCTGCTTGGCAGGCATGGACTTCGTCGCTGGGAATCGAGAGCGGTCCGCGGACCGGTCGTCGACTCGTAACATCAGCGTCACTCGGCAATTCTCACGGCCGCAACATTACACCAATCCATTGTGACAGTTCGGTGAAGGGCTCGCACTGAAACGGCATATTAGTAGTACGTCACGCACCCTTCACGAACGTGACTTGATCGCGCAGATACACCGGCCGCGCCTGCGTCGCAGGTTCGCCTCGTCCGGCCCGGTACGCGGGCTCGGCGAGCGCGGCGATCTCCCGCGCATGTGGTAGCCAGCCTTCATGGATCGGAACGTTCGCGAACTTCGCCCGCAGCTCCGGATACGCACCGAATGCCGTCCCCGCGGCACGCGTCGCTTGCGCCTCGATCAGCGCCGGCTTGCTCACACGCTCTTCGCTTGCCGGGAAGACCAAGCCGTCATCGCCGACCTCGAACACGCCCCAGTACACCTCCGACATGCGCGCGTCCATGCACACGAGAATCTTCTCGCCGGCCTTGGAGACTTGCCGTGCGACTTGCTGTGCGACCGCTGCGAGATCGGAAACGCCGATCGTCGGCAAGCTCGTGCCATACGCAAGCCCCTGCACGACGCCGATCGCGATGCGTACGCCGGTAAATGCGCCGGGACCGCGGCCGTACGCGATCGCATCGAGCTCGCCGAGCGTCACACCGGCCTCGCGCAATACTTCCTCGACCATCGGCAACACGATCTCGGCATGCGCCCGCGCCGTATCCACCGCGCGCTCGATGCACGCACCCTCCCCCAACCGCAGCGCCACCGAGCACCGCTCCGTCGCCGTATCGATCGCGAGAATCTTCGCGTTCATGGATTTATTCGCGGGGTTCATGGTTTAAGAAGAAGATACTCTCGCAAAGTTCGCAGAGCGCGCAAAGGGAAGAGCGAGAAAGAGGAAGATGGACGAGAATGATCTGAGTAAGTGCATTGTAACCGCTGCGATTCGTATCCACCGTGAGCTCGGCCCGGGACTATTGGAGTCCGTATACGAACTGGTACTAGCTCACGAGCTGAAGTCGTCAGGCTTACGGGTCTCGCGTCAAGTGGCGATACCGATTCAATACCGCGGACTCACGTTCGGCGAAGGATTTCGCATAGATCTCGTTGTTGAAGACAAAGTGATCGTGGAGCTGAAATGCGTCGACAGCCTCAATAGCGTGCACCGGAAACAGCTCCTCACCTACCTGCGCCTCAGCGGGCTGAAGTTGGGTCTTCTTCTCAATTTCAGCTGCCTTCTAATGCGCGACGGCGTCGTACGTATAGTCAATGACCTGCCGGAGAACCCTGGGCCCAGCGAATAATTTCTCACTTCCTCTGCGGGCTTTGCGAGCTTTGCGAGAGTTCTCTTCATTTCACCGAACCGAGCCGCGTACGCAGGAAGGAGGTCACTTCGGCCAAGTCTTGGGTGCGTGGCATGGGTGGGAGGCTGTCCAGGAAGATGCGACCGTAGCCGCGGGTGCGCACGCGCGGGTCACAGAGCACGATGACCCCGAAGTCTTCGGGGTCGCGGATCAGGCGCCCGACACCCTGTTTCAACGCGATGACGGCTTGCGGCACCTGCTCTTCGAAGAACGGATTGCCGCCGCGGCGTTCGATCGCCTCCAGCCGCGCCTTGAGCACCGGATCGTCGGGCACTGCGAACGGCAACTTGTCGATCGCGACGACGCTCAGCGCGTCGCCCTTCACGTCGACACCTTCCCAGAAGCTGCTCGTGCCCAACAGCACCGCGTTGCCGGCTTGCCGGAACTTCGTCAGCAGCGCATCGCGCGGTGCATCGCCTTGCACGAACACGGGGAACGGCAGCGGATTGCCGAGCTTGCGAAACAGGATCTCGGCGGCATCGCGCAGCGCGCGGTGACTGGTGAAGAGCAGGAACGCGCGCCCGCCGCTCGCCTCCAACACGGGCAGCACCGCATCGATGACCTGCTCCGTGTAGCCGAACGATGCGGGCGAATTCAGATGCGGCGGCAGATACAGCAGCGCCTGATTGGCGTAGTCGAACGGGCTCTGGAGTTTGACCGTGACCGCTTCGCGAATGCCCGCACGCGCAGCGAAGTGCGCGAAATCGTCTCCGACCGCGAGCGTCGCGGACGTGAAGATCCACGCGCTCGCATGCGCCTCGATCAAAGCTTCGAGTTGCTGCGAGACGTCGATCGGCGCGTAATGCAAGCTCATGCCGTGAGGTCCGGACTGCGCCCAGCGCACGCTCGCGGGCGCATCGCTCGCATCGCGTTCGAGGATCGCGGTGAGCCTCGCCGACAGGTCCACGCTGCGCCTGCGCACCGCCGCGAGGTTCGCATAGCTCTTCGCAGGCTCTTCCAGCGAACGTACGAGCTCATCGAGAGAGCCATGCAGCCGCTCGACGGCCTCGAACAGCGTCGCCGGCCACTCCTCGAATTCCCGGCGCCCGCGCAGCTCGCTCATGGCATCCTGCACGTCGATCACCTGCCGCTCGATCGTTTGCGCGAGCGCGGCCGAGACCTCGCTGCGAGATCCGATCGCGACAAGCTCTGCGGCCAGATCGCGCGTCAGCGCCTGCACCTGTCGCGCCGAGACCGTGAAGCCGAGGAAGTTCGCGGCGATCTCCGGAAACTGATGCGCCTCATCGATGATGATGCCGTCCGCGCCGGGCAACAGATCGGCGAAGCCCTCTTCCTTGAGGACCAGATCGGCCATCAACAGATGATGATTCACGACGATGACATCGGCTGCCTGCGCCTCGCGCCGTGCGCGCACGACATGACAGCGTTCGAAGGCCGTGCATTCGGCGCCCAGGCAGTTGTCGCGAGTCGATGTGACCCATGGCCACACCGGGTGCGACTCGCTCAAGTGTCGCGCCTCGCCGATATCACCCGTATGCGTCAGTTGCTCCCACGCGCGCACCTTCGGCAGCGCGACCGCGACCTCGCGCCGCAAGCCGCGCTGGATCGCTTGCTGCTCCGCCAGCTCGAGGCGATGAATGCACAAGTAGTTCGCACGCCCCTTCAGCAGCGCGACGCGCACCGGACGTCCGAGCGCACGCGCGATCGTCGGCAGGTCGCGGTGAAAGAGTTGATCCTGCAGCGTACGCGTTCCGGTGGAGACGATGATCCGCCGACCGCTGAGCAGCGCCGGCGCGAGATAGGCAAAGGTCTTTCCCGTGCCGGTGCCCGCCTCGACGACCAATCGCGAGCCGCTCTGCAGCGCGCGATATACATACTGCGCCATCGCGATCTGCTCGGCCCGCGTCGCGAATCCCGGAATCGCACGCGCCAGCGGACCTTCACGCCCGAAGATCTCCTCTAGGTCAAGCACGTGTCGAGGATCGCTCGCTCATTGAAACACCGCGCGGAATCGCGCGAGCGCCACCGCACCCGGCGCGAGCGGATAGCGTAGGCGCCAACGAATGTGCGTGTACTCGGAGCCTGGCACCGGCCGCTCGACGCCGCTTGCATCCACACGCCGCAGTGCATCGCTCGGAGCGAAGCTCTGGCCGCCGTCGATCGAGAACGTCACATCCGCCGCGGGACCGGACGCGGAACCTTCAACGTATGAGGTATTCGCGGGGATGCGCTGCGTGACGACGACGTCGCGCAAGTACTGCGCGGATGGGTTGCGGATCTTCAACGTGTAGTACACAACCTCGCCCTGCGACAATACCGTTGCCGGCACGAATCGCGCGACGCGATTCGCTCCTTCCATGACTTCGACGCGCACTTCGGCGGAGAGCTCCGTCTCTACACGCTCGATGTCTTGCGCTGTCACATGTGTTAGTGGCGCGCACGCCAGCAGAAGCATTACGATGCAACGCAACTTCTCGCGCGCGTGCTGCGTTAAGCAGATGCTCACGCCGCGCGGCACGTTCCGCGCAGTTTTCGCGCGTGTATGCAATTTTTTGTCGCCAGCGCGAGCGCGCAGAGAATTCACGATCGCAGCGCTCGCGCTCGCTATACTCGTGATCACAGAAGCAGGGCACGACGACTCGCGATCGCTCGCGAGCCGCTTCGTGTGTCGAGGGGATCGTATCGAAATGAGCACGTCGAACACGTTGCTGTCGGAATGGGTCGCAGAAGTCGCCAGAGTCACACAGCCTGAATCAATTCACTGGTGCACGGGTACGGATGCCGAGAATGCCGCGTTGATCGCGGCCATGCTCGCGCGGGGCGATCTTATCAAGCTCAATCCGCAGACCCATCCCAACTGTTTTCTGCATCGATCTCACCCCTCCGACGTGGCGCGCGTCGAGCATCTGACGTTCGTATGCACGCACTCGCGCGAAGACGCGGGTCCGAACAACAACTGGATGGATCCCGAGGAAGCGCATCGCAAGGTCGATGCCTTGTTCGAAGGCGCGATGCGCGGCCGTACCTTGTACGTGATCCCGTACTGCATGGGACCGATCGACTCGCCGTACGCGCGCTGCGGCGTCGAGATCACCGATAGTCCGTACGTCGTCGCGAGCATGCGTGTGATGACGCGCATGGGCGAAGCCGCCCTTCGCCGGATCGAAGCCGAGGGGCAGTTCGTTCGCGGTCTGCATTCGATCGGCGATCTCGACCCGACGCGCCGCTTCATCATGCACTTCCCCGAGGAGCTTTCGATCAAGAGCATCGGCTCGGGCTACGGCGGCAACGCGCTGCTCGGCAAGAAGTGTCACGCGCTGCGCATCGCGAGCTGGCAAGCTCGCAACGAAGGCTGGCTCGCCGAGCACATGCTGATCATGGGTGTGCAAAGTCCGCAAGGCAGCGTTCACTACTTCGCGGCGGCCTTCCCCTCTTCCTGCGGCAAGACGAACCTCGCGATGCTCGTCCCGCCGGAGTCGATGCCGGGATGGAAGATCTGGACAGTCGGCGACGATATTTGCTGGATGCACATCGGCGCCGACGGCCGCTTGCGCGCGATCAATCCGGAAGCCGGCTACTTCGGTGTCGTGCCCGGCACGAATGCCAAGACCAACCGCAACGCTTTCGAGATGATCCGCAGCGACACGATCTTCACGAACGTCGCGCTCACCGCCGACGCTCAGCCGTGGTGGGAAGGACTCGAGGAAGGGGCGCCGGTCGTGGATTGGCAAGGCAAACCCTATTCGTCCGAATCCGGACCCGCGGCACATCCCAACTCGCGCTTCACCGTGAGCGCGACGCGCAATCCGATCTACTCGAGTCTTGCCGAAGCGCCCGAAGGCGTGCCGATCTCGGCGATCTTGTTCGGCGGACGGCGGCGCGAGGTCGCGCCACTGGTGTACGAAGCGCGCGATTGGGCGCACGGCGTGCTGATCGGTGCCGGTATGGCCTCCGAGACCACGGCAGCCGCGGCCGGACAGGTCGGCGTCGTGCGCCGCGATCCGATGGCGATGAAGCCCTTCTGCGGCTACAACTTCGGCGACTACTGGCGTCATTGGCTGTCGTTCGCGAAGCGCAGCTCCAAGTTGCCGCGCATCTTCCACGTGAACTGGTTCAGACAGGACAGGAATCGGCGCTTCATGTGGCCCGGGTATGGCGAGAACTTGCGCGTGTTGCGATGGATCGCCGATCGCTGCGAAGGGCGTGTCGGCGCCGTGCCGACCCCGATCGGCTACGTACCTCGAAAAGAGGATCTGGACCTGCACGGCCTGCGCCTCGATGGCGCGACGATCGACGCCCTGCTCCAGGTCGATCCCGCGATCTGGCGCAAGGAGCTCGACGCGATCGGGCGGTATCTCGAGGAATTCAAAGGACGGGTACCCGAGGAGCTGCTCGCACAGGTGCGAGAGACAGCGGCGAAGCTGGAGGCACGTGCGGCGTAGCCGGCGCAGCCGCGCTATTCCTCGCACGCATAGCGGATCGTGAGCGACGAGCCGCTCTCGGGCACGCGGCCGAAGCCGATCATGCCTTCTCCCTTGAGCTGCATCGTGTCGCGGCGAACGAATGCCTCCTCGCCTTCGCGCGTGGTCACGAACGTGCCGTTCGTGCTCTGATCGACGAGCACGAACTTGTTGCGGTTGAGCTCGATCTTCGCGTGCAGCCGCGAGATCAGGTTGCCCTTGATCACCACGTCGTTCTCTTCCGCGCGGCCGATCGTGATCTGCGTGCGCGCTTCATCGAGGACGATCTCCTGTCCCTGAACACGAATGCGCAAGCGCCGCGGATGTTGCTTCTTCTCGCGGGCCGCAGCCCCCAGCGCGATCGCCGGAAGCATGCTCGTCGCATCCTCCTTCTGCCAGAGCACTTCGTACAGCTCGTCCTCGCTCGTCTTTCCCTTGAGCGTCGCGACGTCGATCTGGCGCACGGCCGACTGCCACTCCGGCGCGAGACGCTCGACGATCGCGCTCGTCACCATGATTTGACCCGCCTTGGCCTGGCTCGTCATGCGATTCGCCGTATGGACCGCGGCACCGAAGATGTCACGATTTTCGAGCACGACGGGCCCGAAGTGCCCGCCGATGCGGATCGCGATGGGCTGCCCCTCGACTTTGAGCTCGGCATGCGTGCGGATATCGTGCTGCATGCGGCTCGCGGCGTTGAGCGCGTCGTTCGCCGTAGGGAACGTTGCCATGATTTCATCGCCGATCGTCTTGATGACGGTGCCGTGATTCTGCTCCGTCGCCGAGCGCATGATCTCAACGCACGTTAGAATCATGTCCCGCGCGCGCAGATCGCCCATGACCTCGTAGATGCGGGTGCTCCCGACGACGTCGGCGAACAGGATGGCTAATTCGATGTCCTTGCCCATATTGACGCTATCCGAGGAATCGGCCGATCCGTGGCGAGCCGAGGGGGTGCAGACCCGCTGTGCCTCGCGGGCCATGCGGCAACTCGCTGAACGTTTCTGCGGTCGTTCTATGGATCATCACTGCTTCGTCGACCTGGCAATCAACCTGCGTAGTGAGCTCGACGGTGCATCACGATGAAACCCCAGAGCCGCCACGCGCCGGCGCATCGGCTCTTGCAAGGACCCTGACGCACCGTTGGCCGCAAGGTTTCCTGACCACACCCAGAATCCACCTCATCCGGCGTGCTCAAGTGGCCGGTACCGCTGGCATTATACATATCGGTACGCAACATAACTCGATCCCTGAAGGAGCCTCCCGCGTATGTTCATAACACGAGCAGCGGCCTACGCGCTGTTTTCTTTACTGGCCTCGCTCGGCAGCGGGGCTGCCGCGGCTCAGGACTGGTCTGAGCAGGACCTTGCGGCGGCCGCGGCGCTGCGCGATCGCGCGGTCGCGGGGACCTCGGCCTACGAGCACGTGGAATCGCTCGTGACTGAAGTGGGCCCGCGCTTCGCAGGCAGCGCCGGAGACTCGGCGGGCGTGCGTTGGGCACTGAACAGGCTCGCCCAGTTGGGTTTCTCGAAGGTCCGCACGCAGGACGTTCTCGTGCCGCGCTGGGTGCGTGGCGAAGCGAAAGTCACGCTTCTCGGCAACCCGCCGCAGCCGCTCGTCGCAATCGCGCTCGGCGGCAGCATCGGGACACCGGAGGAAGGTATCGAGGCCGCTGTGCTGAGGGTCGAGTCGATTGAGGCGCTCCAGCAGCTCGATGCAGACGCCGCTGCGAACAAGATCGTATTCATCGACCACAAAATGGAGCGCACTCGCGACGGGAGCGGCTACGTGAACGCGGTGAGAGCGCGTGTACATGGGCCCAGCGCGGCCGCGAAACTCGGTGCGGTGGGCCTGGTGATCCGCTCCATCGGGACCTCCGACGACCGGATCGCGCACACCGGCGCGCTCCGATACGCGATCGACGCGCCGCGGATACCGGCGTTCGCGCTGTCGAATCCCGACGCCGACGTGCTCGCACGTCAACTCGCGAGCGGCAAGCCGGTGCGCCTGAAGCTCGAGTCGACTGCTCGAGAATTGCCGGCGACATGGTCGGCGAACGTGATCGGCGAGATTCCCGGCAGCGAGCGGCCCGAAGAGATCGTGCTGCTCGGCGCGCACTTGGATTCGTGGGATGTGGGCCAAGGTGCAGTCGATGACGGCGCGGGCGTCGCGATCGTCATCGAGGCGGCACGGCTCATCGGCAGGCTCGGGCGCAAACCCGCACGCACGATTCGCGTCGTGCTGTTCGCGAACGAGGAATTTGGGCTGTCCGGCGCGAACGAGTATGCGAAGCAGATCGGGGATGAAG
>Ga0207873_1003274_pt1 | contig 12159 bp, 9 predicted proteins | sample BGWIniCompost_FD_187373 | JGI IMG/M metagenome (GOLD analysis project Ga0207873, IMG submission 187373) | Cellulose adapted compost microbial communities from Newby Island Compost Facility, Milpitas, CA, USA - BGW Initial Compost (SPAdes)... ... | reverse complement strand
GAGCTCCACGAGCTGTTTCCCGAGGACCCGGATGCGCAGCGACTACGCGCGCAAGCGATGACGCTGGCCGAGTTCCTGGTCCGCGAGGCGCGAGGCTACGAGCCGCCACGGCTCCGCGCACGCGCCATCGTCCACGGCCACTGCCATCACAAGGCCATCATGCACCTCGATGCCGAGGAGCAGCTCCTGCCGCGGATCGGCCTCGACTTCCAGATCCTCGACTCCGGTTGCTGTGGCATGGCCGGCGCGTTCGGCTTCGAGGCGGAGAAATACGAAGTCTCGATCGGCGCCGGCGAGCGCGTGCTGTTGCCCGCGGTGCGCGCCGCTGCACCGGACACGATCATCGTCACGGACGGGTTCAGTTGCCGCGAGCAGATCCGCCAGACCACGGACCGCCGCGCGCTCCACCTCGCCCAGGTGCTGCGGTTGGCGCTGGAGAGCGACCGGCTGCCGGCAGGCCAGACGCCGGAGTCGTACGCGCGCGCTCTCGCGCCGCGGGAGCTGGTCGAGCCGAGGTCGCCCTCCGCGTACGCCATGGCGGGGCTGGGCGCCGGGCTTGCGCTGGGCGGGGTGCTCGCGTGGCGGCTGGCGGCCGGCCGGCGGTAGACGCGATGGTCGGCAGCGAGAACAGGTCGCGGGTTGCCGGTGCTTGGAGCAGTGAATTCCGCGCTCGCCGGTCGTGAGCGGGCCGGATTCCGGCTTTGCACCCCATACGGTGGCTAAACCGGAGATCCGCGCCCGCAGCGGCAGCGAATGCGGAATTCGCCCTGGGCCGGTGGCAACGCCGAGGCGCTGAAGCATCTGATGTCCACGCGCGCGCGAGGAGGCCCCCCATGAAGGCGCTCGCCATCGTGCCCGGCACGCGGACCGTGCGACTGGTCGAGCGGCCGGAGCCGAGCGTCTCGGCGCCGGATGAGATCAAGCTGCGCGTCCTGCGCGTCGGGATCTGTGGTACGGATCGCGAGGAAGCCGCGGGCGGCCGTGCGGACCCGCCGCCCGGGCGTGACGACCTCGTCATCGGCCACGAGATGCTGGGCGAGGTCGTGGAGGTAGGGGAAGCGGTGAAACGCGTGCGCCCGGGCGACCTGGCCGTCCTGACCGTGCGCCGCGGCTGCGGACGCTGCCTCCCGTGCGCCATGAACCGCCCGGACATGTGCCTCACGGGCGACTACCGCGAGCGCGGCATCCGGGGGCTCGACGGCTTCCAGGCCGAGTACGTCGTGGATCGGGAGCAGTACGTGGTGGGCGTGCCTCGCGAGATCGCGTCCATCGCGGTGCTGACAGAGCCGCTCTCGGTGGTCGAGAAGGCGATCGACGAGGCCGTTCGCCTGCAGTTCGCGCGGCTGCCCGGCGCCGGCGCGACGCCGGACTGGCTCCACGGGCGCCGCTGCCTCGTGGCAGGCCTCGGCCCGATCGGCCTGCTCGCCGCCATGGCCCTCACCCTCCGCGGCGCCGAGGTTCATGGGCTCGATGTGGTGGACGCGGGGACCGCGCGGCCCGCGTGGCTCGCGCGCATCGGCGGGACGTACGTGGACGGCCGGCGCGTTCCGGCCGAGGAGATCAGCGCCGAGCTCGGCCCCATGGAGTTCGTGTTCGAGGCGACCGGCGCGCCCAGGCTCGCCTTCAACCTTCTCGAGGCGCTGAGCGACAACGGCGTTTACGTCCTCACCGGGATCCCGACCGCCCACTGCGTCGCGCGACTCGACGCCTGCGACCTCGTCCGCCACCTGGTGCTGAACAACCAGGTGATGATCGGCAGTGTGAACGCGGCGCGCGGGCACTTCCAGATGGCGGTGGACGATCTGGTCCAGGCATCGCACCGCTGGAACGGGCACGTGGACCGGCTGATCACGCACCATTACGCGCCGGCCGAAGCGGCGCTCGCGCTGCACCAGCACCCGACCGATGAGATCAAGGCAGTGATCGAGTGGACCGACGCGGCGCCGATGGATCGAGGTACGGATTCTGCAAACCCGTACTCCGAGAGTCCCCCGACCCCGACCGACCGCCATGGAACCCATCGGACGTAAGCGCTGGGCCATCGCCGAAGGATACATCCCCGGCTGGAGCCACGGCCCGGAGCCGCAGATGACCAGCCACGAGGTCGCCTGCCTCCTCAACACCGCAGACCGCGATGCGCACGTCGAGATCACGATCTTCTATACCGACCGCGAGCCCGTGGGCCCCTACCGCGTGACGGTGCCCGCGCGGCGGACGCTGCACCTCCGCTTCAACGAGCTCCGCGACCCGGAGCCGATCCCCAGAGAGACGCCCTACGCGAGCGTCATCGAGTCCGATGTGCCGGTCGTGGTGCAGCACACGCGGCTAGACTCGCGGCAGGCGGAGAACGCGCTGATCACCACGATCGCCTACCCCGCGGGCGATTGAGCGAGGCGCGCGCCATGACTGAAGCAGCGCGCACCCTCCGACCGCGGGAGCGTTCGACCTGAGGAGAGGGGAGACGGCGTGGCTCGGGCGGCGGAGCGCACGCGCACCACGATCGACCGGATCGACGTCTCGGCCTACACGGTGCCGACCGATTTCCCCGAATCCGACGGCACGCTGGCCTGGGACTCCACCACCATCGTCATCGTCGAGGCGCGCGCCGCCGGCGTCACCGGCCTTGGCTACACGTACGCGGACACGGCCACCGCGCGCCTGATCGACGAGCGCCTTACCAGGCTGGTGGTCGGGCGCGATCCGATGACGATTCCGGCGATCTGGGCCGACCTGCATCGCGAGGTCCGCAACCTCGGCCACCCGGGCATCTGCGCCATGGCGATCTCCGCCGTGGACAACGCGCTCTGGGATCTCAAGGCGCGGCTCCTCGGAGTGCCACTCGTCACGCTGCTGGGCGCCGTGCGCGACGGCGTGCCTGTCTACGGCAGCGGCGGCTTCACGTCCTACCCGATTGCCAGGCTCCAGGAACAGCTTGCCCAGTGGGTCGACGCCGGAATCCGGCGAGTGAAGATGAAGGTGGGCACTCGCCCGGCCGAAGATCCGCGCCGCGTGCACGCGGCGCGCGAAGCCATCGGGCCGGACGCGGAGCTGTTCGTGGACGCGAACGGCGCGTACAGCCGCAAGACCGCGCTCGCGATGGCAGAGCGATTCCGCGAGTGGGGGGTGTCGTGGTTCGAAGAGCCGGTCCCGTTCGACGACCTCGAGGGCCTGCGCCTGCTACGCGACCGCGCGCCTGCCGGCATGGACATCGCCGCCGGCGAGTACGGCTACGAGCTGGTGGACTTCCGCCGCGCGCTGGAGGCCGGCGCCGTCGACGTGCTCCAGGCCGACGCGACACGCTGCGCCGGCATCACCGGCTTCCTCCGCGTCGCGGCACTGTGCGAGGCGCATGGGATCCCCCTGTCCGCCCACACGGCGCCAGCGCTGCACGCGCACCCCTGCTGCGCCCTGGCCGTCGTGCGCCACGTCGAGTACTTCCACGACCACGTCCGTGTCGAGCGAGCGTTCTTCGACGGCGCGCTCGAGCCGCACAACGGCGTGCTCCATCCCGATCCCGCACGTCCCGGAATCGGAATCGAGCTGCGGAGGGCCGATGCCGCCCGGTACCTCATCTACGGCGCCCGCTGAGACGGACGCGTCCGAACCGGCGCGCCCCCGCTACCTCCCGATCGGCGACTACGCGGTCATCGGAGATGGCCGCAGCATTGCCCTGGTCTCGCGGTTCGGCTCGATCGACTGGTGGTGCGTGCCGCGCTTCGACAGCGATGCCGTGTTCGCGCGAATCCTCGATGCCGATCTCGGCGGCACGTTCGAGATCCGACCCGCCGGGCGGTTCCGCGCGCGGCGCCGCTACCTTCCGCGGACCAACATCCTGGAGACCGACTTCACCGCCGCGGGCGGCGTCGTCCGCGTCGTCGACTTCATGCCTGCGTTGACGGAGGCCCAGAAGCGGACCTATCCGATCGCGTTCCGGGAGATCGTGCGGCGGGTCCGCTGCATCGAGGGGAGCGTGACCCTGGATGTCCGCATCGCGGCCAGGCCGCAGTTCGGCCGCCGCACGCCCCTCGTGCGACGGCAGCGCGCGACCCGCTACACGATCGAGTGGGGCAGCCATGCCCTGCACCTCGTCACCAACGCCCTGCTCGACACCGTGACCGGGACGCTGGTCGGACGGTTCTCCCTGCATGCCGGGGAGCAAGTGGACTTCGCCCTCGCATACTCACCCGAGGCGCCGGCCGATCTTCCGGTGCTGGGCAACCTGGACGTGATCCAGCGCCTGACCGAAGAGTTCTGGATCGACTGGGCCGGCGCCTGCCGCAGCGTGGGTGTCTACGATGATGCGGTGCTCCGGAGCGCTCTCGTCCTCAGGCTGCTCACCTACGCGCCGTCCGGCGCGATCATCGCCGCGCCGACCACCTCGCTCCCCGAGCGCGTGGGCGGCGTCCGCAACTGGGACTACCGCTTCTGCTGGCTCCGGGACGCCGCCTTCACCATCCGCGCGATGCTCCGGCTCGGCTACCACCTCGAGGCCCACGCGTTCGCTCGCTGGCTCCTCTACTCCACCAGCGTCAGCCATCCCGCGCTCGAGCCGCTCTACACGATCTACGGCCGCACGCGCACTCCGGAACGGACTCTCGACTACCTGGACGGCTACCGCGGCTCGCGCCCTGTGCGCGTGGGCAACGCCGCCCACCGGCAGTTCCAGCTCGACGTCTACGGCGAGGTCATTGACGCCCTCACCCTGTACCGCAGGTCAGGCGGCGAGTTCGACAGGGACGCACGTCGGCTGCTGCGCGGTCTGGCACGCATCATCATGGCGCGATGGCCGGAGCCCGACGACGGGATCTGGGAGGTCCGTTCCGGGCGCGCGCAGCACGTGCACTCCAAGGTCATGGCGTGGGTCGGCCTGCATCGCGCCATCGAGCTCACGCGCGCGGGCGACCTCCGGCTCGAACTCGAGCACCTCACGCGAACCCGCGACGCGATCCGCTCGTGGATCTTCGAGAACGGCTACAACCAAGCGCTCGGCGCGTTCACCCGCACGCCCGGCCGCGACCTCGACGCCGCGCTCCTGGTCATCCCGCTGGTCGGGTTCCTGCCGCCGGACGACCCCCGCGTCGCCTCCACCGTCGACGCCATCCAGCGCCACCTCGCACGCGCGGAGCTCGTCTACCGGTACCTGGGCCCGGATCGCCTTCCTACCGGCGAGGGCGCGTTCCTCATCTGCTCGTTCTGGCTCGTCGAGGCCCTCGCCCGCATCGGCCGGCTCGACGAGGCGCAGGAGAGGTTCACCAGACTCCTCGAGCGGCGCAACGACCTCGGCCTCCTCGCCGAACAGATCGACCCCGACACCGGCGAGCAGCTCGGCAACTTCCCGCAGGCCTTCAGCCACATCGGGTTGATCAACGCGGCGCTGACGCTCGCGGAGTACGATGCACGACGGTGAGCCGATGGCCGGGACGCGGCACCGGTCCACTGCTCAGACGCGGTAGAACGTCCCGAGGATCGCGCCGAAGATGACGTGCGCCAGCAGCGTCACCAGCGGCGTCCTTCGTCCGTAGTTCAGCGCCATGAAGCCCGGCGGCTCGAGCTCGCGCGTGGGCTCCGGCCCTCTCGCATCCGTGGCCATGCGCGGGTGCAGGCCCGGGACTGCCGACAGCCCCACGGCCAGCACGAAGATGCCGTGGACCGCGCCGATGGCCGAGCCGAGCCACCAGTCCGCACGGCCCAGGTACTCGAAGAACGCGGCGTAGACGAGCGTGAATAGCCAGCCGTTGAACAGATGCATGAAGAAGCCGTACGCCTTGGCGTGGTCCCGGTTCGGCGTGACGATGAGGCCGAGCATCAGAGGGAGGTCCAGCCGGGTCAGACCGATCGCCTGGCTGCCGCGGAGGATCGTGGTCAGGATCGTGGTCGCCGCGAACCCCCAGAGAAGCACGCCTCGAACGTCCATTGTCCACGCAGCCGGAGGACCCGCGCGTCAGCCGCTGGCCCCTGGCCGGAGCGGCGCGCTCCGCGAGACCGTGGCCAGACCGACTGCGAGCCCCGTGCCACGCAGGCCGGCGCACGACGGCTGGGGACGGCTGCGCCACGCTCCACTCGCCGCTATCGGATTCGGCCCAAGAAGGGATCGCCGGCGCAGCCGCTGGCTACGGAATCCGTACCCGCCGGTCGACGTGGCCGCCGGCGAGCTAACGCCATCGAATCGAATTCATCCAGGTCCGGCAGGAGGAGATGGTAGGGTTGAGATGTGTGCGCACACCGAACCAGCACGCAGCGTGGGCCGAGGTGCGTGGGCGTCTCCTCGATGGCCCGCCGCACCCCGGCCCGCGCCCGGTCAGCGCGCCGGCAAACGATCGCCTCAGCGCGCGCCCGAGCCGGCGGCCTGGCGCTCAGGCGCCGAAGCCTGCACCGCCGCCGCGACCTGCTGCGCGAGCAGGCGCTCCAGCTCGGCGAGCCGGCTCTCCAGCATGCTCACCCGCTCTGCCTGGGCAGCAAGCTCCGCCGCATGTGCTTCGGCTTGAGCAGCAAGCTCCGCGGCATGCGCCTTGGCCTGGGCCGCGAGTTCCTCGGCGTGTGTCTTGGCCAGTGCCGCAAGCTCCGCCGCATGCCGCTGCTCCTGCTCGCGCAACGCCTGCAGCAGCACCGCCGTGAGCTGCGTGTACGAGAGCGACAGGTAGCCATCCGCTTCCGTCTTGACCAGCTCCGGGAACTCCTCGGCCACATCCTGCGCAAGGAGTCCGATCTGCTTCTCCCGGCTCCGGTTCACGCCTTCCTTGAACCGGTACGTCACGGGCTGGAGACGGAGCACACGGTCCAGCACGCCCTCGAGTGGCTCGATCTCTTCCTTGAGCCGCGCGTCCGAGCTCTCCGTCAGCGTGCCGGCGATTTGCAGGTTGCCGTTCTTAAGGAGCACCAGCGCGTTCGAGCGGTTGGCATCACTCGTCCCGTTGCCCGCCACGAACAGCGGGTCGGTCGCTGACCAAGAGTTCGGATTGCCCGCGATCACGTTGTACCGCCCGATGGCGAGGGATGCGTAGGCCTGCGCAGTCGTTCTCTCCCCGAATGCAGCGGAGGCACCACCGCTGGCAGTCGTTAAATTCCCGAATGCAGCGGAGCCGAAACTTCCGGCAGTCGTGCCGATCCCGAATGCAGTGGAGCCATCGCCGCTGGCTTCGGAGCCCTGACCGAATGCGGTCGAAAATCGACCGCTGGCAGTCGTCTGGATCCCGAATGCGACGGAGACCTGACCGCTGGCAGTCGTCTGGGAGCCGAATGCAGCGGAGGCTGCACCGCTGGCAGTCGTGCTGCCGCCGAATGCAACGGAGCCACTACCGCTGGCAATCGTCTGGAACCCGAATGCAGCGGAGTGTTCACCGCTGGCAGTCGTATTGCGCCCGAATGCAACGGAGTAGGGACCCAGGTTTGCCAGGTCCCACTCACTCCCTGTTACCCACCCCGCGCGGAAGGCGGCCCTTGCCGGATACCAGAGCAAGCGGACCCCGGGGCCGCTCACCGGCAACGGGGTGCTGGAGCTCAACGTCCCTGTCACCGCGAAGCCGCTGTTCGAGTTCCGGGCACCGCCGAGCAGCAAGTACTGCGGGTGGTCGTCCGCATCGAGGCCCTGCAGGTCCTTGTGGACCGTCACACCGGGGGTACCTGGCGGTCCCGGCGGGCCCTGCGGACCCGGATCACCCTTGTCACCCTTCGGCCCCGGCGGCCCTTGCGGCCCCGGATCGCCTTTATCTCCCTTCGGTCCTGGCGGCCCCTGCGGACCCTCCGGACCCGGAGGCCCGGGCGGACCCTCTGGACCCTGCGGCCCTGGATCACCCTTCGGACCCTGCGGTCCCGGAGGCCCGGCCGGCCCAGCCGGGCCCGCTGGACCCGCTGGACCCTGCGGGCCCGGATCACCCTTCTCGCCCTTCGGCCCCTGCGGCCCAGGAGGCCCCGGGGGCCCCGCCGGACCTGCGGGTCCGGCCGGCCCCGCAGGCCCCATCACATTCCACTTGAACTCCGTGTGCGCCTTCGAATTGCACGTCGCTGGCAACCCCGGCACCCCCACCCGGTACATCGTCCCGCCTCCCGGCACATAGCACGCCCGGATCGTGTCCGACGCCGTGCCCTGCTGCTGCTGCCGCGCCGCGGCACTCTGCACGCCTGGCACGGCCAGGAGGAACACCACCAGCGCCAGCCACAACGACCACCTTCCTCGGCAATGCGTCATGTGGCACTCTCCATCAATGGGGTCCCTACGGTGCATCCAGTCGCGCACGCGCGCCTCAGCGCGCACGCGCGTAGTACGTCTCCGCCACGTCCAGCACATGCTGGATCGCGGCCCGGTCCGGCAGGCTCTCCGGCGCGTCCGGCTGCGCCTCCAGCACCTCGCGGGCAATCCGGATCGCGCGGCACGCCGCATCCGTTGCATCCGCGCCACTCGCCTGGACCGAGCGCAGCGCGGCCGCGAGCCGCGCCGCGCGCTCACCCTCCCCGAGCCCCGGCGCGAGCCGCTCAGCCGCATCCAGCAACGCCACCCGAATATCCTGGTCCGTGGCTTGGCTCACCGCGGCCTGCTCGTAGACCGCCTGCGCGCGGCACGGCTCCGGCGCGATCGCCCTCGGCTCGGTCTCGTCGCTGCACGCCAGGAGAACAACCGCGACCATCGGGAGGGCAAGGCTCGAGCGGCTTCGCACGGCACGACGCTCCTCGAGCCCGCCGTGCGACCCCCATGCTCTCATGGCGACACCCTCTCCTTCCTGAAGCGATTCCTGAGGCCGGCGGCGGACCATCCGCCGCCCTCTACTTCCGCTATCGGAATCCGGCCCCGGAAGGGATCACCGGCGCCGCCTCCCGAGGTGCGGCGGGGGCACGGGCCGGTCAGGGGGCGGGCTTTGGGGAATCGGCGACAGGGGCGCGACCCGATCCACGGCTCGGGCCCACCGAGCCGGGCCGTCGTGACTACGGGTTGGATGACGCGAAGGGGGATGGTTCGTCGCTGGTCGTGACCGAGGGGCAATCCGTCAGCTCGGGCTTGCGCCCGCCGCCGGCCGCTCCGCCAGCGTCAGGCCTTGTAACGCACGACGCGATTCCTGCCGGCCCGCTTGGCTTCGTACAGGGCGGCATCGGCCTGGCGGAGCAGGTCCTCCGGCGACAGGGGCGTGGCAGGTTCGGAGCACGCCACGCCGACGCTCAACGTGACGAAGGGCGCCGCGGCCGAGCGTTCGTGAGGGATGCGGAGCGCGCTCACCCGCGCGCGCGCTTCTTCCGCGACGCGGAGCGCGCCGGCGCAGTCCGTCGAGGGCAGCACGAGAACGAACTCCTCGCCGCCGTACCGGGCGACGACGTCGTTGACCCGCCGCACGACGGTGGAGAGCACCTCGGCCACCTGCTTGAGGCAGGCATCGCCTGCGAGGTGCCCGTAGTGGTCGTTGTAGGCCTTGAAGTGGTCCACATCGCACAGCAGCACCGCGATCTGCTGGCCGGGCCGCCGCAGCCTCGCGCACTCGCGGGCCAGGCAGTCGTCCAGGGTGCGGCGGTTCGCCAGGCCGGTCAGCGGATCCAGGCCCGAGAGTCGGGCCAGCTCTTCGTTGGAACGCGTGAGCGCGGCCTCCGCGCGGTCGATCTCGCGCCTGAACCGGTGCGCGACGACGCCGCCGACGATCATTGCGCCGATCGCGCTGCCGGCGAACATCATGGGCAACGCAGGCTCTGGAATGGCAAGCGGCGCGGTCTCCGCAGGGAAGAGGAAGTGACAGAGGAGGAAAAAGAAGGCGGCGAGGCCGAACGAGAGCACGACGCCCGTCCGCCTCGAGGAGGAGAACAGGCCGAGCCACGTGGCGATCGGAAAGAAGAACAGGTGCACGCCGGAGCCGGCGCCGATGAAGTACGTAACGACGATGATCTGGATGTGAACGACACCGAGCGCCGTGTTGCGCGCCGCGCGGTACAAGCGTGCCCGGTTCATGAACGGAACGGTGGCGTAGCACGCCATGAAGCCCACGTTGGCGAGCAGCAGCGGCAGGTAGTACCCGGGGTCGTCGATCAGGTAGAAGACCTGGTAGGGGATGGTGGCCGTGAAGGGATACAGGACGAGCTCATTGACCAGCGAGATCTGGCGGACGCGCTCCCGCGGTTGCCCCTCCGTACCGAAGGACAACATCCTTGCGACCCACTCCAGGATCGTTCTCATCCGGCGTTTTTCACGAGATGTGTTCGCACGCAGTGGCTTGCAGCCGCGCTCTCGGGGTGGTCGGCGCCGTGCGGGGCACCGGCCTGGCAGCATCTCGCTGAAGCGGGCGACACGCTATGCGGCTGATGACCCGCGCGCAAGGAGCCGTGAAGAGCCAGCGTGCGTAGCGACGGCTCCGGACCGTGAGCGAAAAGGCCGTCGGGTATGCCCCTTGCGATACGCTCGCCTGCCCTGGCCCCGGGCATACGGCACGATCCTGAAGGTGCGCCCGTGCCGCCGGGGCAGCGACGCCGAGCAACGAGTCAGACATGCCGGCGGACGATGAGGCCCGCCGGTCACGGATCGAGAGGAGAGCCGATGGCCAGCGCAGCCGTTCCCAGACCGCATTCGCCACCGGGCGAGAGCCAGCCGCACCTCCACCAGCACAGCCGCGAGGTCCAGCGCTTCGATCAGCTTCGCGACATGCCGTTGGGCCTCTCGGAAGGCGTGCGCAGCGAGATGGCGGCGAGGCTGAACCAGGTCCTCGCCGACACGCGCATCCTTCACGACCTCTACAAGAAGAGCCACTGGCTCATGCGAGGCGCCACGTTCTACCAGCTCCACCTGCTCCTGGACCGGCACGCAGAGCAGCAGGAGAAGCTCGTGGACCTCCTCGCCGAGCGGGTCCAGACGTTGGGCGCCATCGCGGTGGGCGACCCGCGCCACGTGGCAGAGATCACGAGGATCCCGCGGCCGCCGGACGGCGCCGAAGAGGTCCCCGCCATGCTCTCCCGGCTGCTCGAAGCCCACGAGCACATCATCAAGGACGCGCGCGAGCTCGCGCAGCGGGCCGATGAGCTGGGTGACCTGGTCAGCAACGACATCCTGGTCTCCGACGTGCTCCGCACCAACGAGCTCCAGGTGTGGTTCATCGCCGAACACCTGGTGGACCGGCCGCTCGTGGTCGTGTGAACGGAACCGCAGGGGCCGGGCGCTGCGAGCGCGCCGCCCCTGCCTGGCCCGCGCGCTGCCGGGGCCGCCCTCGGCAGCGCACCCTTTCCCTGCCCACCCCCGTCCGAATACTATCCTCGATCCGATTCCGCGCTTGACACGAAACCCGCGCCGGTGGCGCTGCCGTAGTGTGCGTGCGGTAGGTCCGCCCAGGATGGTCGGGCAACCCATGGCGGCCCGGTTCGCATCGTAACGCGGACGGCACTCATCCCCCAATCCAGGAGTAGGCCGATGCCTGGCTTCTTGCGCCGTATCCTCCCGCCGGCCGTGTTGCTGGCGCTCGCCGCACCGCTTTCCGCGCAGGTGGACGCCCGCCTGCTCCGCTACCCGGACGTCTCCGCCACGCACATCGCGTTCGTCTACGGCGGCGACATCTGGGTCGTGCCGAAGGAGGGCGGCGTCGCGAACCGGCTCACCACGCCAGTGGGCGAAGAAAGCTTCCCTCGCTTCTCTCCGGATGGCCGCGAGATCGCCTTCACCGGCAATTATGATGGCAACCAGGACATCTACGTGATCCCCACGGCCGGCGGCATCCCGCGGCGCGTCACGCACCATCCCGCTCCTGACCGGCTGATCGACTGGTACCCGGACGGCAAGTCGCTGCTGTTCGCCACCTCGATGACCAGCGAGAAAGACCGGTTCAACAAGCTGTACCGCGTGCCAGCCGAGGGCGGGCTGCCCGAGAAGCTGCCCATGCCCTACGGCGAGTTCGGCGCGCTCTCGGCGGACGCGCGGCTGATCGCGTACACGCCGGGCACGCGGGATTTCCGCACGTGGAAGCGCTACCGCGGCGGCTGGGCGCAGGACATCTGGATCTACGACTTGCGGGAGAACACCGCGCGCAAGGTCGCGGCGTCCGACGCCAACGACTCGCAGCCCATGTGGCACGGCCAGACGCTCTACTTCATTTCGGACCGCGGCCCCGAGCAACGCTACAACCTGTGGGCGTACGACACCCGCACCGAGCAGCTCCGCCAGGTCACCCATTTCACCGACCATGACGTCCGCTTCCCCGCCATTGG
>Ga0207873_1003273_pt1 | contig 12162 bp, 9 predicted proteins | sample BGWIniCompost_FD_187373 | JGI IMG/M metagenome (GOLD analysis project Ga0207873, IMG submission 187373) | Cellulose adapted compost microbial communities from Newby Island Compost Facility, Milpitas, CA, USA - BGW Initial Compost (SPAdes)... ... | reverse complement strand
CGGCAACGGCGCATGCGCAGCGTACGCCTGCGAGCTGCGCGTGGCGATCGAGTTTCATCGGCTCCCCTTTCAGTAGGCTTTCTCGTCTCGGAACAGCACCATGACCGTCTTCAGCAGGATCTTGAGATCCAGCATCAGCGACCAGTGGCGAAGGTAGTCGAGGTCGTAATCGATACGGCGACGCATCTCGGCGAGATCGGCGGTCTCGCCTCGGCAGCCGTTGACCTGGGCGAGCCCCGTGATGCCCGGCGAGGCTTTGTGGCGCACCATGTAGCCGTCGATGAGCCTGCGATACTGCTCGTTGTGCGCGACGGCATGGGGCCGCGGGCCGACGAGGCTCATCCGGCCCTGCAGCACGTTGATGAGCTGGGGCAGCTCGTCGAGAGAGTAACGGCGAAGGAACCGCCCGAACGGAGTGACGCGCGGGTCGTTCCTCGTCACCTGGCGTACCGCGTCGCCGTCCTCCGCGACGCACATCGTGCGGAACTTGTAGACGAGAATCTCCTCGCCGTCGAGCCCGTAGCGCCGTTGCTTGAAGATCACCGGCCCGCCCGGCGACGTCAGCTTGATGACGAGGCCGATCGCGAGCATCGCGGGCAAGGCCGCAACGAGCATCAGCGACGCGAGGGTGACGTCGAGGGCGCGCTTCTTGATGCCGCTCCAGCCGTGAAAAGGAGACTCGCAGAGCGCGATCACCGGTATTCCGCGGATGTCGTCGACGCGCGCCTGGATCAGATCGATGAACGAGATATCCGGGATCAAGTAAACGGAAGCGGTCGTATCCCGCAGCGCGCGCAGCAGTCGCTTGGTTCGCTCGAGGTGGTACGGCATCGCGATGAAGATGATGTCGATCCGGTTTCGTTTGACGAATCCGGGTAGCTCCTCGAGCGTGCCGACGACTCGGCTCGGCGCCGTGCAGAGAACGCGGCCCGGCTCCCGGTCCTCGAAGAAGCCGCGATGCTCGAGCCCGAGCTCCGGGCGGTCGGCGATCGTCCCGGCGAGCTGCAGGCTCACGTCGTTGACGCCCGCGATCACGACCGAGCGGATGTTCTCCGAGGCGATCGCGACGCGGCGGAAATACTTACGGAGCAGCACGGGCGCGGCCATCAAGAGCGGCGGCGCGCCGACGAACCACAGGAGCAGCACTCGCCGCGAGTAGATCTCGGAGACTTTCGTCGCGTATCCGATCAGGAGCAGGGTGCCGACGACGACGAGCCACGCGAGCCCCGCGCGAGTCGCTATCGTCCAGCCGCTGACGAACATCGAGCGCGTGTTCGCCGATTCCTGGCGGACGAGCATGAAGCAGAGCAGAGCGGAGAAGATCGCGAGCAGCCTGTAAGGCTGGTCGAACTCGACGTCCATGACCGCGGCGGAGCCGACGAGCGCGCCGGTCGAGATGAGAGGCGCGGCGATCACGTCGAGGATCGCGATCAGCAGCAACTGGACGCTGACTTTGTAGTAGCCCCCGGCCAAGCGCGTTGCTCTCCTCCGTTCTTGTTGTGCCGACGCCTATGCAATCGACATGCCACGCATCTCGCCCGCGGCAGCGGCCCGCGACAGGCCGCGCCATCTCAGAAATTGTGAGAGGCCTGCAACAGTTCCACGGCGTCGACCCACGTTGTCGGTGCAGAGCGACAGAGCGCCGACGTCCGGCCTGCGGGAGTGCGTGGCATGAGTCTTGCTCGAAGCCTCGGGGGCTGCCGTGGCCCGATGGCCCGTAGACAACGAAAACGAGAAGGGTGATGTGCGGAATCGCTGGAGTGCTGCGCCCGGACGGCGTCGAGCGTGTCGATCTCGATCGAATGATCCGTTCGTTGCAGCACCGAGGTCCCGACGGGCGGGGGGCTTTGGTCGCGGGCGCCGTCGGCTTCGGTCACACCCGGCTCGCCGTCATCGATCCCCGATCGAGCACGCAGCCGATGGCGACGCGCGACGGGCGCTGTTGGCTCACGTTCAACGGCGAGCTCTACAACTATCGAGAGCTCGCCAAAGAGCTCGAGCGCGAAGCTCCGCTCTCGACGCGCGGCGATACGGAGGTTCTGTTGCGACTCCTCGCGCGAGACGGCACGCGCGCGCTCGCGAAACTGCGCGGAATGTTCGCGTTTGGCTTCTACGATTTCGCCGAACGCCGCCTGTTGCTCGCACGCGACCATACGGGGCAGAAGCCGCTGTACTACTGGCACGACGGCGAGCGTTTCGCGTTCGCTTCGGAGATCAAGGCGCTGCTCGCGCTCGATGCGAGTCTCGCCGAGATCGATCCGGACGCGCTGCACGAGTACCTGACGCTCAGGATCGTCACCGCGCCGCGCTCGATGTTTCGCCGGATCCGCAAGCTTCCGCCCGGCCACTTCCTGATCTTCGAGAACGGGCGCGTCGAGATCGCTCCGTACTGGTCGCTGCGCTTCGAGCCGAAACACTCGATGTCTTTCGACGAGGCGTTGGAGGAGCTCGATGCGCGGCTGCGTGACGCGGTGGCGCATCACCTCGTGAGCGACGTGCCGGTCGGCGCGTTCTTGAGCGGAGGCATGGACTCGAGCCTCGTCACGGCGATGATGCGCGCCGTCGGCGGCGCGCCGTTTCCGACGTTCAGCGGCGACGTCGCGCTCGACGGGCGATCGGAGTATCCCCACGCGAAGCTCGTCGCCGACCGGCTCGGTCTGCCGAATCGACGGCTCGCGATCGAGCCGGTCATCGCGCGAATCCTGCCGACGGTGATCCGATATCTCGACGAGCCCGCGGACGCGCTCTCGGTCTGCGTGTATCAGCTCGCCGAGCTCGCCGCGCGTCACGTGAAAGTCGTGCTCGGCGGAGACGGCGGCGACGAGCTCTTCGGCGGGTACGACCGCTACTTCGGCAATCGCTACGTCGAGCGCTACGCGCTGCTGCCCGAGCCGCTGCGCCAAAAGGTTCTCGGGCCGCTGATCGCGCGGCTGTCCGGCGGTCATTGGTATCGCAGCGTGGGGCACCGGCTGAAGTGGCTCCACCTGCTCGCCGGGCTCGACGAGCCCGGTAAGCGTTACGCCAAGAGTCTCGGCTACTTCTACGTCAGCGACGAGTATCGCCGAACGTTGTACGGGCCGGCGCTGCTCGCGCGTGCTTCCGGGTTCGATCCGGAAGAGCGGATCGCGGAGCTTCACGACTCGGCCGACGCGCGCGAGGCGCTCGACCGTATGGTCTACGCCGACACCTGCACGCGGCTGCCGGATCACCCGCTGATGATTCTCGACCGGATGACGATGGCGCACGGGCTCGAGGCGCGCAGCCCGTTCCTCGACCATCGCGTCGCGGAGCACTGCGCGCGGCTCCCGGCCGTTTTCAAGGTGCGCGGCACGAGGCTGCGCGTAATCGAGAAGGCGCTCGCGCGCCGTTATCTGCCGGCGGAGATCCTGCGGCGGCCGAAGCAAGGGTTCTCGTCGCCGCTCTTCTACGCGCTGAAGAGCGAGTTCGGCCGATTGCGCGAAGCGCTGCTCGTCGAGTCGCGGCTCGTCGAGGACGGCTGGCTGCGCTCCGAGGGGATCGCAAGGCTCGTCGAGGATCACATTGCCGGACGGGCCGACCACGCGCAGCGGCTATGGCTTCTCTGCGCCGCGGAAGTCTGGTATCGGATCCGGTTGCGCGGAGAGGATGCGGTCGAGGTCGAGGAAGCGATGCTGCGGAGAGCCGCATGAATCCCGGTCTGCCGGATTCGACCGCGTTTCGCCGCCTGAAGCGCTCGATCGCTCGCGTCGGCCGAACGCACTATCCGCGATTCCTGTTCGGCGGCGGCCTGAGCGAAGGGGAGATTCCGGTCTTCACCTATCACGACATCGAGGCCTCCGAGCTCGAGGACGATCTCCGATTTCTCGAGCGGAACGGCTATCGGACGCTTTCGCTCGACGAGTATCTCGACAGGATGCGCGCGTCTCGGCCGAGCGCGGAGCGATGCGTGCTGTTGACGTTCGACGATGCGCGCCGAAGCTTCTGGGAAGCCGCTTTGCCCGTGCTCGAGCGCCGTGCGGCGCACGCCGTGCTGTTCACGCCCACTTATTGGATCGCGGACGGCAGCGCCGCGCGGCCCGATTCCGATCCGCCCGGCTTCATGTCGTGGGAGCAGATCGCGCACTGCGAGCGCCATGCGCTCATCGACGTCGAGGCGCACGGGCATCGCCACGCGCTCGTCTTCACGTCGAGCCGCCTGGCGGGCTTCGCGACGCCGTCGACGCTGGCCGCCTACGACCTTTTCGATTGGCCGATGCGCAAGGCCGGGGGGCGCGACGTGTGCGGCAGGCCGCCGCTCGGCACGCCGATCTACGAGTCGATGCCCCTGCTGTCCGCGACGGAACGAGTCATCGAGCCCGAGCTCGCGGCCGTGACGTGCCGCAGCCTCGTCGAGACCGAAGGCGGGCCGGCGTTCTTTGCGCGGCCGGACGCGCTCGTCGAGCTCCGCGCCGCGCACGCGGCGGTCGCGAGCCGCGTGCCGGTCGAACGCCTTTCGGCCGCCGAGATGCGACGCGAGATCGAGGCGGAGCTGAGCGCCGTCACCGATTGCTTCCGGAGCAGGCTGGGCCGAAAGCCGCGCTGTTTCGCATACCCGTGGATGCTCGGGGGCACCGAGTCGCTCGCGATGCTCGCCGATCTCGGCTTCGACGCCGCGTTCGGCGTAGCGCTGGATTTCAGGCGCATCCGCGCCGAGGCCGCACCGCTTCCGGTGTTTGCGCGCTACAAAAGCGACTGGCTGCAGTTCTTGCCAGGGACCGGCCGAAGGCGTCTTCTGGATGTGCTGCCGCGCAAGATCTCCGCGTTCTTCGCGACGCAGCACTTCGCTCATTGACCGCGAAGCGTTAGGAGGAGACATGCGCGAAAGGGTCGTCTGCGTCATGGCCCGCGTGCTCGATCAGGACGACGGGCTGTACGTCTACTCGTACAACCTGCTCGAGCAGCTGCTCGAGCTCGACACCGAGTCGCGGTACTTGATACTGCTGCGGAGCGACAAGCGGGCGCGCCTGTTCGAGCGTTTCGAGAACGCCGACGTTCGAATCGTGTCCGCGCCGAAGACCGTGTGGGATCAGCTCGTCGTCCCGTTCGTCGCATGGCGCAACGGCGCGAATCTGATCTTCAACCCGAAGTTCTCTCTTCCGCTCATCTGGACGCGGGCCGCGACGTTCGTGCTGCAAGGCTCGGACTGGTACGTGAATCCGCAGAATTATCCATGGTGGGACAACGTCTACATCAGAATGACGATGCCCCTCTACTTGCGTAAGGCGGAGCAGGTGCTCGCGATCTCGCAAACGGTGGTCGACGATCTCTCGCGGTATCTGAAGCTCGACCGCTCGAAGACCGTGATCTCCTATGCGGCACCGGGACCGGGTTTCACGCCACAGCGCGACGAGGAAGCGATCGCTCGTTTCCGCGAGGCGTACGGGTTGCCCGAGCGTTTCATATTGACCGTCGCGCGCAGCTATCACACGGGGCACGGGCGGATGCCGGAGTATCCCGGCGGCAACAACGAGCGTCTGCTGCGCGGCTACCGTCTCTACCGGGAGCGGGGCGGCAGCCTCCCGCTCGTCGTCGCGGGCAAGGGGATCGACGCGTACCTGCGAGCCCGCGGTTTCGGAGACAGGGAGCTCGAGGACGTCGTCTTTACCGGATTCGTGCCGCACGAGCGCATCCCTCTGCTCTATCAGCTCGCGGAGCTCTTCGTGCTGGCGACGCTGAACGAGAGCTTCGGCTTTCCGATCGTCGAAGCGATGGCGTGCGGCTGCCCCGTCATTGCGCCTTCGACCGGGGCTTGCTCCGAGGTCGGCGGCTCGGCGATCCGGCTCATCGATCCGTTCGATATCGAAAGCATCGCCGGGGCCATGCTCGAGCTCGAGCGCTCGCCGGAGATTCGAGCGGCGATGCGCGGCGCGGGCCTCGAGGCGGTGCGGCGCTTCAGCTGGAAGGAGACCGCTCGCCGTACGCTCGCCGTCTTCGATGCGCTCGTGCCGCCGCCGGTGCGCGTCGCGCGGAAGGGCGCGCCGGAAGAGCCCGTGAGGCAATGAGCATGCTGCGATCGCCGGGAACGAAGCGGAGGGAGCCATCAGAACCGCTTTGAAGATCGCCGTCAGCATAGCGCTGCTCGTCGCGATTCTCTGGTACGCGGACGCGATCGACGACGTCGCCGCGCTGTTCCGCGGCGCGGCATGGGATCTGCTCGCGGCCGCGTTCGTCGTGATGACGCTCGATCGCCTGCTCATGAGCTATAAGTGGATCCTGCTGCTCAAGGCGCGCGGGCTCGAGCTGTCGCTGTATCGCGGGTTCACGATCTATTGCGCGGCGATGATGTGGGGCATGTTCTTGCCGGCGACCTTGGGCGCGGATGCGCTGCGGGGGTACTTGACGTCACGCGCGGGACTCGACGGCTACGAGGTCGCGGCGTCGATCATCGTCGAGCGAATGATCGGCTTCGTTGCCGCGCTCGTCTTCGGATTGATCGGCATGTCGATCATGAGCGCGGCGGGCGCCGTCGACGAGCGATTCGACCCCGTGTGGTGGCTCGGTGGGGCGGCGATCGCGTGCGCCACCTGCGCGGTGCTCGTGTCGTTCAGCGAGCGGGTCTTTCACGGCGCATGGCGCCTCCTGCCCCGGCGCGCGAAGGACTCGCGCATCGCCGCTCGGTTTCGCGATTTCCACGAGGTCTATCGCGGGTACGGCGCCGAGCGTGCGGCGCTCGCGACGTTCTTTCTGCTGACGCTGCTCGAGCAGACGCTCGCGATCGTCGCCACGTGGCTGCTCGCGCTCGCGCTCGGCGTCGAGGTCGCCCCGTGGTTTCTTGCGGCGGCCGTGCCGCTATCGATGCTGATCGCGAGGCTGCCGATCGCCTTCGACGGCATCGGGGTCTACGAGGGCATCTTCGTGTTGCTCATGGGGCTCGGCGGGATCGCGCCGGTCGAGGCGTTGTCGGTCGCGCTGGCGGGCCGCGTCGTGCAGATTCTCGCGTGGGCCCCATGGTGGCTGCTGTACTCGGTCGGTGCCGAAGGCCTGTCGGCCGGGCGACTCCGGCACGCCGTCGCGGGGCGATACGCTCAGTGGAGCGTAGGCCGGTCGGCCGACTCCGGCGGGCGGGAGGGGCCGCCGCGTACCTTGTAATAGCGGAACTTGCCGGAAGGCTCGCGCGCTATCCGCGCGACGATCTCGATCTCGGTCTGGCAACCCGGACCGAGCACGTCGCGCAGCAAGTCGCCGACCTGTCGCTCGAGCGCCGCCGAGTCCGGGCGGCGATGGAACTCGAGCCGGACTTTCCAACGCTGCCGGTCGAGCTGCTCGAACAGCACTTTCTGAGCGGAGCCGAGCGGAGAATCCGAGGGACAGCGCTGCAGAGCGTCGCCGAGGATCGAGCCGTGTATCCGAGTCCCGTCGGTCTTCGTCACGAGATCGGCCGCGCGGCCGCGCAGCGCGGCGAGCACGGGTTGTGGACGGCCGCACCGGCACGGGCTCGGCGAGAGCGCGCCGAGATCGCCGATCCGATAGCGGACGAGCGGCATCGCTCGGTTCACGAGGTTCGTTGCGACGATTTCGCCGAACTCTCCGGGCCGTGCCGGTGCGCCGTCCCGGAAAATCTCGACGTGGACGTTCGTCGCGAGCACGTGCAGCGATCCCGCCGGACATTCGGCCGCGATCGGTCCCATCTCGGTGCAGCCGTACGACTCGATCAGCCGCTCACCGAGATGGCGAACGATCTCGTCGCGCTGAAATCGATAGAGCTGCTCGCCTCCGACCTTGACGTAAGGCACGCGGAAGGCGTCTTCCGCACGGCCCGTGCGGCCGATGTATCGCGCGAGCTCGTGAACGGCGGACGGCGTGCCCCAGACGAGCTGCGGCCGGAATGCGTCGAGATAGCGGACCGCCGCTTCGAGCCGTGCGGGCGTCAACGCGTCGGCCGGCACGAAGTGACGATTCAGCACGAAGTTCTCGATGAGCGACGCCGAGCCCCACAGTCGAAGCGTGCGCGTACCGATCTCGAGCCCGTGCCAGAGCATCGGGTGATACTCCGCCGCCCAGCTCCACGCGACCGCGTGCCGATCCCACAAGACCTCTACCGGCCTTCCGGTCGACGCGGAGCTGCGTCGCGCGAGGAGCAAGGCGGGCACGGCGCCATAGGCGAGGAGCTCGTTCTTTCTCTCGATGAGGTCGGCTCTGTCGAGCAGCGGCCAGCGTGCGATGTCGCGGGGATCGGAAGCGATGTGCTTGCGCCACGCGCAGGATCGGTAGAGAGGGACTCCGGCGCTCGCGAGCTCGAGCACCGTCTCGAGACGTTGGCGAGCGAGCGCGGCATAGCGTGCCTCGTCGAGCGCATCCCAGGATACGAGGTGCTGCATCCACCTGCCGACGGGGCGCCCGCGCAACCGTTGGATACCGAGATACATCGCGCGGTGGAAAGCGCGTTCGAATCGACCGCCGCCGGCCGGATCGCGTGCCTTGCGGGAACCGAAGTCGCCTCCGAAGCGGCGCTCGTGCGACGCGGCGATCTCCACGTTCGTCATGCCCGAAATCTCCATCGTCACGCTTTCGATATCGTTGCGTTGCGCAACGTTTGGGCTTTCGGCACTGCATAGGTTGGGCCAGTGGCCGCACTACGCCGAACGTACGAGCGCCTAGCGGATCAGGGCGTGCGCCGTTCGCCGACGGGAGTCCCTTCGGATCGCGATGCGTCGCCGTCGTGCACGATGCCCGCGGCGGCCTCGTTGCGGGTGCAGAGCGCCGAGCGCGCCGCGAAGGGCCGGTTCGGCGGCTGCGGACCTCGCGCGGGCCTGCCGCGGCCGCTCGGATCGAGCTCGCGGACGACGCGGGCGGGAACGCCGACGGCGAGCGTATGCGGAGGGATATCGCGGATCACGACCGCCCCCGCGCCGATGACCGCGCCGTCTCCGATCGTCACACCGCCGATGACCGTGACGTTCGCGCCGATCCAAACGCGCTTTCCGATGACGATCGGCGTGAATGACGCTTCGAGGTTGCGGTCGTTGTAGTCGTGTCCGGTCGTCGTGACGATCGTTCCCGGACCGATCTGTGTTTCGTCGCCGATGTCGACGCCGCCGTGCCCGTAGATCTGCACGAAGCTGTTGAGGGCAACTCGGTCGCCGATCGCGACGCGCCCTCTGATCCCTGCGCGAACATAGATCGAGTCTTGAAAGAGACAATCGCGGCCGATGCGGACATTCGAGGCGTTGATGATTCGCGTGCCGGTTCCGAACACGCAGCCCGGTCCTGCGACGCGCAGAACGTAGCGGAAGCGGAACGTCGCGAGGGCGATGCGCGCGAGCCGGAACGCTTCGAGCGGATCTCGGCGGAGGTCGGCGAGCGCTTCTGTGATCCGTTTGTTCCAGCTCATCGCCGATCGCCGTCCGTGGTCCTATGCCGGTCGCGTCGCGCGCTCGAGCGGCGCACCGAGTGAGCTCGTCGCATCCATACGAAAGCGCTCCGAGTGCCGAGCGTCGCGAGGTCGTCGTATGCCCTTCGGGCGCGGCCGAGCCGATCGGCTACGCGTTCGGGCCATAGTAGTAATAGTAGGGCGCGACGTTCTCAGACGAGCGGTTCAGCACGGTGCCGACGATGTTCAGGTCCTGTATGAGCTCTTTGACCGCCGTGAGATCGGACTGCTTCGTCGTTCCCTGGGCGAGCACCAGCAGGATGGCGTCGACCAGCGGGCTGAACGCGAGCATGTCGTCGGTCGCGAGAAGCGGCGGCAGATCGAACACGACGATGCGGCCCTCCCCCTGACGGAGCTGATTGACGAGCAGGTGCATCTGCGGGGACGTCAAGAGCTCCGAAGAGTTCGAGAACGGACGCTCGTTCAACAGGAGTCCGAGGCGCTCTATCCCGGGATTGAACAACGCGCGCTCGAGCTCGACGGCGCCTTGCAGCACGTCGCCGATCCCGTGACGGGGATAAACGCCGAGATAGCGCGAGATCGAGGGCTTGCGCAGATCGAGGTCGACGAGAATCACACTCGTCGAGAGATCCCGTGCCATGCTGATGCTCAAGTTGATCGCCGTCAGCGTCTTGCCTTCGCCGGGACACGTCCCCGTGACGGCGAGCGTCGTCCAACCGTTGCGTCGCATCCTTTGCAGCACTCGCGTGCGCAGCATCTTGTACGCGGAGCTCGCCGGCACGTCCTCGTCCAACAGCACGCGGTGGTTGTGCAAGGTGCGGGGATTGAGCTTGATTCGGGGGAGGGACTCGGGCGCTATCGGGCTTCCCGCTCGGGCCGTGATCTCCGCGATTTCCGTGATCTCGCCGCCGGGCGGTCTCGAGCCCCTTACCCGCGCCAATCCCTTGTCTATCGTTGCCATGCGTGCTCTCGAATCACTCCATCGGGGGCGTCATGACGAGCAACGCCACGAAGCCGATCCATGCAGAGACGCTCGCGGCGACGGCGAAGCGCTTCCATCTGCGGCGCCGCAAGTCCGTTTCGTTGTCGATATAGGGAACCATCACGAGCGGCGGAATCTCGAGAAGCGCTTGAACGTCGCGCGGACTGCGCACGGTCGAGTCCATCGTCTCGGCGACAGCGACGCCGGCTGCTCCGCCGAGAAACGCGAACGCCATGCCGAGCAACAGAATCGCGATGCGGTTCGGCTGCGCGGGGCGTGTCGGCTCGTCCGGCGAGTCCACGACGCTGAACCGGTCGCCTCGGTTCTGCTCCTCGAGGTTCACCGCGATCGCCGCCTCCTGTTGCTTCCGTAGCACCTCGCCGTACTGCGCGACGAGCTGCTCGTACCCGCGGGAGAGCGCCGCGTACTCGCGTTCGACCTCGGGCGTCCGTGTCAGGCGTTCCTCGAGGCTCTCGAGGCGAGCGCGCAGCTCGTCGCGCCGTGCGATCGCCGCGTCGAGCTCGGCGCGCGCCGCGTCGAGCTGGACCTGGCGCTGCAGGTAGACGGGATTGTCCGGCGGCGTGGCGGGCGGCCGGCGCGTGGGCGTGCGCGGCGCGGATCGCAGAGCCTCCTCGAGGTTCGCGATCGCCATTTGAAGGCGCACGACGTCCGGATGCTCGTCCGTGACTCCGCGCTCGCGTACCGCTTCGAGCTCCTGCCGCCTCGCGTCGAGCGCGGTCTCGAGGATGCTGCGATCGATGCCCGGCACGCCGGTTTGCGCGCTGAGCGTCTCGATCTCGCGGCGCAGCCGAAGAATGTCCGGATGATCCTGGCTGTAGATCGCCGAGTCCCGGACGAACTGCCGCTGCAGCATCTTCAATCGATCCGTCGGGCTCAAGATCGCGTTCCCTTGCTCGTCGAGCACGACGGCATAGGGACTGAGCTGCGCGAGCTCGGACTCGTACAGCGAGATGCGCTCGCGCAGGCTGCGGATTTCCGCCTCGACGGCCTCGAGATCGCGCTCGGTGCGATCGAGAAGCGCCATGTTCATGTCCGCGAGCTCCGGCAGGCGGCCGGCGTTGTTGCGCTTGAACTCGGCGAGGGCGGCTTCGCGCTCGGCGATCTGCTCCTCGAGTCGTCTCGCCTGCGCTTCGAGGAACTCGAGCGTCTCTGCGGCGAGCTGTCTGCGCGCACGGTGATTCTCGCTGAGATAAAGGTCGACCAGATCGTCGGCGACCGCGTACGCGATCGAAGGAGACGGATGGCGAAAGCCGACGCGGAACGCGATGATCGACGGGGCCGCGGCGATCAAGGACGGAATCAGCTCGGGATCCTCGGCCGCCGTGACGACGTTGCGCCGCATCTCGCGCACCGCGTCTCGAGGCTCGAGCTCGGGATAGGGATCGTGGCGCTCGACGATCGCGGAAAGATTGTCGTCGGTGAGCACGCGCTCGGTAATGCGCCGGACCCGCTCGTCGGGGAGGCTCGCGATCGTGGATCGGACGATGTCCTGCGAAACTTCGGATTGCTCGACGAGGAGGATGCCGCTCGACTCGTACAGGGCGGGTAGCTTGAACGCGAGCGCGATGGCTATCGTCAGGATGGGCGCCGCGATCAGCGTGAAGAGCCCGCTCCGCCGCTTCAGGATACCCACGTAATCCTTGAAGGTCAGCTCGGTGTCGTTGGTCTCCTCCATCGCCGGTTGTTCCTTTCCGAGCGTCCCGTTTCGCGCTCGCTCGAGCCGAGGCTAGGGCACGACCACCACGTCGCCGCTTTCGAGCAAGATGTTCTGCTCCAGGTTTCGGCCTCGCATGACCTCGTCGAGGCGAAA
>Ga0207873_1003269_pt1 | contig 12172 bp, 11 predicted proteins | sample BGWIniCompost_FD_187373 | JGI IMG/M metagenome (GOLD analysis project Ga0207873, IMG submission 187373) | Cellulose adapted compost microbial communities from Newby Island Compost Facility, Milpitas, CA, USA - BGW Initial Compost (SPAdes)... ... | reverse complement strand
CCGGCTCGAGATCGCCCGGGCCCTGGCCACGGGCCCGCGGCTGTTGCTGCTCGACGAGCCGGCGGCCGGCATGAACCCCGAGGAGATGCGCCAGTTGATGGAGTTCATCCTGCAGATCCGCCAGCGCTTCGGCCTCACCATCATGCTCATCGAGCACCACATGCAGATGGTGATGGGCATCTGCCAGCGCATCACGGTCCTGGACCACGGCGTCGCCATCGCCACGGGCACTCCCGAAGAGATCCAGCGGGATCCCAAGGTGATCGCCGCCTACCTGGGGGAGGAGCCAGCCGCATGACGCCCCACCGCCAAGGCGGGCCCGGCACGTCGCCCGCCATGCTGGAGATCGAAGGGCTCGAGATAGCCTACGGCGGCATCCAGGCGCTCAGGGGCATCTCGCTGCGGGTCCCCGAGGGCGGGCTCGTCTGTCTCATCGGGGCCAATGGCGCCGGCAAGAGCACGACGCTTAGGGCCATCATGGGGTTGGTGCGCCGCCGTGCCGGCAGCATCCGGCTGCAGGGGGAGGAGATCTCCAACTGGCCCACCCACCGCATCGTCCGCCGCGGCGTGGCGCTGGTGCCCGAGGGCCGGCGGGTCTTCGCCAACTTGACGGTCTACGAGAACCTGGTGATGGGCGCCTACACGCGGCCCGACGCGGAGCTGCAGGCTTCCTTGCAGCGCGTCTATGACCTCTTCCCCCGCCTGGCCGAGCGCCGCGCGCAGAAGGCCGGCACCCTGTCGGGCGGCGAGCAGCAGATGCTGGCCATCGGGCGGGCCCTGATGTCACGGCCGCGGTTGTTGTGCCTCGACGAGCCCTCGCTGGGGCTGGCGCCGCTGTTGGTGCGGGAGGTCATGAGAGCCCTGGCGGCCATCCACCGGCAGGGCACCACCGTCTTGCTGGTGGAGCAAAACGCCCGCCTGGCCCTCTCGATGTGCGAGTACGCCTACGTGCTCGAGACTGGACGCATCGCACTGGAGGGCCCCGGCCCCGAGCTCCTGGAGCATCCCAGCGTCCGTCAAGCATATCTGGGCGAGCGCGCGGGGTGAGCCGCACCCTTCCCGAGAAGGGGAGGAGTTCGCATCCGGCCACCGAACATCCGCCCACGGTCGCGCGGGGGGTCGGTGCCGCCAGTGCGCTGGGAATCTGTGGAGTTCGAAGACGAGGCCGAGCGCCATGCGCCCGTGGTGGTGTTGAGGGGCGTCGGGTGGCGTATGGTCGCGCGCTACCTGGAGAAGTTCGGGGGCGAGCTGACGACAGGCCACGAGGAGTCCCCCTCCAGCACCGGCGCTCTGGGCGCCGCTCGCCCGCGGGTGTTGGCCGAGATAGCCGGCAAGGGTTGGCGCGCCCGGCTCCACGAAGAGGTGGAGTTTACCGGGGCGCTGCGGACCAATCGCGTCGAGGTGAGCCTCAGCGGCGAGCCCGATGCCGTGCAGCAGGTGGTGCTGGGGCTGCGACGCATGACCCACCTGCAAGGTGCGTGACGCGCGGCATCCCGATGCGTCGGGCCACCGTCAGCGCCCGCTGGGGCTGGCCGCCGGAGTCGAGGGTCGCGGGGCCAGCCCATCGGCCTCGCTCGCCTCGAGGGTGTACATCAGCTGGCAGACGCGGTCGTCGAGCGAAGCCACCTCTCGCTGGTAGGCGTCCAGTTGCCGCTTGAGCGCATCGAGCTCCCGCAGCATCCAGATGTTGGACAACAGCAGCACGCCCACCGCGGCCCCGTAGAGAAGCGCCGTGCCCACAGGCGCTCTGGCCCCCTGCCCGGCGCGCCTCACGGGCGCGCCTGTCGATGTCGTCGGGACCCACTCTACTCGGCCGGGCGCGCGGCTAGACCTGTCCCGATGTCGAGCCCCGTCAAGCGGGGATCAGGCGCCGCCCGAGGACTCCAGCAGCCGCTCCGCTGCCGTCACGACATTGGCCATCAGCATGGCCACGGTCATGGGCCCTACCCCGCCGGGCACCGGGGTGATGTGGCCGGCCACGGCCGATGCCGCCTCGAAGTCGACGTCGCCGGCCAGACCACCGTCGGGCAGCCGGTTGATGCCGACGTCGATGACGACGGCACCCGGCTTGATCCAGTCGCCCTGTACCAGCCGGGCGCGCCCGACGGCGGCCACCAGCACGTCGGCCTCCCGGCAGATCTCGGGCAGGTCGCGTGTGCGGGAGTGGCAGATGGTGACGGTGGCGTGCCTGGCCAGCAGCAACAGAGCCGTCGGCTTGCCGACGATGTTGCTACGCCCGATGACGACCGCCCGGCGGCCCTGCAGCTCGATGCCGGTGGCGTCGATCAGGTGCATGATGCCGGCCGGTGTGCAGGGCACCAGGTAAGGGCGCCCCTGCAGGAGCCGGCCCATGTTGTCGGGATGGAAGCCGTCGACATCCTTGCGGGGATCGATCCGGGCCAGGAAGTCGTCGGCCTCCAGATGGGCCGGCAGGGGCAGCTGGAGCAGGATACCGTGCACCTGGGGGTCGGCGTTGCACCGGTCGATGAGGTCGGCCAGCTCCGACGCCCTGGTCTCGGCCGGCAGGTGGTGCACCTGGCTGCGGACGCCCAGCTCCTCGCAGGCCCGCCGCTTGTTGCGCACGTAGATGGCCGAGGCCGGGTCGTCGCCGACCAGGATGACCGAAAGGCCGGGCGCCGTCCCGTACCGCTCCTGCAGCTGACGGACGCGCTGGGCCACCTGCTGGCGCACGGCCGCGGCCAGCGCCTTGCCGTCGATGATCCGTGCCCTCTCCGCCATGCTTGGTGCCTCCCCGCGGGCTGCCCGTGGCTGGTGACGTGCTCGCGTGGGCGGAGGGCAGCCCGAGGGGGCTTCGAGAGCGCTTGCGCCCACTCCTCTCGGCCCGACTAGGACGCCTCCTCGGCGGCCCGGGCTGCGACCTCCTCGTTTCGCCGGCGCGAGCGCAGCGTCTTGTGCTCCAGGTGATGGATGGTCTCGATGACGCGGACGGTCTTGGTGTGAGCCCGCATCAGCAGCGAGTGGGTGCGCGCCGTGCGCCCCTCATAGCGGACCCCCTTGAGCAGGTCACCGTCGGTCACCCCGGTCGCCGCGAAGATGACCCGATCGGTGCCGATGAGGTCGTCCTGGGTGTAGACCCTGTCGGGTTGGAAGCCGGAGGCCGCGGCCCTGGACTCCTCCTCCGGGCTGGAGAACCAGAGCTTGCACTGGATCTCGCCGCCCAGGCACTTGAGCGCCGCCGCCGTCAGGACGCCCTCCGGCGCCCCGCCGATGCCGAGCAGGAGATCCACGCCCGTGCCCTCCAACGCGGTGGCGATGCCAGCCGCCACGTCGCCGTCCGAGATGAGCTTGATCCGGGCGCCGAGCTCCCTCACCTCCTGGATGAGTCGAGCGTGGCGAGGCCGATCCAGGATGACGACGGTCAGCTCCGTCACCCGCTTGCCCAGCACGGCCGCCACGACGCGCAGGTTTTCCCGGACGGGCGCGTTGATGTCGATGTGACCGGCGGCCCGTGGCCCGACGGCGATCTTCTGCATGTAGAAGGAGGGCACGGGCAGCACGCTGCCGCGCTCGGCCGCCACCAGGACCGAGAGGGCGTTGGGCAGCCCATTGGCCACCAGGCGGGTCCCCTCCAGCGGATCGACGGCGATGTCCACCTCGGGGCCGTCGCCGGTGCCGACTTCCTCCCCCACGTAGAGCATGGGGGCCTTGTCCTTCTCTCCCTCTCCGATGACGACGGTGCCCCGTACCCGCACCAGGTCCAGCATGCCCCGCATGCCGTCGACGGCCGCATCGTCGGCCGCCTGCTTGTCTCCCTTGCCCATCCACGGCGCGGCCCGCAGCGCCGCGGTCTCCGTCACCCGCAAGAAGTCCAGCATCACTTCGCGCTCGCGGTCGTGCATCCGCCGGCCCTCCTTGTCGATGGCCCTCGTCCCGGCCGCTCCCCCGGCTCGGGCGTGTCGGAGCACGGATCGTCGGCCGGGCGCGGGTAGCCCCCCTTCGATGTGTATGCGGTTTCACCTCCCGCTGAAGTCCGAGGCGGGCCGATGGGATCCGACGATGAAGCCGACCACGGGGTCAGGTCGACCGGCGGTCCGAGGGCGGTGGACGCGGAGGCATCCGCAAGGCCCGGAGAGGAGAAAAGAAGATGGTGCGCCTAGAGGGATTCGAACCCCCGCACCCGGCTCCGGAGGCCGGCGCTCTATCCCCTGAGCTATAGGCGCACCGGTCGCAGGCCTGATTATACCCCGTATGGGACGATCGAGCAATGCCCGGGGGTGGGTCTCACCCCTGCGCCCCTGGCTTCTCCCGCTCCTGGACGAAGAGGTTGCCCTGCGAGTCGAGGCACGCGTAGAGGACCTCCTTGGGGTCGTGGATGCCTCGCCGCTCCAGCTCCTGCTTGAGCCACGTCAGGTCCAGCCCTGCCGCCGACAGCGCCCGGTAGTCGATGCGCCCGTCGTTGACCAGGGGGATGGGCAATCCCTCGTAGCCGGTGCTGAGCCCCAGGTCCGAGGGGTAGACGGGCCGCCGTTGCGACTTGGGGATGACGCTGAGGCTGCCATTGGTCTCCAGGACGGCGACCTCCACGTCGTGGATGTTGGGCACGTTCTTCTGGCGCAGCTGCTCCATCAGGTCGTCGATGCCATAACGCAGGCGCCGCAGCTCCGACTCGATGATGCGCCCGTCCTTGACCACGATGCTGGGGGTGCCCGCGATGAGATTGCGAAAGCTGACGCTCTTGAGGGTGAGCCACGAGATCACGACCTGCGCCACCAAGAGCGTCAGGATGGGCACGGCGCCCTCGAGTAGCCCCACTTCCTGATTCTCGATGGGCAAGGCGGCCAGCTCGGCCAGCATGATGGTCAGCACCAGGTCCCACGGGGAGAGGATGCCGATCTCCCGCTTGCCCATCAGGCGGATGACGACGAGCAGCACGATGTAGAAATAGACGGTACGGCCGGCGAAGCTCAGCACCGAGCCGATTCCCTCCACGGTTCCCTCCACCCGTCCCCGGTCTCGATGCCCGCCTGTCGCATCCGCTCGGCCGGGCGCACCCCGTAGTCTGCCGCGCCCCGCTCACACGCCATACTGCCATCGGCCCGGTCGACGGGTGCGCCGCATCCTTGACGGAGGTCTCCGGGCAGGATATAGAATCGTTACAGATAATAAGTCTCCTTTGCTAAACACTCCTAACAGTTAACGCGGTTAAGCGTATGGCTCCGGCCGACGGCGGCATCCCGTCCGCGGCCGTAGAAGGGAGTCGTCCATGCCCGCTCGCGATGAATCTGGGAGATTGGCTCGATTGCGCCCCCTGGCGGTGCCGCTGGCGACGGGGGCGCTCACTCTGCTCGGCTGGTGGCTGGAGCACCGACTGGCGCCCGCCCTTGCCGCCGACGGCCTCCTCGTGCTCCAACCGGGGCTGCCGGCGCTGGCCGCCTACCTCGCGGCGTTCGCCGTCGGTGGCTTCGAGCCCGCCCGGGAGGGGCTCCGGTCGCTGCGTCGAGGGCGCATCGACATCGACTTCTTGATGGTGGCGGCAGCCTTGGGTGCGGCGGCCATCGGGCAGGCTCAGGACGGGGCCATCCTCATCTTCATCTTCGCCCTGAGCCACGCGCTGGAGGAGTACGCCGTGGGACGCACGCGACGGGCGATGGAGGCCCTCGTCAAGCTGCGTCCTACTCGCGCCCGGCGAGTGCGCTCCCTCGACGACGTCGGAGAGGGGACGCTGGTCCCGGCCGACCAGCTCGAGCCGGGGGACCTGGTGCTGGTGCTGCCCGGCGAGCAGATCCCCGCGGACGGCGTGGTAGTCCAGGGCACTTCCGCAGTGGACACCGCCGCCATCACCGGGGAGAGCGTGCCGCAAGAGCGCGAGCCCGGCCAGACGGTCTTCGCCGGTAGCGTCAACCGCTCGGGGGCCCTCTGGGTCCGGGTGACGCGTTCCCAGCCGGACAGCACCCTCTCCCGCATCATCCGGCTGGTGGCCGAGGCCGAGGAGCGCAAGCCTCCCACCCAGCTCTTCATCGAGCGGTTCGAGCGGGCCTACTCGGTGGCCGTAGTGGTGGCAACCATCGGCGTCATCGCCGCTGGCCCTCTGCTGTTGGGCTGGGGCCTGGATATCACCCTCTACCGGGCCATGACGCTGATGGTGGTGGCCTCGCCCTGTGCAGTGGTGCTCTCCACCATGCCGGCCATGCTGTCGGCCATCGCTCGAGGCGCACGCCGGGGCGTGCTCTTCAAGGGGGCTCTCTACCTGGAGCAGCTGGCGACGGTGCGGGTGGTGGCCTTCGACAAGACGGGGACGCTGACACTGGGCCGCCCCAGCCTGACGGATGTCTATAGCGTCGAAGGATGGAGCGAGTCCCAGGTGCTGGCCCTGGCTGCCTCGGCCGAGGCCGGCAGCGAACACCCCATCGCCCGGGCCATCGTCGAGGCCGCTCAGCGGCGTGACCTCTCCTTCGCCGCCCCCGAGCAGACGACCAGCTACCCCGGGCGAGGCGTCGAGGCCGTGGTGTCCGGCGAGCGGGTCATGGTGGGCAGCCCTGCATGGTTCGAGGAGATGGGGATGACGCTCCCAGCCAGGCTGCGCGAGCGTCTGGCTCGCCTGGAGGCGGCCGGCCAGACGGCCATGGTGGTGGGGGTCAACGGATCGGGCCCGGTGGCGCTGCTGGCCGTGGCGGACCAGCTGCGACCCGAGGCGCGTCAGGCCGTGCAGGCGCTCAAGCGCCTGGGGCTTCGGGTGGTCATGTTGACCGGCGACAACGCCCGCGTCGCCGAGGCCATCGGCGAGGAGCTGGGCGTCGACGAGGTGCACGCAGGCCTGCTGCCTGAGGAGAAGATGCAGGTGCTGGCCGAGCTGGAGCGTCGGTGGGGGCCGGTGGCGATGGTCGGGGACGGCGTCAACGACGCGCCGGCGCTGGCCAAGGCCGCTGTTGGCGTGGCCATGGGGCGCTCGGGCACGGACGTGGCCCTGGAGACGGCCGACGTGGTGCTCATGTCCGACGACCTGAGCCGGCTGGAGGGAGCCATCCGGCTCGGCCGGCGGGCGGAGTGGGTGGTTCGCCAAAACCTGGCCTTCGCTTTCGGCGTCATGGCCGTGCTGGTGACCGGCGCGCTCAGCGGCTGGCTCGACCTGACCCACGGCGTCATCGGGCACGAGGGCAGCACCGTGCTGGTGGCCCTCAACGGGCTACGGCTACTGGGCTTCCGATGGAGCGGCGACTCCCCGCAGCCGACCGGTGAGGCGCCGGAGCCGGAGTTGGTGGGTACGGCCCAGCCGGAGGCCGGCTCTTGATCGCGTCGAAGGCGCTGGGCTATACTCGAAGGCGGCGAGCGGATGTGGCGCAGTGGTAGCGCATCGGCTTCCCAAGCCGACGGTCGCGGGTTCGAATCCCGTCATCCGCTCCATTTCTTGTGTTTTGAGCTGGCGTAGCTCAGCCGGCAGAGCGGCGCACTCGTAATGCGCAGGTCGCGGGTTCGATTCCCGCCGCCAGCTCCAGTCACGACGTGGCTTCGAGAGAGACCCCGCACTCGCCGACACGCCGACGTTCGCACAAGCCACGCCCGCAACTCGCTTCTGCTCCCTAGCTACACGGCCTGCCGGCATGCGTCCGGGTCTCGAGGAGCTTGCGTCACAGCTGCCGCCCGGGTCGCTCGCGTCGGCGGGCCCCTCGCATCACCGGCATGAGGATGGGGGCGACGACATGGACGTCCGACATGCCCACCTGGACGAGCGTGATGGCGAGGCCAAGGAGCGGGTGCGTGGCTTCTTCTCCCAGCATGCCGAGCACTACGCCAGCAGCGTCGGTCACGCGCAGGGCGCGGACCTGGATCGCCTCGTCGAGCTTCTGCAGCCCCAGCCCCACGAGATGGCGCTCGACGTTGCCACGGCTGCCGGTCACACGGCGTTGCGCCTGGCGCCGCGGGTGCGCCTCGTCATCGGGCTCGACTACACGCCGGCCATGGGTGGGCCGTTCCGCCGCCTGGCCGCCGAGAAGGGCCTTGCAAACGTGCGATTCCAGGTGGGAGACGCCGAGCGGCTGCCGTTCGCGGACGCCTCCTTCGACCTGGTGACGAGCCGGCGAGCACCGCACCACTTCCCCCACGTGGGGCAGGCGGTGCAGGAGATGGCCCGGGTGCTCCGTATCGGCGGGCGCCTCGGCATCGTCGACATGACCGCCGTCGACCCGGCTCAGGCCGACCTCCTCAACGCTCTCGAGGCAGCGCGAGACGACTCCCACGTACGGGCCCTGACCCCCGACCAGTGGCGAGCGGAGGCAGAGGAGGCGGGCCTGACCGTCACCGCCCTCGAGGTGCACGTCCAGCCCATCCCGTGGGAGCGCTGGCTCGCACCCGTCTCGCCGGACAGCTCCCAGGCGGCTCGAGCCGACGACATCCTCCGGCAGGCGCCGGCCGATCTGCGCGTTGGGCTCGTGGAGGAGCGCGCCGACGGTCGGTGGTTCATCAAACGCCGCGTCGTGATGGTGGCTCGTCGCCAGCGGTGAGCCGCACGCCCCGTTCGTAGAAGAGATAGCTCCATCCCCAGTTGACCAGCACCAGCAGCCGGTTGCGGAAGCCGATGAGCCGCACGATGTGGACGCCCAGCCAGGCCAGCCAGGCGGAGAAGCCCCGCACCGGCCGCCCCTTGATCACCGCCACCGCCGCGTTGCGGCCGATGGTGACCATGGTGCCGGGGTCCCGGTAGCGGAAGGCCACGGGTGCCTCGCCCGCCAGCTGACGGCGGATGTTGCGTGCCGCATGGCGGCCCTGCTGGATGGCGGCCGGTGCGACTTGCGGCACGGGACGGCCGGTCTCGTCCTCGACGTAGGCCATGTCGCCGACCACGTAGACCTCGGGATGGCCCGGCACCTGAAGCGTCGGCTCGACCAGCAGGCGGCCCCCGCGCCCGAGCGGCACACCCAGCTCGCGGCCGAGCTCGCTACCCTCCACCCCGGCCGTCCAGACGAGGGTCGCTGTCTCGATGGTCCGTCCGTCGGCCAGATGCACCGCCTCGACGGACGCGCCCCGGACGGCTGCCCGGAGTCGCACCTCCACCCCCTTGGCCTCCAGTCGCCGGCGAGCGTACTCGCCCAGCGACGCCGGCAGCGCGGGCAACAGCCGATCCGCCGCCTCGAGGAGCACGATGCGCACCTCGCGGAAGTCGACCCGAGGGTAGTCACGGGGCAGGACTCCGAAGACCAACTCCGCCAGCGCGCCCGCGAACTCCACGCCGGTCGGGCCCCCGCCGACGATGACGAAGGTGAGCAGACGGCGGCGTCGTTCGGGATCGTGCTCGTAGTCGGCCAGCTCGAACTGCCTCAGGATGTGGCTGCGCAGCGCCGTCGCCTGAGGGAGATCCTTCAGCTCGAAGGCATATCGCGCCACCGACTCGAGTCCGAAGAAGCCGGTCCGGCTGCCCGCAGCCAGCACCAGGTAGTCGTACGGCAGGCTGCCTTCCGCCAGCACGACCCGGCGCTCTCTCAGGTCGACGCCCGTCACCTCCGCCATGCGAAACGCGACGTTGGGATAGCGGCGGACGATGGCCCGCACGGGGTAGGCGATGTCCTCGGGCTCCAGCTCCGCCGCCGCGACCTGATAGAGCAGCGGCAGGAACGTGTGGAAGTTGCGGCGGTCCAGGATGGTGACGCGCACCGGCGCCCCGGCCAGCCCTCGGGCTGCCCACAGCCCGCCGAATCCTGCCCCGACGATGACCACGTGCGGTCGGGGGTCGTGCCGTGTGCTCATGCCTTCCTGGAGCGGGCCAGCGACCGCGCCATGCGCTCCAGCTTGAAGATCGTGTTGAACTCGACGTTCTTGCTGATCCAGAGCTTCTTGGTCATGATGGCCTGCGTCAGCGAGCCTCGGTAGGCCAGGGCGTCCAGGAGGACCCCGGGATCCTCCAGCACCATCACGAAGTCGGGGGCTTCGACCTGGCCCTCCTCGATGGTCAAGTCGCCATCGGCGATCCGCATCACCAGGGTACCACCCGTCGTCTTGACCAACACGGTCCGCCACCATCCGGCGATGTCTCGCCGGGCGCGAGGGTGGGCGCTCAGCTCCCGGGCCAACGCCGACAACTCCCGGGCCACCTGCCGAAATCGCTCCCTCGCCGCCTCGGTGGCCGCCGGCAGAGGCGGCTCCTGGGCCCGCTCCCAGTCCAGCTCGGTCTCCTCGAGCCCGCGCTTGTGGACTTGCTCGGGCGTCAGTTCGTGGGTGGGCACGCAGAAGATGTCGGTGATCTCGCCGCGCCGCTCGCGCCGGAAGACTACCTTGACCTCGGTCCCCTTGCGGAAGATCCCCGGCACCAGGATGCCCCGGGTGGTGTAGAGGTTGACGCTGAGGGCCGTATCGGCCCCGTGCAACAGCACCCGGCCCCGCCCGAAGGGCACCTGCTCATGGAAGAGGGAGTTGGCGAAGTACGTGACGGGCGGCGTCGAGATGAGCTGCCCGATGTCGCCCACCTCCACCAGGTCGGTGGGGGCGAACTGGCAATCGGGACAGCGCGTCACGAAGGGCGGCACCCGCACCAGTCCGCACCGCCGGCATCGGGCACCCAGGATGCGCTTCTCGTCCCGCAGCGCGAGGAAGAAGGGCGACAACTCGCCCATCGTGCGGCGGTAGAAGGTGTACATGGCGTCGTTGACCAGCAGGTAGGGCTGGCCGTCGACGCGGATCACCTCCGACCCCACGTCGGGGATCACCTCGGGAGGGATGACCTTGTCTGCCATGGCGAACCGCCTCCCCGCCTCGTCGGTTGGGCTCACTCTCGCTCCAAGATGAGCACGACGCCGTACTGGGCCACGGTGCTGCCCGTGCCGTGCACCAGCGCCCGCCTCAACCCGCGGCGCACCAGCTCCCGTCGGGCCGACCAGGCCGACATGATGTTGCTGGCCCCTACCGCGTGGCCGCAGTAGAGCAATCCGCCCGACGGGTTGAGCAGCAGGCGGCCGCCGGGCATCACGATGCCATCCTCCACCAGGCTGTCGGCTCGCCCCAGCGGCACGAAGCCCATCTCGGCCATGGTGATCTGGAGCTGCTGCACGAAGGCGTCGTGCACCTCCACCACGTCGATGGCCCCCAGGGGCTCCCGGATGCCGGCCATCTCGTAGGCACGCATCGCGGCCAGGTGGTGGGAGTAGATCCGGTGCATGACCTTGTGGCCCTTGCCTGCGTACGAGGGCTCGTTGGCCTCCCCGACGCCCGTCACCCAGATGACGGGCTGGCCCGTGTTGCGGGCGATGGCCCTGGCGGTCTCCTCTTCGGCCATGATGACGGCGGCGGCCCCTTCGGAGTAGACGCAGATCTCCAGCTCCTTGAAGGGGTAGACGACGATCCGGGAGTTGAGCACCTCCTCGGGCGTCACCTGGTCGAAACGGCGCTGGGCGAACTCGTTGTCCCTGGCCTGCTGGCTGAGCTGGGCCGCCAGTCGGGCCGTCACCTCGGGCTTGAGGTCGTCCGGGTGCTCGTCCATGTAAGCGAGCACCACCTCGGCGTAGCTGTCGGAGGCCGTCCACCCCAGCTTCTGCTCGAAGAAGGTGTCGCCGGACCAGCCGATGGTCTTGATCACCTCGGGGGTGGCCGACATGGACTGGAAGTCGAAGCAGTCGGTGGCCTTCTCCACCCCCAGCACCAACAGGGCTTTGAATCGCCCCGCGGCCAGGTAGGCGTGGGCCACCGACATGGCATAGGCGCCCGTCGCCCCGCCGTTGCTGACCCGCACGCCGAACTTGTTGGATAGGCCCGTGATGGCCTGCAGGGGATGCTCGGGGATGGCCGCCCGCTGGAAGATGTCGTTGTAGATGGCGTACACGACCCCGTCCACGTCGCGGGTGGTGAGGCCCGCGTCCTCCAGTGCGGCGGCAGTGGCCATCTGAGCGAGCTCGTAGTACGTCTTCTCGTACCATCGGGCCTTGAACGGCGTCACGGCGGCTCCGACGATGCCGACCCGTCGCATGGGGCCCGACCCCCTCCCTGCGGATGAGAGCGATTGCCGATCCTGATTACGGCCGCCGCCCTCGTCCGTCCTCCCCCAGGTCGTGTCCGACCTCGGGCCGTCATGCCGATGCCACCGGCCCGAATAGGACGACCTCGGGAGGTGGACGTCTTGGCAGCACCGACCCGAGCCATCGACCGTCCGACGTCCCCGAGGGGCCCCAGGGGCGGGTTGCTCGGGATGCTGGTCCTCGGCGGACTGATGGCGGCGGTCGTCGCCCTTCCC
>Ga0207873_1003268_pt1 | contig 12172 bp, 7 predicted proteins | sample BGWIniCompost_FD_187373 | JGI IMG/M metagenome (GOLD analysis project Ga0207873, IMG submission 187373) | Cellulose adapted compost microbial communities from Newby Island Compost Facility, Milpitas, CA, USA - BGW Initial Compost (SPAdes)... ... | reverse complement strand
AACAGCATAACGATGCGGCGGCGGCTTCCCATTAAACTGTTGGAATAACAATGATAACTATGGACAGAATGTTAAAAGCGGCGTTAATTGGATTGTTTGCGATATTTATTAATGCTATTGCTTTTGCGCAAACAGCGTCTGTTGTATCGCCCAATCAAAAAGTTAGAATAGACTTAATAGGCTCTCAAAAAAACAATGAAGGCGCGTGGTTTTTAAAAGCGATCTATAATATTGACGGCAAAAGTCATGAAGCGATTCCTCAAATCGCTCTCGGTATCGTGCGAAGCGACCAGGAGTTTTCAAATCGGCTCAAATTGCTGAAAGCCAATAAACCGCGATTGATTGTTGAGCAATATACCGCTTTGCACGGGAAACGGAGCCAGCGTAGCAATTTGGGCAATGAAGTCGTGTTTGCTTTCGAAAATCCTGGCGGAGCCAGGATGCATCTGATTGTAAGGGCATATAACGACGGCATAGCCTTTCGCTACGAATTCCCTGAGAAGAATGGGATTTTCAAAGTTCATGATGAGTTGACATCTTACCATATCCCCGACAGCGCAGCTCGTTGGTTGCAGAAATTCGATCTTTCCAACGAAGGGCTTTATCATAAATCTTATGGAGGCGACCAGCAAAATTGGTGTTATCCTGCATTGTTCAATTCTCCCGACAGCGTTTGTTGGAGCCTGATTCATGAAGCGGATCTTGACCGGTCTTATTGCGCTACAAAGCTAAGCAATCATGAAAATCCCCAAGCCTATAAAGTGACTTTGCCGCATCCTGGAGAGGGCGAGGGAGAGGCGCTCCCGACAATTTCGCTGCCATGGAAATCGCCTTGGCGTGTAATCATCCTTGGAACCCTGTCAGATATAGTGGAATCTACCTTAGTCGACGATGTTTCGACGCCCTCGGTTGTCGCCTCGACCAAATGGATAAAACCCGGACTTGTATCGTGGAACTATTGGTCGGACAATCATGGAACGAGGGATTTCCAAACGGTTTGCCGGTTTGCCGATCTGGCGGCCGAAATGAATTGGCCATATACTTTACTTGATTGGGAGTGGGACAGAATGGAGAATGGCGGCAACGTGGAGGATGCAGCTAAATACATCTTGTCGAAGGGAGTTAAACCATTGATCTGGTATAACTCGGGAATGTTTAAGTGGATTACGGCGACGCCGCGCGATCGACTGCTTACGCATGAAAGTAGGATGAAAGAATTTCAATGGCTAAAAAGTCTGGGCTTTGCAGGGGTAAAAGTAGATTTTTTTCTGAGCGAAAAACAATACATGATCGACTATTATCAAAGCATCCTTGAAGACGCGGCGCAAAATCAAATGATGGTTTATTTCCACGGTTGCCTTGTGCCGAGAGGATGGGCAAGGACATATCCTCACCTGATGACCTATGAAGCGGTAAGGGGAGCGGAATGGTACAATAATGGTCCCGAATTAACCCTTACGGCTCCCGAACATAATGCTTGCTTGCCTTTTACGCGCAATGTCGTTGGATCGATGGATTACACCCCCGTAACTTTTACCAACTCGCAATATCCTCATGTGACGTCTTATGGCCATGAATTGGCTTTGAGCGTTTTGTTTGAATCGGCTTTACAGCATATGGCCGATCGACCTGAAGGATACCAAAACCTTCCCGATGCCGCTAAAAATTTTCTCCGGCATGTCCCCGCCGCATGGGATGATACGAAATTCCTGGATGGTTATCCCGGCAAGGATGCGATCATCGCCAGGCGCAAGGGAGAAGCTTGGTATATCGGGGGAATTAACGGCGAGTTGAAGGAAAAAACAGCGTCGGTTACGTTCGATTTTCTTCAGGATGACAGCGTGTACAAATTGACCTTAATCGCCGACGGAAAACACGATAAAGATTTTTCCACCAGCTACTTAACTGTAAGGAAAAATGACTCCGTGGTTGTAAAAATGTTGCGCCGGGGCGGTTTTGCCGCTTTCCTGGAGCCGCTCCAGTAAGAGGAAAAGTGCGACTCGATGAGTGGTTTAATGATTTTATTAACTAAAAGAGATAATGCGAAAGTTGACAAAAAAAATAATTGCAGGTATTTATTTCATAATTTATTCTTTTACGGGCCCCGCCCAAAACCCTATTGTGCAAACCCATTTCACTGCCGACCCGGCCCCTATGGTGTACAAAGGGAGGGTCTATGTTTATACATCGCATGATGAAGACGAAACTATTGACAACTTTTTTACTATGCTCGACTGGCGGTGTTATTCTTCAGCCGACATGGTGAATTGGACCGACCATGACGTGGTCGCTTCATTGAACGATTTTGGTTGGTCCGGCAAGAAAAATGGGGCCTGGGCTCCGCAATGCGTTGAACGGAACGACAAATTCTACCTCTACTGTCCTATCCATGGCGACGGTATTGGCGTATTGGTATCCGATTCTCCCACGGGCCCTTTTAAGGATATTTTGGGTAAGCGACTGATTGACAGCGATCACATTTGGAATGATATTGATCCAACGGTTTTTGTCGACGAGGATGGCCAGGCGTATTTATATTGGGGAAACCCCACGCTTTATTATGTCAAGCTGAATGAAGATATGATTTCTTACGACTGCAGCATCGGCGATAATGGGATTATGACTGTTGAATTGAATGAAAAATCCTTTGGCAAGGGCAAAGGAAAGGGTGATAGGATCCGTCCAGTTATACGGAAGGACCTTGGTTTTACAAAAGAAACGATCTCTATTATCTGGTTTTTGCCGCAGAGGGTATTCCGGAATACATCGCTTATTCAACCGCTCCAACAGCCGAAGGCCCATGGACATACAGGGGACATATCATGAAAAGAGCTCCCAAATTGGCTTTCACCAATCATCCCGGAATCATAGATTTCAAAGGGAATTCCTATTTCTTCTACCACGATCAGGATTTATCAGGCGAAGGCTTTAAACGTTCTGTGAGCGTTGAGCAATTTGAATATAACGCCGACGGCTCCATTCCCGAGATTGTGCCTACAAAAGAAGGCGTTACAAAAAGCGTATCCAACCTTGACCCATTTAAGAGGGTGGAAGCCCAAACCATCGCGTGGTCTGAAGGACTGAAAACGGCGGATGATGAAAAAATAGGTGTTTACGTGACTAAAATCGATAGCGGAGACCATATCAAAGTCCGGGATGTCGATTTTGGAAAGGGAGCAAGGAAATTTGAGGCGTACGTTGCGAGCGGTTCCACCGGCGGCCTCATTGAAATACGGATTGGAAGCTTGAATGGAAAAATAGCGGGAACCATGGAAGTGAAAAATACTGGCGGTTGGAACGATTGGAAATTTCAATCGACTAAGATCGCGAAAGTAAAAGGAGTGCACGATGTTTACTTTGTATTCAAAGGCGCTAATGGCAATTTGTTCAATTTCGACTGGTGGAGCGTAAAGACAAAGCGATGATAAAAATAATTCATATTGTATTCCTGGGCATCTTGATTTTCTGTACTGCCTGCTCGTCAAGGGTCAATTACAAAGAAACGTCAACCGGCGTCAGGGTTTCATTGACCGGCGGCGGTACGCTTTATCTAGATATGCTCTCTGATAATGCGGTCCGGGTGAGGCTTTTTAAAGGAGACGAAGCCCCTGTTCCCGAGTTTGTGTTTGTCAATGATCTGGAAACGCCGGAGTTTGAAGTTGCCAGATCGGGAGAAAACATCAGGATTTCCTTAAACAAAATGATGATCGAGGTGAGCGGCGAAAACGGCAGGCTGACGTTTATGGATCGCTCAGGGAAAGTGTTTTTAAGTGAAAAAGACGGGTCTCGCATTATTGAAGCAGATTCTGTAATGGGCCAACCCTGCTTTTTGGTCGAGCAAAGCTTTGATTCTCCTGAAAATGAATACTTGTTTGGTTTGGGACAGTTTCAGGACGGCCATTTTAACCTGAAGAATGTCACAAGAAAACTAGTGCAAGTCAATTCGCAAATCTCCATTCCTTTTCTTTACTCAAACAGGGGCTATGGCATCTTATGGCATCAATATGGTCTTACCTATTTTAACCCTGCAGACAATTTAATACCCCTGAAAAAAGATACCGCCTTATCAAGGAGTATGGAGATGGAGGCGACCACTACATCCGGTTCTCAAAGAATCTACCGGAATCAATCGCTTTATACCGGCTCCTTCACAGTGGAAAAAGACGGCGAGTATACAATTTTTCTTGATCTGGGGGGCATGGACAGTCGCCACTTTGTGGCAATCGATGATACGGTAGCGATAGATCAATCAAACGTTTGGCTTCCTCCCGCTGTGAGCGCAGTCGTCCGTCTTAGTGCGGGAGAGCATAGCGTCCGGGTGATTTGCAACTCGATAAACACGCCAACGCTGGCTTGGAGGAAATCAGACAATGCGACAACCTTCCGCTCGCCCCATGCAAAATCGTTGGATTACGTCGTCTTTTATGGCGATAACGCCGACGAGGTCATTGCTTCATATAGGACTTTGTCAGGCGACGCTCCTCTTTTCCCCAAATGGGCGTATGGTTATTGGCAGTGCCGCGAACGCTATACATCCGCCGCTCAACTGGTGGAGACTGTTCGTGAATTTCGCAACAGACAGCTTCCTATGGATGTGATCGTCCAGGATTGGCAATACTGGGGGGCTAAAGGATGGGGCGTCCCAATGTTCGATGAGACCAACTATCCCAACCCATCCGGATTTATCAAGGAGTTACACGATCAGAATGCGCGTTTTGCTATTTCCATTTGGTCAAACCCGGATAAGAATTCCCGGATGGGACAGAATTACGAGGCGAGAGGTTTGTTTATACCAGGGACTAAATGGTTGGACTACTTTAATCCTGAAACCAGGAAAGAGTATTGGAATATCTTAAAAGAAAATATGTTCGATCATGGGGTGGACGCATGGTGGATGGATGCCGTAGAACCCGAAAATGATGCGTTGAAAGGCGAGAAGACATACATTGGACCTGGAGATTTCTATCGTTTGACTTATCCCTTAATGGTCAGTAGAGCCGTATATGAAGGCCAAAGGCAAGCTACGGATGAGAAACGTGTTTGTATTCTCACCCGGTCTGCATTTGCAGGACAACAACGATACGGCGTCGTAAACTGGTCGGGCGATGTGGGCTGGGACTGGGACGTTTTTCGAAGACAGATTGTAGCGGGGTTAAACTTCACTTTGACAGGATTGCCTTATTGGACCACCGATATCGGAGGCTTTTTCCGCCCTGGTTCATCCCAGTACGTCGACAAGGCATATCATGAGCTGTTAACCCGTTGGTTTCAATGGGGGGCCTTCAGCCCGATTTTTCGCATGCACGGTTATCAATCCGAAACAGAACCCTGGAAATATGGAACTGAAGTAGAAGAAAACATGCGAAAAATGCTTAATCTTCGCTACCGTTTATTACCCTATATCTATTCGGAAGCCTGGAAAATTACCAATAGGGGATCAACCTTGATGCGCCCGTTAGCGATGGACTTTCCGAAAGATTTGCAGGCCGTCAGCCAACCCTATGAATATATGTTCGGACAGTCTTTTTTAGTGGCCCCTGTGGTTCAGCCGAACATGAAAGAACAACAAGTTTATCTGCCCGCTTCTTCGGGATGGTACGACTTCTGGACTGGGAAACGGCATAGCGCCGGCCAAATTGTAGCGACGGAAGCTCCTTTAGACAAAATACCCTTGTTTGTGAAATCAGGCTCAATCGTCCCTATGGGCAAGTTTATCCAATATAGCGATCAAAAAATCGCAGACACGCTGGAAATTCGAATATACAGAGGCGATAACGGAGCTTTTGAATTGTATGAAGATGAAGGGGACGGCTACAATTATGAAAATGGGGCTTACTCAATCATTCCTTTTGCATGGGATGAACAAAAGGAAGTTCTTACAATAGGCGAACGGCAAGGAGAGTTTGAAGGCCTTTTGAAAGAACGGGTTTTTAACATTGTATGGGTAAGCGAATCGAATGGAAACGGAATTGGCTATTCCCGTGAAACCAATCCCATTGTGTATAGCGGAGAGAAAAGGAGTATCAACATAGACGACTAATCATCATGACTAAACAAGGTTTGAATTATCTTTTTTTTGTCTTATTGGGTTTTCTTTTTTCATGCAATCAATTGCAGGAGAAAAGTTATCTGAAAACCGCATCAGGCGTGAAAGTCTCGGTAGATTCCCTGGATGTGGAGATTCAGTTCTATTCTCCTTCCATCGTGCGGGTTATTAAAACTCCTTTAGGAAAGGATGTCATGAAAAGCAGCCTTTCCGTGATCAAGGAACCAGAGAAGACGCTATTCGATATCGAAGAGAAGGGAAATTTTCTTTCCCTTGCAACGAGCGATATCAAGGTAATAGTAAACATCCAGACGGGCGATGTTTCCTATGAATTGGTTGACGGCGGCTCTCTTTTACAGGAAAAACCGGGGACCGCTGTTTTTAAACCTTTCAACGACGCAGGAAACATGACTTTCAGCGTAGGCCAAACCTTTATGCTGGAGCCGGAAGAAGCCATCTATGGCTTGGGAATTCTTCAGAATGGGAAAATGAATCAGAGGAATCAGAAAATACATATGATTCAGAACAATACCTGGGATTATGTGCCTTTCTTCCAGTCAGTTAAAGGTTACGGCCTTTTTTGGGACAACTATTCGCCAACCACGTTTACAGATGATACTCAGGGCACAGAATTTTATTCCGTCGTTGGAGATTGCATCGATTATTATTTTATGTACGGCCGCAACGCTGATGGGGTAATAGCTGAAATGCGGGATCTTACCGGTCATGCTCCTTTATTTCCCTTGTGGACTTATGGATATTGGCAAAGCAAGGAACGCTATAAGAGCCAAGATGAAACAGTCGGCGTAGTAAGAAAATACCGTCAATTGGGAGTCCCGCTGGATGGCATTATCCAGGACTGGCAATATTGGGGCGACAATTACCACTGGAATGCCATGGATTTTCTGAATCCAGAGTTTCCAGATCCACAACGCATGGTCGATGAGATTCATAATCTAAATGCGCATATTATTATATCCATCTGGTCTTCCTTTGGGCCCAAGACAATGCCTTACCAGGAATTGAAAGAAAAAGGCATGTTGCTTGATTTCCTGACGTGGCCTTTGTCAGGGAAGGACGTATGGCCGCCGGACATGAATTTTCCTTCCGGAGTTCGTCCCTACGATCCTTACCACCCGGAAGCGAGGGATATTTACTGGAAATACCTTAAAAAAGGTCTTTACTCTTTAGGAATAGACGGGTGGTGGATGGATTCTACCGAACCGGATCATTTGGAATTTAAAGAAGAAGACCTGGATAATCAAACTTATCTGGGGTCGTTCAGGAAAGTCAGAAACGCGTATCCATTAATGACAGTTGGGGGAGTATATACAAACCAACGAGCAACGACTTCAGATAAAAGGGTATTTATTTTGACGAGGTCGGCGTTCGCTGGGCAGCAGCGCTACGGGGCAAATACCTGGTCGGGCGACGTGGTCGCTTCATGGAAAGCTTTGAAAGCGCAGATACCCGCCGGACTGAATTTTTCGCTTTGCGGAATTCCGTATTGGAACAGCGATATCGGCGGTTTTTTCCTGTGGGATTTTCCCAAGAAATTAGACGACCCGGAATATCGCGAGCTTTACGTCCGTTGGTTACAATTCGGCGCTTTTTGTCCTATGATGCGCTCCCATGGCGCCGACGCTCCGCGCGAGATCTACCAGTTTGGGAAAAAGGGCGAGCCGGTTTATGACGCTATCGAAAAATTCATCAACCTGCGTTACCGTTTATTGCCTTATATATACTCAACGGCTTGGGAAGTGACCGCCCATCACTCCAGTATGACCAGCGCGCTGGCAATGGATTTCTCCGCCGATAAAAAGACCCATGATATAAACAGCCAGTTTATGTTTGGCAAATCTCTGATGGTAAAGCCGGTCGCCGAACCTATGTATGTTAAAACAAAGGTTCAAAATGGCGACACGATAAATGTCCAGGATTTTACCGCGATTCGATCAACGGAAACTTATCTGCCCTCCGGCTCAGATTGGTTTGACTTCTGGACAAATGAAAAATTGGCCGGCGGTCAGATCGCGACCAGGGAAACGCCCATTGACATAATCCCATTGTATGTGCGAAGCGGTTCCATTGTGCCTTTTGGGCCCAAGGTTCAGTTTGCCGAAGAAAAGGACTGGTCGGAGTTGGAGATTCGCGTTTACGCCGGGGAGAATGGAGAATTTACGCTCTATGAAGATGAAAACGACAATTACAATTATGAAAAAGGAGCTTATTCTCTGATCAAACTCGAATGGAATGACGCGCGCAGATTTTTGACAATAGACAAACGGGAAGGAGAATTCGAAGGCATGCAGGAAAAGCGCTCTTTCCATGTAGTCTTATTGGATGGGCAAGAATCGCCCATCGATAAAAGAGTCGACTACACTGGCGATCGATTGATCTTGGAATTTTGATAGTTCAAAAGATGGCGGGTTGGCGCTTTATCCTGGCTTTCAGGCGACATGACGATGAAGACCAGCCCCTCCAATAACCCTTTGTTCTAAATTTTAAAATTTAAAACGATAAGTTTATGAGAATTTTGATGCTTGCCAGTTTATGCTGGCTGATGTTCGCCTCAACGCTTTATTCACAAAGTCAATCAACGGTTTCAAGTCCGGATGGCGCCCTTAAGGTGAATTTATCTGTTGAAAACGGCCAACCAACATATTCTGTAGCATATAACGATAAAATCATGCTGGAAAATTCGCCATTGGGTTTGTCTACCAATGAAGGGGATTTTACTTCCAACATGACGTTTGTTGAATCTTCAACCGGCCAGGTCGATAAAGAGTACACGCAGAGTAAAATCAAACAATCGCATATCAAATACAAGGCAAACTCGCTGAAGGTGACTTTTGCCAATGCGGAAGGGAAACAGATTTCAGTTGTATTTCTGGTTAGCGACAATGATATAGCTTTCCGGTATGAGCTCCCAAAATGGGGAGAAACAAAGGCGTGCGTCGTGGAAAAAGAATCTACAGGTTTCAGGTTCCCATCCCACGCTACTGCATTTCTTTCTAACATGATGGCGCCAATGGGAGGATTTGCGCGCACTACACCCAGCTATGAAAGCGGTTACGTAGTCGATGCGCCTATCGAGAAAACCACATTCCCTGGAGGATACGTGTTCCCCGCGCTTTTTCATATAGGCGACGATGGATGGGTTTTACTCTCCGAGACGGGCGTAAGAAGCCTGTATTGCGCCTCCCACCTTGGCAAATACAATGAGGGCGTATATACGGTGGAATACCCTGATATCAGACAAAATAACGGCTTTGGCAGCACAGGCGCGCAGATCGGTCTTCCGGGCGTTACGCCGTGGCGGACTATAACCGTCGGCGATAACCTCAAACCCATAGTTGAAACAACTATCCCTTGGGACGTGGTCGATCCGCTTTATGAACCTTCATGCGATTACCAGTACGGAAGGGGAACCTGGAGCTGGATCATCTGGCAGGACAACAGCATGAACTTCGAAGACCAGGTGAAATATATCGATTTGGCCGCCGCGATGAGCTATGAGTATATATTGATCGACGCCTGGTGGGATTCAAGGATTGGCTATGATAAAATGAAAGAACTGGTCGCGTACGCCCGGTCAAAAGGCGTAGGCGTATTCCTCTGGTACAATTCAAATGGATCGTTCAACGACGCCTTTCAGGGTCCTTTGGATAAAATGAATACCTCAATAGCCCGTAAAAAGGAGATGAAATGGCTTCGGGAAATCGGGGTGAAAGGATTGAAAGTGGACTTCTTCGGCGGCGACAAACAGGAAACCATGCGCTTATATGAAGACATACTCTCCGACGCCAACGACTATGGATTAATGATTATTTTTCATGGCGCTACGCTTCCCCGCGGCTGGGAAAGAATGTTCCCCAACTTCGTGGGCAGCGAAGCGGTATTGGCCTCTGAAATGCTCGTTTTTGTACAGGATGTGAGGGAAAAAGAAGCCTTTTATGCTTCGCTTCATCCATTTATCCGCAATTCGGTGGCCAGCATGGAATTTGGCGGTGTAATCCTTAATAAATTTCTGAACAAGGGGAATATGAGAGGACAAGAACGGTTGACTACCGACGCTTTCCAACTCGCCACAGGCATACTTTTCCAAAACCCGGTGCAATTGTTCGCTCTGACGCCCAACAATCTGATCGATGTTCCGGAATTTGAAATCGACTTCATGCGCAACATCCCAACCACCTGGGACGAAACCCGCTTCATTGATGGTTACCCGGGTAGATACTCGGTAATTGCTCGCAGACATGGACAAAAATGGTACATAGCGGGTATAAACGCGGAAAAATCGGCGATGAATTTAAAACTTAGCCTACCCATGCTGGCCGGAAAAAAGGCGTCGATTTATAATGACAATAAAAAGCGGGAAACATTTTTCAATGAAACAACTATCCCGGAAAATGGAGAATTTTCAATTACAGTTCAACCCAATGGCGGATTTGTGATCGTCCAATAAAAATTAAATAAGATGAAAAGGATAATAAAATTGTGTTCGCTGACAGGCGCGGCGCTCATTGCTAGCCTGAATTACAACGCTGCCGTAGCGCAGAAACCAATCGTTCAAACCAAATACACCGCAGATCCTGCGCCAATGGTATACAGGGATACGGTGTTTTTATATACCACCCACGATGAAGACGATGCGATGGGCTTCAAGATGCGGGATTGGCTGCTCTATACGTCCACTGACATGGTCAATTGGACCGACCATGGCGTGGTCGCTTCTTTGAAAAATTTCAATTGGGTCGATCATGACAACGGCGCCTGGGCCGCTCAATGCATCGAACGAAACGGGAAGTTTTACCTTTATTGCCCAATGCCCGGAGGAGTTGGAATTGGCGTATTGGTGGCCGATACGCCATACGGTCCTTTCAAAGACCCTCTCGGAAAACCTTTGATCAGGAACAGTCATCACGACATAGACCCGACAGTTTTTATCGACGACGATGGACAGGCTTACATGTATTGGGGGAATCCAAAGGTGTATTATGTCAAATTGAACGAAGATATGATTTCCTATTCGGGCGAGATTATCCAGGAGCCTACCACGCCTAAAAACTACCAGGAAGGGCCATGGGTATGGAAACGGAATGGCCATTATTATATGGCTTATGCGTCAACCTGTTGTCCTGAAGGAATTGGTTATGCCATGAGTTCCTCGCCCACCGGCCCTTGGGAGTATAAAGGAATGATTGTAGACGCATCGGAGAAGACCAGGGGAAACCATCCGGGCATTATTGAATACAAAGGAAAGTCGTATGTTTTTGGCCATAGCTATGATCTGCTGAAACTGGTCACATCCAAATTCTATGAGCGGCGCTCCGTCGATATGGATGAAATGATTTATAACGAGGATGGAACAATAAAAAACCGTCATTATTGGTCGAATGACGGCCCCGCTCAGGTGGGAACAGTAGATCCATTTACAAAGGTAGAGGCAGAAACGATGGCCTGGAGCGAAGGTGTCAAAACCATGTTCGAAACGGAATGGGAGGGCGATTTCGACTGGGCCAGAGGAAAGAAAATTGCAGACCGGCGGTTTGTAACCTCCATCAATCATGGCGACTACATCGTGGTAAAAGGCGTCGATTTCGCAAAAGAAGCAAAATCGGTGGAGGTGAGCGCATCATCGCTTTACGGCGGGAAAATCGAAATTCATACTGGCGGCATTGATGGGCCCGTCATCGCTATTGTGGATATTAATACGTCGCGTAAAGGCGGTATCTGGGAAACATTTACAGCTCCCGTAAAAGCTGTCAAAGGAATACACGATTTGTATTTTGTATTTAAAGGCGAAAAGGATTTGTTCTATTTTGATTGGTGGAGGTTTACAAACTAAAAAGCGCAATGAAAACACCTGATGCAAAAATCATATTGTATGCCCTGATCTTATGGATAAGCGCCTCAAAAGCGTACGCTCAAAATCCGATTATTCAAACCAACTATACTGCCGATCCCGCGCCGATGGTTTACAACGGCAAGCTATACCTCTACACTACCCATGACGAGGATGGTTCCACCTGGTTTACCATGAACGATTGGAGATTATACACAACCGAAGATATGGTCAACTGGACCGATCATGGCGTTGTGCTGGCTTATTCCGATTTTAGC
>Ga0207873_1003267_pt1 | contig 12173 bp, 14 predicted proteins | sample BGWIniCompost_FD_187373 | JGI IMG/M metagenome (GOLD analysis project Ga0207873, IMG submission 187373) | Cellulose adapted compost microbial communities from Newby Island Compost Facility, Milpitas, CA, USA - BGW Initial Compost (SPAdes)... ... | reverse complement strand
CCCCCAGCCGCTTGCACAGCAGCCGGAACGGCTTGTCGGTGACCCCCGCCATCGGGGCGAGGACCACCTTCGGTTCGATGGCATGGGGGCCGATGCGCATCCCGCCATTGTCGCAGCCGCGCCGCGGCCGCGCGAGCGGGCGGCGCGGCCGCCCCGTCCGTGCCGGGTCAGGCGGTCAGGTCGGCCACCGCGGCGCCGGGCGCGTTGGACTTGACCGACTCGATGCCGTTGTCGCGCGCCGCGGCGCTGGAATACATCTCGCTGTGGCCGATGACCTGGCCGTTGGAGGCCTTCAGGTTGAAGTAGGGGCTGCCGTCCTTCGCGGTGAGACGCTCGAAGTTGGCCTCGTCCGCGGCGTGCCTGCGCACCGACTCGATGCCGTTGAGCGCCGAGGCCTTCTCCTTGTAGCCCTCGCTGGAAAGGATCACCTGGCCGTTGCCGGCCTTCAGGTTGAACTGGAATTCGCCGTTCTTGCGCTTGCCGATTTCGAACTTGCCGGCCATGTCGACCTCGCTCGTGGTGCCCGGTGGGCGGGAATGAGCCAGCCTTGGTCGTGCCGCGCGGCGGTCAACCTTCGGGCTGGCGTGGCAGCCGTGGCATCGCGGCGGCGGCGCCCGGCTGTTCGGTGGAGCGCGCGGCATAGTGCGCGGCGAAGCGCACGTGGGCGATGAAGCCGCCCTCGCCACCACGCGCCTGCGAGGCGGCCAGCGCGCCGTTGAACGCGTCGCCGGCCCCGGTGGTGTCCACCACCGCCGCTTCGTAGGCCGGCACGCGGTAGAACGGCAGTTCGTCGCCGCGGCACTTGTCCTCGCGGTGGGAGACGAACGCGCCGGCCGCGCCCAGGGTGACCACGACGGTGCCGCGCGGAAGCAGCGTGCGGCAGAGGTGGTGCAGGAGTTCGTCGTCCGCGCCGGCGACGTCGGCCGGGTCGATGCGCCCGCTGTTGTGGTGCGCGAGCAGGGCGGCGAACTCGGTCTCGTTGGGCGTCAGCACGTCGGCCACCGCGAGCAGTTCGCGCGGTGCCTGCGCGTTGGCCGGGGCGGGGTTGAGGATCGTGCGCACGCCGGCCGCACGCGCGATGCGCATCGCCTCGAGCACGCTCTCCACCGGCGATTCGAGCTGGGCCAGCACGATCCTGGCGCCGGAGATCGCCTCGGCCTGGCGGGCGACGAACTCGGCCGAGAGGACCCCGTTCGCCCCGGGGCCGATCACGATGCTGTTGTTGCCATGGGCATCGACGTGGATGCCCGCGGTGCCGGTGGGTTCCGCACTGTCCTCGGCGCGCAGGTCGATGCCGTCGGCGGCCGCCAGGGTGCGGGCGAGGCGGCCGCCGTCGTCGTCGCCGAGCGCGCAGACGAACACGGTGTCGACGCCGCAGCGCGCGCTCGCGGTGGCCTGGTTGAAGCCCTTGCCGCCCGGTCCGGTGCGGTAGCTGCCGGCGCGGGTCTCGCCCGGGCGCGGCAGGCTGTCGCACTGCCACGCATGGTCGACGTTGAACGAGCCGACGACGACGACGCGCGGGTGGGTTGCGGCGGACATCGCCCCTGCCTCAGCCTCCCAGGCCCGTGAGCACGCCGGCGATGGTCGCGGTCATCATGGTCGCGATCGAGCCGCCCAGCACCGCGCGCAGGCCCAGCCGCGCCAGGTCCTGGCGCCGTTCGGGGGCCAGGCCGCCGACGCCGCCGATCTGGATCGCGATCGAGCTGAAGTTGGCGAACCCGCACAGCGCGTAGGTCGCGATCAGCGCGCCCTGAGACGTCAGCGACACGCCCTCCACCCGGCCCTGCAGGATGTCGCCCATCTGCACGTAGGCCACGAACTCGTTGAGCACCACCTTGGTGCCGATCAGGCCGCCCACGGTGCCGGCGTCCTGCCACGGCACGCCGATCACCCAGGCCAGCGGCGCCAGCAGGTAGCCGAGCAGGGTGGACAGGGTGGTGGGCTTGCCCAAGGCCTGCTCCAGCCCGGTGATCTCGCCCAGCCAGGACAGCGGCGCGTTGATCAGCGCGATCAGGGCGATGAACGCCAGCAGCATCGCGCCGACGTTCAGGGCCAGCTTGAGGCCGTCGGCCGCGCCCGCGGCGGCGGCGTCGATGACGTTGGCGGTGGTCTTCTCCACGTGTACCCGCACCGTGCCGAGCGTCTGCGGGGTGCCGGTCTCGGGCACCAGGATCTTGGCGATCACCAGCGTCGCCGGCGCCGCCATGATGCTGGCGGTGATCAGGTGCTTGGCGTAGGCGGCCTGGAGCGCGGGGTCGTCGCCGCCGAGCAGCAGGACGTACGCGCCGAGCACGCCGCCGGCGATCGTGGCCATGCCGCCCACCATCAGGGTCAGCAGCTCCGACATCGTCATCCCGGCGATGTAGGGGCGCACCACCAGCGGCGCCTCGGTCTGGCCGATGAAGGCGTTGGCGCAGACCGACAGGGTCTCGGCGCCGGACACGCGCATCACCCGCGTGATCACCCAGGCCATGCCCTGGACCACCTTCTGCATCACGCCCAGGTGGTAGAGCACGCTCATGAAGCTGGCGAAGAAGATGATCGTCGGCAGCACCTGGAAGGCGAACACGAAGCCGAACTTGGACGGGTCGCCGAAGTCGCCGAAGATGAACCGGGCGCCCTCGGAAGTGAAGCCGAGCAGCTTCACGAAGCCGCCGGACAGGGCGTCGAAGACGCCGGCGCCCCACGGCGTGAGCAGCACGAAGGCCGCCACCAGCACCTGCAGGACCAGGCCGATCGCCACCAGTCGCCAGTCCACCTTCCACCGGTTGCTGGAGAACAACCACGTGAGCCCGATCAGCACCGCCAGGCCGACGACGCCGAAACCGACCCGTGCTACTGCTTCCATCGACCCTGTTCCGGCGCTGACTGACGCGGCAGCCTAGAGCAGCGCGCCGCGCGCGGCAACCTTGAAAATTCCCGGCCGACCTGCTCAGCCGTCGCGGGCGACCACCCGGTTGCGCCCGCAGCGCTTGGCTTCCTGCAGCCGCCGGTCGGCGGCCCCGAGCAGGGCCGAGGCGGTGGCGCCGTCCTGGGGGAAGGCGGCGAGGCCGGCGCTGAAGCTCAGCGCCACCGGTTCGTTGCCGCGGTCGGTCTGGAACGGGCGTTCGGCCAGGCTGCGGCGGTAGCGGTCGATCCGCTCCCAGGCGCTGCCGATCGGGCACAGCAGCACCAGCACGAACTCCTGGCCGCCGATCCGCGCCAGGTGCTCGTCCTCGTCCAGCATTTCCCGCAGGTGCCCCACCAGGTGGCGGATGGCGCGGTCGCCTGTGGCCTGGCCCAGCTCCTGGTACACGCGGTTGAAGTGGTCCAGGTCCACCAGCCCGATCGACACCGATCGGCCCTCGCGCCGCGCGGCCTCGAACATGCGCGGCAGCCGCTGCATCAGCCAGGCGCGGTTGGGCACCCCGGTCAGGCTGTCGCGCCCGGACATCTCGATCAGCCGCTGCATCCGGTACACCAGGGTGGCGGCGAGCAGGGTCATCAGCCCGAGCAGCACCAGCCGCGTGCCCTGGCCGCGCACCGTGACCGCGCCGTGCTCGATCGACAGCAGCGGCTCGTTCGCCATCCCCAGCACCATCGCCACCAGCAGGCCGTACTGCAGCACCGCCAGCCCGCCGACCCAGAGGGTGAGGCGGCCGTCGTGGCGCAGGGCGGTGAGCGCGATCGCGAACAGGTAGAAGCTCCACACGCCCACGCCGTTGAGGGCGGCCGTCGCATCGCCCGTGGCCTGCAGCGCCAGTACCGCCGTGATGATGCTGATGTCGTAGGTACCCGTGGCGTAGGGCAGCCAGCGCAGCCGGCGGTGGTCGCGCGCGAGCGCCAGCCAGATCTGCGCCATCAGGTTCACGAACACCGCCACGCCCAGGCCCACCAGGATGCGGCCGGTGTCGCCGTGGGTCAGCACCGGGGCCAGCGGCAGCGCCAGCGCCAGCAGCGACAGCAGCGCGCGTACCTTCGCCACCATCCGTTCGCCGACGGCGCCCAGTTCGAGCATCACCTCGTCGGGGCGGCCGAAGAGGCTGGCGAGGAAGCGCCTGAGCGAGGAATCGTGCATGGACCTTGGCAGCCGTGAACGCCGCGCGAGCATACCGCGCCGCGCCTGCGCGTGGCCCCGGAGGGTGCCGGCACGGCTAGACTGTGGCGCATCCCATCCGGAGGACAGCCATGCAGTATCGCCGGCTCGGCGGTTCGGGCCTGAAGCTCTCGGCCCTGTCGCTCGGCACCTGGCTTACCGCGGGCGCGCGCCTGGGCCGCGGCGAGATGCGCGAACTGGTGGCGCTGGCCTGGGACCACGGCGTCAACTTCTTCGACAGCGCCGAGAACTACGCCCACGGCGAGGCCGAGCGGGTGCTGGGCGACGTGGTCGCCGACCTGCGCCTGCCGCGCGACGGGTTCTGCGTGTCGAGCAAGGTCTGTTTCGGTTCGGCCGCGCAGCCGCGCCCGACCCAGGCCGGTCTGTCGCGCAAGCACGTGCGCGACGCCTGCCACGACGCGCTGCGTCGCCTGCGCGTGGACTACCTCGACCTGTTCTTCTGCCATCGCCCAGATCCCGACACCCCGGTCGCCGAAACCGTGCGCGCGATGGACGACCTGGTGCGGCAGGGCAAGGTGCTGTACTGGGGCACGTCGGAGTGGCCGGCAACGCTCATCCGGGAAGCCTTCGACGTTGCCCGCGCGCACCACCTCGCGCCGCCCACGATGGAGCAGCCTCAGTACAACCTGCTCCATCGCGAGCGGGTCGAGCTCGAATACGCCTCGCTGTACGCCGAGTGCGGCCTGGGGACCACGGTGTGGTCGCCGCTCGCCTTCGGCCTGCTCAGCGGCAAGTACGACGCCGGCATCCCCGAAGGCAGCCGGATGGCCCGGCCGGACGCGCCGGGCCGGCTCGACAGTCCGGACGGGCAGGCACGGCTGGCGCGGGCGCGCCGCTTCAGCGCGGTCGCGGCCGAACTCGGGGTGGCGCCGGCGCCGCTGGCGATCGCCTGGTGCCTGGGCAATCCGCACGTGTCGAGCGTCATCCTCGGCGCATCGAGGCCGGACCAGCTGGTCGAGAACCTCGGTGCGCTGGAGCTGGCGGGGCGGTTCGACGAACCGGTGTGGCGGCGGCTGGAGGCGGTCGTCGGCTGAGCGTGGCATCGCGGTTGACAGCCGAATGAGAATCATTAGCATCGACAATCCCGCCGGCGAGGATGCCCGATGTTCGTGACCCCGGATGACCACCCCGGAACCGCTTCTGTGCCGGACGACGTGCGGTCGTCGCGCCAGCGGGCCGGCGCCGTGGAGATCGACAGCGGCCAGCTGCTCCAGGGCAGGCGCGAAGTGCTGATCCGCCACGGCGGCGAGTGCTACCGGTTGCGGCACACGCGCAACGACAAGCTGATCCTGACCAAGTAGCCCCGCGTCGCCGTGCCGGTCACGCGCGCTCCCGGCCGGGGGACGTGGGATTGCCCCGTCTTGCGCGCATGCCCCGCGCGGGCCGGGATCCGGCGAATGCCCGTGCAAGGCGCCCATCGCGACCGGCGCGCGGGGCGACGGAGTGCTCAGCGGCCGGCCGCGGTTGCGCCGGTGGCCAGGATGGCGACGGTCCGCCCGGTGTCCGGCGGCGGGGGCGGGGCGGGCGGGGGCGGAACCGCCGACGCGGCCGGCTTCGGCGGCTTCGGCGGCGGCGCGGGTGGCGCAGGCGGCGCCGGTGGCCACGCCATCGCCTTCGGCACGGCGACGCGCGCCTGCGCGCTCCTGCGGTCGCGCAGGTAGTCCACGCTCACGCGTTCGCCTTCCTCCTTGCCGCGCAGCACGTCCATCACCTCGCGCGGCGTCGCCACCGCCTTGCCGTCCACGCGCTGGATCACGTCGCCCGCCTGCAGGCCCTCCATGCCGCCGGGCGACAGCACCAGCACGCCCCGCTCGGTGCCGAAGTAGCGGCCGAGCTCCGGATCGACCGTCGCCAGGTGCAGGCCGCGCCAGCGGAACGCCGACGCGAGCCGGCTCGTCTCGCCTTCGATCACCCGCTGCAGTTCCGCACGCACCTCCGGGGTAATGCCGGGCAGGCGCTCGAACTCGAACACATCGCCATCGCCCACGAAACCGAGTCCGCCCGGGGCGCTGATCACCGCCAGCCGGCGGTCGCGCCGGGGCGTCACGTCGACCGTGGCGCGGCGGCCGTCGCGCAGGTAGCCGATGCGCACCGGCTTGTCCGCCTCGAGCCCGCCGAGCAGCTTGCGCGCGTTGCCCACGCGCAGTTCGCCGGTGTTGCCGAGGATCTCCTTGCCGTCGACCGAGACCAGGCGGTCGCCGGTGCGCAGCCCGGCCTCGGCGGCGCCGCTGCCGGGGGTCACGCCGGCGATGCGCACCCCGGGCTGGTCGTCGCCTTCGAGCAGGACCCCGAGCACCGGGCGTCCGCGGGCTGCGGCGAACTCGGCCGCGGTCGCCTCCGCCAGCTTCCGCGCCTCCTCGGCAAGGCGCCCGGCATCGCGCGCCTGGCCGCGCGCGAGTTCGGCGTAGCGTCTGGCGGCGCGTTCGAGTTCCGCGCGCGCGGCGGCGATCTCGCGTTCGGTCGCGGCCTTGCCGTCGTCCGCGGCGACGGCGCCGCCGGCCAGCAGCAGCGACAGGGAGGCGGCGAGGAGGGTGCGGGGCAGTGATTTCATGTCGACCTCGGGGATGGGGCGGGGATCCGCATGGGAAACGTTCAGTCGATGAGCACCAGCGCGGCGTCGTAGACCGTGCCCTGCGACTGCAGCCAGCGGCGGTTGCTTTCGAAGCCGGCAAGCGTGCGCAGGCTGTCGACGCGTTCCTGCCACAGGGCCTGGCGCTGCTCGCGCGACAGTCCGGGCTGCCTCAGGGCGGCGTCGATCGCGGCCAGCCGCGACTCGTACTCGCTGGCGAGCGCGAGGGCGGTGCCGCTGCCGAAGCGGTCGTCGCGCGCCACCGCGAGCAGGGTCTCGAGCCGGGCCGATTCGGCGTAGAGGGCTTCCATCGGGTCGCCCTGCGCCTGCGCAAGCCCTGCGTCCTGCGGCGCCGGGCCGTCTCCGCCCGGCCCGGCGATCCGCCAAGGCAGCGCGATCGCGAGCAGCGCGATCGCGGCGGCCATCGCCAGCCACAGCGGCGCACGCGTGCGGCGGCGCGCGTCCAGCCGCCCGGCCACGGCGTTCCAGCCACCATCGGGCGGCGATTCCTGGGGCAGCGCGGCAAATGCTTCGCCCCAGCTGGCCGGCACGCGCGGCGGGTGCAGGTCCGCGTCACGCATGGGCCGCCTCCCTTGCCGCGCTGGCGTCGCAGCCAAGCAGCATGCGCAGGCGGCGGGTGCCGCGCGCGAGTTGCGACTTGGAGAAGCTGGTGGTCCGGTTCATGGCGGCAGCGATTTCCTCGTGCGTGTAACCCTCGGCGTGGTACAGCCACAGCACGCTCCGGGTGGTCGCGGGCAAGGCGGCCAGGGCGCGCTGCAGCAGGGCGGCGTCGGCGGCGGCGGGCGGCGGCGGCGCGAGCTCGTCGGCGGCGTCGAAACCGTCCTCCATCGGCAGCTCGTCGGCCAGGCGGCGGGCGCGGCGCAGCTTCATCAGCGCCTCGTTCACCGCGATCTGGCGCAGCCACGCCCAGAACGGGCTGTCGCCGCGGAAGCCGCCGATGCGGTCGAACACCTTCAACATCGTCTCCTGCAGCACCTCGGCCGCCTCCTCGCGGTCGCCGCAGATGCGCAGCGCCAGCGAGAACACCGGGCGCTCGAACCAGCGGTACACCTGCTCGAACGCCACGCGGTCGCCGGCCCTGGCCCGCGCCAGGAGGGCGTCGGGCAGGTCGATGGCAAAGCTCGACGCGGGTCCGTTCGTGGCAGGCATTCCCCAGTCTGGATGCGGGCGGAGGCGGAATGGTCGCAGCGCGGGCCGCGGGTATCGGTCCGTCGGGCTGCGCCGGCCGGTGCCGGGCCCGGCGGGGGCGGTCACATCCGGGCCCCGCGTGCCGTCCCCACCCTATACTGGAACCTGACGAGGGAGGAGCGATTCCATGGGCGGAGGCATGTTTCTGACCGCGGTGCTGCTGGTCGCCGGCATCATCATCCTGTTCAAGACCGTCAGGATGGTGCCGCAGGGCTACGAGTGGACGGTCGAGCGCTTCGGCAAGTACACCCACACCCTGGACCCGGGGCTGCACTTCCTGATCCCCGTGGTGTACGGCGTCGGGCGCAAGGTCAACATGATGGAGCAGGTGCTGGACGTGCCCAGCCAGGACGTGATCACCAAGGACAACGCGGTGGTCAAGGTCGACGGCGTGGTGTTCTTCCAGGTGCTGGATGCGGCCAAGGCGGCCTACGAGGTCTCCAACCTCGAGATCGCCATGATCGCCCTGGTCCAGACCAACATCCGCACCGTGATCGGCTCGATGGACCTCGACGAGTCGCTGAGCGGACGCGAGGCGATCAACGCCCAGCTGCTGAACGTGGTCGACCACGCCACCAACCCCTGGGGCGTGAAGGTCACCCGCATCGAGATCCGGGACATCCAGCCGCCGCGCGACCTGGTCGACGCGATGGCGCGGCAGATGAAGGCCGAGCGCGACCGCCGCGCGGTGATCCTCGAGGCCGAGGGCCACCGCCAGTCCGAGATCCTGCGCGCCGAAGGCGAGAAGCAGGCGGCGATCCTGCAGGCGGAAGGCCAGAAGGAGGCCGCGTTCCGCGAGGCCGAGGCGCGCGAGCGCCTGGCCGAGGCGGAGGCCAAGGCCACGCAGATGGTCTCGGAGGCGATCGCCCAGGGCGACGTGCAGGCGATCAACTATTTCGTCGCGCAGAAGTACGTCGAGGCGTTCGAGAAGCTCGCCACCGCGCCGAACCAGAAGTTCGTGCTCATGCCGATGGAGTCGAGCGGCATCATCGGTTCGATCGCCGGCATCGCCGAGCTGGCGAAGGATGCGCTCGGCAAGCAGCAGTCCGCCCCGCGCGGCGGCAACCAGCCGCCGCCGCCGCGCCCCACCTTCCCGGCGGGGAGCTGAGCCGTGGAGCTGCGCTGGGACGTGGTCGGCTGGGCGGCGGTGGCGCTGCTGCTGTTCGCGGCGGAAGCGCTGGCGCCCGGCGCCTTCATGCTCTGGATGGGGCTGGCCGCCGCGGCGGTGTTCCTGGCCGTGCTGCTGGTGCCGGGGATCCCGCTGCTGGCCCAGGTCGCGGCCTTCGTGGTCCTGAGCTTCGTGTCGATCCAGGTGTACCGCAAGTACGTGCGCGGGCGCGGGCGCGAGCGCGAGAGCGACCGCCCGACGCTCAACAAGCGCGCCTACCACCACGTCGGCCGCGTGGTGGCGCTCGAGCAGCCGATCGTGGCCGGGCGTGGGCGGGTCAAGATCGGGGACGCGTTCTGGACCGTGCAGGGTCCGGACTTGCCGGCCGGCACGCCCGTGCGCGTGACCGGGACCGATGGCGAGATCCTGCACGTCGAACCCGAGGTGACGCCAGCCGCACCGCAGGCGTAGCCGCAGCGTACGCCGCGGCTGCGCTGCGTCGCCCGGGGCGCCCGCCCGGCCGGCGGCGACGCACCGCACGCGATTGTGTAACAGCGCCGGTCGTGGCTAGCGTGCGCGCATGGCGCACGACCACCACCCCGGCCACGGCGGCCACGCCCACCATCACCATGAGCACGCATCGGCGGCCAGCATCCGCCATGAGCGCCCGCTGTGGTGGGCGCTGGCGCTGATCGTCCTGTTCGCGGCGGTCGAGGCGGCCGCCGCCTTCGCCACCAACAGCCTGGCGCTGCTGTCGGACGCGGCGCACATGGTCACCGACGCGTTCGCGCTGGCCGTCGCCCTGGTCGCCGTGCGACTGTCGCGGCGCCCGCCGGATGCGCGCCGCAGCTTCGGCTACGTGCGCGCCGAGGCGATGGGGGCGCTGTTCAACGGCCTGCTCCTGTTCGCGCTGTCGGGCTACATCCTGTGGGAGGCGGCGATGCGCATCGTGGAGCCGCCCGAGGTGGCATCGCTCGGGATGCTGGCCGTCGGCGTCGCCGGACTGCTGGTGAACCTCGTCGCGATGCGGCTGCTGCATGCCGGCAGCGAGGAGAGCCTCAACGTCAAGGGCGCCTACCTCGAGGTCTGGGCCGACATGATCGGATCGCTCGGGGTGGTCGCCGGCGCGCTGGTGATCCACTTCACCGGCTGGCGCCTGGCCGACCCGCTCATCGCCGCGGCGATCGGCCTGTGGGTGCTGCCGCGCGCGTGGGTCCTCGTGCGCCAGGCCGGCAACGTGCTGATGATGGGCGTGCCCGAGGGCATCGACCTGGAGCAGGTGCGCGGGGCGCTCGCCGGGCTGCCGGGCGTGGAGGACGTACACGACCTGCATGTCTGGGCGCTGGCCTCGCGCCAGGCGGCCATGACCGCGCACCTGGTGGTGGACGAGGCCGTGGACGCGCGCGCGCTGCGGCACGCGGCCGGCGAACTCCTGCACGGGCGTTTCGGCATCGGCCACGCCACGCTGCAGGTCGAGACCGGGCCATGCCACGGCCCCGACTGCGGCGCCGGGCACGCCGGCGGCCACGCCTGGCGACCCGGTCCGCGCGGCGATCGGGGATAATTGCGCCAATCCAGGCAGGAACGGCGCCATGATCCGCAAGACCATCCTCAACGACAGCCATCGCGCCCTGGGCGCGCGCATGGTCGATTTCGGCGGCTGGGACATGCCGATCCACTACGGCTCCCAGATCGAGGAGCACCACCAGGTGCGGCGCGACGCCGGCATGTTCGACGTCAGCCACATGAACGTGGTCGACATCGACGGCCCCGGCGCGCGCGCCTTCCTGCGCCGGCTGCTCGCCAACTCGATCGACAGGATCAATCCGGGCCGGGCGCTGTACTCGTGCATGCTCAACCCGCAGGGCGGGGTGATCGACGACCTGATCGTCTACGACCGGGGCGGCGACACCTTCCGCATGGTGACCAACGCCGCCACCCGGGACAAGGACATGGCGTGGATCGGTGCACAGGCCGCCGGTTTCGACGTGCAGGTGCGCGAACGGCCGGAGCTGTCGATGATCGCCGTGCAGGGACCGAACGCGCGCGAGCGGCTGCTCGGCCTGCTCGACGGCGACGCCGCCGCGAAGGTGTCCGCGCTGGGCAGGTTCGCGGCCGCGGAAGTCCCGTCCACCCCGTTCGGCGAACTGTTCGTCGCCCGCACCGGCTACACCGGCGAGGACGGCTTCGAAGTGGTCGCCTCCGAGGCAGGGACGGTGGCGCTGTGGGACGCGCTGCTGCGCGCCGGCGTGAAGCCGGCCGGCCTGGGCGCGCGCGACACCCTGCGCCTGGAAGCGGGCATGAACCTCTACGGCCAGGACATGGACGAGACCACCAGCCCGTTCGAGGCGGCGCTGGGCTGGACGGTGTCGCTGGACGAGGGCCGCGACTTCATCGGCCGCGAGGTGGTCGAGGCGCACAAGCGCGACGGCGCGCCGCGGCAGATGGTCGGCCTGGTGATGGACGAGAAGGGCGTGCTGCGCCACGGCCAGGCGGTGCGTACCGCGCTGGGCGACGGCGAGATCCTGTCGGGGACGTTCTCGCCGACGCTGGGCAAGGCGATCGCCTTCGCCCGGGTGCCTGCCGGGGACCTGTCGGCAGGCGTGCGCGTCGACATCCGGGGTCGCGACGTCCCGGTGCGGGTGGCGAAGTTCCCCTTCGTCCGCGACGGCAAGCCCGCCTGAGTCCGGGAGCGCGGTCCGGCTTGCGGCCGCCCACCCGGGCTTCGATACACTAGCCCCACTTCCCCCCTGCACCGCACGACCGGAGAGCGGCATGAGCGAGATCCCTGGCGACCTGAGGTTCATGAAGTCACACGAGTGGGCCCGAATCGAAGGCGATGGCAAGGTCACCGTCGGCATCTCCGACCATGCCCAGGGCCTGCTCGGCGACCTGGTCTACGTCGAGCTTCCCGCGGTCGGCGACACGGTCGAGGCGGGCAACGCCTGCGCCGTGGTCGAGTCGGTGAAGGCGGCGTCGGACGTCTACGCGCCGGTGTCGGGCACGGTGACCGCGGTCAACACCGCGCTGGCCGACAAGCCCGAGACGATCAACGAGGACGCCTACGGCGAGGGTTGGCTGTTCGTGGTCGAGGCGAGCGAGCCCGACCAGCTCAACGACCTGCTCGGCCCGGACGACTACGCCGAGCTGATCGAGGAAGACGACCACTGACTTCCTGTGGCGGGTGCGAT
>Ga0207873_1003265_pt1 | contig 12178 bp, 7 predicted proteins | sample BGWIniCompost_FD_187373 | JGI IMG/M metagenome (GOLD analysis project Ga0207873, IMG submission 187373) | Cellulose adapted compost microbial communities from Newby Island Compost Facility, Milpitas, CA, USA - BGW Initial Compost (SPAdes)... ... | reverse complement strand
AGGCGGCCGGCAGTGCCCGCCAGGAGGACCACCACGAGCGCCTGCGGCAGCAGCGCCAGGCCCACCTGGCCGGACGGCAGCCCGTTCACGTTGGTGTAGAGGAACGGTGCGATCACGATCACGCCCATGCCGCCGTTCATCGTGAGAAACCCGACAAGCGTGAGCAGCACGTAGCGCCGGTTCGCCAGCAGCGCCCGATCGATGAACGGGGACGCGACGGTCTGCTGCCGGTGGATCGTGAGCACCGTCCCGACGAGCCCGACGATCGCGGCCGTGATGACCACTCCGGTCAGTCCCCCTTGCCGTTGGAGACTGGTGAATGCCAGGAGCACCCCCGAGACAGCCGCGGCCACCGCGATGCCGCCGAGCCAATCGATCCGCACCTGCTGGTGCAGAAGCGGAGGCGGCAGGTAGCGTGCGGCCAGGGGGATTACCGCCGCCAGCATTGCCGCGAAGAGGAACACCATGCGCCAGGCGATGAGCTGCGTGATGATCCCGCCGAGCGTCGGACCGATCGCCGTTCCGGCACTGACGGCGGTCGCGATGATCCCCATCGTCCGACCGCGCCGCTCGGGCGGCACGATGCGGGCGACCATGGCCATGCCCAGGCTGGTGATGGCTCCAGCGCCCAGGCCCTGGATACAGCGGGCAATGACGAGCATGGGAAACGCGAAGGCAAGCCCAGCGAGCGCCGCGCCGATCACGAAGAGCACCATGCCACCCAGGTAGATCCGGCGCTCACCGAAGCGGTCACCCAGACGGCCGTGGAACGGCATCGCGACACCGAAGGTGAGCAGGTAGATCGAAACCAGCCAGCCGAGCGCGCCGGCATCGACGCCGAAGTGGTCGCCGATCGGCGGCAGCGCAACGTTCACCATGGTGCCGCTGGTCACCGTCATGAAGCTCGCCAGGCCGACGATGGCGACGACCCATCGCTCGTGGGCCCGCGCGTCTCTCGTGAGGCGCGCCTGGGGCTGTGCGACTACCTCCATCGTGCGAGGGGAGTCGTTGTGGTGCACTCGGTCTCCTACGATCCGGTTCAGCGCGACGATCGCGAATGCCAGGGAACCGCCTGGCGGGCGGACGGCGCGCCGTGCGGCGCGCCGGTATCGACGAAACAGCAGAGGAACATGCCACGTGGCGATCCTGAGCGTTTCGCTCCAACGGTGTCCGGGAGCGGGGACGGCCTGCCGGGAACGCCGACCACAGCCGCCTCGCCTCCCAATCTCCCTATTGTACAGCGGTCGGCCACGGGGCGAGCTGAAGGGGGATCGGCCGGAACATGCACAAAGGGCAATGTATCGCTCGCTGATTCGGGTATAGTGGCCTGGTTGGCAACCCCGGGGTGGCCCGGGTCGGGATATTTCAGACGTGGGTGGGGAGCGAGGAGCACCAATGAGCCAAGACGCACAGGTCACCGCGCAGCGGTTGAACCGCGTACGGGAGGTCATGGAGCAGGCCGGGGTCGACCTGCTGGTGATCGGCCCGTCATCCGACTTCCGCTACTTTACCGGCCACGCGCCGCGGCTGAGTGAGCGCCTGACCGCGCTGATCATCCCGCGTGAGGGCGAGGCGACCATCACGGTTCCCCGGCTCGAAGCGCCGCTGCTGGCTCACCTCTCCGATCGCTTCGCCATGGCAATCTGGGACGAGACGGAGCGGCCCACCGAGCGCATCGCGGCGATGGGGCGTGAGGCCGGCGTGCGTGCTGTCGCCGTCAACGACCAGTTCTGGAGCGTGTTCCTGCTCCAGCTCGAAGAGCTGCTGCCCTCGGCATCGTTCCAGAGTGCGTCCACGATCATGACCCGGATGCGGGTCGTGAAGGACCCGGCGGAGATCGCGCTGCTGCGCGAGGCGGCACGCCGCACCGACGCCGCCTGGGAGGAGTTCTGCGCGACTGTCCGCCTCACCGGCCGGACCGAACGCGAGGTCGCGGCGGACCTGCAGGCGCTGATGGCGAAGCAGGGCTTCCCGACCCTCGCGTTCTGCGCGGTCGCTTCCGGCCCCAACGCCGCCTCGCCGCACCATGAGACGTCCGACCGGGTCATCCAGCCGGGAGACCCGGTGGTGATCGACTTCGGCGGCGAATACGAGGGCTACTACTCCGACATCACCCGCACCCCGGTGGCGGGGGAGCCGCATCCGGAGTTTGTGAAGATCTACGAGATCGTGAAGCAGGCGCAGCAGGCGGCCTTCGAGACGATTCGCCCGGGTGTCGCCTGCCAGGATGTCGACCGCGCCGCCCGCAAGATCATCAGCGACGCGGGCTACGGCGAGTACTTCATCCACCGCGTCGGCCACGGCCTGGGCCTCGAGATCCACGAGCCGCCGTACCTGGTCGAGGGCAACACCCAGCCACTGGAGGCGGGCATGGTCACCTCCGACGAGCCGGGAATCTACATTCCCGGGAAGTGGGGCGTCCGGATCGAGGATGCCGTGCTGGTCACGGAGGACGGCGCGGAGCGCCTGAACACGGTGTCGCGCGACCTCGTCTCGCTGCCGTAGCAGCTCGCGCCGCTATATGGACGTGAGGTCGCTGTGGACGGCGTTCCCGCCACGGAGCTTCGCTCCGTACATGGCCTGGTCGGCCGCAGCCAGCAACTCGTCCGGGGTCGTACCCTGGTGCGGGAACATGGCGATGCCGACCGAGATGGTCAACGGCAGGAGCGCATCGCCGTGCTCGAAGGGCAGGTCGGCCACCGTGCGTCGCAGCCGGTCAGCGACCTCCAGCGCGGCGCGGAGGTCGACGTTCCGCAGCACGACCGCAAGCTCATCGCCCGCGTAGCGGGCCAGCAGGTCGTCCGGCCGCAGGTTCCCAGCCAGCCGCCGGACGACCTGCTCCAGCACGGCATCGCCCACCAGATGGCCGTACTGGTCGTTGACCTCCTTGAACTTGTCCATGTCGATCAGGAAGAGGGCCGCGGTCGACACCCGCGGGTTGCCGGCCAGGCTCTGGAGGTGCTCGAGGAGCACACGGCGGTTGGCGATCCCTGTCGCCGGGTCGGTGCGCGCCTGCAGCTCCAACCGCTGGGTGAACTCCATCTGGTCCAACAGCAGGCCGAGATGCACGGCGATCCCCTCCGCCAGCGCCATGTCCTGGTCGTCGAGCGGGTGGGAGATGTCGGTCTCGATGTTCAAGACGCCGACCGGCCGACCGGCCGACCGGATCACGGCCACCAGCTCGCTGCGGATGGCCGGGTCGATCTCAATGTAGTCCGGGTCGCTGCGTACGTCGTGGACGAGGAGTGAGCGATTCTCACGCAGGGCACGACCGGTGATACCCCGGTCGATCGGCCAGCGCAGCGCAAGGTCGGGTATCGACCCCATCTGGGAGCGGTCCTCCAGGTGCTCGCCATCGGGCGTCAGCGTCGCCAGTACCACGCGGCGATAGCCGAGGCCGCCGGTGAGGCGCTCGGCCACCAACCGGAAGGCAACGTCGGCATCCCCGCCGCGGGCGATGAGCTGGCTCAGGTCGTGGAGCAGTTCGAGCTCATGCAGGCGCCGGTGGGGAACGGTGATGTCCTCGACCGTCACCTGCACGTAGGTGGTGGGAGCGGTGCCGGCTTCACCGGGCAGCGACAGTGTTCGGGCGCGACACGCCGTCGTCAGGCGTCGTCCGCCAGGCCCGCAGAAGAAGAGCACGACTTCGTCGGAGGGTGTCTGGGAAACAGCCCGCCACGCCTCCCAGGGGATCGCCGCGGGGTTGAGGAAGAGGCTCGCGAGCGGCGTGCCGACGAGCGACTCCGCGGAACGACCGGTCAGATCGCTCATCGCAGCGTTGACCAGGTGGATGGTCCCCTCCGTATCGCAGAGGACCACCCCCATCGGCATCCCCTCGACCAGTTCGCGGTAGAGTTGCTCGGTGATCGCCAGCTTGCGGCGCAGCCGCATGGTCGCGAGCGCAGCGGCCAGCGCCGCTGCCAGCACATCGCCGATCGGTCGGTCCAACGGCTCGTAGTCCGCCGCGTCGCCGTAGTAGACCGAGAGCAGGCCGTAGATCGTCGATCCATGCCGTACCGGCACGATGGTGGCCAGACCGATGCCGGCTTCCTCGGCGACCGCCGGGTCGCTCAAACGGCGGGCATCGCTGCTCGCACCCGTGTAGCGGAGCGGCTCATGCTGATTCCGAACCACCGCTTCCACCAGCGCCTGCCCGCGACCGATCGACTGCTCCTCGATGTGGCGCACGAAGGCGTCCGGCACCCCGACAACGGCAAGCGCGGCGAGCCGGTTCTCCCCCTCGGCAAGCAACCACACCGCGAGGCCACGGGCATCCAGCAGCCGCCGGGCCACCTCCAGCGCCTCCCCTAGCTGCTCCGGGGACTCCGTGAGGTCGAGTACTTCGAGCGCCAGTTGCCGGATCGCGTTCATCCGGCGCAGGTGCCGGCGCTGTTCAGCTTTGGATTCGAGCGTGAGCGCACGCCGCAAGCCGAGGAGCCGCTCCACGTCCGCCTCCGTGAGCGGTATCCCCAGCACGGCATCCACGCCGGCCGCCATCAGGGCTGCAGTCTGTGTGGTCTCGGCGTCGGCGAGTGCGCCGACTACGATGGGGTCTCCAAGGCGCGGGCGGAGGGATTCCACCCATCCGGCATCATCGTCAGGGATGAGGGTCACATCGAGCAGGACCACCTCCGGCGGGTGTTCGGCGGCGTGGGCGATCGCTTCCGCCACCGTCGCCACACCGGTTGCGCTTCCTCCCAGTCGCTCCAGGATGGCCAGGAGGTGCTCCCTCAGGTCGTGGCGGTCGCTGACGACCAGCACACGGCACCCCTCAGCCTGATCCATCTGTTGCTCACTACCCTCCGCACTCGGTCACGGTGCCGTGGCTCCGGGGCACCCCGGCCCGGCTATCACGTACTCGCCATGAATGTTAGCGCGTCGCCAGTTACATGGAAACAATTATAGAAAAAGTGTTCCACATGGTCCACATCCAATACCGAGACGCCGAGAACACCGCGCAACATGATCGTATGCACGCGGCCTAGTCCACACCGGCAACCGATGACTCCGCCGCGCCGGGCACCTCAGCCTCCACCCGCGGCTCTTCACTTTCCTCCGGCAGTTCCTCACCCCGGTACTGCCAGAGCTGGCGCGCCCACCAGCGAGAGGTCACGACCATCAGCAGGCAGGCACCCCCGCCGAGGACCATGGCATAGCGCGCGCCGACCACGCTCGCGACCATCCCGGCCTGGAACTCTCCCAGCCGCGGCCCTCCGGCCGAGAAGACCGAGGCCAGAGCGCCGACCCGGCCCCGGAGCGAGTCCGGTGTCGCCAACTGCCGCACGGTATGGCGCATCGCCATACTGACGGCATCCAGCCCTCCGGCCAGCGCCAGCAGTCCGAGTGCCACCGGGAAGGACCGGGCCATGCCGAACAGCGCCAGGGAGATCCCGTACGCCGCGACGGCCAGCGCCACGACGCGCCCCGGCCGGCGCGGCGTCGGCAGCAGCGTGAAGATCACCGAACCGGCGACGGCCCCCGCCGCCGGCGCCGAATAGAGCAGGCCCAACCCGTCCGAGCCCACCGCCAGCACATCGCGCGCGAAGGCCGGCAGCAGCCCCATCGACGAGACGAAGAGCACGGCCAGGAAGTCGACCAGCATCAACTGCCACAAAATGGCACGACCTCGCACGAACTCCAGGCCCTCGACCACCGCGGACAATCCCCGTCGCGGCCCGGCCGGCACCGGGACGCGGGTGCGCATCGCAACGATCGCGCCGAGAACCACCAGGAAGGACGCCGCATTGATCCAGTAGGCCGCACTCACTCCGAACACCTTGATGATCACACCCCCCGTGGCCGGGCCGAGGACGGCTGCGGTCTGCCAGGCGAGCACGTTCAGCGTCAAGGCGTTCGGCAGCCGCTCGCGCGGCACAAGGGAGGGGATCAAGGCCTGCCGCGTTGGCGAGTCAAACGCCGCGGCCGCCGCAGTGAGGGCCGCAAAGGCGTAGAGGATCGGCACGTTCGCCTTGCCGAGCGAGATGATCAAGGCAAGGAGCGCGCTGAGCCCGGCGAGGAAGCTCTGCGACACGAGCAGGAGCCGGCGGCGGTCGACCTGATCCGCCAGCGTCCCTCCGAAGATCGACAGCAGGATCGTCGGGATCGCCCGCGCCAGCCCGACCCCACCCAGCGCCGCGGTCGAACCGGTCAAGGAATAGACGAGCCAGCCCAGCGCCACGGTCTGCACCTGGGTGCCGAGCATGTCCACGAACTGCCCGGCCCAGAGGAGCCGGAAGTCCCGGTAGGCAAGAGCTGCTAATGCTGTGGGAAGCCTCACCCTCAATCCCCTGCGAGTAGACGCCGCCTAGGACGGCCGCGCGACGCCGAGCCGCTCCACAAACCAGTTCACCGCCCGTTCCATCACATCCCGCTGGTGCTCACGCTCGCGGACGCCGTGTGGCTCGCGCGGGTAGACGACGCACTGGGCCTCGACCCCGCGGGATCGGAGGCCGCGCGTCATCTCGTACGCCTGTCCAACGGGGCAACACGGATCCTGCTCCCCGTGGAGGAACAGGGTCGGCGTCCGAACCCGGTCCACGTAGAAGATCGGCGAGCGGGTCGCGTAGCGCCCGTCCAGCGTGAAGGGGTTGTCCCGGAGAAAGATCTCGTCGAAGCCGGGAATGTTCGTCCCTCCGTGGAACGAATACCAGTTGGTGATACTGGCCCCGGCCACCGCCGCCCGGAAGCGGTCGGTCTGGGTGATAGCCCAGCAGGTGAGGTAGCCGCCGTAGCTCCAGCCGCCGACGCCCAGCCGCTCCGGGTCGGCGATGCCGTCCCGCACGCAGGCGTCCACCCCAGCGAGGATGTCCTGCAGGTCCCCACCGCCGAGGTCGCCGATGTTGGCCTCAGCGAAGGCCAGCCCGTATCCGGCGCTCCCGCGCGGGTTCGGCAGCAGGACGGCGCACCCGCGCGCGGCCAGCAGGTGGATCCAGCTTCCGGGGCCGGACGGGCGCAGCCCGTAGGCCCAGGAGGCGGTCGGGCCGCCGTGGATGAGCGTCACCAGTGGCCACGGTGGGTTGCCCGCACCCCGCGGGCGAACCAGCATCCCCTCGATCTCCATGCCGTCGGGCGCGGTCCAGCGCAGCGTCTCGTACGGGCTGAGCAAGTCCGCCGGGAAGTCGGCGTTGACCGCGCTGCGCCGTGCCCACCGGACCCCTTCCGGTCCCTGATCCGCGATCCGCCCGACCCACAGCTCCACCGGCTCCGTCGGGGCACTCATCCCCGTGGCCACCAACCGGCCGTCGGCACTGATGTCGACGCCGGTGCCGTAGACGTTGAAGAAGCGCTCCCCCGCCCACAGCGTCTGCGTCCGTCCGGCGCCGGTCGGATCAAGCAGGCAGATCGCCGCCCGGTTGCGCTCGAGCGCCGCGGCGAAGAGCCGCCCATCCGCAACCCAGTGGAGCGACAGGTACGACCGCGGCTCCCCCGCGGTCAGCGGCTGCGCCGCACCCCCCGCGGCCGGGACGACGACCACGTCGCCCCCGCTCATGCCCGGGTCGCTCCAGGTGCTGGTGATCAGCACGATTGCGCGCCCATCCGGCGACCAGACCGGACCGGTGATCTGCCGCTCGGGCGCGTAGAGGGTCGTCACCTCGCCCGTCGCCACGTCGATGCGTACCAGCCGCGCCCGGTACCAGGACCAGGCGTAGGGCAGATCGCTGACGATCGCCGCGATCGCCGACCCATCGGGCGACCAGGCCAACTCCCAGACGTGCACGGGTCCGGTCGTGAGGCAGCGCGCCTCCCCGCTGGCCACATCCACCAGCCAGATTCGACCGAAGGCGTGCTCCTCCTCAAAGAGAACCCAGTCCTTCCCCTCGGGCCGGTCGCGTCCCACGGCGTCGGGAGCGATGACCGCGATCGTGCGCCCGTCCGGTGCCCAGGCGATTGCGCTGATCCCGGCGTCGAACTCGCGCAGCAACTCCGGTTCCGCCCAGGACCGCAGCAGGTAGAGCTGCCCGGTACCGCGCTTCTTCCGGTCGGACCGGAACGCCAGCGTCTCCCCGTCCGGCGACCAGCGCGGCAGGTCGTCCGTCCCCGGCCCCTGGGACACCTGCCGGGGCTCGCCGCCCGCCACATCCACCAGCCAGATCCGGCTGCGCGGCGACGGTTCCTGGTAGTCCACCGATGCCTCAGCCACGACGAAGGCCACCCGGCGGCCGCCTGGGTCGATCTGCGCATCATTCACCGACTTGAGGGTCAGCAGGTCATCCGCGGTCAGCACTGCCCGCGCTTCCATCATCGCCTCTATTCCCGCCACAGTATTGGGTGCCGGTCCTCCGGCAAACGCGTACGCTAGTTGACCACAGGCAACCCGCGCTGTCGAGAGCGCACCTTGCAACACATCCCGGCGCTGGGTAGAGTCGGGGTGATCGCGCCCGACGGCGAAGGGGGATCCGCATGATCGACAGAGGAGCGAGAATCTCGACCGGCACCCTCGCGCGCGCCGTAGCCTACGGGCTGGGCACGGGCGCGGCGGTCCTGCTGCTCATCGGCATCCCGACGGTGCTCATCCCGAACCCCTGGTTCAGCCGCATGGTGCCCACCCGGCCGCAGGATTACGCCTTCCTAGCGCTGACCGTCCTGCTGAGCGCCCTGATCGGCGCGACCTACGCCTTCCCCGCCGCCTGTCCGCTGCAGGAGGGCAAGCTTACCGCGGGCGGTTTCCTCTCGTTCCTGGCCGTCGGCTGCCCGGTGTGCAACAAGATCGTCGTGCTGGCGCTCGGCACCACCGGCGCCATGCGCTACTTCGAGCCGGCCCAGCCGCTCCTCGCCATCGCCGGGATCGCCCTCCTCGGCTACGCCCTCATCGTCCGGCTCCGCGCCACCCGCCACGCCTGGTGGCCGTCGTCTACATAACGAGCGACCAGCGGCTTCGGACCTGTGGATCGCGCCGGCGGCTGAAAGAGGCATCTTGGCGGCGTGCGCGTCGGCGCGCATCTCCCCGGTGAGAAGCGCGGCCCCGCCCTCTTTGGGCAATGGCCCACCCAGCATGCCCCAACCTTACCAGCAACTCAGCCCTTGGCTTCCTGCAGGATAACGCCGTGGCGCCTCCCACGTCGACGCGGTAGCGCCCGTATGGGCGCTACCGCGCCAGTGCCCCGCCGCAACATTGGCTGGGTCGTCTCCTGCCGAACAGGCGGCTTGGTTCCGTCCGGCACGATCGCGGCCGAGCTTCCGCGTCGAGCAGCGGTAGCCCGTTCGTTTTTTTCACGGCCGCCTATGGGCTCTCCCAGATGTGCCCCCCAACCACAACGGCAGGCACTCTCGACATGAGCACAGGATCCTAGCGCGATCCGAAGTCGGATCGAACACGGCTTGTCCGGGACAGGCCGAGTGGACCAACGCGTTAGGCCCGCATATGCCGGAATCTTTGCGATCATCTCACCATGGATCTCGCGTTCGGACACAAGATCGGCTACTATGGTGCCATCACAGGCTGTACAAGCTAGGTGGATGTGCAAGTTCTACTATCCGGAGCGTGATTACCTCCCCTGGTCATTCGATTGTCGCGCATAGGTACCACACGTACGCGGAAGGGGGTCGAGCCAGATGAGACCAAGACTGGCCATCGGGCGGTTTTGGCGGTTGGCTGTCTTGCTCGTGGCCGTGGGGCTGGTCATTTCGGCGTGGGTGGTCCGGTCCAGTCAATCGACTGCGGCTGATCCACTAATCCCCGCGCCAGCCACTGCAGACCTGATGCGAGGCAGCGGATGGAGTGTGAAGACCGAGGTGCTCGGCGACCAAGTGGCAGCGGGAGTGAGCTTCTCTACCTACGAACGGTCAGCGCTCCTCGACTACGCAGAGCGTGTGCGAGGAGCGGGAGCACACGTCTTTGACAGACATGACACAGTGCCAGCACTCGTCACGTTCCGCCATCCAATCTCGCTAGAGACCTTCCCGGAACTGATGGAACGGGCCGGCGCATCGGTGGTGAGTTTCAGAATTCGGACAGTGGAGCCTGATGGGCGACGAGGCACACTCGGTGGCGCTCCGGAACCCGATGGTACAGTCCTCGACGTTGAGCACGTCGCCACCTTTACCGAGCGGCAAGAACAAAGCAAGGGTGGTCCACTGAAGGTACTGGGTGTCATCGATGCTGAGGTCCTGGTCGACCGTGCTGCGTTCGACCGACTGACAAGTAACGTGGACGATGTGTTCTTGGTCGATATCATGCGAGCGGTCGTATACGACCATCTCCCAGACACGGCAAAGGACCGGGTTCCGATGCGTGATGTACGCTTGGAGCCACTGTACTGGCATCTCGAGGACAATGGGCTCACTACATCCTAGCGTGTGGTAGTCAAGCGGGTTAGGTACGAGCCTCGCCAGGCACGTCTACACTGCTGGAACGACCGACGCGAGAGCACCCTAGCCCGCTGAACAGATGCGACGAATACCGCTCTCCGTCCTCTGTCTACCATCATCCATCTGGTGAGCGGCGATGGCAGAGGCGGAGCCAGAGCAGGAGCGCCGGCGTGGACGCCGGCGCCCGTCCGGGGCCACCCCCGCAGCAAAGCCGGCGAGAGGGCGGGCGCTCCTGTTCGCGGCTCATCGGACAGATAACGCTGGACGGAGCAGTGAGCGAGCGGGCCTCACAACCGTTGAGTAGCAAAGGGGCTCGTCTCATGAGTGACGGACCCGCCGTACGAGCCGAGGAACTCGTGACCCGCGCGATGCGCTACGTCACTTGGTCCGGCTACTTCGCCCTGTTCGCCCTGGCGACGCTCATCTTCGGGCTGATCGCAGCATGCTTCGTCCCCACTGACTGGGTCGTGACGCGGAAGGACTACGTCTATCTCCAAATGCACCCACGCGGCGTCCTCGATCTGGCTGAAGACTATGAGCAATTCATCGCCACCAGCCAGAAGGATCCGATTCAGAACCAGCAGTGGCGTGAGCGGCGGCAGCACTTGTGGGTGAACTACTGGCTGCGATGGGGAACCGTGATGATCGTGGTTGGGGCAGTCACGCTCGGCCTCGATCGGCTGTTCGGGCGCCGGGTGAGCGTCCGCTTCGTTGCCGCGCTGTTCCTCGCCTTTACCATCGCCATCGGGATCTATCTCGTTACACACCCCGGCTTCAATCCGCTGGTGTGAGGATGGGGTGGGCATCCCCAGCCGCGGGACATCCGGACGGCGGACCTCCCACTCATCCGGATAGACCGAAGGGAGGGACCGGGCACGGTGCAGTCACTTTCTCACCATCCTAGCGCCTGCCGCGGCGACGACCGCCTCCGCGCCACCCGCGACGCATGGTGGTGCGGATAGAACTGCAGGCGTAAGACTGAGCCCCGCTCGACCCCGTGCGCGATCGATGCGCCAAAGAGCGGCCCTCACCCCCGGCCCCTCTCCCGGGGTCGGAAGAGGGGAGGAGGCCGGAGTCGCCAGCACGCGATTCCGAACCGGCACACGCAGGACGCACCAGGTCCCCCCTCTCCCAACGTTAGGAGAGGGGTCAGGGGGTGAGGGGCTCTTTCAAGCCACCCTCTTGACATCATATATGATTCCCTCTATGATCGGTTCCAGACCGACAAACCAACGAAGGCACAGGGGCACATGAGCAAGCAGGAGCTTGCCTACCAAACCATCCGTGCTCGCATCGTCGATGGCAGCTACGGCCCCGGCTACCGCATCGTGATCGACGAAGTGGCGCGTGAGCTCGGGGTCAGTCCAATCCCGGTGCGGGAGGCTGTCCGGCGGTTGGAAGCCGAGGGGCTGATCACTTACACCCGCCATGCCGGCGCCCGCGTCGTCGCCATCGACGAGCGGCAATACGTCGATACTCTAGCGACCCTCGCGGTGCTTGAGGGCTACGCGACGGCACTCGCCGCGCCACGGCTCGATGAGCGCGACCTGGCCGAACTGCACCGCCTGACCGGCGAGATGCGCGCGGCGCTCGACCGGGGCGACCTGCTGCGCTACGGCACGCTCAACCGCGCCTACCACGAGGCAATCTATCGCCGCTGCCCGAACGACTATCTGACCGATCAGATCCGCGCGGCGTGGGCACGGCTCGACTCGATGCGCCACTCGATCTTCGTCCTGCTGCCGGAGCGAGCACGCGCCTCGATCGCCGACCACGAGCGCATCAACGTTCTGCTCGCCTCCGGTGCGCCGGCAGTCGAAATCGAGCGGGTGGTGCGGCAGCACAAGCTCGCCACCGCCGAGGCGTTCCA
>Ga0207873_1003262_pt1 | contig 12190 bp, 8 predicted proteins | sample BGWIniCompost_FD_187373 | JGI IMG/M metagenome (GOLD analysis project Ga0207873, IMG submission 187373) | Cellulose adapted compost microbial communities from Newby Island Compost Facility, Milpitas, CA, USA - BGW Initial Compost (SPAdes)... ... | reverse complement strand
CGAGGATCGGCAGGTTCCGGGCCGCCGATCGCCCATGGCCAGAGTTCGCTGTATGGACTCAGAGGCCGGTCACGTGGTCCTGTCGTTTCGTTGAGCCGGTAGAAGATAACACTGAGAGTCGAAACGCTGACGGTCTGTCCGATTCAGGCCCGGATGACGGTGACACCGCTCCTGAGGTGCCTCCCGGAACTTGATCCAGTTATTATGGGACCCCACCGAATGTTGCCCCTCTCCCCAACCCTGCCCCACTATGCGGGTGAGTTTTCGAGCCTCTCGGGGGCGGAGGTGAAGGCGTCACCAGCCCGGAAAGGGGTGGCGGCAAGTGCCCCGGGCTGCTGTGAGGGCTCACGTTGTTGTAGTCGTTCCCCCACTGGGATAGGATCTCTCTGGCGCCATCAGGTCTAGGAACCAGTGCTGCGATAGGCACGCACGCCGGAGGCTACCGTTGAACGCCTCGATATGGGCGTTGTCCGTAGACTTACCCGGCCGGCTATAGCCAGCCGGACCGGTTCCAATAGGCGCAGTGGGTCAACGCCTTCGAGGTGAACTTCCTCCCATTGTCGACCGAGATGAGCGAGGGCAGCTCGCCCCGGCGTGCCCGGCCTCGCTCGGGATACGGCAGACATCTTCCCCGCGAAAGGAGGTCCCGGGCACCGGGGCCACGCACTTGCTCGAGACGACATCAACGACCGTGAGAATGCGGCTCGTACGGCCGCCGGCGAGTACGTCGTGCACGAAGTCCATGGCCCAGTGTTCGTTGGGTCGATCGACGAGCGGCCGCACCTCGCGAACCGCCGCGCTCTTGCGCCGCTTCGGCCGCCTTACGTGACTCGCCGAGGATCAGAATTCGGGGATAAGGGGAGTTGTACCTCGCGACCTCGCAGATGAGGAAAGGCCGCCGATCGGCGTGCTGCGAGCGTGGGCCGGAGCCATGATGAAAGCGGTCCCCACCGCCGTGTCTCCATCGGCGCTGGCCGACCATCTCGCCAAACACTTCGCACTCAAGGAGTTGCTCGGCTGATGGATCGCAGGCGTCATGCGTCGCGGCCACAGGAAGGTGAGCCGCCTCGGAGGTCGAACATCTTCATGCCGGCACCGCCGAACACGACGATGGATTGACTGCAAAAGTCTACATGATGTGTACATGTTTGCGAGTAATCCATCGCGCCCCGGACCAGCATGGAGCGATCCATCCCCGCCCGCATCGACGAACTCCAGCAACACGGGATTTATACGGTGACCCGTCTCGAACTCGAGGAGCATATGGGAGCATCTCGGCGGGCCGTAACGGCCGCTGTGTGGCGGTTGAAGAAGGCCGGCCCCCTGGTCGAACCCCGGCGAGGCTTCCTGGTGATCGTGCCGCTCGAGTATCGGAGCGCCGGATCACTCCCCGCTTCGTGGTTATCGACGACATCATGCGGTTCCTGGATCAGCCCTACTACGTGGGCCTCCTCACGGCGGCCGCCATCCATGGCGCGGCCCACCACCGTCCCCAGGAGTTCCAGGTCGTCACGGATCGTCCCACCAGCCAGATCACCGTGGGCAGGGTCCGGATCCGGTTCGTCCAGAAGTGCACGATCCACGAGGCGGCGGTCCAGGAGGTCAAGACGGAGACCGGCACCATGCCCGTGTCCACGCCCGAGGAGACGGCTTTCGACCTCGTGCACTACGCGGCGTTGGCCAGCCATCTGGACAACGTCGCGACGGTACTCGCCGATCTGGCTCCGCGACTGGATCCGAAGCGCCTCGTCGAAGTTGCCGCCCATTTCGAGGAGTCCGTCGCCCAGAAGTTGGGGTATCTCCTCGACCGGGTCGGCGTAACGGACCGGACGGCTGAACTGGACGCCTGGCTCAATGCGCGGAATGCGTCACGCGCTCCTCTCGTCTACGGGCCGCGCCCTTTTGCGGGCCGGGTGGATCCCCGGTGGAAGGTCGTCGTGAACCGCACAATCGAGGCGGCGGACTGAAATGCTCTCGCCTCTCATTCGCAAAGCCGTCGAAGACGCCGGTTTCGATCTCATCCTCGGCGAAGATGCCGAGTGGACGCGCGTCGGCGTGAGCGGGGTCGAGGGGCACGTCTGGGTGGTGCCGGTCGAGCGGGGCGCGCTCCTGGCGCTCGGGCCCGGGGTCGCGGCGGCGGAGTTCGAGACGGCGACGTGGACGGACGTCCCGCTCCCGCCCGGCGCGGTCCGCGCCGTGCGTTTCCGCACGCCCGAGGATCTCTACGACGGGCTCCGGCGACTCGGCGTGCTCCTGCGTCAGGCGCCGCCGCTCCCCGAGAAGCGCTTCGAGGACCGCCTCCGGGAGATCGGCTCCACCGAGGCCGAGGCCGTCGTCCGGCAACGCGTCGGCCAGGACCTCTTCCGCGAGATGCTCCTGGAGTACTGGGGTGGCCGCTGCGCGGTCACGGGACTCGACGTCCCCGAGCTGCTCCGGGCCAGCCACGCCAAGCCCTGGAAGGACGCCACCGACGCGGAACGCCTCGATGTCTACAACGGCTTCCTCCTCGCCGTTCACCTCGACGCGCTCTTCGACAGCGGTCTCCTCACCTTCGCCGACGACGGGACCGCGATCCCGAGCCCGCGCCTCACCCCCGAGGTCCTCGCGGCCCTGGGCTTCCCCAACGGCATACCGAAGCTCCGCTGGGTCGCCGAAGGCCATCGCCTATACCTCGCCTACCACCGCGAGCACGTCTGGCGCCCCGACTGATCAGTCCGCGGCGGCTTCCTTCGATCCCCGCGCGACTCGCCGCGTCCGCATTCCGTAGCCGTTCGGGCTGACCATCGTCGAAAACCCCGTAATTCTTTCAACACATCGACGATAAATGGAGGTTTATTGTCGATGCGTCGACCGAATGCCGGGGATGTGGCACGCATCGACGAGCAGATCCGGGAGCCGAACCCGTGATGGCGGGGGGCTCGACCGACTCGGCCACGACCCGCACCTGAAGGCGCTCGCCCGCGCCGGTTTCGACTGGGCGCCTCCCGTCGTCGAGACGATCCCGCTCGAACCCGGAGCGGTCCACACCCCTCCACGGCCCGACGTTACGCCCGCCTGCTGTCGGAGTCGTTCGTCCTCCTCACCGTCTTCCACCGGGCGATGGCGGCGCGTTCGAGCCGTCGCGCCAGCGGAAGCTGTACTTCCTCGATCCGCTCTTCGCCCGGATCGCGCCGACGCTGATCCCGGGCGGCCGCGATCCCGATCGGGGTCTTCCTGGCCGGGTTGGCGCCTCGAGTGGAGAGGAGGGAGGCGGATCCGTAGGCCTCTCTGGCCATCTACACGGTGCGAATCCCGCCCGGCCGACTCAGAAGAGGTCCTCCAACGTCCACGTCCAGGGCGACCGGCCGAGATCCCGCGCCACTTCGTGGAAACTCTCCGTGAAGCCTGCCGACGAGACGAAGAGCATCGGTGCGTCGGTGGCCAGGGCCTCGCGGGCCCAGCCGGCGCCGCTGTCGGCGAGGCGCGTCAAGGCGTCCAGGTGTTCCAGGAGCGTGCTCGCGTCCCCGGGCCGATGGCGGAACCTCACCGAGCCGGTCATGATGCGGCCGTCGAGGAGCCGGGCGACGATGTCGATCTCGGTGTCCCGACGATCGCGATCGCGGCCCTCCCAGCGGCCCCACTCCTCGACGGCGGGGAGGCCTCGCCGGGATCGGTGACGCACGTAGGCCTGCCGGACGACGTCCTCGAAGACCTCCTTCCCCACGTATCTCGGGAACGCCTGTTCGGCGATCCGTTCACGCCAGACGGTCTCCGGCCCCGAGACCGCGATCGCCGATTCGTTGGGCAGCGTCAGACCGTAATGGAAGCGGAGCGCCGGATCGGCGATCCGGTAACGTGCCGCATGGGTGCGGGGAGCGCCGAAATTCCGCTCCATCTCCAGGTAGCCGAGTTCGACCAGTTGATCGACCATTCGGCGTATCGCCGTATCCAGCGTCACTCCCACGTCGGCCGCGATCTCGCCGAGCCGTCGCCGCTTGATGCCCACCGCCGCCAGGATCGCCTGGTACTTGGCGTAGTCGCGCAGGCCCTCCTCCTGACGCAAGACGGTTTCGAGCTGGAGACGGATCTCTCCGTTGGGGTCGAGCAGGAGACGAACGATGTTCTCTTCCAGGGGCCAATCATCCCGAACCGGCCGGAGATAGCGGGGGATGCCGCCGAAGGCCGCGTACGTGCGGATGCGATCTTCGAGGGAATACGCCGGAACCATCCGGCCGGCGTCGTAATAGTCGAACGGCCGGAGCTGGCGGACCCAGTCGAGCCGGCCGTACAGCGGGGAACCGCCTCGAGCCAGTCCCTCCATGATTCGCACCGCGGAGCCCGAGAGGACGACCAGCAGACCACCGGTCCGGGAGATCCTCCCCTCCCAGACCGCGTTCAATTCCGACGCGACCTCGGCCAGCCCGCGCTCGTCAGTCGAGAGGTACTGGAACTCGTCGAGCACGACGACCAGGTTCCGCTCCGGCGCGAGCTCGAACAGCGTGCGAAAGACCGAGCGCCAGGTGGGGTGATCCTCGGGCCGGAGATCTTCGCCGGACCAGCGGGCGGCTTCTTCGACGAGGGCGCGGCGATTGATCTCCGGGGAGGTGGCGGAGGCCGTGAAGTAGAACGCGCGGTCTCTATCCCACAGGTGCGTCAGGAGATAGGTCTTGCCGACCCGGCGTCTGCCGTAGAGGAGCGCGAGCTTGCGTTCCCCCGAATCGGCGAGCGCACGCAGCTCCGCCGCCTCGGTCTCACGATCGATCAGGCTCTCGTTCGCCATTCGGCAGCTTCCCGATCATATACATACGCACAGGTATACAAATACGTTTATATGCTATCATGTTGGTATATCACCCGCAAGGGGCGACTCAAGGGGCGCACGAGCGCCCGCTCCCTGTCGCATCGAGCCGAAGAAGGGTATGATCTTCACTGGATGTTCGACCGACGACTGCCGATATGGATCGACCCGATACCCCGATCTTGATCCTGGAAGCGGCCAGCCGCGTCACGCCCGATGACCTCGCCGTCGTCCCGTCGGACGGCGACCTCGTCGCCTGCGACTTCTACGTCGAGGGGATCGAGGCCCAGGGCGAGGAGGTTGTCGGGGGCTACCGGCTGGGCCGGATCCTGAACGTCGACCACCACGCGCCCGCGCCGCGGATGTGGCGGCAGGTCTCCAGCACCAACCTCGCCCTCGAGCTGATCGAAGCCGGGGCCGACGCCATCGCGAAGGACGCGGTCGTGGTGGTGAACCACGTCGACTGCGACAGCGTCCTGAGCAGCGGGATCCTGGCGGGGCGCCTGGATCCGGACCCTCGCTTTGGCAAAGCCGCGATCGCGGCCGACCACACCGGCGAGGAGAACCTGATCGCCGACCTGCTCCAGGGGATCGATGCGGAGATCACGAAGAGCAGGAACGGCGACACGAGGCGGACGCTCGGGGATTATGCTTATTCGATCCAGAACCTGAAGAGTCTTCTCGCCGCCGGTGACAGCCGGCTGGATCACATGGCAAGAGAGGCGCTGGAGGCTCGCCTCCGCAAACGCGGAAAGGCGGAAGCCCTCGTGAGCCGCGGCGCCTTCCACGAGGCGGGCGCGCTCCGTTTCGCCGTCGTCGACGAGCCGATCGAGGGCGAGCTGTTCTACCGGCTCCTCCCGGACGCGGCGGTGATCATGCTCGCCAATCGCCTGTCGGGGGACTCGTCCCGGTGGCAGGTCAAGCTCCGCCTCGGCCAGGCCGCGCCGCCCGGGTTCGCGCTCTCCGATCTCGGGATCGAGGAGTTCGATCCGAACTACGGCGGGCGCTGGAACGCGGGATCGAACCGTCGCTTCGACCCGGCGACGGGGCTGCGGGGCACCGCGCTCGACCCGGAGGAGTACGCCGCGCGGCTCGTGGAGCGCCTCGAGCGCCGTCTCAAGAACGCACCCAGGACTTGATCGATGAGCACACTGGAACGAGCGATCGCCCTTGCCGCCGAGGCGCACGCCGGGATGGTGGACAAGGCCGGCGCGCCGTACATCCTCCACCCGCTGCGGGTCATGCTCAGGGTCGACGACGGGCGGGCCCGGATCGCCGCGGTGCTGCACGACATCGTGGAAGACACGGACTGGACGATAGAGCGGCTGCGGGCTGAGGGGTTCGACGAGGAGGTCCTCGCCGCCATCGATGCCCTCACCCGGCGGAAGGGAGAAGACTACTTCGACTTCTGCCGGCGGGCGGCGCAGAACCCGATCGCCCGCATCGTCAAGCGCGCCGACCTCGAGGACAACCTGGACCTCAGCCGGATCCCGAATCCCACGCCGGAGGATCGGGAGCGGGTCGAGCGGTACCGCCGGGCGCTCGAGCTGCTGTGACGGGTGTCATCATCGCCGCTCCCTGCTGCGATCGGTTTGGTCGCCATGGGGCTGCGATACTGCGATACCACGTTGCCGCGAGCCGGTGAGTGCAGTACATTGTATACGGAGCGGTCGGTCGAAGAAGACCCGCTCTTCATGGCGACGACGCCCGCGGGGAGGTGGCCCCGACGGGCTCTTTTTGTCACGTCCGGGCGACCCATCGTCGAGAAAGCCCGGCGCGGCCCGCAGGCTCCGGTATCGGCCGGACTCGGGTCCGCGGAGCCCTCGATAGCACAATGCCATTGCGATCCACTCGGTGCCGCACACGGCGTGCCCCTGCGGCCGTAATGGCTCTCTCCGCCATGTGGCTCGTAGGGTGTGACGACCCTGTCCAGCCCCAGGAATCCCTGCGGCCGGGTCGGGACTTCTTCGTGCTGCGCGCAGGGGAGGTGACCCGGGGCGCGATCGAGGAGGCCGGCGATACGGTCTTCTACAGGCTGGACGCTCCCAAGGATGTCCCTCTCCGGCTGTTCTTCGAGGCGCATGCCGATACGCTCGTCGCCCAGGTGGTGGACGACCGGCCGGGCGGCGATGTGTGGCAAGCCATGGCCAGCACGGTACATGATCCCATGCTCGCGATCCGGAGTACGGCATGGTTTCGACTCTCGGCCACCGAGTCGTACCACGTACGGGTGTTCGGATTTCGAGCCAGCCATCGCGGTGATTATTCGCTGTACCTTTACCCTCTCCAGACGGAGCCGGAGACCGTCCCGCCTCGATTCGAGATCGGTGACACCGTGGCCAATGAGGCGATCGACGTGCCGGGCGATGTGGATGTGTTCTATTTCCAGGGCGCGGCGGGCCAGGAGGTGATCGCTTTCCTCCAGACCCTGGACGGTCCCGATGGGCACACGCTCTGGTTGAGTATCCGCGACTCGGCCAGGGCGCTAGAAATACGTGGCACGCTGGGCAACGCTGGAGACACCATTCTAGAGGCGCGGTCGAGCGGCCGATTCGTCCTCCCGCAGACGGGCACGTACATGGCACGCGTGGAGGGACCGTTGTGGCCGAGTTACTGGGATCGTACAGCTTATCGCTTTCACATCTATCCCGTCTCCCGGCGCCCGGAATCGGTGGACGCCAGGGTGGCCATCGGGGACACCGTCACCGGGGAGGCGATCGATGCGGTAGGCGACGTCGACGAGTTCACGTTCACCGGCACGGCCGGGCAGGAGGTCAACGTACTGTTCCGGCGTGACAGCGGTGCGGGGGAGGCGATCGAACTGCGGCTCATCGGACCCGGCGGTTTGATCGGCAATCCGGTTCCGGTGGTCAACCGCAGCCTCTCTCTGGACGAGAATGGCACGGGACGGGTCGTGCTGCCGCATGATGGGGAGTACACGGTGCGCATCGAGGGCCCCGAGAGCGGCAGCCCCGAACGTGCAACGGGCGCATACGCATTCGAGATCTACCCGATCAACCGGGCGCCCGAGTCGGTGGCGCCGCGAGTCGCGATAGGAGACACCGTCACCGGGGAATCGATCGATCGCCCCGGTGATGTCGACGAATTCACGGTTGCCGCGACCGAGGGGCAGTACCTGAACGCTGTTGTCTATTCACTGGCGTCGGATCCGGGCGCGGCCTTCCACCTCGAGCTCGTGTCGTCGGACCACGGCTTCATAGCCGAAACCAGGCCCGGTACCGAGAGTGATGCGCTGTGGGCGACCGGGCGCATACGATTGCCCGTGACCGGCGACTACACGATTCGCATTCGGGCCTACGGCGACCAAGGATCGATGGGTCGGGGTGCTTATGGCTTTGCGCTCGTTCCGATCGACCCCGCGCCCGAATCGTTGGCGGCAACGATCGCCGTAGGCGACACCATCGTCGGCGAGTCGATCGATCACATCGGCGACGTCGACCGATTCACGTTCTACGGCGAGAAGGGACAGAAAATCGACCTCGTCGCCTGGGAGGAGCCCGGCGGACGCGGCCCCTTCCATTTCAAGATCCTCCTTCCAAGCGGCAAGTTGCTGCCGAACTGGGAGCTTAGGACCGGTGAGCATTCGACCGGGCCGCTCGAGCTTCCAACGACGGGCCATTACACGATCGAGGTGGCCGGTGCGTCCGAGCCTGACACGTCCACAGGCGCGTACGGTTTTGTCGTCGTGCTCGTCGATCCTGCGTCGGAGCGCGTCGCTTCGACTATCGCCCGTGGAATCGCTTCCGGAGCCGATCGGACACCTTCCGCCGGCCCGGCCAGCCTACTTCGGTTGCCATGATCGTCGAACGTCTCAAACGGATCTGTCCTTGGGGCATGGCGGGTTTGATCCCGTTGTTCGTTGCCTGCGGCGACGGCCCGACCGATCCGTCGCCAACCGTCCATCGCCTGAGCGTGGGTGCCACCGTGGAAGGGAATCTGCGGGCCGGGGAAGTGGTGACCTACGAGATCGACGCGGAACGCGGCACCCCGTTACGGATCCTCTTGCTCGCGCGGAGTGGTCGCCGGAGTGACAACCTGGTCGCCGAAGTCGTTGCGGTGACGCAGTCGGGATTCGACCCGATCACCCACGTATTCAGTCGAGGTGCGGACACCGTTCTGGAGGATCAGGCGTCGGATTGGTTCACCGTTCCCGATGTGGGCACATACCAGGTCCGGGTTCGGGGCGCCACCGGAGCGGATGGGGGACCGTACACCCTCCGACTCGTTGCTCGCAACTTGGGGCCGGAGACGCTCGACGCTGTCGTCGCCATTGGGGACACGATCACCGGTGAGGCGATCGATTTCCCGGGCGATGTGGACGAGTTCGCTTTCAAATTCCAGCCCTCCGGGGGTTGGATGGTCGTCGCGTTCCTCCAGGCCCTGAGTGGGTCGGCCGAGGACGTCCTGCAACTCGAGGTGGTCGACTCCATCTCCGGCCGGGTGCTCGGCGGGGTGACGAGCCGGGGAAACGATGGCCATTTCTCGGCGCAACGGGTTTTGCTGCCTACAGACGGCACGTACCTGGTTCGGATTCGGTCGACGGAACCGACGGAAGATCGTTCCCGCGGGCCTTATCGCTTCCTTCTCCATCATGTCAACTCGAGCCCGGAGAATACGAATCCGGAACTCGCGGTGGGCGACACCAGCGCCGTCGAGGCCATCGACCGTACGGGGGATGTCGACGAATTCTACTTCTATGGGACCGCCGGGCAGGAATTGAACGTGCTGCTGCAGGGGATCGACACCTTTGCCGACCCGATCCGGTTGGAGGTGATCCATGTCGTTTCGGTCCTTGGCTCGGTAACGACCGTTGGTGCCGACGAATCCCTCGATCGTAACAACACCGGGGCCTTCGTGCTCCCCAAGGACGGGCAGTACACCGTGCGGATCTCTGGGTCCACGATCGGTGTTCCAGGCGCAAACACGGGCAGGTACCGCTTCGAGCTCTATCGCATCGACAGGAAACCCGAGTCATCGGGGGTGTCGGTCACCGTGGGGGGTGGCGAGCATGGTGAGCGGATCGACCGGCCAGGCGATGTGGACGAGTACGCGCTCGAGCTCGAAAGCGGCCAAGCGATCAACGTCTTCTTCACCACGGCCGAGTCGGACGACGAGGACGTGTTGATCCTCGAAGTCGTCGGCCCCGGTGGGTACCGGTTGGCTTGCGCGCTGTCAGAGGAGAGCGCGGTCATCGTCGACGACTGTCCCGCCAAAGTCACGGCGGTGATCACGGCGCCGGAGACGGGCGTCTACACCGTTCGGGTGCGAGCAGGGCGGCCCCGATCCACGCGCACAGGAGCCTACCGGTTCGAGATCCACCCGATCGTGACGACTCCCGAATCCGTTCCGCAAGTGATCGAACTGGATCGGTGGGTCGTCGGCGAATCGATCGACCGGCCCGGAGATGTGGACGAGTTCCACTTCACCGGCAGCGCAGGGGGCCAGCTCGTCATTTTCACGAGGCGCGGCGCGGGATACGTAGGAAAGCTGCTGCTTCAAGTGTTTCCAGGCATTGACCCGAGAGAGTGGTCCTCGCCGTTCGGCCTCGTTCGGATCGATCCTCTCTTTCCGTCCACCGGTCGGTTCTCGCTTCCCGAAACAGGCACGTACACGGTGCAGGTGACCGGGGCCGACGAGGGCGCATCCGGTTTCGGGCCGTACGAGTTCATTGTACGGACGGTCGATGCCGCTCCCGAAACCGCACCTTCCACCTATACCATTGGGGACACGGTTTCCGTCGAGGCGATCGACCCAATGGGCGATCGGGACGAGTTCGTCTTTGACGCGGTGGAGGGCGAAGTACTCGAGATCGTCTTCGAGTCGTCGGAGAGTGGCGGCGCGTCGACGTTCGAGCTTTGGATCAGGAACGACCGCACCGGTGCGTGGGTCGCGCACGTACCTGCCAATCAGACCGAGGCCCGGTGGTTCGTCGTGCCGAGCACCGATCGCTACACCATCCGGATCGAATCGATGTACGCCTCGAGCGGCGATCCCTCCAAGAACACGACGGGGCCCTACCGCTTCGCGCTGCTGCGCTGGTAGCGCGCGACCCGGAGGCTCGACGGTCGAGCGTCTCCGGGTCGGGTCGCCGGTTCGGATGGCTCAGGCAGGGGCATCCCCGGAAGGGGATGCCCCTGCCACGCTCCTGTCACTCGTCGATCGTCCTCGATACCACGAACGGGCTCTGCCCGGGGGCTCGTACCGGATCTCCACCCGGTCCCCGGGACGGTACTGAAGCACCCCGTCCCCGGGCGTGGCATCGGCCTGGACCGCCAGGAGCGGTAACGAGAAGTAGTTCGTCGAGGAACTCCCATCAGAGGCGACCCGGTCTCGCAGGTCGTCGATATCCGCTCCCTCGGCCAAGGCGATGACGAACTCATCGCATACGTAGTGGACAACGCGGTCAGCGTCGTAGTTCCTGCTACAGGTCGAGGGGCGAAGGGCCAGCGTTTCGACATCGCCATCATCGCGGTCGACGCGGAGCTGGACCTCGAGCCGGTGGTGCGGCTCCAGCTTCAACGTTGGATCGGCAGGTGTGGCTCTGACGCGGACGATCCTTCCCCTGCTGAGATGAGGGGTATAGAGCACCAGCTCCTTCAGTTCGAGCGGTCCCAAGCTGGTGGTGAGGTCTTCTACGGGCGTGGGCTCGGTCGACCCCTCACAGCCGGCGAGGAGGGCGATCGAGAGCGGGGCGATCAGCGATGCGATCGATCTCCTGTTCGAAATGGCGATTCTCATGGCCGCCTACCTCCGAAACGGAAACCGTCGACAACCACCCGATCGTTCAACGCGCAGCCGCGGCCGAATCTATACATAGTATAGGTGCCCCCGGATCGCGATGGGCCTGGCCGACGGAATCGAGGCGGCCAACGTCGTCGGCCGCCCCGAGACCTGAGACCCAAGACCTGACACCTAGCACTTAACCACCCCCACCGCGCTCACCCCTAATTCCGCCCACCATCCGTCGCACCTCGATCCGCCGCGCCCGCACCACTCGCGTGCACCTGTACCAGCTCGAGCAGCGTGCTGACCGCCGCCTCGAGCTGCGGGTCGCGGCCGCGGCTCACCAGCTCGTACGCGTTCCAGACCGGCACATCGACCTCGGTCTGCCAGTTCTCGAGGTAGCGGCCGGTTGTCGCGTCCTTCACGCCCATCCCGGGGACGCCCCAGCGCACGCCGTTCTGCAACACCTCCCACCCGGCGAAGGTGCACGTTCCGGGCACCGCCTGGCCGACGAGCGGCCCGATCTCGAGGTGCTGGTACGCCCAGGAGAAGCAGTGGCCGTCGCTGTAGGCGGCCTCGTTCGTGATCGTCACGCTCGGCTTCGTCCACCGGAAGTTCGGCTCGAAGCCGGTGCTGCGCGTGTCGGTCGTGTAGTCGAAGAACTTCTTC
>Ga0207873_1003259_pt1 | contig 12194 bp, 8 predicted proteins | sample BGWIniCompost_FD_187373 | JGI IMG/M metagenome (GOLD analysis project Ga0207873, IMG submission 187373) | Cellulose adapted compost microbial communities from Newby Island Compost Facility, Milpitas, CA, USA - BGW Initial Compost (SPAdes)... ... | reverse complement strand
CCTGATCCCCCGCCAGTAAAATCGCCATCCGCATTTGGCGCAAAAAATTTGGATACGCGCGCGTCATTGCTATTCAACATTGTATTCATGTATGCAATATTGGCAACGATATTGATTTGCGTCGAGCCAAAATAAGAAGCATATTCTTCCTGGTAAAAAGGATTTGCCTTGCCTAACTCATCTTGCCAAATACCGTCGAAAGCAACATCCGATGTTGGAAAATCATCTTCCTCAATCAAAGCAGCCAGTTCAGCGCTTACATCTTCTACATCGCTCATTCGCATCAGCAACTTCAGCTTTAAGGCTTTAGCAAACTTTATCCAATCGCCGGCAGTTGCTGAACCGAATAAAAGATTAGTACAAACAACATCAGAAGGAACTGCTTTTGAAAGGGCGAAATCCAATTCATCAAGAATCCCCTTATAAACAACCAAACCCTCGTCATACTTAGGAGATAGATTACCCAAATCAAACGCTTCCGTATATGGAACTTCGCCATAAGCGTCAACTAAGACTTGGTAGGTAAAAGCCCTTAAAGTTGTCGCCGCCAAATATGTCCCCCATTCTTCAGTAGCTTCAGTTTTTTCCTGAATGGTTTTGATGTTGTTCAAGGTGCGCGTGAACAACTGTACATACGTAGAACTAGAACGAACAGCCGACATCTTGAACTGGGAATAATCCAGGTAGTTGCTGGTTCCAAAATTCTGCGCATAATGTTGCGCATAGTACCCGCCAACTATTCGTAGAAAGTTGCCATAACTCGAGGCCAAATTCATTTCAACGCCAGGAAAGATCATTTCAGGAGTAACATCTTCTACCGACGGTGAATTTGGATCCACATTTATATCAAGGTAATCATCACAAGAGGTCAAACCAAATGTGACGATTGCTAATATGAAAAGTATCTTTTTCATGTATTTCTGATTAATAGGTTATGTTAATGTTAAAACCATAAACACGGTTTGCCGGATTCACATACAATTCTCCAAAATTGCCTTCTAAGTCGATCCCAGTCGTGCTCGATTCCGGATCGATATAGTAATTGTCGCTTGCCGTCCAAACAAATGCATTATTAACGAAAGCAGACAAAGTAACCCCGCTCAATGAAAGAGGTCTAATCCATTTATTTGGCAAATTGTACGATAGAGAAACGTTGCGCAATTTGGCAAATGAACGATCTAACATATAGGCTAAACCGCCTTGTCCATATCCATACGTATCGAAATATTTCTGAAAGCTATCATCAGTCAATTTAATTTGCGTGGCATTTTCAATATACCCGCCTTCGACTTCTTGAACAGAATTCGGAATAATAAATGGCCTACGGTCGTTATAAAGGGTTATAATACCATTCCCTGTGAACACCATCAGGTTTTTTGAGCGGGAGAACATTGCTCCGCCGTAACGCACATCCAATGTTGCGCTCAAAGTAACGCCTTTATAAGATAATGATGAACTAACTCCGCCGGTCCAGTCGTGATTCATTGTTAGGCCGGTATATTCAACTTCCTTTGACAACACCGGTTGACCTGCCGCGTCAACAATTAGGTAGCCATAATATTCGCTATTTTTATCGGTCACATACTGAGGTAAATATGTATAGTATGTGCCCATTGGCTTACCCTCTTCCGCATACATATAGACTGCGTCGTTGCCGGCGGCAAATCTGTAAATCTGTACTTTTCCGCCTTCCAGACTTTCAGGCATCGATAAAACTTTATTCCGGTTTATCGCAAAATTCATATTTACGTCCCATTGCAAATTGCTATTTTTAATGGGAGTCGAGGTTAACAAAAGTTCAATTCCCCTATTTTGAACCTCGCCGAAATTTGTGACATACCTGTCATATCCAGAGGCGGGTTCCACCGGCAAAGTAAATATCTGTTTGTCGGTTTTACGATCATAATATGCGACATCTAAGCCAAGCCGATTTTTCAAGAACTGCAAGTTAATCCCAAGCTCAGCTTCTGACGTCATCTCTGGCGACAGCGTAGCGCTCGGCGCCGTAATAGATGAAATAAATGAATTCGTGTTATTTAAAGGAAACTTAGCGATATCTGATCCATAGTATCCATTTGCATAAGCCTGTAAATAACGCGCGCTCGTATAGTAGGGACTAGCGTCGTTACCCGTCTTTCCATAGGCAAGTCGTAATTTTCCATAATTGAGGAAATTATTAGACGGCAACATTTCCGTAAAAACCCAGCTAAGGGTCGCCCCAGGATAGAAATAGCTATTGTTTCCTATCGGTAATGTCGACGACCAATCATTACGCGCTGATAAGTTCAAATAAAGCATATCCTTGTAGCCTAAGCTTACGTCGCCAAATACGCCTATCAAACGACGCTTTGATTGACTTTCTTCCAGTAATGACTTTGAGGATCCATTTGTGAGATCCCAAAATCCAGTGTTAAAAGTCAGGCCATCAGTTTGTCCTGCAATAAAGGTAGAATACCGCTCATTGATATTCGCTCCCGCGTTCACAGTCACAGAAAACTCACTAAACGACTTGTCGAAGTTGGCAAGGAAATCATGATTGATCTCGTAAGAACGGCCATACCGAGCATAGACGTTGCCAGCCTGATTCATATTCTTTGGAGGATAACCAAAATCATCATTGATCAAGGCGTCGTCAAGTTCAATCTCCGGATATCCAATTTTCAAATCATAGTCCGCATAATCATAACCAAGACGATAGGTAAGAGTCAATGCTTCCAAAGGCTTAATGTCGGCCTGTACCTTGCCATAAATCTGTTTCGCCTCTTTATGGTTGTAGTTATTAGCGAGAGCCCAATATGGGTTAGTGATTCCATAAGGCGTGAAATAGGCTTCTGGCGTATTAAAAGGACTGCTTAGATCCTTTTTATCAACTAAAGAAACATCTCTTGGCAATTCATAAACCCCGTCTATCACCGACGTTCCCTGATATGTGCTTACCAAATCCGTTTCATCTTTAGCGAAGTTGACGGAAGATGACAAGGTCAACCAATCAGCGCCTTGGTAGGAGGTGCGATAAGCAATTGTATTCCTCTTATAGGAATCGGCATCTGAGGGCATAATGCCATCGTCATATGAATTAGAATATGAGATGTAGTAATTAATTTTCTCATCTGCGGAAACGCCGCTCAAAGAAATATGATGATTTTGCGATAATCCTATTTCAAAGAAATCTTTTACGTTATTTTCTAACGCAGAATATTTATGAATGAGCTGTTGATTATTCCATATAGGTCCATATACTTGCGTCGATCCATCTAAACGCGGACCCCAAGAACCATTTTCAATAAATGTTTGAACTCCATCCCAACCTTGTCCAAACTCATTTTGTAACTCAGGAAATACGGAAATTTCACGCGCTTGTATGCCTCCATTATATTTAAGCGTAAAATTCCTTCCTTCTCCTTTATTTCCTTTCTTCGTTGTTATCAAAATTACGCCATTGGCCGCCCGGCTGCCATAAAGAGCTGTTGCAGCGGCGCCCTTCAATACCGTCATGGATTCTATATCGTCTGGAGCCACATTGGATATTCCTCCAAGACTCAATACCTGTCCGGATTTATCAATGCTTGCATCATCCAAGTTAAGCACATTATTCTGCAATGGAACCCCATCAATGACATAGAGGGGCTGATTATTGCCTGTGATCGAACTGAACCCGCGAATTGTTACCGATGTAGCAGTTCCCGGATCCGAAGAAGTAGACTGAATTTGCAATCCAGCAACTTTACCAGACAAGGACTGTGTAACATTTGTGCTGCGATCCCGCAATTCTTCGCTGCCAACAGTAGTAGCTGAGAAACCCACGGCCCTTTCGCTTTTTTCAATGCCCATCGCCGTGACCACCACTTCGCTAAGCTGCTTCACGTCGGATTTCATGACTACGTCGATCACCGAACGAGCGCCGATCTCCACCTCCTGGGTTTCAAGCCCGATAAAGGAAAACACCAACGTCCCGCCCTCGGCTGGAACGCTCAGACTATACGCCCCCTCGAGGCTAGTGACTGTTCCCGTGGCGGTCCCCTTCAACAGGACATTAACGCCTGGCAATGGCTCGCCATTCTCTTCGCTGGTCACCTTCCCGGTAACCGTGCGCTGTTGTGCCCACGCCGTCCCAAAGAACGCCGTAAGACAGAACATTCCTACTAATAGTAAGGCTTTCTTCATACTGTTTTTATTAGGATTATACAATTGATAATAAAACTGCGTGTTTATTAAAGATCAAACCTACGCCAATTTTAAAATATATGAAAACAAATTATATTTTTTTTTGCTCCCAACCATTGATTGCAAACTAACCGGACGTTCATAAATTCAGTATTTAATTTCAAAAAGTTCGCGTTTTCAATTATTTAATTTCCAAAATATTCTCAAATCAAATTAAAAAGAAATAAAATTTTAAATTTAGGCAAAAAATGTACATCACCGTCAGGAATATAGCCCGTAAAAAATTCAGAATCGCCGGCAATTAAGACCGATTTATCATTAATTATCGTATTTATTGCCATATTCGGTTAATAACTTGTTGAAAATCAGGCGCTTTTCCGCAATCCGGTTTTTTAGTTGGGAAAATAAAGCTGGTTTTTTCGAAATTGCAGTATCCTGAAATCAGTCTTCAGATATTGAACTTTTTCAATATCCCATCAACACGGAGATTTTTGTGAGGAATGCAAAGAAAATGGCAGGAAATTGTGAAAATGCAAAATGAAACCGCCTCCTTGGAAGACGTTTATGCCTCTTGCATATGGGTTCTATCCTATAATATCCGGAATTCAATCCGCCTGTTTTTCGCCCTGTTTTCTTCAGAATCGTTGGAGGCAACCGGACGCGTATCGCCATATCCCACGGAAGAAATTCTATGTTGTTCAATCCCATGCTTTACAAGAAAATCATAGACCGACCGGGCGCGTTTTTCCGACAACTCCTTATTATATAAGGCGTCGCCGGTATTGTCGGTGTGCCCGGAAATCTCGATCCGCACATCCGGGTTCTTTTTTAGAAAATCCACCGTCTTTCGCAGCTCAGGGAGCGAGCGCTCCTGCAAGGCATATTTATCATGCTCAAAGAAGATATTGTTTAGGGCCACAATCTTCCCCTGTTCGACGGGATCGAGCGGAACATCCAGAACCACGGGCTCCAGGCTGCCTTCCGGCCGGCCGAACGACACGCTCTTGAACAGGTATCCCTCCTTTTCCACATACAAAGCGTATTCCGAGCCTTCATTCAATATCACCATATACCGGCCATTCACGGAATCAGAGCCCACCGTAGAAGCCAGACTCCTGGTTTCGAGATCATACAGTTCTATCTTTGCCCCCAACGGTTTGCCTGTAACGGCATCATATATTTTGCCTGCGACATAAGAGCTCCTCACCCGGACCCGTATCTCCTCGGGGATGTCGAAAGAAAATATCCGGCTCGACACCAACAGTCCTCCATGACGCTCGTCGATTGCGTAATACCCTTTCCGCCCATTGGGAGTAATAAAAAGGGAAACCTCGTCATGATGGGTATTCAGCGGATATCCCAGATTTTCTGGCTCGGTCCAACGGCCGTCGATCAACTCGGACGAATAAAGATCGAATCCGCCAAACCCCTTGAATCCTTTGGACGCAAAATAAAGCGTACGGTTATTGGCGTGTATAAAGGGAGAAACCTCGTCTTCGGCGGTATTGACCGGGGGGCCAAGGTTCACTGCCTGAGACCATTCGCCGTCGTCGCCGAGATGGGAAGCCCAGATGTCTCTGCGGCCCAGCCCTCCCCTCCTGTCGGAGACAAAGTAAAGCGTCCGCCCATCGGGAGACAGCGATGGCTGCGATTCCCACGCCGGGGAATTGACCTTGGGCCCGAGGTTCTCGGGTTCGCTCCAATGGTCGCCGATTTTATGAGAAATAAACAGGTCGCAACTGCCGTAGGTCTTCCGCCCCTGGCAAGAAGTGAAAATCAGCGTCCGGCCGTCGGCTGAAATGGAGCTTGTGCCTTCGTTAAAGCTGGTGTTGATGGCGGCGGATATTGATTCCGGCTCCATCCATTCGCCTTGCTCGTCCTTCCGGCTTATGTAAATGTCTTCGTCATGCTGCATCCCGGGACCGTCTCTCTTTGTAAAAATGATCGACTTCTCATCGGCGGTCAGCGCAGGGAAATACTGCATTGCGAAATTGTTGATTTTCCCGGTCAACGGTTGGGGATTGAATGACGAAGGCCGTTTCACTCCCTCGGCTGCGAATTTCGCGCTTTCCAGTATTCTGCGGGCGTTTGCGATCAGACTTGAAGAGGCTCCTCTCATAGAGAGAAAATCTTCCATTGTATTTACCGCCTTTTCATACTCTCCCTGCAGGAAATAACATTCTCCAAGATCGAAATACACCGCCGCCGGCGCGCCGCCTGCAAGGCTGATCATCCGCTCGAAATGCCGCGAGGCTTCCGGAAAATTATTTAATATCTTGTAACATCCCGCCAGTCTGTGGTGGGCTTCATAAAAATGTTCTTCCTTCGCCAGGGCGGCCTTCAAGGCCTCTACCGCTTCCGGATATTGGCGACGGCGCATCAGCTCGCCCGCTTCTTCATACAATTTTTGAGCTTTTTTGGGGACGTCGTTAATCTGTCCAAACAGGGAGATTGAAGACAACCACAGGAGAATGAATAAGGAAACCTTCATTTTTATGCCATTTCGCAATATACTAACTAACCGTTTGCCCGAATATTATAAAAAAACAGGCAATTCTGAAAACGAAAGCCGGGCGTCAATCATCTAACCTGCGACATACTGCATCAGGATGCCGGTAAGGTATCCGGCGTACGTGCCGAGCGCATAACCCAATACGGCAAGCAAGACGCCGACCGGAGCAAGCGATGGATTGAAAGCGGAAGCGACGATTGGCGCAGAGGCCGCTCCGCCAATGTTCGCCTGACTGCCTACGGCGGTAAAGAAGAAAGGAGCCTTGATCAGTATCGCCATCAGGATAAGTACGCCGGCGTGAATGGCCATCCAGATCGCGCCAATCAGGAAGTAACCGGGCGTCTCCCCTATGGCCAGGATATTCATTTTCATGCCGATCGTCGCCACAAGCACATACAGCATGGCGCTGCCCAGCCTTGAGGCGCCCGCCCCTTCCAGTTTTTTGGCGGGCGTGAAAGACAAGATTAAACCGAGTGTGGTGGCCACCACAACAATCCAGAAGAATTTGTCGGTAAGGCTGAATTTTTCGAGGAAAGGCGCATGTTCTAAAAGGAATGGCGCAATCGTGTCGCCCGCTAAATGAGAAACGGCGGTGGCTCCAAAAGCGACGCCGAGGATAACCATCGTGTCGCTAAGCCGTGGCATTTTTGCAATCGACAACCGGTACGTTTCGATGCGCCGCTTCACATCTTCTATGGCCGAGGCGTCGGCTTTGAAGAATTTATCAAATGCGTCCCAACGGCCTGCGCCGTATAAAAGAAAGGCCATCCAGATATTGGCGACGATCACATCTACGGCAATCATGGCCGCAAACATATCGGAAGGGGGGTCGAACACTTCAAACATGGCCGCCTGATTGGCCCCGCCGCCTATCCAACTCCCCGCGATAGTCGATAATCCTCGCCACACGTCGCCCGCTACAAGGGAAGGATCGAAAATGGATACAATCAGGATGGCAAGCGGTCCCCCGATCACCACGCCTGCCGTGCCGGTCAGAAACATGACAACGGATTTAAAACCAAGCCGTGTAATCGCCTGCAAATCAATGCTAAGCGTCAACAACACAAGGCTGGATGGGAGCAGGTACCGCGAGGCCACAAAGTACAGGCTGGAATCTTCGCCGGAAATAATGCCCAGCGAATTGAAAATTGCGGGAATAAAATAACAAAGCAGCAGCGAAGGAACGTATTTGTAGAACTTTCGCCATCCGGCCTTTTCGCTGGAAGAAGTGTAGAACACAAAAGCCAAAATGACCATCAGCAATCCGAGAACGATGGCGTCGTTTGTAATGAGGGCTCCGGCGTGGTTATCATTCATTTTCTTTCATTTTAAACGGGCGTAAAAATAGGACATTCGCATCGATATAAAAATATTCAAAACAAACGCCCCGCGGGAAAGTTATAAAACGCAACAACCATAAACCTATGAAAAAAATCATCGCCTTAACCCTTCTTGCGCCATTTGCGCTTTTTCTATCGACGTCGTGCAGCGAAGACGAAGACCCGCAAGATTACAGGGCGGCGCTGCTTGCAAGCGACTGGATGATCGCGGACCTTACGCTGAAAATTTCTTCCGGGATATTCGGACCGACGATCGACGGATACGCCCAATTGCCCGATTGCATGAAAGACGACCTTTTTGTTTTCCTGGAGAATGGGGACTTGAACGTCCTTCAAAACCAGGACCTTTGCAATCCCGCCGCCGGCGAAGTGATTGCAACCGGTTCATGGTCGCTCGATGGAACAAACCTTACCGTAACGTCCAGCTATTTCACTACGCTGATCAACCAGTTAGGCGCATCCTCGCCCGTAGATTTTGAATATGACAACGAGACCTTTCTTTTCGACATCCACGACGCCGCATCGGGCATAATCCGGTTGACGCTTGCCGAAGCGTTTACCGATCCTTCCGATAATAAGGAATACCAAATCGAAATAGAATCGGAGTTCGAAGCGGTAGAAAAATAATGCGCCAGTCCAGCCGGCGATGAGCGGAATTTTATAGTGGACAAAGGCCGGTTGGAAAAATTTATCTATTTTTACGACCGTTTCTCAACTATTCCTTCATCTTACATCTTAAAAATTTATGACGACTTTCCCCGCGATTGAACGACAGGAACCGCAAACAGCCCTGCCTGTCGCCGGCAAGAGGCTTGAAGCGGTCGACGCCTTGCGAGGCTTTGCAATCCTCTCGATCATGCTTCTTCATAACATTGAACATTTCGATCTCTATTATTTTCCGGAAAATCTTCCCGGATGGATCAAAGCGATAGACGGCGTTATCTGGAAGACCCTGTTTTTTCTCTTTGGCGGGAAAGCCTATGCGATATTCGCTTTATTGTTCGGGCTTACATTCTTCATTCAGTTTAGCAACCGGCAGAAAAAAGGCTTCGACTTCAGCGGGCGGTTCTTATGGAGGCTGTCGTTATTATTCCTTTTCGGGATTTTTAATTCCATCTTTTACCAGGGAGACATCCTCGCCATGTACGCGGTAATCGGCGTGGTCCTGATCCCTGTTCGCAAGCTCCCCGACCGGACGGTCCTGGTTATTGCAATATTTCTCATGCTGCAACCCCTCGAATGGGGCAAGGTTGTTTACAGCCTGTTGAATCCCGGTTTTGAGCCGAAGAATCCGTTGTCATGGGCATATTTCGAACGGGCCGGCCAATACCTGGGCGAAGGTTCGTTTGCCCGGACGGCGATGGGAAATATCTGGAACGGACGACTGGCGGCAGTATTTTGGTCTGCCGAAAACGGGCGATTCTTCCAAACCGCTTCGCTATTTATGCTGGGCATGCTCTTAGGCCGATGGGGACGGTTTGCCTTGTCGGCGGACAACGCCCGGTTTTGGAGAAACGCCCTGCTGATATCCGCCATCGCCTTTATTCCATTACATGTAATCAGCGAATCTATTCCGGAATTGATCGCCAGGAAAGCGATTCGCGTTCCCGCCGGGTTGATCGCCGCTTCCTGGTCTAAATTCGCATTTATGGTAGTCCTGGTTTCGGCGTTTATGCTGATTTTCAGAAGCGCAACAGGGGCAAAGGTCCTCGGCAAACTGTCGCCGCTCGGAAGGATGAGCCTTTCCAACTATGTGATGCAGTCGATGCTGGGTTCATTTATTTATTATGGATTTGGCCTTGGGCTATACAAAGTCACCGGGGCCTCTTATTGCCTGCTTATCGGCATTGCACTGGCTATTTTCCAGGCGGCATTTTCTTCGTGGTGGATGAAAAGTCATCGCCATGGGCCTTTGGAATACATTTGGCATAAGGCCACATGGATCAGGTCGTGAGAATGCGGCATTGGGGCATGGGCCAATCCCGACCGATATTACCCGGTTTCCAGTAGAGACACGGCATGCCTTGTCTCTACTGGAAACCTTGGCGGCGAGCCAGGGCGCCCCTCTTTCCTGATTGCCCGCCGGCGTTTTTTGTAAATTCGCCCCATATCCAGAATGACGCAAACGAACAATTCAGAAAATTGCCGGCATATTTATGAATCATGCCCGAGCGTCTTTAACATTCAAAACTGAACCTCAGATATTCGACGTTCAGTCTCAGACATTGAACGTTGACCCTCAGACATTGAACGGCGACCCTCAGACATTGAACGGCGACCCTCAGACATTGAACGTTGACCCTCGGACATTGAACGTTGAGCCTCAGACATTGAACGTTGACCCTCAGACATTGAACGTTGACCCTCAGACATTGAACGTTGACCCTCAGACATTGAACGTTGACCCTCAGACATTGAACGGCGACCCTCAGACATTGAACGGCGACCCTCAGACATTGAACGTTGACCCTCAGACATTGAACGGCGACCCTCAGACATTGAACGTTGACCCTTAGACATTGAACGGCGACCCTCGGACATTGAACGTTGACCCTCAGACATTGAACGGCGAATCTTAAACATCGACGGAGCGTGCCGAAGGTTCGACATCGCCGCCGGCGCCCAAATAGTTCCGTGGATATTGATCCCGCAATTGTTTGACTTGGGCAAAGGGGATGGAGCATGGGGAAGGTTTATCCGTCAATACGGACGCCGTCAAAATATTTTCTCCGCTCATCATAACGGCATAGCCGGCAATCGGCGACCGGCGATTGACAATCTGCAACCGGCATCCGGGAACGCCCGTTTGCCGCTTTTCCATCAAAAATAAATTTTCAAAACTTTTTGTGAATCATTTAATAAATGCTAAAATTGCATCGCCTTTTAAAAAATTTAACAACTGCACACGTGCAACAATGTTCTAAATTTTAATTTGTGTTGACTATTGAGGCTTACTTTGATAGCAAGACAATGAGAAGGCGCAAAAAATGAGAAAACATCAATAAAGTGTCAAAATTTTTTGTCAAATATGAAGCTTAAAAAACTCAACGCAACAACATTCCGGGAGCCGTTCCAGGCTCCGTTAAAGGTCGTTCAGTTTGGCGAAGGCAACTTTCTCCGCGCTTTCGCAACATGGATTATCGACGTCATGAACGAAAAAAAAGTCTTCAATGGGAAAACGGTTATTGTTCAACCCCTGGAAAAAGGCATGAGCGAACTGATCAACAGCCAGGACGGTTTGTACCATGTATTCTGCCGGGGATACCGACAGGGCAAATATGTGGAAGACGTCCGGTTGATCAAGTCGGTTGAAAAATGCGTGAACCCTTATGCCAATTTCCAGGAATATCTTGAATTGGCGTCGATTGAATCGCTCGATATCGTCGTTTCAGATACGACCGAAGCGGGAATCCAGACGAACGAATTCGACAACCTTGAAGACGCCCCCGCCTCCACATTCCCCGGGAAGCTTACGCAACTCATGTATGCGCGCTACAGGCATTTTAACGGCGCCATAGACAAGGGGTATACAATTCTGCCATGCGAATCGATCGATAAAAATGCGGACAGACTGAAGACCGCCGTGATTAAATACGCCGAATTATGGGACCTCGGAGCCGATTTCATTTACTGGATCAACGCGGCGAACTCATTCCACAACACGCTTGCCGATCGCATTGCGCCGGGATTTCCCCATGAAGACGCCGAAACTTGTAAGCGCATGACCGGCTACGACGACCAGCTGATGGTCGTTGCCGAGCATTTTCATCGCTGGGTCATTGAAGGCGGCGATAAACTGGAAGAAAAACTGCCTTTGGGAAAGAGCGGCCTGAATGTGACGCTTGTGGACGACTTGACGCCTTATCGCGAAAGAAAGGTGAAAGTTCTCGATGCGACGCACACCGCCATGTGCCCGGTTTCGGCGCTCTACGGCAACAGCGCCGTGCGCGACGCCATGGAAGACAGTTTCACAAACATGTTTATCGAAGATTTGCTATATGGCGAAATCCTGCCCACCCTGGACATTGACGATTCGGAAAAGAGACGGTGCGCCGCCGAAACGCTGGAGCGGTTAAAAAATCCAGGCGTCGACCATTTGCTAAGCGGCATCGCGATGAACTCCATTTCCAGGTTCAAAGTCAGGAACCTGCCCACATTGGTCGATTATGTGGAGATGT
>Ga0207873_1003258_pt1 | contig 12198 bp, 10 predicted proteins | sample BGWIniCompost_FD_187373 | JGI IMG/M metagenome (GOLD analysis project Ga0207873, IMG submission 187373) | Cellulose adapted compost microbial communities from Newby Island Compost Facility, Milpitas, CA, USA - BGW Initial Compost (SPAdes)... ... | reverse complement strand
TTCGAGCTTGCAGGCCAACGGGCGGTGAACCGGCCGCCGGGCATCGCCAACCCAAGCCTCTGGCCGGTGGGCGACCGGGTGGAGCCCGCGCCGGGCGCGGCGATCGCTTCCGTGGTCAATGATCCCTTGCTCACGGGACCTGGAATGCGGGCGGTGGTGATCGTCAGGAACGGCCGCATCATCGCCGAAAGTTACGGCCCCGGATTTACCCATGACATGCCGCTTCTCGGATGGTCCATGACCAAGGCCGTGAACGCGGCGATCGCCGGCACCGTCGCGGCAGACGGCCGGCTTTCGGTTGACGATGGAAACCTCTTTCCCGCCTGGTCGGAGGACGGGCGCGCCGACATCACGCTCGGTCACCTTCTCGGGATGGAGAGCGGGCTCGCCTTCAACGAGTATTATGGCGGCGTCACCGACGTGACACGCATGCTCTATCTTGAGCCAGACATGGCCGCCTTTGCGGCCGACAAGCCGCTGCTTCACCCGCCGGGAATGCACTTTGCCTACTCCAGCGGGTCGAGCATTCTTGCCGCGCGGGTCTGGCAGAACGCGATAGGTGACGCGGAAGCGGCGCTCGAATGGCCGTACAGGATGCTGTTTGCGCCTCTGGGAATGGATACCGCGGTGCTGGAGACGGACGCGCACGGCACTTTCGCAGGCTCCTCCTACCTCTATGCCTCCGCGCGGGACTGGGCACGGTTCGGCCTGCTTCTCTTGCGCGAAGGCGTCTGGCAGGGAAGGCGGATTCTGCCCGAGGGCTGGGTCGAATGGATGCGCACGCCCACGGAGGCTTCCGGCGGAGAATATGGCCGCGGCATCTGGCTGCACGGACCGCGCATCAACGAGCCGCCCGACTCCGATCCTGACGCGGGGTTCGAGCTGCCGGAGGATGCCTACTGGCTCATCGGGCATGACGGGCAGACGATGACAATCGTTCCGTCACTCCGGCTGATCGTGCTGCGCATGGGGCTTACGCCCACGAGGCTTGGCTACAAGCCGCAGGCGCTGGTGGAGGCTGTGGTGAAGGCGCTCGACGTGAGTGAAGGCGGCGGAACCGTCACCGGTCCGTGAGAAGCATGGCGGAAACGCGAGTCGAATGAATGATTTCGGCCGCCATGCTCATACGCCGATTCAGAAACTTCAAGCGTTGATTCAACGCGGGAGGCGAGCGGCCGGTTTTACAGCCGCCCGAATCCGCCCGCGGTCGGCGTGGTGACGATCACCGCTTCTCCGGCTTCAAGAACGGTCTGGTCGCAGGCTTTCAGCACCTCGATGCGTCCGTCCTTGCGCCGCACCTCCGTCCGCCCGACCTGGCCATCACCTCCGCCATCGACGCCACGCGGAGGAACCGTGCGGTGGGAGGAGAGGATGGCGCATTGCATCGTCTCCAGGAAGCGGATGGTGCGCCGCGTGCCGTCGCCGGCGTTCCACTTTCCGCGTCCGCCAGAGCCCTCGCGGATGTGGAAGTCCTCCAGGAGTACGGGGAAGCGGAGCTCCAGGATTTCCGGGTCCGTCAGGCGCGAGTTGGTCATGTGGGTGTGGACGCCGCTGGTGCCGTGGAAGCCGCGTCCGTCATTCATGCGCCCTGCTGGGGAGCCGGAGCAGATGGTCTCGTAATACTGATACTTATCATTGCCGAAGGTGAGGTTGTTCATCGTGCCCTGCGCGTTGGCAAGCGCGCCCATGGCGGCAAACAGGGCGTTCGTCACATGTTGCGACGTCTCCACATTCCCCGCGACCACGGCGGCGGGGTAGGACGGCCTCAGCATGCAGCCCTCGGGGATGATGATGTTGATGGGCCTGAGGCAGCCCGCATTCATGGGGATCGAGCCTTCGACCATGACGCGGAAGGCGTAGAGCACGGCCGCGCGAGTCACCGGCTCGGGCGCGTTGAAGTTGTTCTTCATCACGGGCGAGGTGCCGGTGAAATCCACCGTCGCCTCGCGCTTCTTGCGGTCCACCGTGATCTTCACCTTGATCACCTGGCCCGTGTCGGTGGGATACTCCCAAGAGGATTCGTCAGGGAGGCGGTCGAGGACCCGGCGCACGGCTTCCGCCGCATTGTCCTGCACGTGGCCCATATAGGCTTCCACCACGTCGAGCCCGAAATCAGCCACCATCTTTCTGAGTTCCGCCACGCCCTTCTCGTTGGCTGCGATCTGCGCCTTCAGGTCGGCGATGTTCTGGTGCGGATTGCGGGCGGGGTAGGGGTGGTTGGTCAGAAGCTCGTAGAGCTCCTTTTCCCGGAAGCGCCCGCGTTCGACCAGGCGGAAGTTGTCGAACAGCACGCCTTCCTCGTCCACCGTGGTGGCGAGCGGCGTCATGGAGCCGGGCGCTGTGCCGCCCACGTCGGCGTGGTGGCCGCGCGAAGCGGTGTAGAACAGGATGTTCTTCCCTTCCTCGTCAAAGACCGGCGTCACCACCGTGATGTCCGGCAGGTGCGTGCCGCCGTTGTAGGGCGCGTTCAAGGCAAAGACGTCGCCTGGATGGATGTCACCCTCGTTGAGGCGGATGATGGTCTCGACCGAGCGGTCCATGGAGCCCAGATGCACCGGCATGTGCGGGGCGTTGGCCACCAGCGCGCCGTTGCGATCGAAGACGGCGCAGGAGAAGTCGAGCCGCTCCTTGATGTTCACCGAATAGGCGGTGTTCTGCAGCGTCACGCCCATCTGCTCGGCGATGGACATGAAGAGGTTGTTGAAGACCTCCAGCATCACCGGATCAGCCTCTGTGCCGATGGCGGCCTGGCGAGGCTTCTTCTCGACGCGCCGCATGAGCACGTGATTGCGCGCGGTGATCTCGGCCTGCCAGCCGGGCTCGACCACGATGGTCTGGTTGTCCTCGATGATGAGGGCAGGGCCCGAAATGCGGTTGCCGGGCGCAAGCTCTTTCCTGAGGAAGATGCCGGCCTCGCGCCATGCGCCATCGCAGAAGATCTTCCGGGTGACGTGCGGCTCCGGAACATTGTCGTCCAGGGGCAGGACCGGCTCCTCGGGGGCGGTTCCCCGCGCGTCAACCCCCTCGACATTGACCGCCTCCACCACGAAAGGCTTGTTGTCGTAGACGAAGCCGAACTGCGCCTTGTGCGCGGCTTCGAAGCGCTTCTTCGCCTCATCCACCGAACGATCGTCGAAGGGAATGGAGAGGGTCGTGTCCGTTCCCTCGTAGCGTATTTCGAGCCTGAGGGCCCATTCGATCGATCCCGCCGCGATGCCCTGGTCACCAAGCTCCTTCGAGACCTCTTCCTGCAATTCCGCGATCATCCGCTCGATCTCGGGCAGGGCCGCCTGCGAAAGCGGCTTGACCAGGGCCTTCTGGCGCGAGGCGGAAACGGTCGCAAGCCCGATGCCGTAAGCGGAAAGCAGACCGGAAAGCGGGTGAATGAGCACGGATTCCATGCCGAGCGCATCCGCCACCAGGCAGGCGTGCTGGCCACCCGCGCCGCCGAAGCAGTTGAGCAGATAGCGCGTGACGTCGTAGCCGCGCTGGACGGAGATCTTCTTGATGGCATTCGCCATGTTTTCGACGGCGATGGTGACGAAGCCCTCGGCCACGGCTTCCGGGCTGCGGCCGTCGCCGATCTGCTCTGCCAGTTCGGTGAAGCGCTCCCGCACAATGTCCGCATCGAGCGGCAGGTTCTGCTCCGGACCAAAGATCGCCGGGAAGAAGTCAGGCTGCAGCTTGCCGAGCATCAGGTTGGCGTCGGTGACGGCGAGCGGCCCGCCGCGGCGGTAGCAGGCGGGGCCGGGATTGGCGCCTGCCGAATCCGGGCCGACCTTGAGCCGCCCATCCTCGTAATGAAGGATCGAGCCGCCGCCCGCCGCCACCGTGTGGATGCGCATCATGGGCGCGCGGATGCGCACGCCCGCCACTTCGGTATCGAAGGCGCGCTCATATTCGCCGTCGTAATGGGCGACGTCGGTGGACGTCCCGCCCATGTCGAAGCCGATGACCTTCTCGAACCCGGCGATCCGCGCCGTCTCCACCATGCCCACGACGCCGCCCGCGGGGCCGGAAAGGATCGCGTCCTTGCCCTGGAACATGTCGGCGGCCGTAAGACCGCCTGAAGACATCATGAATTTCAGGCGGGGGTATGCGGAATGGTCTGCGCGGCCGCTTTCCGCCACGCCAAGCTCTCCGGCCACGAGCCGGACATAGCGGGCGAGGATGGGGGAGAGATAGGCGTCGACCACGGTGGTGTCGCCGCGGCCTACGAGTTTGATGAGCGGCGAGGTCTCGTGGCTTGCCGAAACCTGCGTGAAACCGAGCGAACGGGCAAGCTCGGCCGCCTGCTTTTCATGCTCGGGATATTTCCAGGCGTGCATGAAGACGATGGCGACAGCCGCAATACCGTCGCGCCGCGCCGCCTCCATTTCCGACCTGACGCCGTCGAGGTCGAGCGGCATCTCCACGGTTCCGTCCACGCGCACGCGCTCCGGAACCTCGATCACGCGCTCATAGAGCTGCTCGGGAAGGATGATCTCCTTGGCGAAAATGTCCGGGCGCGCCTGATAGGCGATCCGGAGCGCATCGCGGAACCCTTTGGTGATGAGAAGGAGCACCCGGTCACCCTTGCGTTCCAGAAGCGCGTTGGTGGCGACCGTGGTGCCCATCTTCACCTCGCCGACGCGATCGGAGGGGATCGGATCGCCGGGCGCGATGCCGAGGAGGTCGCGGATGCCCTGGATACCTGCGTCGCGATAGGCTTCCGGGTTCTCCGACAGGAGCTTGCGCTGATGCAACCTGCCGTCAGGATCGCGACCGATGACATCGGTGAAGGTGCCGCCGCGGTCGATCCAGAAATCCCATCTGCCGGAAGCCATCCATACCTCCTTTAAGGCCGAAACGCCGGTCACGCATATACGATAAGCGGCCCGCGCGCACAGGGATAAATGTGACGAAACGTCATCCAATGTTACGAAACCCATGAAAGCTAAACGCATTTTCCATCGCGGCTGCCCGGCAACGGCCGTGGCCAACAAAGGAGAATGTGAGATGAGAAAGATCCTTATCGGCCTTGTGTCCGCCATCGCCCTGCTTGGGCTCGCTGCATGCGAAGGCGGAGACGGCTCGACGACCCAAGGTATCGACCAGAACCCGACACCCCCGCCGGCTGACGGCGGCGCTGGTGGTGCCGGCGGCGCGGGCGGAGTCCAGTAACGCAATTCGCCAGGCTTCAATGACCCGCCGGCGTGGCGCCGGCGGGCGAAGACCTTTCACCTTTTGCCGGTTTCGAGGCCGTAAGGGCAGGAATTCCATCCCCGCCGCACACTGGTGAAAAAAGCGGCCTCGAATTCGTCACTAAATCGGATTAAAGATGCGGTCGTTATGGTGACACTCGTCCGCATCTCCGAATTCGTGGCGCAGGCCCCCGGCAGCATTCTCTCCCGGCTGGTGGAGGCCGTGCGCACGGCCTTTGCAGGCGACCCGAAGCTGAGGCGGCGGGTCGCCTTCTCGATCGCGCTGATTGCCCTTTCGGCCAAGATGGCCAAGGCCGATGGAATCGTCACGCAGGACGAGGTCAGTGCCTTCCACGATATTTTTTCCGTGCCGCGCGAGGAGATGCGCAACGTCTCACGGCTCTACAATCTCGCGAAGCAGGATGTGGCGGGCTTCGAAGCCTATGCCAGGCAGATGTCCGGCCTGTGCGGCTCGGGCAAGGCCGACTGCCCGATGCTGGAGGATATTCTCGACGGGCTCTTCCACATCGCGAAGGCCGATGGCGTACTGCACGAGCGGGAAGCGGCATTCCTGGCGCGCGTGGCGGAGATATTCTCCATCAGCGAGGTGCGTTTCGCGCAAATCCGCGCCCGCCATGTGGCGGACGCATCCAATCCGTATGTGGTCCTGGGCGTCGGCCCCGACACTTCCTTTGACGAGATCAAGCGCCGCTACCGGCAGCTCGTGGCCGAGAGCCACCCGGACCGGCTGATCGCCCGCGGCGTGCCTGAGGAGTTCCTCGCCATAGCCAATACGCGGGTGGCGGCGCTGAACGCGGCCTACGAGCAGATCGAGAAGAGCCGCAGCCTACATGAGCGGGTTTGAGCCCGACTATCCGGGTGCCGAGGTAAGGGCTTCGCCCAATTTCGGCGAGCGACGGGGCGGCGCGAAGCCGGATGCTCTGGTGCTGCACTACACGGGCATGGAGACCGAGCAGGCCGCCGAAGCCAGGCTCTGCGACCCCGCAAGCGAGGTTTCGGCCCACTATCTGGTGTGTGAGGACGGGCGGGTGGTGCAGCTCGTGCCCGAGGAGAAGCGCGCCTGGCATGCCGGGAAGGGCTCGTGGGGCGGCGCGGATGATGTAAACTCCTTCTCCATAGGCATCGAAATCGTCAACCCGGGACATGATCTCGGCTATCCTGATTTTCCGGACCGGCAGATCGAGGCCGTTATCGCGCTTTGCCGCGATCTGATCCGGAGACATGGGATCCTGCCGCAAAGGGTGCTTGCGCACTCCGATGTCGCGCCCGGCCGCAAGATCGACCCGGGCGAGAAATTCCCCTGGGGGCTGCTTGCCCGCGCGGGTGTCGGGCACCATGTCGAACCCGCTCCGCTTCATCCTGGCAGAGAGCTGGCAAAGGGTGACCAGGGCGCCCAGGTTGAGGCATTCCAGAAGATGCTGGCGCGCTACGGCTACGGGATTAAGGCTACGGGCTTCTTCGATGCCGGAACGGAGGTGGTGACGGCCGCCTTTCAGCGCCATTTCCGGCCTGCGCGGGTGGACGGCGTTGCCGATCCGTCCACGCGCGACACGCTTGCCCGGCTTATCGCCGCGCTGCCTTCCGATGGCGGTTGACGCTTAAGGGTCATTGCCTTTTGGCGCAGAAATCCCTTTATACGGATTACCAGCCGGCCGGGCAGCCGCGCGCGCAGGTGTCGAAAGGCAGCGCGTGAGGAAAGTCCGGGCTCCACGGAAATACGGTGCCGGGTAACGCCCGGCGGGGGAAACCCCAGGGAAAGTGCCACAGAAAGCAGACCGCCCCGCCCGTATTTCGGCTCGCTGCGGCGGAAACGTCTCGGGCGAAGAGGCGAAATACGGGCGGGGTAAGGGTGAAAGGGTGGGGTAAGAGCCCACCGCGCTCCTGGCAACAGGGGCGGCACGGTAAACCCCACCGGGAGCAAGACCGAATAGGAACGGCGCGAAGGGTGACCTTCGAGGGCGATTTCCGGCCCGCCGTTCGGGTAGGTTGCTAGAGGCCGGTGGCGACATCGGTCCCAGAGGAATGGCTGCCTCACCGCGCTTCGGCGCGGTGAACAGAACCCGGCTTACAGGCCGGCTGGTTTCACTTCCAACCTCACGCATCCTCCACTGCCGCTCCGGTGTCAGGGGCGGGATGGGGGATTCACATTTTCTTACAGCTATTTGGGCAGGGTACGGACATCGCTTCCCGTCGGGCGTGGAAGCTATTCCCATTGACGCCCATATTGCCCCATGTTATCCCATTCTAACCAGGACGAGATTGTTTCCTGCAAGTGCGTTCAGAAGTGACCTCGGGTTCTAGCCTTGAGGTCGCTGCTTCCGTGGGGCGGGGACCACTTTCGAGGAGCCGTTTCGGCGGATCGGGAACTGATGCTGAGGGACAAGACGTCGAGAGCGGCCTTTGGATGCTATGGACCGGTTTCTATCCAGTGCGATCAACCGGATCGATGCGAAGGGGCGGGTTTCCGTACCGGCGCATTTCCGCTCGGTCGTGCAGAGGCGGGGCTATACCGATCTCTACGCACTGAGGGCTCTGGACGTTCCGGCCATGGATGTGGGCGGGCCGGATCTGCTCGACCGCTACGAGCAGCGCATAGCGTTGGAGGATCCTTTTCTGCAGACGGCCGACGACATGTCCTTCTTCGTCCATGGGGACGGGGCCTTTCTGAAGCTCGATCAGGATGGGCGGATCACCGTGACGGACTTCATCCGCGAGCATACGGGGATCGTCTCGGAGGTGGCTTTCGTGGGGCGGGGGCTATTCTTCCAGATGTGGGAGCCGGAGCGGCTGCGCGCGCACAGTGCGGAGGTCCGCGCAAGGCTTCTGAAGTTGCGGCAGCAGGCTTCACAGGCCCGCGCCGCCGCGAGCTCGGAATGATGGCGGGCCCCGGTGGAGATCAATCCGCCGGTGGCGGACCGGCCCGCCACATTCCGGTCCTTCTTGATGCCGTGCTTGAAGCCCTCGAACCGGGACCAGGCAAACGCATTCTGGACGGTACCTTCGGGGCAGGCGGTTATGCGCGCGCCCTCTTGGACCGCGGGGCCGAGGTCGTAGCCATCGACCGCGATCCCGATGCCGTCGTTGCCGGTCAGGCGCTGGTTGCACGCTATGGCGGGCGGCTCAGCCTGGAACTCGGCCGCTTTTCCGAAATGGAGCGGATCGCCGGCGAGCCGGTGGACGGTGTCGTGCTCGACATCGGCGTTTCTTCCATGCAGCTCGATGAGGCCGAGCGCGGCTTCTCATTCCTGAGGGACGGACCGCTCGACATGCGCATGGGCAGGCAGGGGCTCAGCGCTGCCGATGTCGTCAACCGCTTCAAGGCGGGCGATCTCGCCCGCATTTTCGGTCTTCTGGGGGAAGAGCGCCATGCGGGCCGCATCGCGCGCGCCATCGAGAAGCGGCGGGCGCAGAAGCCTTTTGCGACCACCGGCGATCTGGCTGCCCTGGTGGAGCAGGTGGTGGGGCGCAAGCCTGCCGACCGGATTCATCCGGCAACCCGCATCTTCCAGGCCCTTCGCATCTTCGTCAATGACGAGCTTGCCGAGCTGGCGCATGCGCTGTTTGCCGCCGAGCGCCTCCTGGAGCCGGGCGGCATTATTGCCGTCGTTACCTTCCATTCGCTGGAGGATCGCATCGTCAAGCGCTTCCTTGCGGCGCGCTCGGCTCCGCCTGCCCGTTCCCGCCATCTGCCGGAAGCGAACGCGCCCGCGCCTGCATTTGAAAAACCCGGCAAGCCGGTTTCCGCCTCTCAGGCAGAGATTGCCAGCAATCCTCGAGCCCGTTCGGCCCGCCTGAGGGCGGCAAGGCGGACCGGGGCGCCCGCGGGGGAGGAGGATCTGAACATTCTGGGTGTTCCCGCGCTCTTTGTCACCCAGCAGCTTGGCGAGAGGTAAGCCGATGTTCCGCACCAGCGACGTCATCCTGATCGCGGTCATGCTTTCGGCAGCCGCGTTCACCTACAAGACCAAGCACGACGCCCAGGCGATGATGAACCGCATCGAGGCGCTCGAGACGCGAATCCAGCTCGAAAAGGATGCGATCGACGTGCTCAAGGCCGACTGGAGCCTGCTCACACAGCCCGCCCGGCTAGAGAAGCTGGCACAGGTCTACAAGGACGAGCTGGGGCTGGACGTGATCAAGCCCGAGCAGATCGAGGAGCCGATGGCGCTTGGCGGTATTCCCTTCCGGAAGGTGACCGTCGAGGAGCTGATCGCGGGCACCTACGCGCTTTCCGGCGAGGAGCTTCAGGATCCGACCGTGACGGGGGGAGTGCGGCCATGAGAATGAGCAACCTGCTGCGTTTCAGGAATGGCGGGAAAGCGGACGAGCAAGCCCCGCCGGCCATCGTCGTGGAGGGGAGGCGCAAGGCCACAGGCGGTAGGGCGCCCGGCCGTGTGCTCATGACGATGGCCGCGCTTTTCTGCGTCTATGCGGCCATTGGCGGACGTCTCGTGCAGCTTGGCCTGACGGAGGAGCCGCAGGTCAACCTGCCGGAGAGCCGGCCCATGGCCTCGCGCCCCGATCTGGTGGACCGCAACGGCGCGGTGCTGGCGACGGACATCAAGACGGCCTCGCTCTTTGCCGAGCCACGTCGCATCGTCGATGTGGATGAGGCGATCGAGAAGCTGCGGCGGGTGCTGCCTGATCTCGATTACGAGCAAACCTATCACAGGCTGAGCTCCGATGCCGGCTTCGTCTGGCTGCGCCGCCAGCTTTCGCCGCGCCAGCAAAGCCAGATCCTGGCGCTCGGCATACCCGGTCTCGGCTTCCGCACAGAGAAGCGCCGCTTCTATCCCGGCGGCGAGACCGCCTCGCATATCCTCGGCCTCGTCAACATCGATAACAAGGGCATCGCGGGCATCGAGAAATATGTGGACGATCAGGGACTCGCGGACCTGCAGGCGCTGGGCCTAGCCGGACCTGACACGCTGGAGCCGGTGCGTCTTTCCATCGATTTCCGGGTCCAGCACGTGCTGCATGACGAGCTTGTGCAGGCGATGGACCGTTACCGCGCGATTGCCGCCGGCGGCGTGATCCTGAACGCGCGCACCGGCGAGGTCATGGCGATGGCGTCGTTGCCGGACTACGATCCGAACAATCCCTATAACGCGCTGGAGAAGGACCGCCTGAACCGAATGTCGGCGGGCGTGTTCGAGATGGGCTCCACGTTCAAGCTGTTCACGACAGCGATGGCGCTGGATTCAGGGCTCGTCGATCTCGATGACAGCTTCGACGCCAGCAAACCGCTGCGCATCGGCGGCTTCACCATCAACGACTTTCACGGCAAGCGCAGGGTTCTGACCGTCCCGGAGGTCTTCATCTACTCCTCGAACATCGGAACCGCGAAGATGGCCGATGTGGTGGGGATCCAGGGTCACCGGGAATTTCTGAAGCGCGTCGGGCTTCTCGACCGCATGAAGACGGAGCTTCCCGAGGTGGCGCATCCCACCGAGCCCAGGGAATGGAAGAAGCTTCACTCCATCACCATCTCCTTCGGCCACGGCGTGGCGACGACGCCGCTGCAGACGGCCGTGGCGGCCGCGGCGATGGTGAATGGCGGCAAGCTTTTCCCGCCCACCTTTCTTCCACGCACGGAGGAGGAAGCGAACGCGGTGGCCACGCAGGTGATCTCGCCTGAGACCAGCGCCAAGATCCGCTATCTGATGCGCCTCAACGTGGAGAAGGGGTCCGGCAGCCGCGCCGAGGTGCCCGGCTACTATGTGGGCGGAAAGACGGGCACGGCCGAGAAGGTCGTGAATGGCCGTTACTCCAACGACAAGCGTTTCAACGCCTTTGTCGCCCAGTTCCCGGCCAACGATCCCGATTACGTGGTGCTGGTCGTGCTGGACGAGCCGAAGCCGGAAAGGGAAGGGATTGGGGCGACGTCCGGCCTCAACACGGCACCCACCGTGGGCAATATTATCCGCCGCGCGGCGCCGCTACTTGGCGTCGAGCCGGATTTCGGCCATGAAGGTGAGGCTTTGCTGGTCTCCTATCAGTGATTCCCCGCCGGTTGATGCAGGGGACGGGCCGGACGAGAACTGGGACACAATGAAGCTGGGCGATCTTGCCGACATCTTGCCACATGGCGGGCCGATATCGGACGCTATGGTCTCCGGTCTTTCATCCGATTCCCGGCGCGTCTCTGCCGGTGACATTTTCTTCGCACTGCCAGGCACGCGGGCGGACGGCGCGGCTTTCGCCGACGAGGCGGTTCGCCGAGGGGCGGCTGCCGTCGTGGCGCGGCCGGGTGCCGTCGGCGATCTTGGCGTTCCGGTCATCGCGGTGGACGATCCGCGCCGCGCGCTGGCGCTTGCTGCCGCGCGCTTCTATGGCGCCCAGCCGGCCACCATGGTTGCGGTGACGGGGACGAGCGGCAAAACCTCCGTCGCCTCCTTCACGCGGCAGGTCTGGGAGCAGGCGGGGTTTGCCGCGGCCTCCATCGGGACAACTGGCGTCGTCGCGCCGGGGCGCGAGTACTATGGAGAGCTCACCACGCCCGATCCGGTATCGCTGCTGCAAGCGATCAGCGCGATTCCGCCGAGTAGAGATCCGACGACGCTTGCGGCGATCGTCCGACGAAGGCTTTCGACCATGATCTGTCCTCCTAGGAATGTATGAGGGGACTCGCGGCGCAGGCTCCCGCGAGGAGTGAGACGGCGCGATCGAGATTAGCATCGAGTAGGGCTCGATGTCTCGAACACGAAGACGCGAATCGCGCGTTGCCTTCGAATCGCCAACGCCGATTGCGCCGCGAGCGCCACGTGCGGCGGATTTTTGCGGGATGACCGAACGCGGGACTCGCCGCTCCGAGCGGCGGTGTTACGGCGCGACGATCGTGCCTTCGCCGACCGACTGGCACTGCCCCCCGATGCGGATCTCGCGGACAGTACCGTTGTCGTGAACGACTACCACCTGGATGAAGCTCGGACGCCCGAGCTCCGCGCCTTGCTCGATCGTCACGGCGGCGGTCTCGGGCAACTCCACGAGGGAG
>Ga0207873_1003256_pt1 | contig 12198 bp, 10 predicted proteins | sample BGWIniCompost_FD_187373 | JGI IMG/M metagenome (GOLD analysis project Ga0207873, IMG submission 187373) | Cellulose adapted compost microbial communities from Newby Island Compost Facility, Milpitas, CA, USA - BGW Initial Compost (SPAdes)... ... | reverse complement strand
GGCGGCGTCCGAGACACGGCGGCGTCCGAGACACGGCGGCGTCCGAGACACGGCGGCGTCCGATCCGCCGATGAGCCGGTCGGGCGACAGGGCGACAGGTGGGCGAGAGGGGGGCGAGAGGGGATGGTTCGTTGCGGTGGGGCGAACAGGGCTCGAACAGGGCCCGAACAGGGGCGTGCGGGAAGTGATGGCGCGGCAGCCGCGGGCGTGCGAAAGTGGGTGACTTGCCGTTTGGACGGCAGGGCTCGCTCTCTCTCTTGGGAGCAGCAAAGTGAGAAAAGAAATCAGATCATGAGCAAGAAACTATTCGTTGGCGGACTCAGCTGGGACACCAACGACGACTCCCTTCGCGCGGCGTTCGAGCAGTTCGGGGTAGTCGATGAGGCGACGGTCATCGCAGACCGTGAGACGGGTCGCTCGCGCGGCTTCGGGTTCGTCACCTTCGCGGCAGCAGACAGCGCCCGGGCGGCCATCGCCGGGATGAACGACGCTACCCTCGACGGGCGGACCATCAACGTGAACGAAGCGCAGGAGCGAGCACCCCGCGGTGGCGGTGGTGGTGGCGGCTTCGGCGGCGGCTTTGGTGGGCGTGGTGGCGGCCGTGGCGGTCGTGACAACGATCGCGGCAAGCGCTGGTGAGGGCTCGTCGCGGCCCTAGCCCGTGACGACTCGGAGTGAACGGCGGGTCACCGTGAGGTGACTCGCCGTTTTGCTTGGTGCGCCAGGCTTGGTGCGCCAGGAAGGCGAAGGAGTCGTCGTCACCCCGAGCTGAGTTCTCTCCGGGCTACATTGATCGACTCTGGTTCTCCCGAGTGCTCCTGCTGCGTCGTCATTTTATTGTGGAGATGGACATGGGGGGAGGAGCTCCGGCGGCTCTGGCGAGGGCGGCGATTTCGACGGAGGATTGCGGCATGCGCAGTCTCGCTCTCCCCCTGGCTCTGCCCTCGCTCGTCATTCTCGCGGCCGCCTGCTCTGGTGAAGCAGGGGGCACGGACCACGAGGACCCGGGTGGGGGAGGTGCCTTCGCCACCGGTGGAGGAGCCTCGGTGCCGACGGGGGGCAGTGGGCCGGCCGACGGGACGGGTGGCGTGGTGGCGAGCGGAGGAACGAGCGGGGACATGAACACCGGTGGTGGAGGCGTGCCGGGTGGCTCCGGCGGCGCCGGGGATGGGGGAGTCACCTTCGAGTGCGGGTTGCCGGCGCTGAGCGCGCCCGTGGGCGACACGTCGGAGCTCCTCGACGTGCTGACCTGGGCCGGTAAGCAGGGCGCGATCTCCTACACCTTCGACGACGGCAACTCGTCGCAGATCGACAACTACAAAACGCTCAACGAGCTGGGGGTCCCCTTCACGTTCTATCTCGTGACGAACTGGTCGGGCGCGCAGGATGCGATCTGGCAGCAGGCGCTCGCGGACGGTCACGAGATCGGCAACCACTCCCATACCCACCCCAACACCGGGTCCGGATCCGATCTCGACGCGGCGACCGCCTACATCGAGATGAAGTGGGGAGTGAGGCCGCTCACGATGGCGGCACCCTACGGAGACAGCAGCTATCCTCCCCTGGCGTCGTCGCGCTTCCTCTTCAATCGCGGGGTCGGCGGAGGTTCGATCGCCCCGGGCGGGGCCATGAATCGGCACAACCTCCCCACGTACATCCCTCCCGGGGGTGCCACCAAGGCGCAGCTCGACATGGGGGTGAGCTCGGCCGTGTCGCAGGGTCACTGGCAGACGGTGACCATCCACGGCTTCAAGGGGGGAAGCGACTCCGCGTACCAGCCGATCCCCCTCGACAACTTCGTCGCTCACGTGGAGGGGGTGCGCGACGGCGGCCTGGTCTGGATCGGGACGCTGCTCGACGTCGGCGCCTATCTCATCGGTCAGCAGCTGCTCGCCGCCGCCGCACCGCAGGTGGACGGCGCGAGCTCCACCTGGTCCTGGACGTTGCCCGATCACTACCCGGCGGAGCGCTGCTTGCGCGTCCGGTCTAGCGGGCGCGTGTTTCAGGACGGCATGCCCATCGCGAAGGATCCCCTGGGCTACTACGAGATCGCCCTGGACGCGGGGCACGTCACGGTGACGACGGACTGAGCTCCTCCTGGCGCGGTTCCCCCGGGCGGGCTCCTCCGCGGACGGAGGGCAGCGGCGCCGTTGGGCGTCGCGCCCGGCGAGGACCTCGGCGGCTCGCCTGCGGGGGACGGCGCCGTTCAGGGGGAGCCTGCGCTCGGGGGATCGGGCTCGTTCCGCGGGGCGGAGCCTTCCTGGTCTCCGTGTCCCGGGGGCGGCCACTTGCGCCACAGCTGCAGGCTCCTCCAGAGCAGCGCGAGCCCACTCCAGAGGCCGATCACTGCGGCCGGGAAGGCGAGCGCCCGGGGGAAGAGCACGACCAGCGCCGAGAGGACGCAGAGGACGAGGCCGACGAGGGCGGTCAGCCGCGCCTGGATCGGGCCGAGCACCCGCCGCCGGCTCAACACCGCCCCCACCGCGTTGCCGAGGCGCAGGGCTCCCGCCGCGACGGCGCTCGTGCTGCCCGAGCCGCGGCGCAGGGCGCCACGGGGGCGACGAGGCTGGCCCGGCGCGAACACCTTGCGGTGGTGTTCGAGGACGATCTCCGTCGAGTTCGCGAGATCGCGCAGGTAGAGGTCCTCCATCTGGGTCGCGAAGGCGGTGTCCTCGATGATCGCGTCGAGCTCGTAGTTGCCGAACCAGCTGGCGATGTTGAGGTTCGTCGAGCCCACGCGCGCCCAGCGCCCGTCGGCGACCGCGGTCTTCGCGTGCAGCATCGTGCCGTTCCACTCGAAGACGCGGATGCCCGCCTCGAGGAGCGCGCGGTACCCCGCCCGCGAGAACGGCTTGAGGAGCGGAATGTCGGTGGCGTTCGGGACCAGCAGGCGCACGTCGACGCCGTCCTGCGCCGCCGCGCGCAGGGCCTGGACGTAGGAGGACACGCCGCTGTAGTAGGCGTCCGTGAGCCAGAGGCGCTCGCGGGCGATCGAGGCCACGAGCTGATCGACCCGCAGCATGCTCGTCGTGGCGGGCTCGCTCAAGACGATGCGCAGCGCGACGTCGCCCGCGGGGGGCGCCTCTTCGATCGCGTCGACCTCCGGAGAGAGAGGATCGGTGAGCGCCCAGGTCCGCGCGAAGGCGCGCGCCACCTCCGCGACGGCGGGGCCGCGGATCGCCACCCCGGTGTCGCGCCAGGGCGCGATGTTCCGCGTGGGATCGCCCACCCACATCCGACCCACGCAGAGCCCCGTGACGAAGGCGACGGTCCCGTCGACGACCAGCGTCTTGCGGTGATCGCGAGAGAGCCAGCCGAAGGGGCTCGCGAGCTGCGGAGGGTTGTAGACACGCACCTCGACGCCTGCGTCGCGGAGCCGTCTCCAGAACCCGCCCGAGGCCTTCCCGAAGTTGCCGAGCCAGTCGTAGACGACGCGCACGTGGACGCCCGCGCGCGCGCGGGCGGCGAGGGCGTCGGCGAACTCCCACCCGATCTCGTCGTTCCGGATGAAGTAGTTCTCGAAATGAACGTAGCGGCGGGCGCCGTGGATCGCCTCGAGCCACGCGGCGTAGTTCTCGGGGCCGTCCACGAGCAGGCGCACCTGGTTGCCGCCGATGAGCGGCGCGCCCGCCGCGCGGGAGAACATCCGATCGGCGAGCTCGCGGAGGTAGGCGAGCTCGGCGCGATCTGCCCGCGCTCCCCGAGCGATCGCCGCGAGCGCTCCTGCGTCGCGCCGTCGCTCGGGTCCTGGCTCCGGACGGGGCATCCCGGTGGATCTAGCCGAGATCGCGGAGAAATGCGCGGCCCGGCGGGGGGGCTCGGCGGACCCTGGCTTTCACACCCTGGCCTTCACACCCTGGCCTTCACACCGTGGCCCTGTGGCCCCGCGCGCGGCGTCGGGGCTGCGCCCCGCGTCGCTGTCTCCCGCGCGCGCGCCGTGGTAGCCGTGGCCGGACGGACTTCGCCCCATGGGAGATTCTCAGCCGATCCGCGCCGCCCTCGTCTACGATTTCGACGGCACCCTCGCGCCGGGCAACATCCAAGAACACAGCCTCTTGCCCGACTATTTGAAGGTCTCGAAGGAGGAGTTCTGGGCGGGGGTAGGGGAAGCCAAGCGAGCCCACGACGCGGATCAGATCCTGATCTACATGCAGCACTTGCTGCTGCGTGCCCGAAGCCTGGGGCTCCCCCTGACGCGCGAGATCCTGCGCCAGTATGGTGGGGCGACCCGGTACTTCGCCGGGGTCGAGGGCTGGTTCGAGCGCATCGGCGCCTACGCCGCGAGCAAGAACCTCGTCCTGGAGCACTACGTGATCTCCTCGGGGAACGAGGAGATGATCCTCGGCAGCTCCATCGCCCGGCATTTTTCGAAGGTGTTCGCCTGCCGCTACCTCTACGACGCGGAGGGGAACGCTTGCTGGCCGGCCGCCGTGGTGAACTACACCACGAAGACCCAGTATCTCTTTCGCATCAACAAGGGAGTGCGGTCCTACTGGGACGACGAGAGCGTCAACCGCTGGGTCCCGATGGAGGAGCGCTATTTGCCCTTCCAGCGCATGATCTACCTGGGCGACGGGGACACGGACATCCCCTCGATGAAGATGGTGCGGCACCAGGGGGGCTACTCCCTCGCCGTCTTCGATCCCGCGGAGTGGGACTCCGACGATCCCGCCGTCCGCAAGAAGTTCAAGGAGCGCGCCTACAACCTCATCGCCGAGGATCGCGCCCACTTCGTGCTCCCCGCCGACTACGGGGACGGCAGTCAGCTCGACGTCGCCGTGAAGGGCATCCTGGGACGCATCGCCCGCGACGCGGGCTGGCGCGAGGGCGCGGCGGTGGCCGCGCAGGTCCCCGAGGAGATGGGGTGAACGTGAGGACCCCGACCCTGGGGCCGCCGTTCTCTCGACGGACCAGGACGTTCGCCAGGTGCCCACTGGGCGGCGCCGGGGCGCCGCGGGAGAGATGAGCGGAGATGAGCCGACGAAGGGAGGCGACGTCGTTGCATCGTCGTTGCTTCGCGGGGCGGCATCCGTGATTGCTCCGGGGGCGCCAGCGCCGTAACGTAGATCTTCGACGGAACGGGGAAACTACGGGGGGAACGTCTCATGGGGACCATCACGACCAAAGACGGCACGACCATCCATTACAAGGATTGGGGAGAAGGGCGCCCGCTGGTGTTCAGTCATGGCTGGCCGCTCTCGGCGGACGACTGGGACACGCAGATGCTGTACTTCGTCCGGCGTGGCTATCGCGTCATCGCTCATGACCGACGCGGGCATGGTCGTTCTGCGCAGACCGCCTCTGGTCACGACATGGATCACTACGCGGATGACCTGGCTGCGCTGATGGAACATCTCCGGATCGAGGAGGCCGTTCACATCGGTCACTCCACGGGGGGCGGTGAGGTCGTGCGTTATCTCGGGCGTCACGGGGAGGGGCGGGTGGCCAAGGCCGTGCTCATCAGCGCGGTGCCGCCCTTGATGGTGAAGACGCCCGCGAACCCCGGAGGCCTGGCGAAGGAGGTGTTCGACGGGCTCCAGGCTCGGCTCGCGGCGAATCGCTCCCAATTCTATCATGATCTCGCGGCCGGGCCCTTCTACGGCTTCAACCGACCTGGCGCGCAGCCCTCACAGGCGGTCGTCTGGAACTGGTGGCGGCAAGGCATGATGGGGGGCGCGAAGGCCCACTATGATGGCATCGTCGCGTTCTCTCAGACCGACTTCACGGAAGACTTGAAGAAGATCACCGTGCCGGTCCTGGTGATGCACGGGGACGACGATCAGATCGTCCCCTACGCGAACTCGGCGCCCCTCTCGGCCAAGCTGCTGAGGAACGGGACGCTGAAGACCTACGCAGGGTTCCCCCACGGGATGCCCACGACGGAGGCCGAGACCATCAACGCCGACCTGCTGGCGTTCATCGAGGCATGAGCCGGTGGGCCGCAGGGCGGTCCCGGGGATGACGTCGGGAGCGTCGCTGCAGGAGGAGTGAGACGTGCCGAGTGAACGCGAGAAGATGGTGGCCGGGGAGCTCTACGATCCCCTCGACCCGCAGCTGGTGGAGGAGCGGTGCCGAGCGCGGCTCCTCTGTCAGGCCCTGAACGGCACGAGGGAAGACGACCCGGAGGAGCGCGCGCGGATCTTGGCGGAGCTCCTCCCGCACGCTGGCGCGGGGCTCTGGCTGCAGCCCCCGTTCTACTGTGACTACGGGACGAACATCACCCTCGGGGAGAAGGTGTTCTTCAACTTCAACTGCGTCGTGCTCGACGTGGCGCCCGTGACCATCGGGAGCTTCGTCCTGTTCGGTCCCGCGGTGCAGCTGTACACGGCGACGCACCCCCTGAGCGCGGCGGAGCGTCGCAAGGGGCTCGAAGGGGGCAAGCCGATCTGGATCGAGGACGACGTCTGGGTCGGCGGGGGCGCCATCGTCCTGCCTGGCGTGAGGATCGGGCGGGGGGCGGTGATCGGCGCGGGGAGCGTCGTGACGAAGGACGTCCCCGCCGGGGTGTTCGCGGGCGGGAACCCCTGTCGCGTCCTCCGGGAGCTCGACGCCTGAGCGCTCCGCGGAGGGGGGCTCGTCCCCGCCTGGACGTGAAATGACGGAGGGCCCGCCCGCGCAGCAGCGGGAGGGCCCTCTTCACCAGCGACGGTCGTCGGTGGTTCGTCGGTTCGTCGGTTCGTCGGTTCGTCGCTGGATCAGCGAACCGTCAGGCGGATGTTGTCGATGCAGAGCCCGCCGGGCAGGTTCGAGACGTTGATGGCCATGCCGATGTTCTCTGCGTCGTTCTCGACGACGAAGTCGAACGTGTACGTCTTACTGATTCCGGCCAGCTCGGTCAGCGTCTCCGAGAAGAGGAGCGGCTCGTAGGGAGCCTCGGCGCCCGCGAGCTTCACCTCGACCTGGCCGTAGAGGTTTTCGTCGTTGTCCTCGACGTCGAGATCGACGCTCAGCCTGTAGTTCCCGGCGGGGACCTCGATGCCGTCGCCGTCCGCCGGCCAGCCCAGGGTGAAGCTGTTGAGGGACTCGCACACCGCGCCGTTCTTGATCGTGGGGACGGGATCCTCCGCGGCGCCCGAGAGGCGCCAGTTGCCCGGACCCGAGGAGAAGGTGCCGCCGGGGATCAGCGAGGGGTTGGAGCCGGTGCCGTCGAGGGGCTCGTCTCCGCAGTAGACCTCGCCGCCCTCGAAGGAGCAGTCGTCGCAGTCGACGGGGGCCATGTAACCGAGCTCGTCGCTGCGGCAGATCACGGCGCCGGAGGACACACAACGAGCGGTCCCGGCCGTGCAGGCGGAGGGCTTGCAGGAGCCCGCCACGCAGGTCTTCCCGTTGCCGCAGTCGGCCTTGGTGATGCACTCGACGCACACGCCCTGGGTGCCGTCGCACAGCATGCCCTTGCTCGTGCAGTCCTTGTCGGAGCTGCAGGCGTCGAGGCACTGGTTGTCGTGGCAGGTCTGCCCGCCGCTGCAGTCGGCCTCGGTGACGCAGCCGACGCAGACGCCGTCGCCGCACACCTCGTCGTTGCCGCAGTCGAGGGAGTTGACGCAGGTCGTCACGGAAGCACAAACACCGAGCTCACAGACGCCGTCCCCGCAGTCGGAGTCCTCGAGGCACTCGGCGCACACGTGACGTTCGAAGTCGCAGACCCGGCCCGAAGAGGTGCAGTCCTTGTCCGAGACGCACGGCGGGACCCCATCGGGCACGTCGTTGCTCGCGCCGCCGCGGCCGCCGTCACCCCCTGTGTTTCCCGGCTTGTCGTTGTCCCCAGGCTGGATCGGGGTGCCACCCGTCCCTGCGTTTCCATCGGAGGCGCTGGGTGACGCGCTGTCGCAGCCGAACGGGAGGAGAGCCGAGGCGAAGACGACCAGACCAGCGATGGGAAAGCGGAGGGGAAGCGTTTTCATGGGGCGTAGTTGAACCCATGAATGGGAATGTGCGCAATTGCTTCCAGTCAAGCAGGAGGTGCGCAGCTCCGTTGGAATCCCTGACGCGGGCTGGCGAGCCGGCCAGCGGGTCTGGAGCCTTGACCGGCGGGGCCTTGTGGCGAAGTCCTAAGGGCATGATGCGGGGGATACGCTGGGGGGCGTGGGCGGTGAGCCTCGGGGTCATCGGGGCCTGCGGCGGCGGGCAGGGCGAGGCCCAGGGACCCGACGCCGCGGTGGCCACCGAGATGGCGGCGGGTCGGGCGGCCGCGCAGAGCAGCGCTGCGGCCCAGGACGACCGGGCGCGGGAGGAGCTGGCGCGACAGGACGCCCGCCGTCGAGCGGGGCTGGAGGCGGAGGCCGCCCGGGCGAGACCGCCCGCTGGTGAGTCGTCGCCGCTGCTGGACGTGATCCCCGAGGGGACGCCGCGGCTCGCGATGGTGCGCGTCGCCGAAGCGCTGCGGCAGCCGCTGTTCGACGAGCTCGTCAGCGAGCTCGCCGAGATGCCGCGGGTGGCTCGGCAGACGGAGCGCATCGAGCAGCAGTGTGGGGAGAGCCCGCTCGCGGTCGTGCAGGAGCTGGCGATCTTCGAGGGCCAGGGGGCCTCGGAGGGGGCGCCGCCCGGCGCCGAGGGATCTCCCGAGCAGCGGACTCCGGAGATGCTCGTGCAGCTGGGGAGGTCCGCCGACTGGGCGCTCCAATGTCTGACGACGATGCGCCCCGAGTTCACGCCGATGGAGGTGGGGGGACGTCCGGCGCGGCGCATGGGATCCTTCGTCGTGGTGGACGCGGGCAACGACCGCTTGCTCGTCGCCCGGCAGAAAGAAGCGCTCTCCGCGCTCCAGCGGCTCGCGGACGCGGACATGGCGGCGGATGTGAAGGCGGGCACGGTGGCGGAGGACACGGCGGCGCCGGACGCGGCGCATCGGCAGGGCACGGAGCGATTCGAGGAGGTCGGAGACTCGCTCGTCTTCGGCTCGGGGATCTTCCCGAATGGGCTCGGCGTGGAGTCCGCGGAGACGGTCGTCTCCGCCGAGGGCGAGGCTCTGGAGCTGAACTTGCGGGGAGACATGCGCGACGCAGAGGCGGCGGCGACCGCGGTGCGCCAGCTCCAGCTGGGGCTGAGCATCGCGGAGGCCTTCGTGGGGCGTCAGGTGGAGAGCGGCGAGATGCAGGACGGTGCTCAGGAGCACCTCCGCACCGTGCTCGACAACGTCCGCATCCAGCGCTCGGAGGACCAAGTGCGGATCGCGCTGCGCCTCCCCGACGCGGAGACCCAGCGCTTCGTCGGCGGCCTGCTGGCGCGTTTCCTCGGTGACCGGGCCGTGGCGGGGGGAGCCCAGGAGCGAGACCCCGGGGGGACACGGGCTCCTACGCCGCAGGGCGCGCCCCGCGGGGGACCCTCCGGCGGCTGAGACCTCGCGCGGTCGCGGCGCGGCGGAGGCGGGAACTTCGGAACGCCAGCGTCAGAACGCCAGCGTCAGAACGCCAGCGTCGACGAACCCACGCAGCGGTGGTTCCGGCACACCGCCGCCACCGCGGGTTCGTAGGCGCAGGCGACCGCGGGGCACGGGAAGGTGTCGCAGGTGTCGAGGTAGTTCGCCTCGTAGGCCTCTTTGTGACGCACGTTGATGGCGTGCCGGCACCCGCAAGGCCAGCCGCAGCACTTCGACGAGACGGGGCAGGACAGGACGCAGTCCGCGGAGGTCTCACACCAGTAGGGATCCTTCGACAGGACCGCCACCTCCTCCGGCGGGAGGGGCGCGGGCACGTCGAGGACGGCGCCTTCGACGCAGACGCTCGCGGAGGTCTCCGGCGGGAGCGGGCGCACCGTATAGCTCCCGGGCGCGAGGGCCGTCGTGCACGGCGCGCGTCCGTCCAGGTGGATGTGCGCGGCGGCGATGAGCTGCCGTCGCGCCTGCGGCTCGAGGGTGATCCGGCGGATCGGGGGGGAGTCGGCGCAGGCCCCTGCGTTGCACGTCCCGTAGTAGTCGTAGCCCGCGCCGAGCCCCTCGAAGTCGACGAGCCCCGCCGGACAACGTTCCGGGAGCTCGAGCTCCAGGCGCTCGCCGCGGAGGTTCTCGGCGTACACCCGCAGGGCGCGCACGCGGTCCTCTCCCTGCACCTCCAGGCGCAGCATCACGTCGCATCGTTCCGCCACGGAGGCGGGGCTCTCCGGCGGCGCCGCGACGTCGCCCGACGGCTCCGTGTGGTGCGGGGGGGCCGCCGGGGGAGGGTCCTGCTGGCAGCCGATGCTGGTGGCGAAGCCGGCGAGCGCGGTGAGGAGGGGGAGACCCAGGCGCGGAGCGGACATGACCCTCGAGGGTACCTCTCCTCGCCGGTCCGTTGACAGCCGTGGGACGCTCTCGCGAGGAAAACCGGCGCTGGACAGGCCGGGGAGCGCAGCCGAAGATGGCGCCGAGCGGACGACGCTGCACGGGCGACGCCGAGCAGAGGAGCGCTCCACGAGGACTCCCGACGATGACGCGACGAAACACCCTGGGACGCTGGGCAGGTCTGCTGAGCGGTTTGTTGGCGATGGCGGCCTGCACCTCCGAGTCTCCCGGTGGCGGTGGGAGCGGAAGCGGCGCCGGGGGCACCGACGCTGCGGGGGGAGACGTCGGCGCCGGCGGCAACGCGCCCGCGGGAGGGTCGGGGTCCGGCGCTGGACCGGGCACTGGATCGGGAGCCGGGGCGGGCGTCGGTGGCTCTGGCGACTCCGGCGGTTCCGGCGGGGGCGAGCAGGGCGGGGGCTGCGGGAGCGCTCTGTTCTGCGACGACTTCGAGGCCTACGGCGACTCCGGGGAGCCGGGCGGCGCCTGGTCCGTGCGGGTGAACGACGCCGTCCTCACGATGGACACGACGCGCGCCTTCAGCGGGACGAAATCCGTCAAGGTGAGCGCGGCGGGCGGGAGCGGCAAGGTCGCCTACCTGGTCCTCGGCGGCGCGCCGGTCTTCCCCGTGGAGGGCAATCACTTCTTTGGGCGCATGCGGGTGTGGCTCGAGTCCACGCCGGCGGACGGCGTCAACTGGAACTTCATCGAGGGAGAGGGCGTCGTCCCCGGCGCCGAGTACCGGGCTCAGTACCGCTACGGTGGGCAGCACGCGATCACCGATGGCGGCACCGTTCTGGGGAGCCAGCTGAAGGCCAACTACGAGACCCCCGACTCCTACGGCGGCACGGGGCCCGGCAGCGATTGCTGGAAGCACGCGGACAAGGTGGTCCTGCCCGTCGCCGACTGGGTGTGCGTCGAGTGGGAGTTCGATGGCCCGAACGACACCATGCGCCTGTGGCTGGACGGCGTCGCCGTCGAGTCGGCCACGATGGCGGGCCGCGGAGATGGCTGCGTGAACGCCAGCGACGACTTCCCCTGGACCGCTCCCACGTTCCAGGAGCTCCACCTCGGCTGGCAGGCGTTCCAGGCCGACGCGGAGCGCACCCTCTGGATCGACGACGTCGCTCTGAGCACGGAGCGCGTCGGCTGCACTCCGTGACGCCGTCTCGCTGAGCACGGCGCTGTGACGCTCCGTGACGCCGTCTCGCTGAGGAGCGGGCGCGCCGAGCACGGGCTGTGGCGCTGCGTGACGCCGTCTCGCTGAGGAGCGGGCGCGCTGAGCACGGAGCGCGTCGGCTGCGACCCCTGGCGACGTCGTCCTACGTCGACGTTCGACGTCCGTCCGGGCACTGTCCGGGCAGCACCGTCCGGCCCAGCCAAGGCGCGTCGCGTCGCGAACGTTTGACCGTCGTCGGGAGCGCGGCGCCGCGTCGACGGTGAGCCCCGTCCACCAGCAGGAGCCGAGCTCGACGACGCTGCGTGGCCGCCCGGCGCGCCGTGGAGGCGTCGTGAGCGCGCTGGGCGCACCGCCGTGACGCCGAACGGGCGCGTTGCGTCCGACGACGCGCGGCGCCGTGACGGGCGCAGGTAGTGCGCTCCATGGGCGCTCGTTCGAGGTGGCGTGAGTGCTTTTTAAGCGGTTGGTCAATTGGTCCTTGGTTGATTGTCATTCAAGCCACGTGATGCATTTCTGCTCGCTGCGGTCTTTTCGAAATGTGCTGTCACGGCGCGGTCTTTTCGGGGTAAAAGGCTTGCTGGTGCCAGCGTCGAACGCCGCTCGTCGGGCCGCTGGCGTGTGTCCCATTGCTGAGAGGTCATGCCGCATCCCCGATACCTTAGGCGCAGGCGCCGCCCGTCAAGCTCGGGTTTTGGCGAGGCTTTCGCGAGCACCGGAGCGGAGCCGGAGTGCACGAAGTCCAGCACGCTGGACGGAGTGCACGGAG
>Ga0207873_1003255_pt1 | contig 12202 bp, 12 predicted proteins | sample BGWIniCompost_FD_187373 | JGI IMG/M metagenome (GOLD analysis project Ga0207873, IMG submission 187373) | Cellulose adapted compost microbial communities from Newby Island Compost Facility, Milpitas, CA, USA - BGW Initial Compost (SPAdes)... ... | reverse complement strand
CCCCGCCGCCGCACCGGCGGCAACGTTGCCACGACGCCCAGCAGGTATCCGTGCAGCCGTCCGTTGGTCGCCAGGATTCCGTCCACGTGCGGGTCCGGCTGGTTGTAGCGCAACTCGCCGCCAGCCAGGTCCGTCGCGCGGCCGCCCGCCTCCTCGACCAGCAGCACGCCCGCACACACGTCCCACTCGCTCTTCGGGCCGCGGCTCAGGAACACGTCCCCCGCGCCCGCCGCGAGCCGTGCGAGCTTGTACGCCGTGCTGCCCGTCGGGCGCAAGACCCACCCGCCGTGGAACGGGTCGAACTCACCCGCGGCGATCTCACTGCGCGACGCCAGCAGGACCGCCTGGTCGCCGGTCGAGCGCGCGGTCACGTGCAGCCGCACGGCCTCGGGCCGTGCCGGCGCCTCGCACCACGCGCCGCCCCCGCGCTCCGCCCAGAACAGCTCATGAGTGGCCGGGTTGTACACCACCCCCAACACAGCACGCCCGGCCTCTGCAAGCCCGATGGAGACGGCGAACTCCGGCCGGCCCGCGATGTACGAGCGCGTCCCGTCCAGCGGGTCCACGATCCATACCCGCTGCCGCCGGAGCCGATCCGGCGCGTCCCTCGTCTCCTCCGAGAGCCAGCCATACTCCGGGCGCGCGCCCAACAGCCGCGCGCGCAGGATCTCATCCGCTTCGAGGTCCGCCGCGGTGAGCGGCTGGTCCGGCCCCTTGTACGTGACCTCGTGCGTCCCGCCGAAGCGGCGCATCAGGGCTTCGCCCGCCGCGCGCGCCGCCGACAACGCCAGCTCCAGGTCCCCGCCTGGCCCCACGCTCAATCGCCGCCTCCGGTTTCAACTTACTCGGTTAACCGCTGCCGCCCGGACGCCTTTCTCACACGGAGCGCGCTGAGCTCAGCGCAGAGAACGCGGAGTCATTCGCTCACACGAAGACGCGGAGTCATTGCCGGGCCGGGCCGCGTTCTTCGTGGCGCCGAACGTTCGTCGCCCGGGTCAGCGTTCACATGTTGTATGTGGTTTCTGCCGGTGGGATCCATGTTCATCCCGCTGCGGAGCGTGCCGAGCGAAGCAGGCTCCACCCCGCGAGCGCTGACTCGCCTGGAACAAACCACCACATCACAGGAGCCCTGAATACCCCGCAAAGTCTCCGCAGCACCAGAGACCCAGAAGCGCCCCTCTGCGCCTCCGAATCTCCGCGCTCTCCGCGTCTCTGTGTGAGCCCTTCTTCTCCGCGTCTTCGTGCGAGCCCGAGCCGGAGCCGGAAGCCGACGAAGGAGGAAGCGCGCCCGGGATGTCCTCACCCCCCGAGTGCCTCCACCCTCCGCACCGCCGCACGCAAGGGGAACACGATGGCCGCGAGCGTGACCAGCCCCGCCAGCCCGAGCCCCACGCCCAGCCGCAACACCTCCCCGCCCTCCAGCGCGCCCCCGTTCAGCCGCGCGGAGAGGAACGCGTGCACCGGCCACGCTTCCAGCCCGATCACGACGGCGAGGTACACGATGGCGGTCATCATGAAGGCGAAGCCGCCGAACCCCGTCGGGATCTGCGCCGCGTTCTCCGTGTCGAAGCGCGGGAACAGCGCGCCGAAGCCGAGCGCCAGCGCCGCCAGCGCCACCGTCACGCCCGTGATGGTGACCAGCGAGAGGATCATCATGAACGAGCCGACGCGGAGGATCGCGTTCGTCGTCGCCGTGAGCGCCAGCGCGAGCACGAGCAGCGGCAGCAACCCGACCACGAACTTGCACCACACCATCGTGCGCAGGTCGAGCGGCGACGAGCGCAGCAGCCAGAACGTGCGCCCCTCGAGGCTGACCGCGGGGAACACGAACCGGGCCGCGATCGCCGCGAGCACGAAGCCGGCGAGCCCCACGTTCAGGAACGAGATCACGTTGACCAGGAAGAAGCTCACCTGCTCGCCCGTCCACAGCGGCAGCACCTTCACGTTGTACGCGTAGATCACGACCAGCACGCCCAGCAGGATGAGCTGCGACCACTGCGACGTGTCGCGGAAGAACGTGCGCACGTCCTTGGCGATCATCACGCGCGCGGCGACCGGCACGCGGGACGCGAGCGCGCCCCCGGCGCGCTCCTTCGCCCGCGCCTCGCGGCGCCGCTCCGCGCCTTCTTGCGCGCGGCTGAACCCGCTCCGGTACCAGCGCTCGTGCGCCCATGCGCCGACCACGACGAACGCTGCGGCCGTGCTCGTGAGCAGCAGCAGTGGGAACAGATCGCCGCCGGTGCCGAGCGCGGCCATCAGCGCTTCTGCCGCCCATTCGCTCGGCAGCCACGGCGAGCTCGGCGCGCGCAGCGCGGCCACGAAGTCGACCAGGCTGCTGAACCCTTCCGGCCTCGCGAGCCGCTCTGGCCGCAGCAGTCGCACCAGGACGACCAGCCCCGCCGCCGCGAACAGCGCGAGCAGCGCGAGCAGGTCACGCGCGCGCCGCGCCGGGAACACGTTGACCAGCAGCAGGGTCACCGCCGCGCCCACGACCGCGGGCAGCAGCAGAATGCTCACGAGCGACGTCGCCGCCACCGCCGCGTACGCCATGCCGCCGTCGTAGACCCAGCCGTACGCGATCAGCACGGGCACCAGCACCAGCACCACCATCCAGGACGAGTGCAGCAGCGTCTCGAGGAGCCGCGCCAGGTACAGCCGCACCCCGTCTACCGGCGCGGCCAGGAGCATCTCGAGGTCGCGCGCCAGGAAGAACGTGGACAGCGCCGTCACCACGTTGGACAGCAGCAGGACGGAAAGGAACGCGAGCAGGATCAGCCCCAGCAGCTTCGCCGCGAGCACGTCGCCGATCCCCTCGGCGCTCCGGAAGTAGACCAGCAGCCGGTACAGGACGCCGAACAGCACCAGCCAGAACACCAGCCCGAGGCCGCCCAGCACCACAACGCGCGCGCCGGAACCCGCGCTCGTTGCGCGGCGGCCTGCCGCGCGCAGCTTGGGCCCCAGCAGCGCCAGCACGCCCGGCGGCGCCCAACGCCCCGTCATTTGCCCTGCCCCCCTGCCCCTGCCCCGGGCCGGGGCGAGGGCACTCCTCCCCGCTGCCCCTCCGCCCGGGCGAGGGCGGGGGTGGATGCGGCAGCGAGCGCGGCGGACGCGTCACCGTCGCTGACACCGCTGCCGTTGCCACGGCCAGCACGATCTCCCCCGCCCCCGCCCTCGCCCACGCCCTGGCCCGGGTGGCCGGGCCAGGGGAGGGCGGCCGCCACCACCTCACTCACCCGCTCCGCCTGCGTCAGCTTCAGGAACACATCCTCGAGCCCGGCCGTGCCGGCCTCCGCCTCCCTCCGCAGGTCGTCCATCGTGCCGATCGCGCGCACGCGGCCCTCGTGCAGGATCGCGATGCGGTCGCACAGCGCTTCCGCGACCTCGAGCGTGTGCGTCGACAGGAAGACCGTGCCGCCCTGCTGCACAAACGAGCGGAGCAGGTCCTTGATCAGCCGCGCGCCCTTCGGGTCCAGCCCGACCATCGGCTCGTCCACCACGATCAGCTCCGGCCGATGCACCAGCGCCGCGCTGATCAGCAGCTTCTGCCGCATGCCGTGGCTGTAGTTCTCGACCAGCGTGTGCTTCCACGGCGCGAGGTCGAACAGCTCGAGCAGCTCGTCCGCGCGCCGCTCCGCCTCCTCCCCCGTGTGGCCCCAGAGCCCGTTCGCGAAGCGCAGGAACTCCGCGCCCGTCAGCTTCTCGTAGACGTATGGCCGGTCCGGGATGTAGCCGATCAGCCGCCGCGCCGCCGCCGGCTCGCGCACCACGTCGTGCCCGCCGATCAGGATGCGGCCGCCGGTGGGCTGGAGCACGCCGGCGACCATCCGGATCGTCGTCGTCTTCCCTGCCCCGTTCGGACCCAGGAAGCCGAACAGCTCTCCCCGCCGCACGTGCAGGTCGAGCGGATGCACGGCGGTGAACCGGCCGTAGCGCTTGTGCACTCCCTCCAGTCGGATCATAGGACCTCGAGCTCCAGTCGTCCGATCAGCCGTATCAGCTCGACCTGCCGCGCCAGCCCACCCACCACCATCCGCAGGTGCGATGCATCGGCGGGGAACTGCCCGAGCGTGGGATCCACCGCGACCCAGCGCCCGCCCAGCCAGACCTCCGGCCACGCGTGGTAGTAGAACCGCCCCTGAACGTGCACGAGTCCCGCGGCCGTGCGCGCCGGCAACCCCAGCGCGCGCGCGAGCGCCACGTACAGCACCGTGTGCTCGTTGCAGTCGCCCTTCCTCGCCTCGAGCACCTGCACCGCGCTCGGCACGCTCGCCACGATGTCCTTCGCGAGCCGTGCGTACACCCAATCGTTCAGCCGCCGCGCGACCGCGACCGGGTCAGTCTCGTCCCCTGCGATCCGCCGCGCCGCGCGCACGATGCGCGGGTCGTTCGACTGGATCAGCGGCGTTGCGCCCAGCTCGGCGGCCGCCTCGCCGCCGCCCGTGTACGGCAGGGAGTAGCCCGCCTCGAGCGACGTCTCGCGTTCCACGGTCAGCGTGTCGCCGGCGAGCGTCTGGCGGCCCCCCGCGAGGTCCAGCCCCTCCAGCGCGACGCCTTGCAGCCGCACGCGCAGCCGGTCCAGCGCCGTCACGGAATCGAGCGCGACGTTGCTCGCGATCGCGGTCGCCTCGATGATCGCGCCGTATCCCGCCGCAACTGCGGGGTCCTGGCTCGCGGCGCGCCACTCCTGCCGGGCCAGCTCGAACTCCGTACGCTCCAGCGTGATGCCCAGCGGGCTCTCCGCGCGGATCAGCAGCCCGTCCTCATCCACCCAGCTCGTGACCACGAGGCCGCCCATCCGCTGTTCGAGCTGCCACGCCGGAACCGTGTCGTAGCGCGCCGGAACGAAGCGCTCCGCTTCCGCATCCCAGGTCACGCTGTCCGGCACGAGGAGCGTGTCGTGCGCGACCACGCGCACCACCGTCTCGCGCGCTTCCATCACTGTCGGGTCGAACAGCCGTCCCCTGACTTCGCGCCCCACCTCGAGCTGCCCCGCCGCCGCGAGTCGCGTCGCCAGCAGCGCGTCCAGCGTCAGGTCCGGATCCAGCCGCACGCGGCTCCGCTCCGGCTCCCCGCCCGCCTGGATCTCCAGCTCCAGCAGCGAGTCCGGCGTCGCCTGGCCCGTCACCTCGAACCGCCCCACCGCCGATTGGAGCGCGAAGCGGAAGCGCTTCAGGTCCAGCGCGCGGCCCAGCTCAACCTGCGTGGTCGCAATGGCGCGGTGCATGCGGCCGAGTGCCGGCACGTCCATCGACAGCATGTCCTCGAGCACGAAGCCGGTCGGGATCGTGTCCAGCCGCGTGGACGCCATTCCGATCGTGCGGTCGCCCATCCGCACCGCGTAGACGTGGGATCCCGGCGCGATCGCGCGTGCCCCCTCCTCGAGCCGCAACGCCATCGGCTTGTAGTACTCGCGCTTGACGTGCACGGCGACCACCGCCGCCCACACGGCGAGAATCAGGAAGGCGAGGATCTTCCGCGAACCCGGTGTCGACATGGCAGCTCTCCCTCCCGTGCCGGCGAAGGGCACGAGAGCACGCACAATGTGCGCTCGAGAACGATCGAGAGAGTCCGCCCGGGAGAGGGAAAGGGAAAGGCGGGAGTCGCCGGCGCGGGCGCTATCGGCGCTGGAGATGGCGCTCGAACGCCTCGCGCTCGTATTCGGTTTCGACGACGATGACGATCCGCGATGGCGGACCGCCCTGCTCGGCGTGCTCGACCAGCACGGGGACCATCACCTCGGCCGCCTGTTCCGCATCCAGGTTTCCGGCGCCGGTCCCCAGCGGCACGACAGCGACATTATCGATAGCCCATTCCCGCACGCGGCGCAACCCGTTGATCAGCCCCAGCCGCACGCCCGCCGGGGTCACCGGCTCGTCGCGCGAGCGGACGGAAACGTGCACCACGAACTCGGCCGCGAGCGCGCCGGCAGGCGTGATCACCGCCGCGCCCACGGGCAACTCGCCCACGCGCGCGAGGTGCTCCATTAGCTCCGGGCCCGCCGCCTGCTCCAGCCGCCGCATCGCCGGCGTCACTGCCGAGCCGTCCGACGCGACCGGTCGCAGCAGCGCGCCCGCCGCGACCGTCGCGGGATCCGCAATGAGCACCTCGATCACGTCGCCGCCACCTCGCGCGCCTTGCGGAACAGCGCCGTCGCCTTGTCCTTCTGCAGCTTCTTGTCGTACAGGATGCCCATCGTGTAGTAGGCCCGCGCGTTCCGCGGCTGGAGCTCGACCGCGCGCTCCAGCATCTCGAGCGCCTCGTCGACGCGGTCGAGCTGGTTCAGCGACTCGCCGCGGTAGAAGTACGCGGCCGCGTGGTCCGGGTCCAGCTCGATCGCCCGCTTCAGCTCCGCCTCGGCCGCGGCGTAGAGCCCGCGCTTGAAGTGCAGGATGCCGATCGTCGCGTGCACGTCCGCGCGGTTCGGATCCAGCCGCTGCGCGCGCTTCAGCTCCCGCTCCGCCTGGTCGAAGCGCCCCAGCGCCGCGAGCACGACGCCGATCTTGGAGATGATCGCGACGTTGTCCGGGTCCAGCGCGCGCGCCGCCTCGTACTGCTCCAGCGCCTGGATGTAGTCGCCCCGCCGATCGAAGATGTGCCCCAGCTCGAGGCGCGCGCTCAACTCCGCCGGCCGCTCCTTCAGCACCTCCTGGATCAGGTCGGCCGCCGCATCCGACTCTCCCGCCTGCGCGAGCGCCTGCGCCTTGGCCAGCAGCTGGTCGCCTTCCGCGACCAGCGAGCCCGCCTCGCCCCATTCATCCCCGCCCGCCTTTTCCCCCGCAGTTCCCTCGCCCCCGCCTGGGGGGATGGGTGAGGCGGAGGGGTCGCCCTCGCCCCCGCCCGCCTCTTCCGTGACGGGAGCGGGAACGGGCGCCGGCGTGGAAGCCGCCTTCGCGCCCCGCCTGAACTTGCGTTTCGCCATCTCGACTCCCTCAGTCCTGCTCGCCCGCGGCGATGCAGCTCTCCATCCAGTCCAGGTACGGGCCGTGCCCGGCATGCACCGCGAACACCAGGATCTCCGGAACCTCGTACGGATGCAGCGCAGGCGCCCGCTCGAGCAGCCGCGGCACGGCCGACGCCGTCGTCTTCAGAATGACCAGCACCTCCTCATCCCGCTCCACCGCCCCGCGCCACCGGTAGATGGAGGTCAGGCCCGGCACGATGTTGCCGCACGCGACCACGCGCTCCTCCACCAGCGTGCGGACGATTCGCTCTGCCACCTCCGCGCTCGGCGCCGTCATGAGCGCAAGCCGCGCTTCGCTCGCCTCCATCACGCCTCTCCTGCCGGCACCCGCGTCTCGTCCGTGTACAGCGCCTCGATCTGCTCGCGGTAGCGCTCCATCACGACCCGCCGCTTCACCTTCATGGACGGCGTCAGGTGGCCGTCCGCGATCGTGAACTCATCAGGCAACAGCGCGATCTTCTTCGGCGTCTCGAAACGGGCGAGGTCGGTCAGCATGCCGAACACCTCGGCCTCCATCTTCTCCCGCACGCGCGGATGCGCGACCAGCGCAGCCCTGTCCGCCGCCTCGATCCCGTTGGCCGCCGCCCACGCCTGCAACCTCTCGAACTCCGGCACGATCAGCAGCACCGGGTACGGCCGCCGGTCCCCGATCATCACCGCTTCCGCCACCAGCGGGTTCAGCTTCACCCGGTTCTCGATCGGCTGCGGCGCGATGTTCTTTCCGCCCGCCGTGACGATGATGTCCCGCTTCCGGTCCGTGATGCGCAGGAACCCGTCCTCATCCAGCTCGCCGATGTCGCCCGTGTGGAACCAACCGTCCGCGTCGATCGCCTGCGCGGTCGCGTCCGGCCGGTTGTAGTAGCCCTTCATGACCTGCGGCCCACGCACCAGGATCTCGCCGTCGTCCGCGATCATGATCTCCGTGCCTGCGACCGGCTTGCCCACCGTCCCGATGCGTATCTCATCCACGGTGTTCACGGTCACCACGGGCGACGTCTCCGTCAGGCCGTAGCCCTCGAGGATCAGCACGCCAGCCCCGTAGAAGAACCGCGCGATCTCCGGATCCAGCGGCGCGCCGCCCGAGACGAAGAAGCGCAGCCGTCCGCCCGTCCGCTCGCGCAGCTTCGAGAACACCAGCCGGTCTGCCAGCGAGTGCTCCAGCCGCGCCTTCAGGCTCGGCGTCTGGCCCGCCAGCTTCGCATCCGCCCAGCGCTCCGCGACCCGCTTCGCCCACAACACCAGCTTCCGCTTCACCCCCTCCGCGGACATCACGCGCGCGTAGATCTTCTCGTACAGCCGCGGCACGGACGGCACGATGGTCGGCCGTACCTCCAACATGTTCTGCGGCACGGCGTCCAACGACTCGGCGTACGCGATCGTCACGCCGTGCCACAGCAGGAAGTACGCGTTCGTGCGCTCGAAGATGTGCGACAGGGGGAGCAGGCTCAGCGCGGCGTCCTCCTTCGTCGCGGGAGGCAGCGCACGCGTCGCCGCCTGGACGTTCGAATAGATGTTGTTGTGCGTGAGCATCACGCCCTTCGGCTCGCCCGTCGTGCCCGACGTGTACAGGATCGTCGCGATGTCGTCCGGGCGCGCCTCCAGCGCGCGCGCGCGAAACTCCGCCGCCGCCTCCGGCCCCTCCGCTGCGCGCCCTCGCTCCAGCAGCTCGTGCAGCGGGACCTCACCCGCTTCCAGCGAGGGCACGTCGTCGAACACCACGACCAGCTCGAGCATGGGCAGCATCGCACGGATCTGCCTCACCTTCGCGAGCTGCTCCGCGGTCGAGACGAAGATGACCCGCGCGCCCGCATCTCTCAGAAGGTACTCGATCTGGTGCGGCAGCAGCGTCGCGTAGATCGGCACCACGATGCCGCCGGTGCACAGCACCGCGTAGTCCGCCAGGGCCCACTCCGGCCGGTTCTCGGAAAGCAGGGCCACGCGGTCGCCGCGCACGAGCCCGTGCGCCTCCAACCCGAGGGCAAGGGCGCGCACGTCCGCCTCCAGCTGGCGATGCGAGATGGCGCGCCACTCGCCGCCCGCCTTGTACAGCAGCGCGTTCGGCTTGTCGTGGCGGTCTACGGCGTCGAAGAACAGTTGGACCAGAGTACCACGGGGGAGATCCGCCGGGTTGGCGGCGTAGGTTCGGGCCCCGGGCCGCATTCCCATCCGAGTCCCTCCACCAGCACAGGATTGGTTCGACCCGGCCGGGTCATCGGACGAGCTGGATGTCCGTCTCGATGACCACGTCCGGCCGCAGCGTGTGCAGCACGCTGCAGTACTTCTCGTGCGAGAGCGCCACCGCGCGCTCCACCTTCTCGCGCGCATCTTCCGGCGCGTGGACCCGGTACTCGAGCCGGATCCGCGTGAAGCGCCGCGGCGGCTCCGCCCTCCTGTCGCCCTCCGCCACCACCTCCAGCCCTTCCAGCGGGACCCGCATCTTCGTCAGGATGTCCACGACGTCTGCCGCCGTACACCCCACCAGCGAGAGCAGCATGGCCTGGACCGGCGAGACCGCCGACTGGCTGTTGCCGTCCAACCGCACGCGCACGCCGCCGGTCGGCCCGCCCTCGAACTCGAGGCCGGTGCCGGCCCAGCGCATGTCCACCCGGACATCCGCCATTACTCGGCTCCCCGGGCGCTGACGAGCTCCTCGAGCGTCTTGCGCGCGTGCGCCACGTGGCGGTCCGCCTCGGGCCCCTGCGGCGGAGCGTCCAGGAACGCCTGGAGATGCTCGATCGCTTTGTCTTCTTTGCCCTCGTGAAGGTAAAGGAACGCCAGACCGTAGTGCGCGCCGGACGCCTTCGGGTCCCGCTCCAGCACCGCGCGATACGTCTTCGCCGCGTCGTCCGTCATCCCGATGCGCGTATACGTGATCGCGATCTGCTGGAGCACCGCCGAGTCGCCAGGCGACTCCCGCAGCGCTAAGCGGAACGACGTCAGCGCTTCATGGTAGTGGCCGGCCTGAAGCAGCGAGACCCCTTCCTGGTAGTAGTCTACCTTCTCTTCCTCGGCGCGGCCGCCGAAGAGTCTCCGGAACCAGGACATTGGCGAGCGTCTTCGCAGGCTGGATTCCACGCCGTGTCGTGAATGCCCGATTACACGCCCAAGATAGACGCGGCATGCGGGACTCGCAATCGGCCATCAGCGTCGGACTGCCACCACCTCCGCCCCTTCCTGCGCCAGCACCTCGAAGCCCATGCGGGTCAACTGCTCGAGCGCCGTCTGCCCCGCACCCCGCAGCACGAGTCGGCCGTACGGCCCCACCACCCGCGCCGCCTCCTCCAACGCGATGCCTCCGCCGTCTCCCACCAGCGCCACCGCCCGCATGCTCCCCGCCGCCAGCGGCAGCACGTGCCCGACCGCCAGCCGGCTCACACCGGGCGCCTCGGCGAGTCCCGCCAGCTCCGCGCCGACCACCACCACCTCGAGCCCCGGCACCAGGCCGGCCACGCCCGCGGCCACTTCGGCGGCCACACCTGCCACCAGCACGAACGCTGGCCCCTCCTGCACACCCAGCTGCGCTGCCAGCCGCAACACCGACACTCGCGTGTCGGCTGCCAGGCCACCGTCCTCGGCGGCACCCGCCGGCCCGTCGTCTCCGCCCCCCTGCTCACGCGACGACGAAAGGGCCGTCCCTCCTTCCCGATCCGGCGCCGCGCTGGCGGAACGCCCGCCCGCACCCCTCAGATCGGCCCAGCCCCCGCGTACAGGGTACCGCTCCCGGCAATTCGCGCAGCCCAGCACGCCTTCCAACACGCGCCGCGCCTCGATCCGCTCGCCCAGCAGCACCAGGCCGTGCTCCGGCCCGCAGCGCGGACACCTCAGATGATCGGTCAACAGGAGGTACACGAACGCTCCCTGGCCCTCGATCGACTAGGCACGTTCCCGGCGAACAGGCCGCCTCACGGCCCGCACGCTCCCATTTCCCTGGTACTCGGGCATTGATGCCCGGATCCCTGGTGGCTCCGGGCGCGGGTCAGAAGACGGGCGGGCGCTCCGAGTACTGCGCCCACTGGGTGGGCGTCTCCCAGACGCGGACGTAGAGCATCGCGGCCCGCATCGGCTCCGGCAGGCGGCGCTTCAGCTCGTCGTAGAAGTACCGCGCCTGGTTTTCGGCCGTGGGCTCGATGTCCGTGAACGGCGGGAGCTCGTTGAGGTTCTGGTGGTCCAGGCGGTCGGCGAGCTCCCGCAGGTGATGCTTGACCTCGACGAAGTCGAAGGCGAGGCCGTTCGCGTCGAGCTCGTCCCGGGCGAGGGCGAGCTCCACGACGTAGCGGTGGCCGTGCAGGCGCTCGCACTTCCCCTTGTAGTTGCGCAGGAAGTGGGCGCTGTCGTAATGGGCCTGAACGCTGACGACGTACATGCAGCTCCTTCAGGTGCGATCCAGGGCGATGATGCGGACATCCACCTCGGGCGGCCGCGTGATCGCGTAGATGATGGCATCGGCGACCGCGCCGGGGTCGAGCATCCGGTCCCGGGGCGGAAGGCCAGGGTGCCGCTCGCGGTCGATCGCGTCCCAGATGCCGGTGGCGGTTGCCGCCGGCTCGACCAGCGTCGCGCGCACGCCGGTGCCCCGCAGCTCCGCATCGAGCACGGCGTGCAGGCCGCGTACCCCGAACTTGGACGCAGAGTAGGCGCCGTTGTGGGGGAAGGCGAGCCGGCCCGCCACCGAGCCCACGGTGACGATGTGCCCGCTCCCTCGGGCGAGCATCGCCGGGAGCAGCGCGCGGATGAGCAGGAACGGGCCGCGCAGGTTCACGGCCAGGTGGCGGTCGAAGTCCTCGGGCTCCGTCTCGGCCAGCGGCGCCAGCCGGAAGACGCCGGCGGCGTTGACCAGCACGTCGGGCGCCGCACCGCCGAGCATCTCGCGCAGATCGCTGACGAGGCGCTGCACCGCGACAGCGTCGGAGACGTCTGCGGGCAGCGCGTGGCCACCCACTTCCTCGGCCGCCGCGCGGAGCCCTGCTTCGCCGCGCGCGACCATCACGATCGCTGCGCCGGCCGCGCGCGCTCGCCGCGCCGTCTCGAGCCCGATCCCGCGCGAAGCCCCGGTGATGAGGACCGTGCGCCCCTGGAGCGCTCCGCCGTCAACCGACGATGCCATTGGTCACCGAGAGCCGCAGGAACTCCTCGCGCGTCCTCAGGTCCTCCAGGAAGACGCCGCGCATCGCGCTGGTGATCGTCTTCGAGTTCTGCTTCTCCACGCCGCGCATCATCATGCACAGGTGGTACGCCTCGACG
>Ga0207873_1003254_pt1 | contig 12204 bp, 9 predicted proteins | sample BGWIniCompost_FD_187373 | JGI IMG/M metagenome (GOLD analysis project Ga0207873, IMG submission 187373) | Cellulose adapted compost microbial communities from Newby Island Compost Facility, Milpitas, CA, USA - BGW Initial Compost (SPAdes)... ... | reverse complement strand
GCAACGACGAGAAAGACAACCGCCGCGAGGACGAAGAAAGTGTGGAAGTGTTGGAGTGTCGAAGTGTTGAAGTCGGGTAGCCCCATGCGATGACGTTAGTGGGGCAATTTACAAAGTTTGCATAGGTGAGGGGAGAAGAGTAGATGAATTTGGAAGCACCGGTGATTATTAAAAAGCACCTGTCATCCTGAGCCCGAAGGGCGAAGGACCCCCGTCAACTACGCACACTCTGAGTCAATGGCACAATCGATTTACTCCACGACCACCCTAAACGCTTTCCACTTCCCGTTGTACTTCGCCTTGATCAGATAAAAACCTGACGGCAATGTCTTGTGGAGTTGCAAGCTGTACTCGCTGGCACTTGTACCGCCGACGATTTGTCGTTCAAAGGCGATGCCCTGACTGTTGATCACTTCAACTTCCTGCAAATGGAAGACGGTATTCGGAATGGAGAAATGGAGGTTGCGACCATCGCTGGGGTTGGGATGGAAGACAAGCTCGCGACCGGTTTCATCAATGTCCATTCTTCGGATGCCCAGGTAAGTCCAATTGCCATCAAAGTCCGTTTGTTTCAATCGGTAATACGACCTTCCCGGAATGGGGTTCTCGTCAACTACCGTGTATGTCCTCGGCTCCTTCGTCGTACCAGCACCAGGATGACGTACGAACTCGAAGAAGTTCAGGTCTTCACCGGCACGCTCAAGTGTAAAGAAGTCGTTGTTTGTCTGGCTTGCCGTTTCCCAGGTAGCCACGACGATAGGAGGCTCATAAGTAACCTCAAAGGAGGTGAGTTCGACGGGCAACAGGGGAGTAGTGGTTTCGTTAACCGTGGCAAACGTAAAGTAATTGCCGGCATTGATGGAGACGTTGTTAAATGTAAAAGATGTTCCCGAAGATGAACTGACGGTATATTGGGTAGGTCCGGTCGCAAACACATCATCGCTGTCGACGAGGAGTCGGAGGTCGGCGGCGTTTTTGTTCCCCGGAACGTCGGCCAGATCAACAGTTATCGATATAGTACCCACATTACCATCGCCACCCGTTTCGGCAACACGCCAAACACGGCCCAATCTGCGATCAACCCCCGCTGGGGCATCGGTGGAGTTGATGGCTTCTATCGACCCGTTGTTATGACCCCAAAGCAGCCACTCGTCATTGTCAAGATCACTGGGATTAGAAACTGTGATCATACTCCCGGCATTCTGGCTTCGGGAAGTCCTCTGGTTGAGCGCGGAATTGTCGTATCTTCCAATTCCAGCGATGTCGTGAACGTATGCGGCATGGGTCGATGTGGAGGGATAGATAATGCTCCCTCCCGGACGTACATAATTGACGCTTGGATCAAGGGTTATTCCGTATTTCACTGCCAGATAGGATTCGATCTGCCTCCGGCTCGTGTTATTCATAATGTTCCCACGGTACAATGCAAATTCAGCAAAGTAGCCGTCCAACCCCTGGTTCGCGTTTACAGCGTGCCGCCCGATCTGAAGTCGCGGCACTGACATGTTTCCGGTTGGCCCGCTATGAGAAACGTCCAGCACGCCATTGATATAGATACCTTCTTGTGCGGTGCCTCCCTGGTGATCCCGATAATAGGCAACGATTACGAATTTTTCAGTATTGACTGATGTCGCCGATACCGGACCTCCTAGCTGGCTCCCGTCATTTAGCCTCCGCTGGTAAGCGTACTTGTTCCCGGCGACAATCTTAAACGAAGCGAGATTTTCAGTTTCTGTGACCCGGTCGATAATGAAAGTCCCCGCGCCATCATTGAGTTGACCATTAACAAAGGAATTTTGCTTGAATACCATGAAGATTATGAAATCTTCCGTATTGCCAACTCCCGGAGCTGCGTCTAGTTGCAGAAATTGGTCACTGTCAAATTCCAGAGCAGGATGCCCGTTTATTATGTCTTCTCTGTAGAAGGGCCGCGAAGTGGTGGTGCCGGTGTTCCGCGCGTCGTTGCTTACCGTACTTTGATCATCCCACCTGGTGACACGGTCGTTGGCTTCAGCGGTGGTGCCATTGCTTTCATACACGTCTTCGTCTGCCCTCAGCCAGACCCTGAGGTTGCTGCTTACGTTTCCTGGTGACTGGCCCGGGGCGTTAAAGAATCCAAAAAATAGGGCAACTAAGAGGAGTTTTTTTGCCAGTTTGGTGGACATAAAAAAATTGGGGGTAGTCCAGATTTAACTCATTCTACAAAACTATATATTATTGATCAAATTGCCAAAACGGGCCAGGCGCGTCCAATATCCCCAATAAAAATGCCTTCCACGCCTCGGTTGTCATTTTCTCGCGCACAATTCACACGTTGTACTATATTTACCGCCTGATTAAACAAAACAAGACCTGATGGCTCGGATCTGGCTGTTGTACACGGGACTCATATTGGCTTTAAGCTCATGCGTAACCAATAAGAAATATGTGTACCTCCAGAAGGATGATGTCAACGTCCGGGGATTACCCAAAGACAGCGTGTTGCGCGAGTATGAACTGCGCAAGTTTGATTACCGCGTCCAACCCAATGACTTGATTTCTGTGCGATTTCATAGCCTAACTCCCAGCCAGTTTGATTTTTTTTCTCAGAACATTCAGCCGGGTACGAATGTGCTAACGGGTGGAAATGCTCAACTTGTGGGTGAACTCGTGGATGAAAATGGCCAAATACCCTTCCCCGTCGTAGGAAAGGTAAAGGTTGCAGGCTTGACCGTGTTTGAGATACAGGAAAAGCTTCAGGAGATAGCCGATCAGTACCTTGAATCTCCCATTGTGAAGGTCCGGTTGCTCAATTTTAGAATTACCCTGCTGGGTGAGGTCAACAGTGAGGGTACTGTAACCATGGCAAACAATAGAGTGAGCATGATCGAAGCGTTAGGGTTGGCCGGTGGACTCACTGACATGGCCGACAAACGCAATATCAAGCTCATACGTCAGAAGGATGGGCAAACGGAAGTAGTATATCTCGATTTGCTTGATGAGAATTTCATTACATCACCTTACTACTACGTCTACCAAAATGACATACTGATCGTACCTGCCCTCAGGCAGCGCCCGTTTCGAAGATATTTCGGACCTAACTTATCACTGGTCATATCGTCGATCTCACTGCTCCTGCTCGTCCTTAACCTTAGCCGCAATAATTAATTATGAAGGATTTGCCGAAGGATATATTCGCTGACGATTCAAGTGACGAGGGTATCAATATAGACTTCAAGCGCGTACTGAATAGGTGTATTCGCTATTGGTACGTCATCGTAGCGTGCTTGGCTATCGCACTCCTTGCGGCGTTCCTACGAAACCGTTATGCTACTCGCATATACCCAATTTACTCGTCTATACTGATTAAGGAGGGCAAGGAAACCCCAACCATGAGTGTGATGGGCAATAACCCGCTGTTCGTCAGTTACCGAAACTACTACAACGAGCTGTACATTCTCAAGTCCTACCCTCTAATACAAGATGTGCTGGAAGCCCAAAACTTCGGAGTTTCATTTTATCGTGAGGGGAATCTTCGATCATCGGAGGCTTACGAGTATGTGCCCTTTGCCGTCAAGGTCGTGGACAATGGAGGTATCCCGTTTCAGCGATTCTATATCCAGGCGTCGGACACAGTCAATTATACACTCTCACCCAACGGCGAAACTAACCCACCCGTTGACGGTCCGAAAATATTTTCTTACGGCGATACCGTCGAATACGGCGGCCTCACGATATGCGTCAGGCTAAGAAACAAGAGCGTTTTGAACCAACTCAAGGATGTGCCTTTCCTGATGACATATAGGAGCGAAGCTACTCTTACTGGGCAATACGTGGGTCGGCTTCAAGCGGAGTGGGCTCAGGAAGGTGCGGGGGTTATTAATCTTTCCATCAACGAAGCAGTACCATCCAAAGGGATCGACTTTCTCAACGGTCTCATCCGCCGATACCAGGAGTATGATCTCGAAAAAAAGAATCAAATTGCGTCCCGAACTATTGAATTTCTGAACGAACAACTTCGGGCAATTAGCGATTCACTGAACAAAGCGGAACTCCAACTGGAACGATTCAAGGACAAGAACATAATTACTGATCTGAGTAGTGAGGCGGTTCGGCTGTATGAAAAGATGGAACGCATAGGTATAGAGCGCACGGAGTTGACCATGTTCGATCACTATTACCAGTATCTGATCGATTACATCAACCAGGATCGTAACCTCGATCAGGTCATATTGCCCAGTTCCGTAGGCTTGAGCGACCCCATCCTTGGACAACTAGTTTCGCGAATGGTTGACGTCCAGCTGGAGCTGAAAATGGTGAGCGGAAATGCGAAGACAGACAATCCATTAATTGCTGACCGGCAAAGGCAAATCAATGAGATCAAAGAAGATATTATTGAATCAGTGAAGAACCAACGGTCGGTGGAAAAAATTAAACGCGATTTCCTCGACCGCGAGCTCGCCGAAATTGAACACCAGCTCCGTCAGCTTCCCATCGCGGAACGACAACTCGTGACCATACAGCGTAACTATGCCGTAATGGAAAATCTGTACGTTTTCCTTCTACAAAAGCATGCGGAAGCCGGTATATCAAAAGCAGCAAATGTATCGGATATTGTTGTAGTCAACCCGCCCATGGCAGGTGGTCCTATATCACCGAGAACTTCTCAAAACTATGCGATTGCCGGTTTTGCAGGCTTGGTGCTTCCGGTACTCATTTTTATTATTCTGGAGCTACTGAACAATAAGATTCAGTCTAGGGAGGATATTGAAAAGCTAACCTCCATACCGTTTATTGGCGGCATTGGTCACAAGCGAGGTACCGATAATCTGGAGGTATTTCGGACTCCAAAATCATCCATATCAGAGTCTTTCCGAGCATTGCGTTCTAACCTTAGCTACTTTACTGGCGAGAAGCCTAGAGGGGCTATACTTGTGACCAGTTCCATTAGTGGAGAAGGCAAGACCTTCACCTCCATCAATCTTGCTGCGGTGATGGTCTTGTCCGGAAAGAAAACCGTAATCGTTGGTGCGGACCTTCGCAGGCCGAAACTGTTTGATGACTTCGGCTTGCAGAATAGAGTAGGACTAAGTTCTTACCTTGCAGGACTCGAAAGTATTGATGGTGTAATTCAGCACACCAGTTACGAAGGACTCGATCTCGTGAGTGCCGGGCCAGTTCCGCCAAATCCGAGTGAGCTCCTTATGACCGAGAAGATGAACGAATTCATGACAGAGATAAAAAAGCGGTACGATTACGTGATCATCGACTCGCCGCCGCTCGCTATTGTTACCGATGCTTTCGTTCTTGCCCCCTATACAGATCACGTTCTTTTCCTTGTACGGCAGAATCACACGCCTAAAGTGTTCCTGAAGACAATACAGGAATTTTATGCGTCAGGCAAATTGAAGAACATCAGCGTCGTACTCAATGATATCTACAAATCCGGCCCCGGTTATGGCTATGGCTACGGCTATGGTTATGGCTACGGGTATGGTTACGGTTACGGTTACGTGCGAAAGGGAAGTAACGGGGACGGGTACTACACCGAATAAGTTCTTCCATGCGGATAAGTTTTGTCGCTTGCGGGAACGGGTATGGCCACATGAAGAGGACGCTGCAGGTGGTCGAAAAAATTCTGAAGTACCCTGGAGACCACTCCGTTCAAATAGTAGGCGCAACTTTCCATCAGCAAATTTTTGATGAGTGGGCAAGCCGAGTAGACGCTGCCGGTGGCTATGTCAGTTTCGTGAACGGCCTGACAGAAACAAACCTCGGAGTAAAACTGCCGCCAACGTATACCGTTGACGACTATCACAAGTCGCTGAAATATATTCATACCCAAGTTCAGACTTTCAAACCTGAGGTGGTGGTCAGCGACAATCTGGTCGGTGTGCTCAAATATTACCCCGACGCGATCCTCATGGGCTCTTTTGTTTGGGGCGATGTGCTGGAGGGAGGTGTAATGAATGAAATAGCCACCATGGAGGACGAGCTGTTGCGAAAGACGTCGCCTGAAATGATCGGAGTGAAGGACCTGGCTATGCCCGGTGTGCTGAAAAAAACGCGTTTTGTTGCAATGCCCTGGTTTTGCGATCCGGATGATGTTTCGCGAACTTCACGATCGAGCGGTAAATCCATACTCGTAACGGGTGGAGGCACCGACGTGCTTGGAAAGTGGCTGGCCGAAATTGCAAATGACCTGGCCAGCGATCCTGAGTTACAGGTGTATGTCGATTCCAGGCTCGATGGGACTGTCGCCGGCGCGGAGCGATTTTCATTCCAGCCGGAAGATTTCAGGAACCTGGATTGGATTGTATGCCGGCCTGGCGCAGGCATCCTTACCGACTCCGTTCGGTTTCGGGTTCCGGTTTGCGCTGTCGCCGACGACAACAAGGAAATGGTCCACAATGCGGATTGTATCGCGCGACTCGGTATCGGCTTCCGACACGTGAGAACAGATCAGAGTCGGAATGCCATAAAGAAAGGAGAAAGGGCCGGATACCAGGCGACGTTTGAAAAGCTTGAAACCGGTGGTGCCGCACGCGCTGCCGAGTATATATTGAAGAGAAGTAAGGGATGAAGAATATCGATAAAATCATTGCGCGAAAGGATGTGGCGCTGAAGGACCTCCTTCGGCAGCTTGATGATGCGCCGCGTCATGATGTCCCCGGTGGAATCATTCTTATCGTCGATGGCGAGGGCCGCATTATCGGCACGGTAACGGATGGAGATGTACGGCGCGCGATACTTCGAAAAGACTCCCTCGACATTCGGGCCGAAGAGATCATGACGAAGGACCCGATCGTCTTTCCTGACGACTATTCCATCGGTCAGATCCTGGATGCCATTGTACCCGAACTCGAAAAGCGAAAACGCAAGAGTACAAGGTTTCTCAGCAAGATCATTTTGGTCGATGATGAGCGCCGTCCAACACGCGTCCTCGACTACCACCAGTTGTGGGAACAGCGCGTTGCCATGCACCGTCATCTTTGTGTTGTGGGCATGGGATATGTGGGCCTCACGCTCGCCCTGGTACTCGCGGATCAGGGGTACCTCGTCACGGGAGTGGACCACGATGAAGCGCGGATTGCCTCACTTCGCGCGGGTGAAAGTTACATTCATGAGATCGGCTTGCCAGAATTGTTACGCGAACACATCAATCGCAACCTGCGTGTTGACGTGACCATTCCCGATTCCGCAGATGTATTCATTATTGCTGTCGGTACTCCGGTTGAAAACAATGGCGAAAAGCCTGTACCCTCCATGCGGTACCTCATTGAGGCTACAGAGGCGATATCGAAACGACTGAGGCGCGGTAACCTTGTCATTCTTCGCTCCACCATCCCCGTTGGTACGTGCAGAAATGTAGTCAAAGAAATACTCGAGGGCGAAAGTGGACTCAAGTGCGGTTTGGATTTCCACTTGTCATTTGCGCCGGAGCGTACCGCCGAAGGGAAAGCGCTCAAAGAACTTAGAAGCCTGCCGCAGATCATTGGCGGCTACAACCGTGATTCGGTGGAAGCGACAGCAGCCGTGTTCCGCGAGATAACACCAACGATCATCAAGGTCGATTCGCTGGAAGCAGCGGAGATGGCGAAACTCATTAACAATTCATTCCGCGACTATGTCTTTGCATTCTCCAACCAGTTGGCGCAGCTGGCGACACGTTATAACATCAACATATTTGATGTCATTAAAGCCGCCAATGAAGGCTATCCGCGCGATCCTGTACCGCTGCCAAGTCCCGGCGTTGGCGGGCCGTGCCTGACTAAAGATCCTCACATTTTTGCTCATGTCGCGGAATCAGTGAAAGAGGACGGTGACATTTTCCGGCGGAGCAGGGCTATCAACGTCGCCATGCATGATCACGTAGCATCGCGTGTTCTTGATGTGCTGGATCAGCTGGGCAAGCGCCGTGAATCGTGCAACATTCTGGTGTGTGGCCTCGCGTTTAAGGGCAACCCCGAGACGGGAGACCTGCGCGATTCAAGTTCGGTAGCTATCGCGCGGCTGTTGCAGAGCCATGTAGGGAAAGTTTATGGATTTGATGCTGTGGCACTGGATGAGGACATACGGTCGATGGGATTTGCTCCAGCGTTGCTTCCTAAGGATTTTCATGACAAGGATGCGGTATTGTTTTTGAACAACCACAAGTATTTTGAAAAGCTGGACGTCTTCGCGATGGTGCGAGCGATGCGTGACAAGCCGGTGATCCTGGACGCGTGGAACATGTTCAAGAAGGAGGACATCCTCCACGCGCGCCCGTCAGTATACATGGGTTTGAGTTTTACTGAGTCTTCAATTGAAGGCGTATGAAAGTCCTTGGTATCATACCGGCCCGCGGAGGATCAAAAGGTGTTCCGGGAAAGAACATCCGGCCATTGAACGGCAAGCCGTTGATTGTGTATACCATAGAAGCGGCGCTGGCATCGAGGCTGACGGATGTGATTGTTTCTACGGATGACGACGCTATTGCAAACGTGGCGCGCGAGGCAGGAGCAAACGTTCCCTTCCGACGTCCGGCAGAACTTTCGGGTGACAGCGCACGGTCGATCCCGGTGGCACAACACGCGCTGAAATTCATGGAGGAAGTCAATAACACCGTGTACGACGCCATCATGCTTCTTCAGCCCACTGCGCCGTTTCGTACAGTAGAAGACATAAACCGCGCCCTTGACATTCTCGAAGCCACAGGCGCCGATAGTGTGATCAGCGTTCAGGATGTGGAGGCGTTTCATCCGGCGCGCATGAAATACCTGGATGGTGACAAGCTGATCGATCCGCCGTTCTGTGAAGCCTATGAGAATCAGGGGAGGCAGGAGCTTCGGCCGATGTACATTCGAAACGGAGCGATCTACCTTACCCGTCGTGACGTATTGCTTGGTGGCTCCTACAAGGGGAACGACTGTCGGGCATTGATCATGCCCCCGGAACGTTCGGTAAACATCGACAGCATACACGATTTCGAGTATGCTGAGTGGGTCCATAGCAAGTATCTGGCATGAAGATCCTCCACCTTGAAGCCAACCGATATCCCGATGAATCGTTGCTTGCCCTCAACAAGCGCAACACGGTAGAGGCGCACCACTGCTCGGATCAGAAAGCGTTGGAATCCTTATTGGCCTCCAATCAGTATGACGTAATATTTACGCGACTGGGATTGAGAATTGATCGGCAGGTAATGACGCTCCAGCCTGGTTTGAAGTACATTGTTACGCCGACGACTGGATTGAACCACATTGACATGGAGGCGGCAGCCGCCAGGGGTGTTCGCGTGATTAGCCTCAAAGGTGAAACGAGCTTTCTTGACAGCATTAAGAGCACTGCAGAGCATACGTGGGCGCTGTTGCTTGCCCTGGTGCGTCACATCCCCGCAGCTCATCAGCACGTGCTCGATGGGGGGTGGGACCGTGGACCCTTCCTCAGCGACGAGCTGGACGGTAGGGTGCTGGGGATCATAGGCCTTGGGAGGCTGGGGCGGATCGTTGCCCGATACGGCAAAGCGTTTGGCATGACGGTGAAGGCATACGATGCCGATCCAAATCAAGGCAAGAGCGAGACGTTTGTCGAAATGGTCGATCTGCAAACACTGCTGCAGTCTGCACATTATGTCGTCCTCCTCATTTCGTGGAGCAAGGGGAGTGAAAATTTCATGGACCGGGATAAATTTGCCCAGATGCGGGAGGGCGCCTGGTTCGTCAATACGTCGCGAGGTGAGTTGGTGGATGAGGATGCATTGCTGGAGGCGTTGCATTCGCGCCGGCTGAGCGGTGCGGCGTTGGATGTGTTACGCGATGACTCTGCATGGTCGGGCAAAAGCGAAGGCTCAGCACCGTTGCTGGCCTATGCCAGGGAGCATTCCAATCTGCTGATCACACCCCACATGGGGGGATACGGAAAAGATTCCATTGCGAGAACCAGGGCGTTTGTAACGCAAAAGTTTTTAGAAGTCATTAATGGGCCTAAATAATCGGAGACAATTCAAATGAGACCAATCATAATCGCGGAGTGTTGCCAGAATCACAATGGGGACATGGAAATCCTTAAGAGGATGATTCATGCCGCGGCGGAGAATGGAGCAGACTATGTTAAAATTCAGGCGATTCGTTCGCGCGAGCTCACCCATCGGGAACGCTTTGATGAAGGTGTGGTTGAGGACGGAGTAGTTAAAGTCATTAAACGGCCCTACAAAGCAGAACTGGAGCGGCTGTCAAAACTCGATCTCAGCCTGGACGTCGAGCGTTGGTTTGTTGAAGAGTGTTGGAGGGCTGGCGTTGCACCGCTGACGACCACGTTTACACGCAGTGCCGTTCAGGAGGTTAAAGAGCTGGGGTACGAGGCGATCAAGATAGCGAGCTATGACTGTGCTTCGTATCCGCTGCTGGAGGATGTGAAGAAGTATTGGAATGTGCTGTTCGTGTCAACGGGTGCCACATACGATGAGGAAATTGAGAAGGCAGCTGAAGTGCTTCGCGGTACAGACTTCACTTTCCTACATTGCGTGACGATGTATCCGACACCCATGGAAGAACTGCACCTTCGGAGGTTGAATTACTTACGCAGGTTTACCTCAAAGGTGGGATATTCCGATCACTCAAAGGTTGCAGATACGGATCTTTGGGCTAGCAAGATTGCGCTGGCGCTGGGCGCGAATTGTGTCGAAAGGCATTTCACCATATTGCGCCCTGATGAAACGAGGGATGGGCCCGTCTCTATCAATCCTGCTCAACTTAATGAACTTCGGAAGTTTGCGGACCTAGACCGGCACGAGCGTATGGAAATAATTAAGATGTCCTATCCCGAATGGGAAAAAACACTGGGTCAAGCGAACCGCGAACTTTCACACGCGGAACTGCTCAATAGAGACTATTACAGAGGTAGATTTGCCAGTAAGATGGGTGGAAAGACGGTTTACAATTGGGAGTCGGTACCATTATAACTTTAATAACATTTTATGGGAAGAATTGCCAACACCCTAAGCGCAGCCAAAATCATTGGGTTGAGCTATCTGGACCACAGCGGACCGCGTTTCATTCCTCCGAAACTGGACGACAAGGGCCGGGAAATCCTGGAGGCGGTGAAGAGTAAGGGCTACTACGTTTGGAAAGGCTTTTACACAAGGGAAACATGTCAGGAGCTTATCAAGGAAGTAGATACCCTAATAGAAAGAAAGCGAGGGTTGAAAGTTTATGATGATTCAGATATTAGGATTTACGCTGGTCACAAGTACTCTGATAAAATAAATTCATTTAATAAGAATGAACTCTTGAACGATGTAGCTGAAAACTTTCTCGGTATGCGGGCTACGGCATTTTTCACGCTTTCTGCGAAGATCACCTACAAGGAAGGAAATTTGGGATCCGGTCAGGGGTGGCATAGAGATACGTATCGACCATTTCAATTTAAGGCGATGGTGTACCTGACAGACGTTGATGAGGCTTCCGGACCTTTTGAATTGATTGAAGGTTCGCACACTAAGTTTTCGTTGATCGAGTACGCGGCAAAAAATGACATACCACCCAATCAACACAGGTTTACCGAAAAGGAGGTAGAAGTGTTGTCTAGAGGAAAGGAAAGACGGATATTCGTCGGGAACGCGGGCGATTTGATAATCTTTAATTCGTATTGTATTCACCGCGGAGCTCCTTTGAAATCCGGCTTTCGATATGCGTTAACAAACTACTATTACCCCATTCATGTCATTGAACGGAACAGAGAAAGTTTGGAGAAGAAGTTCAATCTAAACGGATGAACAATCATTTGCAGGCTGAGCGAGAACTGCGGCAGGGTTGCGCAAAGATAGATGATCAAGTGAGAAGGAGTGAATCTAATTCCAGGGACAATTTTTTGCGAAAGGCGGGAGATAGCATAACGTAGGACGAGCAAGAAGCCCTACTCTTTTTACTGAGAAGTCTGCACAGATAATAAATGCGATGAAGGATCTGAAACGAAAGGCTTTGGTAGGGTTAGCATGGTCCTTTCTTGAACGATTTAGTTTGCAGGCCATTGGATTTGTGGTGTCTGTGATATTGGCGCGTGCCCTTCTTCCGGAGCAATTCGGCTTGATTGGCATGCTAACTGTCTTTCTGGCTATCGGAAACTCCTTAATTGACAGCGGTTTGACGTCTTCGCTGATTAGAACGGAACGACCTTCTAATGTTGACTATTCTACTGTCTTCTATATCAATCTCGTGGGTAGCGTGTTGGTTTATGGGATTATCT
>Ga0207873_1003253_pt1 | contig 12205 bp, 10 predicted proteins | sample BGWIniCompost_FD_187373 | JGI IMG/M metagenome (GOLD analysis project Ga0207873, IMG submission 187373) | Cellulose adapted compost microbial communities from Newby Island Compost Facility, Milpitas, CA, USA - BGW Initial Compost (SPAdes)... ... | reverse complement strand
GCCGGAGCAACAATGCGAGCGAGCTCAACAAGAGCAACATCAAGATACCGAACCAGCCGAACAGCCGCCCGCGAAACTTCGCGAGCGAGGCGTAGTACGGTTCGAGATCCTCGGCGACACTGAACACGAAGGCGCGTGTCACGCCGTCCTGGAACTGCCAGTCGATCGAGCGGCTCAGCGCGCGCACGGGCGCGCCGTCCGCGCGCCGCAATTGCACGTACACGCGCTCGCCCGAGCGCAGGTTCGTCTTGAAATCCAAGCCCGTGCCCGTGAGCGAATTCGAGCGCCAGCTCGGATAGCCATCGCTGCGCATGATCTCGCCGTACAAACCCGAGCCGGGATTCTTGAGGCGCTCTTCGGTCTTCTCGGGCACGGGCTGCAGGCCGCCGGTTTCGTCCTCCTCCGATGCCGTGATCAAGGCGAGCAGCTGGCCTTCCAGCCGATCGCGCATCGTCTGTTCGCTCAGGTCGCGGAAGACGATATCGAGCGCCGCGATCGTGATGCCGAAGAACACGATCAGCAGCACCGTGACGGACGCGAGCAGTCGGGCACTGAGTGAGCGGGGAGCCATCCAGAAGTGGTTGACGGTTTGAGGGTTACGTGTGGACGTGTAGGCGTGTGGAGGGGTGGACGTATGGCCGCCTTCTCCCACACACGTCTACACGTTCACACGTCCACACGTTTACGTGCAAGTGACTCTGAGGTCACCGTCAACTATTAACCTTCAACCATCAACCGCATCGGCCGCCAACGGCGTTCGTTCCAGCGCGAACTTGTAGCCGCGGCCGCGCAAGGTTTCGATCGGCTTGATCGTATCGTCCGGGTCCAGCTTGCGGCGCAGGCGGCCGATGAACACTTCGATCGTGTTGCTGTCGCGGTCGAAGTCCTGCGCATACAGCCGCTCGGTCAGCTCTGTCTTGGAAATGACCTCGCCGGCGCGATGCATGAGGTATTCGAGGATGCGGTACTCGAAGCTCGTGAGATCGACCTTGCGGTCGTTGACCGTGACTTCCTGCGTGCGCGTATCGAGCGCAACGGGACCGCATCGCAGGATCGGCTGTGCCCAGCCGCCCGAACGACGCAGCAGCGCTTGCACGCGCGCCAGCAGCTCTTCGAAGTGAAACGGCTTGGCGACGTAGTCGTCCGCGCCCGCCTGCAAGCCTTCGACCTTGTCCTGCCAGCGATCGCGCGCGGTCAGGATCAAGATCGGATAGGACTTGCCCTGCGCGCGCAGCTTCTTGATGAGGTCGAGGCCCGGCAGCTTTGGCAATCCCAAGTCGATGATCGCCAGATCGAGCGCGTACTCGCGCCCGCAGTACAAACCTTCCTCGCCGTCCGCCGCGGCATCGACGTTGAAGCCCGCCTGTTTGAGTTGCTCGACGAGCGACTCACGCAGAGTATTTTCGTCTTCTACGATGAGGACACGCATAACTGCTTCGCCGACTGAAAAGTGAGAGCGGGATGGCCGAACGTTCGCGCGTCAGCGGGCACGGCTCACTGCATCGCACCGGTTTCGGCATCCACGCGCACCATCCACACCTTCCCTTCCGGACTGAGCAGGCGGATTTGGTGAACGCGACGGCCGCCGCTGACGACCGTCTCGGCCTTTACGGCCTTCGCGCGATAGCGGCTCTGCGCCATCTGCACCGCCTCGTCGAGGGAGACGGCCGAGGGCGTAATGCGGTATTCCCGGCGCGGACGCCGGTCGATCAGCTCCTGAGCGCTGGTCACACTGCTCATCGCGTAAAGCACTGCGGAAAGAACGATGATGAGCCGGCCGGTGCGCATGAACCTAAGGAAACTCTGAGGAGCTGATGGTCACCATTTGGACGGGTCTCGACCGTGGGTTAGTGTACTTGCGGCGGGACGCGAGTTCACGCCCCGCCGCCCGTTTTCGTTACTCGGCCAGCGCGACCGCCACGCGGACGCGGACCCGATCGCCGGGGTCGTACGGCAGTTGCGTCGTGTAGTGACGACCGTCGTATTCGTACGTGACCCGGTAGCCTTCGATGCGCTCCTCGTAGCGATGCTCGTAGCGCACGTCGCAGCGTTGTACCACCTCTTCGTGTACGTGAGATGAACGCTTGGCCGCGCTGTCGTAGCCGACGCTGGCACCGATCAGGGCACCCGCCACGGTCGCGGCATCCCGCCCGCGGCCGCTGCCGAACTGATGTCCGATGACGCCGCCGATCGCCGCGCCCAGCAACGTGCGTCCGCCGACCTCCGGATCCGAGATGTGCGGGCGCGATTCGACGTAGCGCGATTCGTCCCAGCATTCTCGGCGCGGCGTTTCAACCCTCACCTGGCGCACGATCGGATCGACGTCCACGACGCGAGCGTACGTATACTCGGCGTGCGCCGGTGCGTGCGCGGGCGCGCGGTGGTGACGCGCGTTCGACCAAGGTGGCGGCGTCGCCGAAGCCGTCGCAACGAACCCGATCACGCCGACCACACAGAGCAGAGCACGATTGACACGCATCTTCTTCTCTCCAAGCCGGCTGGACTGCGCCGACCTTGGGGGTCAATGTAGGTTTCGCGCTCTGAATGGGGGCTGAACCCCTACAACCTGCCCCGTTTGCCCTCCTCCCACAACGCGTCCATCTCCTCCAGCGTCGCCTGTTCCGGCGTGCGGCCCTGTTCCTTCAAGCGGGATTCGACGTAACGAAAGCGTCGCTCGAACTTCGCGTTTGCGTGGCGCAGCGAGGTCTCTGGATCGATCTTCAAATAGCGGCACACATTGACCAGGCTGAACAGCAGATCTCCGATCTCGTTCGCGATCGCCGCCCGATCCGGCTCGCCGGACAGCTCGGAGCGAAGCTCGGCGATTTCCTCGGCCACCTTGTCCAGGGCACCCTGCATGTCCGGCCATTCGAAGCCGACGCTCGCCGCGCGCTTGCCGAGCTTTTCGGCACGCGTCAGCGCGGGCAGTGCGAGCGGCACATCGTCGAGCACGCTCTCTCGAGTCGCCGCGCGCTCGCGGCGCTTGTGCTCGTCCCACGCCACGGTCTGTTCTTGGGCGCTGTCGATGCGCTCGGAACCGAAGACGTGCGGATGTCTGCGCTCCATCTTGTCGCAGATTGCTTCGACGACGTCATCGAAGGAGAACGCGCCTTGCTCGCGCGCCATCTGCGCATGGAATACGACTTGAAACAACAGGTCGCCGAGCTCGGTTCGCAGATCCTCGAGATCCTCGCGCTCGATCGCATCGGCCACCTCGTAGGCCTCCTCGATCGTGTAGGGGGCAATCGTCTTGAATGTCTGCTCGAGGTCCCATGGGCAACCGCCCTTGGGATCGCGAAGCCGGGACATGATGGTGAGGAGGCGTTCGATGGGCATTGGGTTTGGTGGGACGTGTGGACGTGTAGCCGTGTAGACGTGTGGACGTGGGCGTGCAGGCGCGTTCTCCCACGCACGTCCACACGTTCACACCTCTACACGTCCTCCGACTGTCAACTGTCAACCGTCCATCGTCAACACCCGATACAGCTCCATCAGCATCGCGGCGGTCGCTCCCCAGATCCGGTACGGCCCGAACGGGATTTCGTGCACCTGCACGATCTGGTCCCCGATGCGGCGCTCGCGCGGATGATGGTTCGCGGGATCGAGAACGTGCGAGAGCGGAACCTCGAACGTCGCGTCGACTTCGCGCGGGTCGAGCTGGAGGGCGAACTTCGGCTCGACGAGACTCACGACCGGCGTCACCCAGTAGCCGCTCACGACGAGTTGCGGCGCGAGATAGCCGACGGGCCTCACGAGCTCTCGCGTCATGCCGATCTCTTCCTGCGCCTCGCGCAGTGCCGCTTGCAGCGGACCTTCATCGTCTACCTCGATGCGTCCGCCCGGGAAGCTGATCTGTCCTGCGTGATGACGCAGATGCGAAGCACGCTGGGTGAGCAAGACCGTCAGCCCTTCGCTGCGATCGATGATCGGCACCAGCACGGCGGCGGCGATCGGATTGGCGGGCAGGTACTCGCGCACCAGGGCATTCACCGCCGACAGCGCATTTGCACGCGCCGCGCTTTCGAAATCCGTGTGCGGAAGCGTGTGCTCGAGCCGTTGGACGATGAGTCGGCGCAACTCGCCGGGGCGATCGAGCGGCAGCGTTCGCTTCAACCTCCGCTCCCGGACGATTCTTCGCCCTTGTTCGAAGCGCGAGTCATGGCGCGCGGATCGAGCAACCGATCCAGCTCCTCGCGCGCGATGCTGGTGTGCTCCGCCGCGACGTCTCGGATCGGCCGCCCCTCGGCATAGGCCTGCTTCGCGATTTTTGCGCCCTGCTCGTAGCCGATTACGGGATTCAACGCGGTGATCAAGATCGGATTGCGCTCGAGCGCGGCTTGGATACGCGCCGTGTTCACCGAGAAGCCGGCGATCGCCGAATCGGCGAGCGCGCGCGAGGCATTCGCGAGCAGCTCGATGCTCTGCAGCAGGTTGTAGGCGATTACCGGCAACATGACATTGAGCTGGAAGTTGCCGGACTGACCGGCGATCGCGATCGTCGTGTCGTTGCCCATGACCTGCGCGCACACCATCGCGACCGACTCCGGGATCACCGGATTCACCTTGCCCGGCATGATGCTGCTGCCGGGCTGCAGCGCGGGCAGCGAAATCTCGCCCAAGCCCGCGAGCGGTCCGCTATTCATCCAGCGCAGGTCGTTCGCGATCTTCATCAACGACACCGCGAGCGTGCGCAATTGGCCGGACACTTCGACGGCCGCATCCTGCGAGGACAGTGCCTCGAAATAATTCGGGGCTGGACGCAGCTCCAGGCCTGTCTTGACCGAAAGATATCGCGCTGCACGCGCCGCGAAACGCGGGTGCGCATTGATGCCGGTGCCGACCGCCGTGCCGCCGAGCGCGATCGCCTGCAGGCGCGCGCGCGACTCCATGATGCGCGCCTTGCCGTTCTCGACCTGCGTATGCCAGCCGCTGAGCTCCTGACCGAACGTGAGCGGCATCGCATCCATCAAGTGCGTGCGCCCGGTCTTGACGATGTCGCCGATATCGCCGATGCGGCGCGCGATCACCGCGCTCAAATAAGCGAGCGCCGGCAGCAAGTGCTGCTCGATGCCGAGCAGCGCGCTCAAGTGGATCGCGGTCGGAATCACGTCGTTCGAGCTCTGGCCCATGTTGACGTGGTCGTTGGGATGCACCGCAATGCCGGCGTAGCGACTTGCGATCCGCGCGATCACCTCGTTGGCATTCATGTTGCTGCTCGTCCCCGAGCCGGTCTGGAACACGTCCACGGGGAAGTGCGCATCGTGGCGGCCCTCGGCCACCTCGAGCGACGCCTTCTGGATCGCGGCGGCCCGCTTGGCGTCCAGCGCATCGAACTCGACATTCGTCGTCGCGGCCGCCCACTTGATCAGGCCGAGCGCACGAATGAAGTCGCGCGGCATGCGCAAGCCGCTGATGGGGAAGTTCTCGACGGCGCGCTGCGTCTGGGCGCCCCAGAGCGCATCCGCCGGGACTTTCAGCTCCCCGAGGCTGTCGTGCTCGGTCCGAAACTCTTTGTTCGTCACAGGGATATCCACGAAGATGATCGAGAACCGACCGGTTTGATTCTACAATGCGCCACCGGCAGAAACCGCCGCGGCGGACGGCAGAACCTCATCCAAACCAACGACCCGAAGAGACCTCCGCGCGCCGCAGCGAATCCTACAAGCGCTTCTTGCAAACGAGACCTCCGTGACAACACCGCTCAACGCCATTTCCCCGATCGATGGTCGATATGCCGACAAAGCCGCCGAGCTGCGCCCGCTGTTCAGCGAACGCGGATTGATCCGCCAGCGCGTCCGCGTCGAAGCATTGTGGTTGAAGGCGTTGGCTGCGGAACCCGGCATCATCGAGTTGCAAGGGTTGCCGCCGGCGGCGCTCACCGTGCTCGATGCCCTCGCCGCCGAGCTTACGGACGCGGATGCACAGGAGGTCAAACGCATCGAGCGCGAGACCAATCACGACGTGAAGGCGGTCGAGTACTTCGTCAAGAGCCGGCTCGACGGCGTACCCGCCTGGCGCACACGGCGCGAGTTCGTACATTTCGCCTGCACGTCGGAGGACATCAACAACCTGAGCTATGCGCTCATGTTGCGCGAAGCGCGCGATCAGGTGCTGTTGCCCCGCTTGGACGTTTTGATTCAGCGGCTACGCACGCTCGCCCACGCGACCGCGAGCATCCCGATGATGTCGCGCACGCACGGGCAGCCGGCCACGCCGACGACGCTCGGCAAGGAAATCGCGAATTTCACTTATCGCCTGTCCGAGCAGCGCGCGAAGCTCGCCGGCGTTCCGATCGCCGGCAAGATCAACGGCGCGGTCGGCAACTTCAACGCGCACTTCGTCGCCTATCCGCTGGTGAACTGGCCCAAGCTCGCGGAGCGATTCGTGCAATCGCTCGGCTTGGTATGGAACCCGTACACCACGCAGATCGAGCCGCACGACTGGATGGCCGAATACTTCGATGCGCTCGCGCGCGTCGACACCGTGCTCATCGATCTGTGCCGCGACATGTGGGGATACATCTCGCTCGGCTATTTCCGTCAGCGCACGATCGCGGGCGAAGTCGGCTCCTCGACGATGCCCCACAAGGTCAACCCGATCGATTTCGAGAACGCCGAGGGCAATCTCGGGCTCGCGAATGCCCTGCTACGTTTTCTGGCCGACAAGTTGCCGGTCTCGCGCTGGCAGCGCGATCTCACCGACTCCACGGTGCTGCGCAACGTCGGCGTCGCCGTCAGTCACGCGTTGATCGCGTGGCGTTCGATCGAGCGCGGCCTGGAGCGCGTCGATGTCGATGCAAGCCGACTCGAAGCGGATCTCGATGCGAACTGGGAGCTGCTCGCTGAGCCGATTCAGACCGTCATGCGTCGCTACGGCGTCGAGAACGCGTACGAGCAACTCAAGGCGCTGACGCGCGGCCAACGCATCGATGAAGCTGCGATGCGCGAGTTCATTCGCGGCCTGTCGCTACCAGAAGACGCGAAGGCCGCTCTCATGGAGCTCACGCCGGCGAAATACATCGGTGTCGCCGAGAAGCTCGCGAAGGATGTTTGAGGAACCCGTCCCGCCGCAGGCGGATTGTTGCGTGAGCCGCCCCGCGCCGTCGGTACACCAGCGATACAACCGAGTTCGACATTCATCACAAATTGCTCGCAGAAACCGCGCTATACTGTTGATATGACGCTAAGACCCGACCTGACCGTTGCCGCCGTCGTCGAGCGTGACGGCGAGTTCCTGCTGGTCGAGGAACGGGTCGGCAACCGGATGGTGTTCAATCAGCCGGCCGGGCACGTCGAGCGCGGCGAGCAGATCGTCGAGGCGGTCGTGCGCGAGACCCTCGAGGAGACGGCGTGGACCTTCCATCCGGAGGCGCTGGTCGGCATCTACTACTGGGAACAACCCGAGCGGCAGCGCAGCTTCCTCAGATTCGCGTTCAGCGGTCATGTCACCGATCACGAAGCGCACCGCCCCCTCGATCGGGGCATCGAGCGAGCCGTGTGGCTGACGCGCGAGCAGATCGCATTGCGTTCCTCGCGCCTGCGCAGTCCCATGGTGATGCGCTGTATCGACGACTTCACCGCGGGCCGGCGCTATCCGCTCGATGTCATCCGCAACGTATTGCCCGACTTGGGCTCGCTCGCACAGCTCGAGCCGCGCCTCAAAGTCACCGACCTGAGTACCTCGCGCTTATAGCGCGCGTCGATCTTCATCGCGTCGCCCGGACGGACGCTCCTCCACCATGACTGCACCTCTCGTGATCGTCGGCATGTCCGGCGGCGTGGATTCTTCCGTCGCCGCCTGGTTGCTCCTCGAGCAAGGCTACGAGGTGCAAGGCCTGTTCATGAGCAACTGGGATGAGGACGAGGACGGCTACTGCACGGCCGCAGAAGACTTCCAGGACGCGCGACAAGTGTGCGAGCGCCTGCAGATACCGCTGCACAAGGTCAGCTTCGCGGGCGAGTACCGCGAGCGCGTGTTCCAATATTTTCTCGACGAATATCGAGCGGGCCGCACACCGAATCCGGATGTGTTGTGCAATCGCGAGATCAAGTTCGGCGTGTGCTTCGACTATGCGCGGCGCCTCGGCGCGGACTGGGTGGCGACTGGGCATTACGCTCGCGTGGAGCACACACCCACGGTGCGCCTGCTGCGCGGGCTCGATGCACAGAAGGATCAAAGTTATTTCCTGCACGCGATGCCGTCCGAAGCGCTAGCACGCACCTTGTTTCCGATCGGGCACATGCAGAAGAGCGAAGTGCGCGCGAAGGCGCGTGAGCTCGCGCTGCCCGTATTCGACAAGAAGGACAGCACCGGCATCTGCTTCATCGGCGAGCGGCCGTTCGCGGAATTTCTCGAGCGTTATCTGCCCGCACAACCGGGGCCGATCGAAAGCATCGATGGTCGCGTGCTCGGTACGCACCGTGGCCTGATGTATTACACGCTCGGGCAACGACAAGGTTTACATATCGGGGGACGCAGCGATGCGAGCGAAGAGCCCTGGTACGTCGCCGACAAAGATCTGTCGCGCAACGTCCTCATCGTCGTGCAAGGGCACGACCATCCGGCGCTGCTGAAGTCGGCGCTGGAAGCATCGCAGCTCACCTGGGTCGCCGGCGAAGCGCCCGCCAGGCAGTTCCGCTGCACCGCGAAGATTCGCTATCGCCAGCCGGACCAAGCGTGCGAGGTGCAACTGACCTCCGAGGATCGTTGCCGCGTGCACTTCGATGACGCACAGCGCGCGATCACGCCCGGGCAATACGTCGTTTTCTATCAGGGCGATGTCTGCCTCGGCGGCGGCGTCATCGAGCGCAGCGCCTGAGGCCCACCGGGCACGCACGTTTGTTTCGCGCGCCGAGCGGCCGGGATGCCCTGCATGCAAGGTTTCCAAGCGCCGCGCGCAGTTCGCCGCCAGCCCGCACTACCCGCTATAATTCGCAGGCTTTGACTACCGGTTTGCCCCATCGCGGCGCACCGGCCCAATACCCTTCGGAGGACGCATGAAAGATTCGTTCAAGGCGCGCAGGACGCTCGCCGTCGGCAGTAACAATTTCGAGATCTTCAGCCTCGCCGCTTTGAATGATCGCAACGTTGCGCGGCTTCCCTATTCGTTGAAGATCTTGCTCGAGAACCTGCTGCGCTTCGAGGACGGCGTCAACGTCACGCGCGAGGACATCGAAGCCCTGTTGAGCTGGGACTCCAAAGCCGCGCCCTCTTACGAGATTTCTTTCACGCCCAGTCGCGTGATCATGCAGGACTTCACCGGCGTGCCGGCGATCGTGGACTTGGCCGCGATGCGCGAGGCGATGGTCAAGCTCGGCGGCAACCCGGACGAGATCAATCCGCTCTCGCCCGCCGAGCTCGTGATCGACCACTCGGTGCAAGTCGATACCTACGGCAACCGCGAAGCGCTGCTGAAGAACACCGTCATCGAGTTCCAGCGCAACTCGGAGCGCTACGCGTTCTTGCGTTGGGGCCAGAGCGCCTTCCGCAATTTCAAAGTCGTGCCGCCGAACACCGGCATCGTTCACCAGGTGAATATCGAGCACCTCGCGCGCGTCGTGTTCGATGCGGAGAAGGACGGCGTGCGTTGGGCGTACCCGGACACACTCGTCGGCACCGATTCGCACACGACGATGGTCAATGGCCTCGGCGTGCTCGGCTGGGGCGTCGGCGGCATCGAGGCGGAAGCGGCGATGCTGGGCCAGCCCGTGACGATGCTGATCCCGCACGTCATCGGCTTCAAGCTCACCGGCAACCTGCCCGCCGGCGCGACCGCGACGGATCTCGTGCTCACCGTCACCGAAATGCTGCGCAAGAAGGGCGTGGTCGATAAGTTCGTCGAGTTCTTCGGCGATGGGCTTGCGAACCTTCCGCTCGCCGATCGCGCCACGATCAGCAACATGTCGCCCGAGTTCGGCAGCACGTGCGCGATCTTCCCGATCGACAACGAAACGCTGCGCTACCTCGAGCTCACCGGCCGCAGCGCCGAGCAGATCGCGCTCGTCAAAGCCTACGCGCAGCACCAGGGTCTGTGGCGCGAGAACGGCCAACCGCAGGCCGATTACACCGACGTGCTGGAGCTCGATCTGAGCACCGTCGAGCCTTCGCTCGCCGGCCCCAAGCGTCCGCAGGATCGCGTGCCGCTGCGCACCGCGAAGCAGACCTATCTCAGCCATCACAAGAAGATGGCCGAAGAACGCGCACAGAAGAATCCGGGCGCGAAAGGCAGTGCGAGCGCCACCGTTCAAGGCCGCACGTTCGAGGTGAAGGACGGCGCCGTGTTGATCGCGGCGATCACGAGCTGCACGAACACGTCCAATCCGGCCGTGCTGATCGGCGCGGGCCTGCTCGCCCGCAACGCGCGCAAGCGCGGCTTGACCGCGAAGCCCTGGGTGAAGACGAGCCTCGCTCCGGGCTCGCGCGTCGTCACCGACTATCTCGCCAAAGCCGGTCTCACCGAAGATCTCGAAGCCGTCGGCTTCTACACCGTCGGCTACGGCTGCACGACGTGCATCGGTAACTCCGGTCCGTTGCTGCCCGAAATTTCCGAGGCCGTGCGCGAGGGCGACGTCATCGCCTGCTCGGTGCTCTCGGGCAACCGCAACTTCGAGGGCCGCGTGCATCCCGAAGTGAAGATGAACTTCCTGGCCTCGCCGCCGCTCGTCGTCGCATATGCGCTCGCCGGCACGCTCGACATCGACCTGACGAACGAGCCGCTCGGGCAGGATGCGAACGGCAATCCCGTCTACCTCAAGGACATCTGGCCTTCGCCGAGCGAGATCCAAGAGGTCATCGCGGGCAGCGTCGATGCCGAGATGTTCAAGAAGAGCTACTCCGGCGTGTACGCGGGCGACGAGAACTGGAATGCGATCAAGGTCCCCGCCGGCAAGCTCTATCAGTGGGACGAGAGCTCGACGTACGTCAAGAATCCGCCGTACTTCGAAGGCATCACGATGAAGCCGGCGCCGGTGTCCGACATTCGCAATGCGCGCGTGCTCGCGCTGCTCGGCGATTCGGTGACGACGGATCACATCTCGCCCGCCGGCAACATCTCCAAGACGAGCCCCGCGGCGAAATACCTCATGTCGCTCGGCGTGCAGCCGTTCGACTTCAACTCCTACGGCGCTCGTCGCGGCAATCACGAGGTGATGATGCGCGGCACGTTCGCGAACATCCGCTTGCGCAATCAGCTCGCGCCGGGCACGGAAGGCGGCGTGACGGTGCACGTGCCGAGCGGCGAACAGATGAGCATCTACGACGCCGCGATGCGCTACAAGCAGGAAGGCACGCCGCTCATCATCATCGCCGGCAAGGAATACGGCACCGGCTCTTCGCGCGACTGGGCCGCAAAAGGCACGATGCTGCTCGGCGTGAAGGCAGTCATCGCCGAAAGCTTCGAGCGCATCCACCGCTCGAACCTCATCGGGATGGGCGTGCTGCCGCTGATGTTCAAGGAAGGTCAGAATGCCGAGTCGCTCGGACTGACCGGCAAGGAGAGCTACGAGATCATCGGCTTGAACGGCGGCGCGGCGAAGATGGTCACGGTCGTCGCCACGGCCGACAACGGCGCACAGATCAAGTTCGAAGCGCGCGTGCGCATCGACACGCCGAAAGAGCGCGAGTACTACCAGCACGGCGGCATTCTGCACTACGTGCTGCGCCAACTCGCCTCCGCGAGCAAGGCCGCATAAGGCGGCCTCGGCAGCGGGTCGCATGGAGCATCATGCCGTGCAACCGATGACTCCTGTCGACCCGCGCGCTGCGTCCGCGGTGTTGTCATGAGCGCCGACGTCCGCGTCACTCGTGACGGTCACGTCCTGCGCCTGACGCTCGCGCGCGTCGACAAGAAGAACGCGCTTACGAGCGCGATGTACGAAACCCTGATCGCCGAGCTCCAGCGCGCGGAGACGGATCCGGGCGTTCACGTCGTGTTGTTCGAGGCCGAGGGCGGCACGTTCTGTGCGGGCAACGACTTGAACGACTTCGCGGCCGTGGCGCGCGGCAGCGTCCAAGCGAGCGAGCTGAAGGCGTACGGCTTCATACAGATGCTCGCGCGCGCTACGAAGCCCTACGTTGCAGCCGTTCAAGGCGCAGCGATCGGCATCGGAACGACGCTGCTGCTCCACTGCGATCTCGTCTACGTCGCCGAGGACGCCATCTTGTCGACGCCGTTCGTCAACCTCGCGCTCGTTCCCGAAGCCGCCTC